>Ga0184625_10000735_pt1 | contig 12901 bp, 9 predicted proteins | sample PLM3_30_b1_FD_133151 | JGI IMG/M metagenome (GOLD analysis project Ga0184625, IMG submission 133151) | Groundwater sediment microbial communities from an aquifer in East River, Colorado, USA - PLM3_30_b1 | ecosystem: Environmental > Terrestrial > Soil > Riparian zone | place: USA: East River... | reverse complement strand
TGACGGCCGGCGATCTGGTCCTTGAGCAGCGTCGTAAAGTAGTCGCCGTCGATGAAGCCCTCGGTGCGGAGGGCCGAACGTTCGAACGCCGCGAGGCACCGCGCGCCGAAGTCACCCTCGCGGAACCACTCCTCCATCGGTGCGCCGAAACCCTGTTTTTGCCGGTAGATCATGTCGTTGTCGAGATACGGCGCCGCCGCATGTTTCAGCAGCCGCTTGCCGACGCCCTCGCGGAGTTTGTAGGACGAGGGGATCCGCGTCGCGAAGTCGACGACGTCATGGTCGAGGAACGGCACCCGCGCTTCGATTCCGTGCGCCATGGTTAGCTTGTCGACCCGCATCAGCAGGTGTTCGGGTAGCCGCAGCTTCATCTCGAGGTACGGCATCTTGCGCAGGAGGGCCGGCTCGGCGAGGCGACCGTCGAGCGGCGCCAGGTATTCGCGGACGACGGCGTGGCTGTCCAGCGAGCGGTGGCCTTCGGGAACGAGCCCCTCCACAGGACAGTCAATTGATTGGCGGAACGGCGCGACATCTGGCGTCAGGCGGCCCCGCTTCTCACCCCACCAGCACGCCGCGCCGCCCCAGAACAGTTCTTCTCCGCGGCGCGCGCGCCCCTGGACCTCGAGAGCTTCGCTCGACAGCGCGGCCCTCGGCTGCATCAGCGCGGCGCCGACCTGGCGCCACCACGGCAGGCGCTGCCGCGCCGGCTGATACACCGCCTCGTCCAGGCGACGGTAGTGCTCACACCACCAGTAACCCAGGAAATTCTCGTCGGCGCCTTCGCCCACCTGCACCACGGTGGTACCGCTGTCCTTCACGAGCTTCGCGAGGAAATACAGCGGGATGCAGACGTTGTCAGCAATCGGCTCGTCCTGAAGCCGGACGAGCAGCGGGAGGAAATCCTGCATCTCGTCGCGATTGATCAGGGTTTCGTGATGATCGGTGCGATAGCGCTGGCTGATCCGCCGCGCGAACTGGAACTCGTTGTAGTCCTCTTTCCCCTCGTAGCCGATCGTGAATGTCGTCACCGGGCGGTTCATCAGCTCGCTCATCAGCGCGACGTTCATCGACGAGTCGACGCCACCGGAGAGCAGGACGCCGAAGGGTACGTCCGAGACCATGCGGCGCGAGATCGACTGCTTCAGCAGCCTGGTCATCTCGGCAACTGCCTCCGGCTCACTGATATCGCGCACGGTCAGCTCATTTGACCGATCAGGCGCGCAATCCCAGAAGCGCCGGATCGTGGTCGCGCCGACATGGTCGATCGACAGAGTGTGTCCGGCGGGCAGCTTGAAGATGCCTCGGAACATCGTCAGCGGCGCCGGCGCGACGATGAACGTGAGATAGTGCCAGAAAGCGGTTCGATCCATTTCCGGCGTGATGTCCGGATGGGCGACAATCGCCCGAATCTCCGAGGCGAATAGCCACTCGCCCCTGTTCGTGCGGGCGAAGTAGATCGGCTTGATGCCCACGCGATCGCGAATCAAGTGAAGGACCGGGCGCCCCGGATCGCGCGCATCATAGATCCCGACCGCGAACATGCCGTAGAGCCGCTGAACGAATTCCAGCCCCCACTCCTGGTACGCGTGCAGCACGACCTCTGTGTCGGAGTGATCCGTCTTCCAGTCGTACTTGCCGAGCGCCTGCAGCTCACGGCGCAGATCACCGTGGTTGTAGATTTCGCCGTTGAACGTGACCACCACCGTCTCGTCGCGATTGCTCATCGGCTGCGCAGCGGCGTCGGACAGATCGATGATCGACAGTCTCCGGTGCCCGAGGCGGCAGCGGCGATCGCGCGAACCCCACAAACCGCACCCGTCGGGACCACGGTGCGCCATGCGGTCGCGCATGCGCGCGATCACGTCCGCGTCGCACGTTCGCCCTTCAGGATGGAAACTACCGACGATGCCGCACATCAGGGAGCTGGGGAGCTTTAGCTGAATCTGACTCGAAGACTCGACAGTGGCAGGAGAGAGACTCGTGATTCATCGTCCACCAGATCGATGACCTTCAACAATCCTGTTCCGCACACCACAATCGGTTTCCTGTCCTCGATGGCGAACACTTTTCCCGGTGTTCGATTCTCGATTCGCGCGTCTTCGGCGACGTCCGCCTCCAGAATCCGCGCTCGAACATGTTTCAGCCGCGTTGCCGCACCCAAATACGGAGCCCCGACGGCATCGATAAACCGCCGGATCTCAAACGCAGGTCGCGTCCAGTCGATCTGATAGTCCTGATCGTCGCGCCACAAGCTGTAGGTCGCCTGAGTCTCATCCTGCGCGATGCGCGGTATCGATCGACCCTCGAGCAGGCATCGCACGACGTTGACCGCCACCCGCTGATACAGACCGCTGGTGAGACCGATCGCCTGTTGAATGCGTATCGGGTAGGAGATCGCGGTGGAGGCCTGCTCGATGATATCGCCCGCGTCGTACCGATCCGATCCCCACAACGCCGTCACACCGAGCGCACGGTCGCCATTGATGAGCGCGCTAACCAGCGGACCGAACCCCCTGTAACGCGGCAACAGCGAATCGTGCAGGACGATCAGCTGCGCCGGCCCGGGATCGATCAACCATCTCCAGGCTATGGCGATCGCATACTTGGTCGTCGTCTCGAGGTGCTGCGTGCGCTCGCGAAACGGAATGCGATGATCGCTGCAGAACGCCGCAATGTCGTCGAAGAAGTCGTTCGTGACGTGCGTGTCTCGGGCTGAAACGACGGCACCAACCGCGCCCTGGAACTCCGACACCAATGCCCGGAGCGTGTCGAAGCCCCGCTGCGTCATCGCGAACAGCGTGATCTGGCGCTCCATCAGCTTCAAAACAGCGTGTAAATGAACGGCGCTGCGCCCGAGCTGCCGAGCACGACGAGGACGCCGAGCAGCAACAGCAGCATGATCACCGGCGTCAGCCACCATTTCTTGTTGTACCGGACGAAGTACCAGAACTCGCTCAGGAAGCCGCCAGCTCCACTTTCGGCCTCGTGCGCAAAGCCGCTGGGATCGGATTGCCGGTCGTCTTCAATACTCATGAGGACCCTCGCGTCACAACTGTCTGAAATATCGATCCGGCTTGGATGGCTCACAGTCCACCCAGTACGAGGTCGCCGAGGGATCAAATCGCCTGCGCATCGGATCGTGCGACATTCGCATCAGATATCCGATTGGAGTGATGACCAGGAAGTAAGACGCCGCAACGATGACGTGGGAGACCACCCAGCCGAGCGGATAGGTGGCGCGGATCGTCAACCGATAGATCGAACGGATTGCCCGCGGGTCAATCAGCGCGACGACGGCGGTGAGCGCCGCCAACGCCCAGAGCGCCGCGGCGAGCGTCATTGCGTCGCGGCGATACAGCGACAGACCTGCCAACCCGCAGAAGGCTGGGAACCACAGCAAGCCGAACCAGCGCAGCTCGTTTCGGCTGGGGTCAAGGTTCGATTGGAATAACGCCATCGCGGACCGACCTCAAGGCGTGCGACGCCCGATCATGATGAAGAAGCCGCCTTCTTGGCTTCCGCCGGCGATTTGCCGGAATTGAACCCCGAAATGATCCCATTGAGAACCGGGGGCCGTCGGCTGAAACAGTCGCCCTTGACTGATGTCCTCGGCGTTGCCTGTCACCGACGGAACGCCTCGAACGAACGCGACGCCGTTGGCGTCGAACCACTCCAACACCTCTCCGATCGTGTGCTTCGATTCGTGCGGGTGGAGGTACTGATCGGCGAACCACGCGCGCGCCTTGCCTTCGCTCATCCGAACCGAGCGCAGATAAGGATCGATCCATTTTGCCGCGCCCCCGGTCATTCGAAAGATTCCCCGTCGGAGATCCATCATCAGCCGGCCATAGGTGTTGTAGAGGCCGACGACGATGTGTCCGCCGGGGCGAAGCAGCGGCAGGATCGCCTTGAAGCCGCCATACGGATCGCTCGTGTGATGGAGCACGCCGTTGCACAGCACCACATCGAATTGTTCAGGCTCGAACGGCAATCGAAACAGGTTGGACTGCAGAAACCGCACGCGGTCCAGCTTGTGCTCGCGGCGAAACGCGTCGGCCAGCCGCAACGAATTCAGACACAAATCGGTGCCGACCACGCTGCGACACGAGATGCCGAGATAGTTCGTCAGTTGGCCGGTCCCGCACCCGACCTCGAGGACCGATGCATTGTAGGGAATGGCGGCGTCCAACGCCCTCGCATATAACCTCTCCCGCGCTTTGTCGATGAGCGACCGGACCGAGTCCTGATCGTCGTAGTTCGGAAACGGCGTTTCCTCGTAGAAGGCCCTCACACGTTCCGTCACGTCCCCAGGATCGCCGGCCGAGTCGTGCGGCCAGAACAGCTGCGGGATGCCGTCGGTCACCTGAAATTGCCGCCGGCATTCCGTGCTTACGAGTGACGCGCCGTTCTGGCGGAGTCCGCCGCCGCATCCGCAGGGGCAGCGCAGCGCCTCTTCCCACGGCTCCATTCCCGGCCCGCGAGCCGCCTGAATCGACGCGGGCTGCGCCTTCTTCGAGATCACGAACGGCCCCATGCACAGCACGTCGATATCGCTCGCCATGAAGGTGGCGTACGCCTCTTCCGGCGTGCACACAATCGGATCCCAGCCCAGATTGAAGCTCGTGTTGACCAGCACCGGACAGCCGGTCTGGCGATGAAACGATTCGAGAAGCCGTCGGTACAGCCCATGGCGAACCCGGTCGACGGTCTGCACCCGCGCCGAATAGTCCACATGTGTAACGGCGGGGATCTCCGATCTGACGACCCGCAGCTTGTCGATACCGGTCGCGGCCTCGTCGACTGTGGACAGCGGCAACCGCTGTTCCTCGGCGACGGGTACTACGAGCAACATATACGGACTGTCGATGCTGCCGTCGACGTCAAAATAGGCCGAAGCGGACTCGCGCAGAACCGCCGGCGCAAACGGTCGAAATCCCTCGCGGAACTTGACCTTGACGTTCATCACCGTTTGCATCGTCCGATTGCGTGGATCGCCGAGGATGCTTCGCGACCCGAGCGCTCTCGGTCCGAACTCCATTCTTCCCTGGAACCAACCGATGACCTCGCCGCCGGCGGCGGCCGCGGCAATCCTGTCGACGAGGGCGTCTTCATCATCGATCCGGTCGTACACGGCGCGTGCGTTCGTCAGGATCGCTTCGATGTCGCCCGCAGAGTAGGCCGGCCCGAGCAGCGAGCCGCGCTGCGAGTCGCAGGGATTCGGCACGCGGGGCTTGTCGAGCAACTGATGCCAGATGAACAGGGCGACACCGAGCGCGCCGCCGGCGTCGCCGGCAGCCGGCTGGATCCAGATCTCTTCGAACGGGCCTTCTCGAAGCACTCGGCCGTTGGCCACGCAATTCAGCGCGACACCGCCGGCGAGGCAGAGGTTCTTGCTGCCGGTCCGGCGATGGGCGTGGATGGCGCAGCGCAACACGATTTCTTCGGTCACCTGCTGAATCGACGCGGCCACGTCCATGTCGCGCTCAGTGAGCGGCGTGTCCGCGGTGCGCGGCGATCCACCAAACAGCTGGTGGAACTTCGCCGATGTCATCGTCAGACCCTGGCAGTAGTTGAAATACGACATGTCCATCCTGAAAGATCCGTCGTCCTTCAGGTCGAGCAGCTTGCCGAGGATCAGATCGACGTACTTCGGCTTTCCATAAGGCGCCAGTCCCATCAGCTTGTACTCGCCGCTGTTCACCTCGAAGCCGCAGTAGTTGGTGAATGCCGAGTACAACAGACCAAGGGAGTGAGGAAACTCCTGCTGCTGCAGTAACTGGATCCGATTGCCGCGCCCATGGCCGACACTGGCCGTCGCCCATTCTCCGACGCCGTCAAGCGTGAGAATCGCCGCCTCTTGGAACGGCGACGGAAAAAAGGCGCTGGCCGCATGCGACTGATGATGTTCGGTGAACACAAACCGCTTGCGGTACTTCCCCTGCAATCCCGTTTGCATCTCTCGAGTGAGATGCAGTTTCTTGTTCAGCCAGATAGGTATCGCCTTCGCATAGGACGCGAATCCGGAGGGCGCGTACGACAGATACGTTTCGAGGAGCCGGCTGAATTTCAGGAAGGGCTTTTCGTAGAAGCCCACGTAATCAACCTGCTCAGGCGACAGCCCCGCTTCCCGCAGACAGTAGTCGATGGCGCGAACCGGAAACGCCTCGTCGTGCTTTTCGCGGCTGAATCGCTCCTCCTGTGCGGCGGCGACCACACTGCCATCGACGACAAGCGCCGCGGCGGAGTCGTGATAGAAGGCGGAGATTCCGAGAATGGCCGTCATTCGTCAGCCGCTGTCGCGCGAACGGCAAATATGCCGACTTCAACGATCGATACCGACCGGAGGCGTCCGACGTCAGGCACGGGGAAGTCTTCGAAGCGGTCGTAGGCGAGCTGGCGATCGTCGAGCAGCGGTGTTTCCGCAAACCCGGAAAAGCCCGGAAACAACGCCGCGTTATACGGCGGCCGTGCGCCGATCGCTTCGACGATGGCCGCGATGTTCACCGGGAAGTACAGGCTGCAGTGGCGATCGGCGAAGAACGGATGGCTTTCGAACGCCTGGACGGTCTCAGGATCGTCCAGCACGTTCAACGGCAACCCGATCGATATCGCCAGCCGACCGCCGGGTCGAAGAACGCGCACCGCTTCGGTGAAGCACGCCAGCCGGCCCGCCGGCGGCAGATGCTCGAGCGAGCTCTCACTCAGGACGACGTCGAAGGTGCCGTCGTCAAATGGCAGCGGCTTGGTCAGATCGTGGCGTTGAAATGTCGTATTCACCGGGAGCTCGACGCTCGGTGGCGGCGGCTCGAGGTCGAGCAGCACGGTCGGCGATCCGACGGTCCGGCCGTGCGCCAGCACGAACGGGTTGTCGCGACAGCCGAGATCGAGGATGCGATCGGCCGCCGCGGGCCTGGTCATGTCCAGCACCCAGTTGGATGCCCAGTGCCACGGATTCGAACTCTCGGGCGAGAGACCGTAGCGCCGGCAATCCGGCAGATTGCTGTACGCGAGAACGACGTCGCGCATCATCGGTTGGCGGCAACCGACTGCAGCGTCGTTTCCGGCAACGTCTGATCGCCAAAGCCCCAGTCGGATCCGTTGAAGATCATCGGCCGCCGAAGCCACAGCATGTATGCACTCCAGATGTGAACAGCGCTGGCGTCAAGCCAGGTGATGCCGCTTTCGGCCATCCGTCGTTTGAGCAGCGCTTCGCCTTCAGGCGTCCAACCCGACCCTTTTTCGTGCTCGAGGTGGTAGATGCACGACGGCATCTCGAACATGTGCTCCTCGAGCCCTGCGGCGTCGGCGACGCTTTCGAACAGACCATCGATGTTCATCGAGTAGGTCGCGAATTCGGCAAAACCACGCAGATCGAGCCAGTGCTCGCGGGCCAGCAGCTGAAAATCGCCAGAGGCGTTCTGATGGAGATCGTGTGGACGGTGATCCCGGAGATGGCGCTGCACCGATGCGAGTTCGGTCAGCGGTTTGAGCGTCTGTACTTCAGCGTCGAGCTCGCGCAGCCGTCTGGATTCGTTGATGATCTTCCGCTCGAACTTCCGACGGGCCCTCGAGTAATCTCGCGCCGAAACAGCCTGACGCAATCGCCGCAGCGGCCGGATGAGCGGGTAGATCGCATGGTTCGCTGCCGTGCGTAACCGGATTGGCAATGAGACACGACGGTGGCACGCCAGCTGCGCGGCCGGCACAGACCCGGACAGCCGCCGCAGCACGAATCGCGACACACCGTGGCCGTTGACGTGGTTGTTGGAGATCATCAACCAGAAGATCGCGCCGCGAGGGATGTCGGCTGAAACGCGCAGCAGCGACGCGTCGCCCTCACGAATCTCGCTGCAGCTGGACGGGCGCCAAGTGTCAATACCCTCGTCCAGCACACCAATCGTAAATCGCCCTTGAACTGGTACGTATTCGAGCAGGAATTCATATTCCCTGTCAGCCTGGGACTGAAACGGCCCGTACTCCGCACAATAGGAGTACTCCCGCGCGTCGCTGATCACATCGACGCCGGCAGGAGTGTGGTCCATCGTGACCTTCAGGCTGCGCCTTGGCCGCCGCCATCTCGTCATGTCGTAGACGTGGGTGGCGGCCTTGTTCATCTGGATGCGATGCACGCGAAAGCACAGATGCCGGCGTCGCTCGAATAGCGGCAGACAATCGCGACCCCCGCTCGAGCTCTGCACGCTGAGCACAAGATCGTGACGAGCCACGTCATCGTCCAGCCGGATTCGGATGGTCGAACGCCCGGTCACGCGTGAGCGCGCCAGCACCGTCTGTCCGCTGGCGATCTCGATCTCGACCCAGGAACCGGGCTGGTAGGGGTTCGGTTCGATGTCGACATCGAGCACGACGTCGCGCGCGAGATTCGGCGCGGCGGTCCGATCCAGCACGAACCGCGCCTCCTCCATCGCCCAACGGTGAAACCCGTGTTTCGCATCGCCCTCGCGGACGTGCCAGCCATCTCCCAGCGTCACGCAGGGCGATTCGGCAATGTCGCAGGCGGCAGCGCTGATGCGACCGAACCGGTCGACGGGGTGCGTACCGGCGCGAGTGTGGAGCCGGAGCTGATGGGTTTGGCAATACGCCATCTGCTCGTCGAGTGAGCCATCGACGGGAAACTCGGGTTGGATATCGTGCCGATCCACGCGATAGTGACGACCCTGGACCAGCTTGCCCGAGGCCAGCTGCTCCACCAGATCGTTGGAAAAGATGATGTCGATGTTCGTGGACAGGATGAAGCGTCCGCGGGCGCGGCGAATGCCCACGTTTTTTGCGATCATCTGGAACAGCGGCAGCACGTCGGCGTGCTGGAGCCGGTCGTGCAGCGACGAGGGCACCTCGATGAAGCGAAGGGCGAACGCACACGATGGAGGCACGCGAATCAGGTCATACAGCCGCGGACGGTCCGCCGGCGGATTCCACTCGACGACCACAACCTCGGCATCAAGCCCGGTCCGCCGGCACTGCGCATCGAACGTGTTGACGAACGCCTGAAGCCGTTTCAGCGGATCACCGCCATGGTCGTCGTTGCGCGTGGTGACGACGACGCTCAGGTATGGCCCGGCGACGCTGCTCATTCCCTGATTCATCGCAGCCTTCTCGCGACTGCCAGCAACGACGTGCCGAGCGGCAGCTGCCGCCTCTGTCTCAAGAAACGAATCTCCTGTTTGAGAGCAAATCCGAGCAGGCCGTTAATCACCGGTCTGACCCTGATGTCCGACAGCACGGCGGACCGTTCAGCAAGAGCCAGGCGCCGGCGTCCACGTCGCACGATCTCGGCGATTCCGCGGCTGAGCCGGACAATCGGGTACAGAGTCGCCATGAAAAGTGTGAGGTACTCGACTTCGAACCCCGCGGCCGCGAGTCGCTCGCGCAGCTCGTCGGGCTCGTACCTGCGGCAGTGATGCGATTCTTCGTCGAAGCGGCTCCACAAGGCGTTGTGCGCTGGAACGGTGACCACCAGGTGCCGGTCCGGGGCGACCAGCGCGTGCACCTCGCGCAGCGACGCCGCATCGTTAACGACATGTTCCAGCACATCGAACATCCCGACCAGGTCGAATGGCCGTCCGAACGGTGCGTGCTCGATCGTCCCTTGCACCAGCGGCACTTGAGTGCGCCGCCTCGCGTACTGCAGCCCTTCAAGAAACAAATCCATCCCGACGATGATGGCGTTCGGACAGGCGACATCCAACGCCTGAAGCGTCTTGCCGGTTCCGCATCCGATCTCGAGCACGCGGGACTTGGCCGGGAGTTGCGCCGCGAGCGGCCCGATCACCGCCTCGAGCGCAAGATTGCGCGTCGTGAACCAGAAGTGCCGGTCTTCGACATCGAACAGCGCGGGGAAATAGCCGGGATCATAGCCGCCTGACATCTGCTCGGCGTCTATCGCCAGGCGTGGAGCGCTTCAATCACGGTGTGCTGCTCGTCGTCGGTCATGTTCGTGTAGAAGGGCAAGCGAAGAAGCCGCTCGGCAACCCGTTCGGTGACCGGGCAATCGCCCGGCCGCCCCCCGAACACTCGACCCATCTTCGACATGTGCAGCGGCTGATAGTGCGAGACCGCAAGAATCCCACGCGATTTAAGGTGCGCGATCAAGCGGCCCCGGCATTCGTTCGAGGGGAGCAGGACCTGGAACATGTGAAAGCTCTGGTCGCACCACGGCGGTACGGTCGGAAGAACGATCTCCCTCGATCGCGCCCAATCGGCAAGGCCGACCTCGTAGCGATGCCAGAGGCTCTGCCGCTGCGCTTGAATCACCGCTGCCTGCTCCAGCTGTCCCGCCAGCAGTGCGGCCAGCAGCTCGGACGGCAGGTAACTCGATCCGAGGTCGACCCATTCATACTTGGTGAGTTCGCCGCGAAAGAACTTGCTTCGATCGGTGCCTTTTTCCCTGACGATCTCCGCGCGCTCGAACAACGAGATGTCGTTGAGGAGCAGCGCGCCGCCCTCCCCGCAGGTCACATTCTTGGTCTCGTGAAAACTGAGCGCCGCCAGCGAACCGAAGGTGCCAAGATTGCGCCCTTTGTACCGACCGAAGAAGCCGTGCGCATTGTCTTCAACGATCGCGCACCCGGTAGTCTTCGCCACGGCGTCGATCGCATCCATCTCGCACGCGACGCCGGCATAGTGAACGATGATGACGGCACGCGTGCGATCGGTGATCAGGCTTTCCAGATGCCGTTCGTCGATACACAGTGTGTCAGGGCGAATGTCGGCGAACACCGGCCGCGCTCCACGAAGCACGAAGGCATTCACGCTCGAGACAAACGTGAACGACGGTACGATCACTTCGTCGCCGGCGCGAATATCGAGAAGCAGCGCCGCCATTTCAAGCGCGTGCGTGCACGACGTCGTCAGCAGCGCCTTTGGCACACCCGCCATCTCCTCGAGCATCCGGTGGCACCGGTGTGTGAACGGTCCGTCTCCGGACCACTTACCCTGCGCGAGCGCTGCCTGGAGGTTGCTGGCGTCCTGCGGCGTCCGCGTCGGACGATTGAAGGGGATGGCAAACGGAAGCGGTTCCACTAACACCGTTCACTCATGTTCGACCGCTCGGTTGTGTCCGGCGACGAAGCCCTGCGCGGCGTCGGTTCGGATTGTGTAGGCGGGACGCTCGGTCAAACGAACGTGAACGCGGGCCAGGTACTCGCCGATGATTCCGAGAGTGAAGAGCTGGGCTCCGGCAAAAATGATGGTGACAGAGGCCAGGAAGGCAAACCCCGGAACGCTGATGCCTTGCAGGAAATAGCGCCCGAGCACATAGGCAAGCAGCACCAGCCCGAACGCGGTCGCGCCGAATCCGAGGATGCTCGCCCATTTGAGCGGCATGGTGCTGAAGCCGGTGGTCATGTTCATCGAATGCGTCAGCAGCTTGAGGAACGTGTAATTCGACTTCCCGACTCGGCGCTCGTCGTGTCGAACTCTGATTGCCTTGAAGCGGGTCGTCCCCCACGTCAGCAACACATCGATGTTGACGAAGGCGCTGCTGTATTGATCGAACGCGTGGCGCAATTCGGTACGAAAGACACGGAACGGCCCGACCATGCGCGCAGTTTCGGCCCCCAAAGCGCCCTGGAGCACGATCTTCGTCATCTGGGAGGCCAGATTTCGCCACAGACCGTGGACACCGTGCGGCGGCGCGCCATAAACCACGTCGACGCCGTCGTCCAGGGCTTCGAGCAGCTTTGGAATCTCTTCCGGCGGGTTTTGCAGGTCGTCATCAAGGGTGACAATCAGCCCGAACCTGGCGGCCCTGATGCCGCACAGCAGCGCGTTGTGCTGACCGCTGTTGCGCATCAGCGGAATCGCCCGAATCCAGTCGGGATGAAGGAGGCGCAGCCCTGCGAGGACGCGCCAACTGTCGTCCCTGCTGTCGTCATCGACAAATACGATTTCGAACTGGTCCGCAGAGGCGCTGAGCACGGGCTGCAGTCGAGCCACCAGATCCGGCAGCGACAACGCGCTGTTGTAGACCGGAATCACGGCGGACAACGCAGGCACTCGGCCGGCCATGGGCATGCAGAGTTCTTCTATTGTGGATACGGAGCGGTCGTGGTTGCGGCCGAAGACAGCCTGTAGGCTGCCAGCAGATCCTGATAGCGCTGGGTAGCGTCTCCCTTGACGAGCTCGGAGGCGCGGAGAGACTCGAACATGCTCAGTGCCATCAGTTCGTAGCCGTCGGCGTACATGTGGGCAAAGTCCCACTGCAGCCGTGTGCGATCGAGCGGATCGAATATGGCCGCCATGTCGATCAGCGTCGCGTCGTGCGAAGCCGCGAACCGGCGCAGCTGATCGTTCAGTTCCTGGACGTACCGGGCCGTTTCGTCAGGCGTCAGCTTGTGATGGCTGACAAACCACGGCACCTGCATCTTTTTCCAGGCCTCGGGGCTCCCCTGCGGCCACAATCCGACGAGCGTGCACACGAAAATCTTTGTCTTCGGATTCGCTGCCTTCAGGTCGTGGACGATGTCGTCGAGATGACGGACGAGAAATCGATAGCGCTGGTCAGGGGGAGTGCTATGAGCGTCCGCCTCGCGATAGTCATCGGGGGTTGGCGGGTGACTGCTGCGTTCATACAGCGCGCTGAGAATGGCGACCGCTCTCGACGCGCTACGCGCGTATTGCCTCCACGGCGTCAGGCCGAAACCGAGCGCAAAAGAGGATTCGGTCGCCAGCGGGAGACGAGGATCGTAACTTTGAAAATCGTTCCACCCGACATACAGGATCGCCACATCGGGCTTGAACTGCGCGATCTGGTGCTGCACGCGGAGAGCCACCTGATCGCTGAGCCATCCGGGGACACCGGCGTTGATCACTTCGTACTGCCGGAACCCGATGGCACGCGTCTCGAGTATCCGCCTGAGAAAGGCAGGATAGTTCGTCAGGT
>Ga0184625_10000734_pt1 | contig 12917 bp, 6 predicted proteins | sample PLM3_30_b1_FD_133151 | JGI IMG/M metagenome (GOLD analysis project Ga0184625, IMG submission 133151) | Groundwater sediment microbial communities from an aquifer in East River, Colorado, USA - PLM3_30_b1 | ecosystem: Environmental > Terrestrial > Soil > Riparian zone | place: USA: East River... | reverse complement strand
TTTCATCGCGGGATCCTGCGAACGCAACGCTGCTACTGTGGGAACGAGGAAGCCGTTCTCCACTGTCAGCCAGCCTTCCAACCGGGGCAACATTCCACGAAGCCGGCCGCGAGTCATCCCGATATTGTCTGCCACCGCACCTAGCTGGCCATCAGTCGCATAGGAGCCTAGGGCGGCGGCGTTTATAACGAGCGTCACGATTTCTCGCGGGCGCGGCGTGAGGGGCGGTAGGCCCCTGGGCATCTTCTTGGGCATCGCTACGCTCGCTTTGCAGCCGGCGGCCACGTCCCGCGGGCCTTGTGTGCCGCGCTCGTCTTCGCCCTGGTCTCGGCGCTCAGTTTCTTCCCCAGCATTCGCTGACGCATTACCTCAACGACGTGCGGCGGCCGAGGCTTGCCCAACTTGGCGGCTGCAATCTTCGCTCGCCTGCCAGGGTCGCGGGCCTTCGCGTGCATCGCCTTGATGGCTCGCTCATTCCGTTTGCCGTTGGCTACCTTTAGCCGCAAGTCGTCCTCGTTCCAACGCAGCACGTCTAGAGCCCGACGCCACTTGTTGACTGCCGCTGGCCCCACGCCCCACCAGTGCATGACCGCTGCGGCTGATTCCCGGCGCACGGCACGAGCCAGGCCGCGGTAGAGCACGAGCGACTTCGCCCGGTGCGACTGGCCGATGGGCCACGGGATAGGGCCGTCGCTCAGGCCGACGATGCGCACGAGGCCCCGGCGCTCATCCTCGACGCGCTGGCCGATGCGGAAGCGGGGCGTGTGGTAGGGGCCGAAGTGGAGGCGGTGGCGGAGCATCCCGGCAAGGGTACTTCCATCAACGTCGGCGTGCCAGTCGACACCGAGATTGCCTACGGTCGCAGCGGCGGACCGTGGACGATGACGAGCGACGGCAAGGCCCAGCTCATCTGGACGGGCTACGAGAACGCCGGCAGCCCGCTCCGCAAGTCGCTGGAGCTGGAGATCGAGACAAACCAGGAGGGCGACGACGGAGCGATTGAAGGCACCGGCGAGATTGCTTTCGACGTGTCGGCCCTCGCGGGGACGGCGACCGCCCCGTTCATCGGCAGTGGCAGCGTAGCGTTTGCCGTGTCAACTCTGGCAGGCACCGGGCAGGTGCCTTACAGCGGCACGGGGGCCGTGCAGTTCACGACGGCTTTCGCTGGGACGGGAACCGTACCCTACGCCGGGACGGGAGAGATAACAGCGGCGGCAGCCCTCGCCGGGACCGGGACCATATCGAGCACGGGCACGGGGAACGTGACAGCCGCCGCGGCGCTGGCGGGCAGCGGCACGATGACTTTGCAGGCGACCGAGGCCGTGAGCTTCGGGGTGCAGTTCGTCGGCACTGGCGAGCTATCCGACACCGCCCGTCAGATCAAGCATTTCGAGGAGTTCAGCAACGTCGAAAGGTTCTTGGACTTGACCTAGTCAACGGGACACGCGTCGTCAATCCAACTGGTTATTTGCATTGGCCCGCTTCGTCAGATATGTTCGAAGCCGTTGGAAATGTGTTGGACGACTAGATAGAGGGCATCTCGGCAAAGCCGGGCGGCTCGTTTTTCAGTAGGCCGACGCGGTGGACAACCTTCGGGTGTTCCGTCACGTCGGCTTTTCGTTTCTTGCCGACTGAGGGTTGAATGGTCGGACAATTTGCAACCGACGCTAGTCTCGTATGGCTTTCAGTTTGGCGAGGCCGTTCGCAAAATGTGCGGAGCGCTGGCCGATAGCAACCCGAAATGTCCGACGTCACTCGCATCTTGTCGCAGATTGAGCAGGGTGATCCGCAGGCAGCCGAGCAGCTCTTGCCGCTCGTTTATGTCGAGTTGCGAAAGTTGGCGGCTGCAAAGCTCGCTCACGAAAACTCAGGCCAGACGCTGCAGGCGACGGCGCTAGTCCATGAAGCGTATTTGCGGCTGCTGGGGAGCCACGAGTCAGGAGCCAATGGGCAAAAGGTAGAGAACTGGCACAGCCGCGGACATTTTTTTGCGGCAGCGGCGGAGGCGATGCGGCGGATTCTGGTGGAAAACGCCCGCCGCAAGAACCGCCGCAAGCACGGCGGCGATTTGGATCGCGTGGAGGTGGAATTAGCCGAGCTGCCGACGCGGATGGCGGCCGATGATTTGCTCGCGTTGGACGAAGCACTCCAGCGGCTGCAACTGGAGGATCCGCTTAAAGCCCGCCTAGTAACGCTTCGCTATTTCGCCGGCCTTACGATCGAGCAAGCCTCGGAAGTGCTTGGCATTTCACGAGTTACGGCGTTCCGCTACTGGAGCTTCGCGCGGGCGTGGCTGCACCGCGAAATCCGTGGCGAGCCTCAAGGCTTGACGAAATCTGGTTGAAAATGCCGGCCGGACTGGAGCGCGCCAGCCGCGGGCGACGCATGGAGTGTCGAGCGAAAAGCGCGCGCTTGCGGAACCCAATACGATGAAGGCCGAAGACATTTTTCTCGCGGCACTGGAAAAGAAGACGCCGGCGGAGCGGCGGGCTTATCTGGATAGCGCTTGCCGCGATGATCCGGGGTTGCGGGCTCAGGTAGACGGGTTGCTGCAGTCACATCAGGAGGCCGGTAGTTTCCTGGATGCGCCGCTGTTCGACTCGCCGCCGACGGTCGATCAACAGGTGGTGGAGAAGCCGGGCACTCGAATCGGGCCGTACAAATTGCTGCAGCAGGTGGGCGAAGGCGGATTTGGCGTCGTCTTCATGGCCGAGCAGCTGGAGCCGGTCCGTCGCAAAGTGGCCCTCAAGGTGATCAAGCCGGGGATGGACACGCGGCAGGTCATCGCCCGGTTTGAGGCCGAGCGGCAGGCCCTGGCGATGATGGACCATCCGAACATCGCCCGCGTGATCGATGCCGGCGCGACCGCGTCGAGCCGCCCGTATTTCGTGATGGAGCTTGTCCGTGGCGTGCCGATCACGGCCTACTGCGATCAGAACAACCTGCCGATCCGCGAGCGACTGGCGCTGTTCGCCCTGGTCTGCGGCGCAATCCAGCACGCGCATCAGAAGGGGATCATCCACCGCGACATCAAGCCGAGCAACGTGCTGGTCACGTCCCAAGACGGCGTGGCAACCGTTAAGGTCATCGACTTCGGCGTGGCCAAGGCGATGGGCCAGCAGCTCACCGACAAGACGCTGTTCACCGATTTCGCCCAGATGATCGGCACGCCGCTCTACATGAGCCCGGAGCAGGCGGAGTTGAGCGGCACGGACATCGACACGCGGAGCGACATCTATTCGCTGGGCGTCATGCTCTACGAGCTGCTCACCGGCTCGACGCCCGTCGATAAGGAGCAAATGAAAAAAGCGGCCTTCGACGAGATTCGCCGCATCATCCGCGAGGACGAGCCAGAGAAGCCCAGCACGCGGATCAGCAGCGCCGAAGCGGCCCCGAGCATCGCCGCCCAGCGGCACACCGAGCCGGCCCGGCTGGCCAGGCTCGTCCGCGGTGAGTTGGACTGGATCGTGATGAAGGCGCTCGAAAAAGACCGCAACCGGCGGTATGAGACGGCGACCGGATTCGCGGCCGACGTGCAGCGCTACTTGAACGATGAGGCGGTGCTGGCCTGCCCTCCCTCGGCAGGCTATCGCTTCGGCAAGTTCGCGCGCCGGAACAGGGCGGCGCTGGCGACGGCGGTCGTCCTGATCGCGGCGACGCTGGTAACCGTCGTCGCATTGACGGTCAGCAATGTAATTGTGAAACAGGAAACCGCGCAAAAGAAGCAAGCGCTCAAAGGCAAGGACGAGGCACTCATCGTGGCCAGGAAAAACGCTGAGAACGCCAAGGCCAAGGAAAACTTAGCGACCGAAGCGCAGCAGGAAGCCGTGGAAAATCTTAAGGATGCCCTCGCCGCCGTGGACCAGATGCTGACGCGTGTTTCCGAAGAACGCCTGCAGTACACGCCGCAGATGGAAACCGTGCGCCGGGACCTTTTGGAGGACGCCCTGAAGTTCTACCAGAGTTTTCTCAAAAGGAAGAACAACGCCCCCGCAACTGCCCACCAGACGGCCCTGGCTCACCTGCGCATCGGAAGCTTGCAGTACCGGCTTGGAGACTATGGCGAGGCCGAGCATGCCTACCGCGAAGGCTTCGCCTTGCTCGACGAGTTGGAAGCTACGTCGCCGCTTGAGCCTGACATTCGTAGCAGGCTTGTCACGTACTACATCGAGTTCTCCTGGGTTCTCGCGAATCAGGGAAAGCTCGAGGAGCAGGAACAAGCCCTCCGGCAGGCTGTCGCGATCGCGGACGATCTGCTGAAGCAGTTTTCGGAAGTTCCCTCTTACCGTGATTTCCTTGCCGATGCCAGCAACCGTTTGGCGGGCGCGATCGTCGGAACCGAATTGGAAGAGGCCGAGAAGATTCTTCGCCGGAATCTGACCCTGACCGAAAATACAAAGAGCTTTTGGCACCGGGCCCAGACCTACCAGACCTTGGGCGTCTTGTTGGCAAAACAACGCCGCTACTCCGAAGCGGAGGATGCCTGCCGGCAAGGGATCCTGTTGTTCGAACAGGCCGCGACAAACTCCCCTTCCCTGCGGTGGACGGAAATCGATCTGGCCAGCACGCTTCAGCAGCTCGCCACAGTGGTTGATGCCAGCGGCCGTCCGCAAGAGGCGGACGAAATCTATCGGCGCGTAATACCAATCCTCGACAAGTTGGCCGCAGACTTTCCCGCCGGCCCTCACCATCGCTTCGGTCAGGCTGTCATCCACCTTCACCACGCCACGCTGTTACGAAAGCTCCACAGAACCACCGACGCGGTGCAGGCATATCGCCGAACCCTGGAGCTGTTCGAGAAACTGGCCGATGACTTTCCCGGCCTCCCGAGCTACCGGGGCGCAGCGCTCTCCCGTCGCCGTGAGCTCGCACAGTTTCTGGCGGCGACCGGGCGCGTTGAAGAGGCGAAGCAGGTATATCACGAGGGCGCCGGAAGGCTGGAAGCACTGGCGGTGCCTGAAAGGATAAAGGCCCTGAGAGACCGCGGCCATTTTTACGCTGACCTGGACGAATGGGATAAGGCCATCGGAGATTTCACACAAGCAATCGAGCTTGGCTCGGATGACATGCTTGGAGTCTGGTGTGGGCTGGCGTTGGCTCAGTTGGGCGCCGGTCGCCCTGACGAATATCGCTCCGTTTGTGAAAGGATGTTGGAGCGATCCGAGAATCCCTGGGTTGTCGGCATTTGCACGCTAGCGCCAAAGGCCCTAGCCGACCTGTCTCGACCCGTGCAGATCGCAGAGAAGTTTGTCGCCCAGGACACACAGAATGCGGACTACGGCGCAATCCTCGGGCAGGCCCTCTACCGCAACGGTGACTGGAAGAGTGCGGTTCAAAGGCTGGAAGCAAGTCTTCACTCTGGTTCGGGGCCGCGGGATCTCCCGGATTTAAAGCTGATCCTCGCAATGGCATGCCACCGCTTGGGACGTCAGGACGAAGCGCAGCAACATTTGATGGAAGTGACACAGTGGATGGAAGCGAATGCAGAATCGCTGAAGCAAGGAACTATTTCACCTCTTCCGGTCGGCTGGGCTTATCGACTGGGCTTGCAGCTGCTGCACCGTGAGGCGGAGGAAGTGCTGAAGGAGGAGTCGGGAGCAAAGGATCAGGAGTCAGAAAAAACGAAGAAGGCTCAATGATCGCTGACGTCTGACTACCTGACTGATCACACGCAGTTGAGAAAAGCGGCAATCGCTTGATGGCCCTGTACAATGGGGCCATGTCGGTCGTCGCCCGCATGCCTTCGCATGCCGAGCCAGTGCGCGCCGCTGTTAACTCGCCGCCCCTAAGTTCGAGGAGGGTTCCTTTCGGTTTTGCCACCGAAAGGGACTCGAACTCCGCAACCACTGGCGCCCCTTGCTCTTACGTCATTCGCAAAAGAGAGAACTATTCCGAAGAGGGTTGGTTTCGGGGAGGGGCGTCTAGGCTCATAATGCATAGCCGGTAACTGTCCTTCGTCCGCGTTTCGCAGGAGTACGAACGTGAATAGCAGAATACGTCTGATACTCAGGTTTTTGTTGTTGAGTGTCGCGGCAATCGTTCCGTTGGAGGCAGAGGAGACGCAAGACCAAGCGATCGCCGTGTTGAAGGCCGCGGACGCCGAAGTAATGCTCGACTCCAAAGGGAACGCCATTTCCGTAACGATTCCATTCTCGGTCACCGTCGTGCCGAGGGTCACCAATGACGACTTGGCTCATCTCCGCGCATTACCTTTTCTCAAGCAGCTCAAACTGCACCAATGCGCCAACATTACAAACGACGGTATGCGGCACTTGTCGGGACTCAACTCACTCGAATCGCTCGAGTTGAGTATGACTAATGTGACCGAGGCCGGTCTTGACCATTGCAAAGGCCTGACAGCCCTTGAGACATTGTTCATCGGGAACTTAAAGGGGGCAGAAGTAACTGGCCGCGCACTCACCTACTTTCGCGATTCCAAGGCATTGAAGGCTGTAACAATTGAACCTGCATTCGGCGTGACGGATGAAGACCTCCAGCATTTATGCCTCTTCCCTAAGCTGCGCACCGTCAACCTGGCCCCGGGAGCGTTCGGCGACAAGGGCCTCGTGTACATTGGAGAACTTCCGGAATTGGCGGAGCTCAACATTGCCTTTTCGACTGTCTCGGGTCCTGGGCTTGTGCATCTGCGCAACCTTCCACATCTGACCAAACTCGATCTCTCAGGTTGCAAGATGTGGGACATCGGGCTTATGCAAGTAGAATACTTGCGTAATCTGAAGTCTCTTGACCTTAGCAGTGCGTTTGCGAACTTTGACATTCTCGATCGAATTGAGTCTAAGAATCCATCACTTAAGATTATCAGGCCTGCGGGAGTTGCCGACGAGCAAGCACCTCTATACTCGCTTCGTCAGATGGGTAGCGTTCATGCTACGTTTGGAAACGACAAGCGATTGTCAGCGCTTACTATCATCGGTACAGCAGGTATCCGCGATTCGTCCCTACGCTTTGATCTAGGAGTCCTCAAGAAGTTTCCGAGCCTAAAAAAGCTTTCCATTCGTGAATCGAACCCTCCGATTATCTCCGATCACAGTGTTCCAAATCTAGTTTCCCTAAAGGGACTAATGACACTTGAGCTAATAGGTACGACACTCACACCGGCAGGCATCCAAGCTTTGAAAGATGGTTTACCTGCTTGTCACGTTACGGTCATGGGATTCCAGTAATATAGTAGAGGGCGTCGCGGTGCGCGGAAGGAGCAGCTCGCAAACAGCGAGTGGTGACCTCGGTGCGCAGAGTCTGCGCCACGGCGCGGTTCGACGGGCCTGCGAATCGCCACGTGGGTTGGGCATTTGATCGCAATTCGCGTTCTGCCGACGACGTGCGCGACCTCCGCGAGACAAGTAGCGAGAGACAACGCAGATCGCAACCCATTGCCTGAATTGTCATTGAAACGAAAAAAGCCGAGGCGATTAGCCTCGGCTTTTGCCGTTAACCCTGGGGTAGCGAGTGTTCGCAACGACGGGTTCAAGTTGAGCGGACGGGATGCGGAGCGGCGACCGCGGGGTTATTACCGTGCGCCCGGTCGCAACTCCCCTAAACTCTCGGCACTCTCTGGCCGCCCCGAAATCCGGTTAACGGCTTCGTTGTGTCCGGGGGCCGGATTGGACGGACTTACTAACTGGGCGCGCCGGGGGACGATGCGCGGAGCCCGTAGGAACCGCGTCCCGTCCCGGCCAGCCGACGCCGAGCAGTTTCACCGTCGTTCCGCCGACTCACCGGCGCGGCGGCTGACGATGTTCGAATTCGCCCATCGCGCCGATCGGCTGGCCGGGCAGGCGTCCGGGCAGGTCGTTGAGATCGCCCACGAAGATATACGGCTCTTCGTCCGACAGTTTCCGCCGCCGGCCGAGCACCTCGTCCACTGCGCCGGGATGCAGCCGCGGCTCGTCCGGACCAAAGGCATGCGGCGAATAGGATCGGCCGCCCTGGGCCGCGTCGGGCCGGTCCTCCAGCCCGTCGAGCAGGCGCTCCTGGCGGTTCTCGATCACCGTAATCAGGTGGGCCAACTGTGCGGCCAGACCTGCCTTGATGAGCACCCGCTTGGTGTCGCCGATATTCTGGCCCGTCACGTTCGACCCGTTGACGAACAAGTTGGTAATGGTGGGCGTCGTTTGCACAAAGCCGGCCGGTGGAATCTGACGCAGGTCGTACTCGCCGGGGGCGACGTTCGAGAGCGTGTAATTCCCTGCGGCATTGGTGAACGTGCTCCTTTCAAACGCGTCGTGCACCGCGTTGCTGTTGACATCCAGATACACCTGGACCGCCGCCAGTCCGTTGTCGCCGACGTTCTTCACGCCGTTGCCGTTGATGTCCCAATAGACCTGCCCGCTGATGCTCGATGCGCCGACGAGAATTTCCCAGGCCCCGCGGCCGTAGGTGCCGGCCGCCAGGATTCCGTGAGCCGGGTCGAATTGCAGGTCCGTCACGGTGGTATTCGGCAGGAACTGGCCAAACACCTCCCAGTGCTGGCCCTTGTTGACCGAGTGATAGACGTTGCGGCTGCTGCCGACGTACAGCGCCGGCGGCCCGAACTGCCAATCGACATGGATCGTGGCCGCCCGCAGCTTAGTCGGAAAGTCGCCGGACACGTTGACCCACGAGCTGCTCTTGTTGTGCTGTTCCAGCAGCCAGACGCATTTGTCGCCGGGGCCGCTGGTAACGGCATAGACCCGTAGGGGATTGCTCGGATCGATTTCAAATTCCACGACCTTGCCCGCGCCTTGCCCGAACAGGCCCGCGTCGGTCTGCGTCCAGAACATGCTGGGATGCTTGGCCCAGACGTGGCCGTCGCTCGTGGCGGCATACACCGATTTGCCGTCGGCCGAAACGGCCAGGGCCGTGATGTATTGATCGCCCACGTCGGAGCTGGTGGAGAGCACCGGGCTGAAGTCGGACCAGGTCGGGCTGCCGCCGTCGGCATTGGTCGTCTCCAGCACCTTGTTGGTGCCAATCAGCAGCCGCGAGGCATTCGTGGGGTCCATGACGAATGATTTCTGCACCGAGTAGGCCAGGCTGTAGTCCTCGTCATCGAAATCGGTGATGTTCAGAATCGGCGTCCAGTTCTGGCCGCCGTCGGTAGACCGGCGGACGAGATTGGCCGGATTCAAGGGATTGGAAACGTACAAGTGGCTGGAATTGGCCGGGTGTACCAGCACCTTGCCGGTTTCGCCGCCGCCTTGCGGCATGTAAGCCCACTCGATGCTGCCCGTGAACTTCATGGCGTCGAAGTGGTCCTGGGCCACGCCGTAGGCGAGCTCGGGGTCGAGCGGATCGAGGGTGATGTCGTAAAACGCGGTCACCTGCAAGTTGCCTTCCCGCGAGTCGAGCAGTTGCGTCGCGGTATCGAAGCTGTAGAGGTCGCGGTCGGCCGTGGCCACCGGGCGGTTTAGGGCGTCGAAGGTCATGAACACCCAGTCGTCGCCGATGCTCTCGAACGAGGTCCAGGTTTGGCCGCCATCGGTGCTTTCGACGATCGCGTAGGCGCGATTGACAAACACGTGGTCGGCATTCTGCGGATCGACAGCCAGCAGGACGTGCCAGGCCCGCTCCTCCTGGCTGCCGGCCGGCGTGGCCAACGTCGTCCAGTTGCTGCCGCCGTCGGTAGTTTTGTGGTAATTCACAAGCAGGCCGCCCGCCAGCTCGTTCTCGAACAGCGTGGCATAGACAGTGCCTTCCGCCGACGGGGCCGCTTCCAGCCGCACGGTGTTGGCCAGGAAGAAAGCACTGGACAAGTCACCCATTACGTTCCAGTTCATGCCGCCGTCAGTCGTTTTATAGACGCCGTTCGTGACGACATTGTTGACCAGGCCGGCGTACAGCGTTTGCGAGTCGTACGGGTCCATAATCACGTCGGCCGCGCCGCCGGCGTGGAACGCGGTCGTGTTCTGCCAGCTCGTTCCGCCGTCGGTCGATTTATAGACGCCGCCGCCAGGCCCGCCCGAGCGCACGCTGATGTATAGCGTCTTGAGGTCCGCCGTATCCACGGCGATCGAGCCGATCGACGCCCCTTCCAACTGGCTGTTACCCAAGAGTTGCCAGCCCAGGCCGCCGTCGGTCGATTTGAGGATCCCCGCGCCGACGCCCGAGACCGCGCCCAGGATCGTGTCGCGGCCAAACGGGCCCGACTTCACGACCAGCGGATGGTAGCCGGAAAAATCGAGGCTGGGCTGATCGTCCGTCAGCGGCAGCCAGACGGGGCCGCCGTCGGCGCTGGTGCGATTCCAGGTGGCGGTTTTCCACACGCCGCCGTTGTCGCCGCCGATGTACATCACGTCGGAGTTGGCCGGGTGCGGGGCCGCCGCTTCGATCCGCCCGGCCGTAAATCCCTGCGCTACGCCCGGCGCGTCGATCGGCGCTGGCCCGATTGGGTTCCACTGCGTCGTGCTCAAAAACGGCACGTGGCTCAGCAGCAGCCGCGTTTCCAAATTCTCCACGAACAGTCGGCAAGTGCGCATGAGAGTCCCCTTGATCGACGTGGACAAAGAAGTGGCGCGATTCGGTCCATCGAGAGCAGAGTTGCCGCGCCTCGCGCCTGCCATGATCGGCCTCCGTCCTGCCACTGTCAAACGGCTACGATTTCCTAGGTGGGACCGAGGTGACACCCAGGAGACGCGTCGCCCCCGAACTACGGGCACACCGTAATGGCAAATCAGGACAGGGACGCGCAATGGACATTCAGTCGGACGCCCCGAAATCCGGTTAACGGCTTCGTTGGGTCCGGGGCTCGCGTGGGAGCGGCCGCCACCGCACGATTTCCCGGCCATCGTTTAGAATTTGTCGTTTCGATAAAAGCAATTCCGGGAGAGCGCTCGTCTTGGCCACGAACAAGCATTTGGAGCGAGCGGAACGAGCATTGCGAGATCATGCGCTGCGTTATCCTGAAACGAAGAAGAGTTCCCGTGGGAGCACCGAGCGATCAAGGTAAAGGGCAAAATCTTCCTGTTCCTATTCCGAGACCAGAACGAGCTCAGCCTGTCCGTGAAGCTGCCCGACTCGAATCGAGCGGCCGTTGCCTTGCCGTTTGCTGCTCCTAGCGGATATGGCCTCGGAAAGAGCGGCTGGGTAACGGCGCGGTTTGAGGGGGAGGCTGAGCCGCCAGTAGAGACGCTCGCGGACTGGATCGACGAGAGTTTTCACGCCATAGCGCCCAAGCGCGTGTTGGCAATGTTGAGTGAATCTCGTTCGCATGGTCTTAAGCCGCCATCAGCTGGCTGAGCTCAGACGGACTTCCGCAAGCATCTGCATTCGCCTGTCTCTCGGTTTTCACCAGGAGGTTTCCATTACTTCGCCCGTTTACCGTATCACGACCTACGCCTGGATTGTCGTGGCAGTTCTGCTGCCCGTCGCCCTGCTCAACTATCTCGACCGGCAGATGCTGGCGACGATGAAGGCCTCCATGGTCAGCGACATTCCCGGCATCGCCAACAAAGCAGATTGGGGGCTGGTGCTGGGCTGCTTCAAGTGGACCTACGCCATCCTCAGCCCCTTCGGCGGCTTCATTGCCGACCGCGTCAGCCGCCGGCTGGTGATCGGTCTGAGCCTCCTGGTATGGTCGCTCGTCACCTGGTGGACTGGGCACGTCACCTCGTTTCACGAGCTAATGACCGCCCGCGCCCTGATGGGCATTAGCGAAGCGTTTTACATTCCCGCCGCGCTGGCTCTGATCACCGATTTTCATCCCGGCTCCACTCGATCGCGGGCCGTCGGCATTCATCAGGCCGGCATCTACCTGGGGCAAATCCTCGGCGGTTTTGCGGGGTACGTGGCAGATTCACCAGACCTTGGCTGGCGCTGGGCGTTTACGACTTGCGGGATGATCGGCGTCATTTACGCGTTTCCGCTCTTGGCGATCCTGCGCGATTCCGCTCGCCCTGCAGGCGCGTCGAGTTTACAAGGAAATGAAGCCGGCGTATGGCGCGGCCTGCTCGGCAACCGTAACTTCATCCTGCTGGTGCTCTATTTCACGCTGCCGGCGATTGCCGGCTGGGTGGTCCGCGATTGGATGCCTGACATCCTGCGTGAAAAATTTGGCCTCGGCCAAGGGAAGGCCGGCGTGAGCGCGATCCTCTTCGTGCAGATCGCTTCGCTCGCGGGCGCGCTCGCAGGCGGCGCGCTGGCCGACCGCTGGATGCATTTCAGCAACCGCGGACGGATTTTCACGAGCGCCATCGGCATGACGCTGTTCTTGCCCGCACTGTTCGGCGTGGGCAACGCCAGCTCGCTGACGATTGCCATTATCGGCCTCGTTGTATTCGGCATCGGCTGGGGATTCTTCGACTGCAACAACATGCCGATCCTATGTCAGATAGCGCGGCCACAGTGGCGGGCCACGGGCTACGGAATCATGAACCTCGTCAGCATTAGTTGTGGCGGCTTTGGCGACTGGGCATTTGGAGCCTTGCGCGACCGGCACGTGCCGCTCAACATGATCTTCGGGGCATTCGCCGGCGTGGCGCTATTGTCGGTCATCATCGTCTTGCTAATTCAGCCAGTGCAGCAGGAGAAACCTGACACGCAGACTTACCGATGAGATGTTTTGCGTCCAAGTCGTGTAGCCAATTTGTAGCCAAACGGGCGGACAACGCGGAACACTGGCGGACAATCGCGGATTCTGGCATTCGCCTCAAACCCGCAACCGCGTACGGCTTGGGGCGTTCGTGGACGATGGTGGAACTCTACGCAGGGCAACTGGAAATGTGGTGCCCCCGGCCATTGGTGCACGCGAGCGAAGTCCAAGGGCACAAAGGAAATCCAGGAGAGCATAAAGATTTTCCGGTTCATCCGACTGGAGCATGCGCCGGCTTGAGAAATGGGGGACATGCGGATTCTGTTTGGAGTTACGTGAATAGCTCCGAACAGAAGGAACCCGCATGTCTTCTCAGCAGTGGTTGTATCCG
>Ga0184625_10000733_pt1 | contig 12920 bp, 11 predicted proteins | sample PLM3_30_b1_FD_133151 | JGI IMG/M metagenome (GOLD analysis project Ga0184625, IMG submission 133151) | Groundwater sediment microbial communities from an aquifer in East River, Colorado, USA - PLM3_30_b1 | ecosystem: Environmental > Terrestrial > Soil > Riparian zone | place: USA: East River... | reverse complement strand
GGGAGTCCTTGTTTTAGCGGCTCCCACTATCACTTTCGATTCAAAGGCTATAGATCCACTATCCCATAATTTGAGATTATAGGATGGGAGGTTAACCCAGATGTAGGTAATTGGAAAAGTATCAGGCAGCAGTTTATACCTATCGAGGTTTAGTGCAATCCGCTTAAATCTCTCCAGGTCTGTATTGTTCAATGATTTTACGAGCGCCTCACTCACCCTCCCGGTCACCCTCCATCCTTTCTTTTCCTGGTACCTCCTGATTGCCCTGGCCAGCAAATTCGTATCGATCTTGTTATATAAAATTGGCATTAATGAATCCTCGTATAGCCTCTTCTGAAGCCGTTTAAAAAAACGAACGGAATCAGTATAAGGATAAATGAGAACAGTATGATTCACAAATTTTGCCGAGTCGAGAAAGGCGGGGAGGTAAGATTTAATGGAATCATAAGCGGCATTCCTGGGCTCTAACTCCTGGAGGGTTTGCTGCACTTCATTTCTTGAAATGACCTCACTCAATAAACCAAGGAATAAACTATCTGGCAGAACGGTGTCCTTTCTTAGGGTTACACTATCATAGGCAAGGCGGCCCTGCTTGAGATCTTTCGACAAAGAAATAAATGCATCCGTGAGAAAGAGGTCATTTCTCACCCAAAGAGTAGCGTCGTTTATTGCGTTTGTATCCTGCTGCACTACCTGGTGAATTTTTTCCAGTTTCACCAAACCATAATCATCGGGGAATAGTCCATAGTACCTCGAATTCTTGATAAACTCAAACAACTTGGTGCCGATGTATTTGGAATTGCCTCGCTGGCTCCAAACCAAATTGAAATTATTCTGTTTGTAAAAGGAATTCAGGAGTCTAATGTGGGAAACAGACAAGCTATCATTTAGCTTGCCACTATTCTCCATTGCATATTCAAGATATTGCCTCAGGTTTTTTGCGGTTCGTTCTTCCCATACCTCTTTCTTTTTCACTATATCTCTTGCAGGCGGCTTTACCTTTTCCTGGCATCCAACAAGAAGATGAGACAAACTCAAAATAAAGAATGCAGGTAAAAAAAATAGAATGACTGATCTATAAGAACAGAGAAGTGGTTTTTCCATAAATACTATCTTGCCGCAGGTGACAGTTGAACGATATCGGTAATAATTTATTTCCCAAGATAATGCAAGCGTATAGATTTTTTATAACGTTGGTCCTGATTTTAGATATTTATTATTCTTCAGCCCAGAACGGGCCTGTAAATAAGTATGGTGTGCCCGTATTGTTTGATAAGGACGAATTCTTTCAGATCGTGGAAAAGGATAGTTCAAAGGAAATGACTGAGTTGAAGCAAATGATCCCTAACATCATTTATGAACTGAGATATGCCAGCAGAAAGAATTTCATGAAAAAAAGGATGTATCCCAGGAATACCACCTACACCTTTTTAAGATTACCCGCAGCAAGGGCTTTGCAGGCCGTTCAACTTGACTTGAATACAAAGGGATTAGGACTAAAGATATGGGATGCATACAGGCCTTACTCAGTTACCGTTTCTTTTTGGGAGCTGATAAAAGATGAGCGCTATGTGGCTGACCCAAAAAAAGGTAGCGGACATAACCGCGGCATTGCAGTTGATCTCACCCTCATTGACCTGGCTAGTGGCAAGGAATTGGATATGGGAACAGGTTTCGACAATTTTACAGACACTGCACATCATGATTTTCAGAATCTGTCTTCTTTGGTTCTCGACAACCGACAAATATTGAAGACAGCCATGGAGAAGCATGGATTCATTCCATTCTCCACAGAATGGTGGCATTATAGTCTTCCCAATTCCACCGCATTTGAACTACTGGACATCCCATTTAAAACCTTAAAGAAAAAAGCACGAACCCAACGGTAAGGAACATCCTAAACATATGAGGGAAACTTTTTTTGCGGCTGCTTTCGAATATGCTTAAATTCAGACAGCAGAATTCTGCTTTAAACCTCATCCTGTATGATTGAAATTTATCAATCCTTAATCCATCATTTATTCTATTCTCCGGACACCCACTTACTCAAGCAGGTCTTCACTGAAAAATCAAAGAGCATGTGCTGGCCCGAATACCAGCAGGAGCTCACCAAAACGGCTGAGTACGTAAGCAATTACCGCCCGTCCCTCCTACTGCTTGACGCAAGGGAATTCGGGTTTGTGATCCTGAAAGATATGCAAGGATGGATCCAGGACAATGTAATCTCAGTGATCAATGAAGTGGGTATTCAGAAGTGGGCAGTGATCACCACCCCAGAATTCATTAGCCAGGTCAGTATTGAACAGACAATTGAGTCGAAACGGGAAAACAATTTCCAGGCTCAATATTTTGACCGGGAAGAGGATGCGATGAAGTGGTTACTGAATAATTAGCCACTACTACAGAATTGGTTTCGAGAATCTGTTTTACAGAACTCTTGGAATTTTCTGTTCCATCATCATGAGATCAGCCAGCACAATGGCTGTTACGGCTTCAAGGATTGGAGGCACCCTAAGCGCAATACAAAGATCGTGTCGTCCCTTAACAGAAAAAGATTCAACATTCCCTGTTTCCCAATTGAGGGTATTTTGTTCTTTTGGAGTAGAAGATGTAGGTTTTATGGCAATGCGAAAAACCAGTTCATTTCCATTTGTAAGCCCTCCCACAATTCCTCCAGCATGATTGGTCCTGGTTTTTCCGCTGGAATCTTCAATAGCATCATTGTGTTGTGATCCAAACATCTTTGCCGCAGGAAAGCCAGTACCAAATTCCACCCCGCGAACGGCAGGAATCGCAAATACAATATGACCGATGAGTGATTCTGCTGAATCAAAGAATGGTTCGCCTAATCCGATGGGTAATCCCTGAGTGCGGCATTCAATAATTCCACCGATTGAATCCTTGGCATCAATTGCCTTCTGCAATCCTTTCTCCAGGTCTTTTTCTCCTCCTATTTCAAGAATTGTGGATTGAATTGAAATCTTTGAATTTTTTGAATCTTCTAATTGCAATAATTTTTTTGCGATCACTCCTGCTGCCACCAGGGCAACCGTTAACCTGCCGCTGAAATGTCCGCTTCCTCGGTAGTCTTCGTATCCAGCAAACTTTTTATGTGCAACAAAATCAGCATGACCAGGCCTTGGCACAGCCCGTTGCTTTTCATAATCACCCGAGCGGATGTTTTTGTTTTCAAATATGATGGTGATGGGAGCACCTGTTGTTTTATTGTTGAATAACCCACTCTTAAATATTGGAAGGTCTTCCTCCTGGCGAGGGGTTGTACCTTTTTGGGTTCCACCTTTTCTTCTCTCCAGGTCTGGCAGAAAATCCTCAACCAACAAATCCAGGCCAGCCGGGCAGCCATCTACTACCACACCTGCTGATTCGCCGTGGGATTCTCCAAAGATGTGGATGCGGAATATGCGACCGAATGAATTCATACAATTATTTCATTTGAAATCTTTGCCCCTAGTTTCTTTAAGTGGTCCCAAAAATCCGGATAAGATTTATTCACTGCTTCCGCGTTCCTGATCTGTACCTCAAAATCACTCTTAAGGCAGGCAACCGCGCTGGCCATCGCAATCCGATGGTCGTGATGTGAATTCAATACATGGTTTTTTACAAAGATGCCACCGTTCCCATGTACCAGCATTTCATCATCCTGCAAATCTACCTGGGTGCTGAGCTTTTCAAATTCTTCTTTTAATGTTACTCCACGATCACTTTCCTTATGCTTCAATCTTTTCAATCCCCTGATCCTTGTGAGGCCCTTACAATGGGCCGCTAATGCCACCAATGGAGGAAACAGATCAGGGCAATCTGTTGCATTGAATGTAAAGCCTTCCAATGTTTTCTTTCTTACGATTACCTTATCGGCACTTACCTCCACCTCTGCACCTGCATCAAGCAGTGCATCCACTATTTTCTTGTCCGCTTGTGTAGAAGTATTATGAATTCCCAAAACTTCAACAGAACCCGCAACTGCACCGGCCACCAGCAGGAACGCCACCCCGCTCCAATCACCTTCCACGGTATAATCCACTGCTTTCTGCTCCTGCTCAGATTTAATTCCATTGGTGGTTGAGGCAGGAAAGAAAAATTCTTCATAATGTTGATGAACCGGCAATTTCAATCCAAATTCCTTCATCACTTGGAGTGTGAGATCAATATAGGGGCGGCTCTTCAGGTTTTTTACCCTGATAGAAACACCCGAAGCACACGATGCGGAATAAGCCATTAGCAACCCGGTAAGAAACTGAGAACTTAATGAACCATCTATTTCAATATTTCCCGGGACGATTGGCCCTTTTATTTTCAACGGTAGCTTTCCATTGTTTGAATGGATTTCAACACCCAGAGAAGGCAGCACCTCATCAAAAAAATCCATTGGCCTTGTCAATAAACTCCCCTGTCCATAAATGCTGATGGTTTTTCTGCTCATGGCAATAATAGGAGCAAACATGCGAATACCGAGTCCGCTTTCGCCACAATTAACGCCGTCCTTCACGGGCACTACTCCTTCACTGAAAATTCGCAGGGATCCATCAGCTAATTCTTCCACATTAGCGCCAAGTGCTTTTATAACATTTATTGCAGCCAGGTCGTCGTTTGAATGACCAGGGTTTCTCAGAAATGACTCCCCTTTCTTTAATAGCGCAGCGGCAACTGCCCTCTGCATTGAGCTTTTAGAAGCAGGTGCCTGGATGCTTCCCTGTATACCTGATGGTTGAATATTAACGTTCACCTTATAATTGGTTGATGAATCTTTCCAGTTGCCTGATTGGAATCTGCTGAACCTTACCTTTTCCAATTTTGTCGAGCAAAACGTAGTTGATCTGATCCCTTACTCTTTTCTTATCCATTTTCAGAATATGAATTACTTTCTCTTTATCGAATTCCGCATCAGTGGGCAACCCATAACTATCCAGGAGGTCGATCACGCGTTGTGATTCGTTGAATGAAGACAGGAGGTGAGAAAGTTCACAGGCTGCACTAATGCCAAGTGATACTGCTTGCCCATGTGGCAATTGGTAAAGGTTTTCCAATGCGTGTCCCAATGTATGCCCAAAATTCAGGAGTCGCCTCTCCCCTTTTTCAAATTCATCCCGCTGCACGATTTTCGTTTTGATCCTTGCATTTCTCTCCACCAATTCTCCTACTAATTTCTTACTGTTCCTGATTTTTTCAAAACTGCTTTGCTCTAACTGCCTGAACATGGCAGCGTCCTTGATGCAAGCATGCTTGATGATTTCGGCAAACCCATTGATCCATTCCGCTTCAGGAAGCGTTTTCAGGAAACCATAATCATACAGTAGAAAGGAAGGCTGCCTGATGGTACCCACCATATTCTTGTACACCCCAACGTCTACTCCATTCTTACCCCCAATGGCTGCATCCACCATTCCCAGCAAGGAAGTAGGTACATATCCAAAGGCGAGTCCGCGCATGTATATGGAAGCCACATAGCCGGTAAGGTCGGTAATTACACCTCCTCCAACGCCAATTAACACTGTCTGCCTGTCTGCCCCGGTCTCAATAAGATTTTCAATTACTGCATCAACCGTCTCTTGCGTCTTATGCTCTTCGCCCGCTTTCAGCACCACCATGTTCCATCCATTCAGTTTTGATGCATGCCCCAGCAGGATCTTTTCATCAGTAAGGATGACGGCATTTTTCTTATCTACGAGTTTTTGAAGCTGCGAAAACTTGGCGTCAAAATAATAATCTGTCAAAGAGTTGTTGAATCTAAAGCTTAGTTTTCGCATATTCATAATTGCCTGAATTGTTCCTTAGTTGTATTTCTCTGCCGGTGAAGAGAGCCCATCATAACAATGTCCACTTTCCATGTTCTTTCTCAGGAATTCATGATCTTATTCTGGTGGCTAATACTTTCCATATGCACGGCATCAAAATACTTGGTGATGAATTCTTTGCTTAACCCCAACTGATCCCCTTTTTTGAAAGCCCGCTCAAGTATCTCATTCCACCGATTCGTTTGCAGGATAGTGATGTCATTATTCTTTTTGTATTCTCCTATTTTCTCGGCGATCTTCATACGCTGACCAAGGATCTGCATTAATTCATCATCCAGGTGATTGATCTGCTGCCTCAATTTTTCAAGTGCTAAATGAAACTCAACTGAATTATTATCTTCTTTTCTCCAGATGATCTGTGCCAGGAGTTCAACCAGTTTTTCTGGTGTTATTTGTTGTTTTGCATCACTCCAGGCATTGTCCGGATCAATATGGCTTTCAATCATAAGCCCATCATAATCCAGGTCAATGGCTTTTTGAGCAACATCCAACAAAATATCTCTCCTCCCACAGATATGGGAAGGATCGTTGATCATCATCATTTGGGGGTTGCGACGTTTCATTTCAATAGCCATATGCCACATGGGAGCATTGCGGTATTCGGCATTTCCATAGGAGCTGAATCCACGGTGGATCAATCCCATTTGTTTGATGCCAGCCTTTGCCACACGCTCAACAGCACCCGTCCACAATTCAAGATCGGGATTGATAGGATTCTTGATCAGCACTGGCACATCTACTCCCTTCAACGCGTCCGCAACTTCCTGAACGCTGAATGGATTCACTGTTGTTCTTGCACCTATCCATAGTACATCCACGTCAAAGCTCAGGGCATCATCCACCTGTTTGCCTGTGGCCACTTCTATGGTTGTGGGCAAACCCGTTAATTTTTTTGCTTGTAGTAACCAGGGAAGTCCCTTCACCCCGATCCCTTCAAAACTGCCAGGCCGGGTGCGTGGCTTCCAAATCCCCGCTCTAAGCATGTCTACCCTGCCCGTAGCGGCAAGTCTTTGTGCCGTCTCCAGTACCTGGGACTCAGTTTCTGCACTGCAAGGTCCCGAAATAATCAGGGGCCTTTTATTCCAGGCGGCTTGTGTTACTTCTTTCATATTGTTTGATTCGATTGCTTGCATGGTTGTTGATTTGTTGAATTGTTGAATCGTTGAAAAGTTGACTAGTTGATTTGTTGATTTGTAAACTCCTTAGTTGATCCGTGAATTGTTGACCTTTTGACCTGCCATTCCACTATTCAACCAATCAACCTTACCTTCTGCCTCCCTCTGCCTCATTCATCCTTATCCTCCTTCCTTTATATTTTTTTCCATCGATGCTGCTGATCATTTTATTTGCCGACTTCCGGTCGATCTCAATCCAGCTATTCATCTCTTTCATATCCACTCTGCCTAAAACCTCCTTGCGCAAATCACTCATGTCTAATATGAATTGCAGAAAACTGGCCTTATAGAACCCATCTTTGGTTCCCAGGTTGACAAATAGCCGTAAATAATCCCCGTTTCCACCGAATTCCCGTCCCTGGGTATCTCTTCGCCTGCCCTGGTCCCTGTCTTCGCCCCGCCTTCCATCTCTTTCCTTGAATTCCTTTCTCTCTCTCATATTCAGGTCTTCTGCATTTTCATAGTATTTCAGAAAACGATCGAACTCAAGTGCAGCAACTCTCTTCAGAACCTCTTCTTTGGTAATCTCCGAGAATTTTTCGGCCAGCATCGGAACATAGGTTTCATAGCTTCCATGACTGATGTCTGTTTGTAATAACTTGTCCATGAAATGAAAGAATTGTTTCCTGCAAACATCCTTTCCTCCCGGGATCTCCAGCTTATGAAACGGTACCTGCACCATTCTTTCAATTAGTTTCAACTTACCTATTTCTCTGGAATGCACTATCGACATGCAAATCCCTGTATTTCCTGCCCTACCTGTACGTCCGCTTCTGTGCGTGTATACCTCCACATCATCGGGTAATTCATAATTGATGACGTGCGTAATATCTTTCACATCAATTCCCCTTGCTGCCACATCAGTTGCGATCAACAACTGTAGACTTCTTTCACGGAATTCTCCCATCACTTTATCCCGCTGTTGTTGTGTAAGATCCCCATGCAGGGCATCAATGTCATATCCCTCTCTTGTAAGTTTTTCAGCTATGCTTTGTGCATCAACCTTTGTACGTGTAAAAACGATTCCATAAATCCCCGGATTAAAATCGATCAACCGCTTCAAAGCTTCATAACGATGATGCGCAGTGGTAACATAATATTGGTGATCAATATTCTTGAGGGCTGTATTTATCTTACCCACTGTGATCTCATGCGGTTGCTTCATATATTTCTTACTCACTCTCTTGATCTCCGGGGGCATAGTTGCACTGAACAACCAGGTGGCTTCACGCTGAGGTGTATTTTGCAGGATAAATTCAATGTCATCCTGGAAACCCATGTTCAGCATTTCATCTGCCTCATCCAACACTACGTATTGAATCTGCTCAAGGTTTATAGCTTTCCTTTCAATCAGGTCGATCAGCCTTCCGGGTGTAGCCACCACAATCTGAACCCCGCGCTTCAAATCGCGTATCTGCATTCCAATGGATGATCCACCATATACTGCAAGCACATGCATGCCTGGCATAAATTTTTTGAACTGCTCTATCTCATTCACAATTTGCATGCACAATTCTCTTGTAGGGCAAACCACCAGGGCCTGCGGGTATTTCTTAGCCGCGTCAGTCAGTTGGAGAAGGGGCAGGCCAAATGCTGCCGTTTTCCCGGTCCCGGTTTGGGCCAACCCCACGAGATCCTTTGTGCCGCTCAATAAAACAGGAATTGCCTGTTCCTGGATCGGGGTAGGTTCAGTGAAACCCAGCGCGTCGGTTGCTTTCACCAGTTTTGAATCCAATCCCAACCCTTCAAAAGTCGTCATATATAAAAATTTTTGCAAAGGTAACTTTTAGAAGCCACAAGGTACAAGGCACAAGGCTCAAGAAAGGTTCAAGGTTCAAGATTAAAGACCCAAGGACTTACTAATCAACCAATCAACTATTCAACTATTTACCCAATAATCCTCCCTATTTTGTTCGCGTTCTCAATCAACTCCTGCAGGTATTCATAATTCTCCTTTTCCAGGCAAGCTTTGAATTTCCGCAGTTGTGAAATATGTTCGTTCAAAACATCCAGCACATTTTCTTTGTTCTGCATGAAGATGGGTACCCACATTGCAGGATTACTTTTTGCTAACCTCACGGTGCTCTCAAAACCCGCACTGGCCAGTTCAAAAATGGCATCTTCCTCTCTCTCTTTTTCCAAAACAGTATTCGCGAGGGCAAAGGAAGTGATGTGAGAAATGTGGCTTATATAGGCAGTATGCACATCATGATCGGTTGCATTCATTTCCAATAAGTGCATTCCAATTTTTTGATACATCAGCTTAACCCATTCCACCGCATCCGGAGCCGATTCCGTGGCGTTGCAAATGACCACCGCCTTATTCTCAAATGCTCCCTTAACAGCAGCAGCGGGGCCGCTGAATTCGGTCCCCCACATGGGATGTGAAGCCACATAACGTGCGCGCTTAGGATGATTCTTTACGAGATCGATCAACTTGTACTTTGTTGAACCAACATCAAAAACAATCTGTTGTTCTATTATATCTAAAACAGCAGGCAAAGCAATGATTAACTTATCCACTGGTATGGCCAAAACTACCACATCGGCCTCCCGCACGGCTTCATCCAATGGTTTGATCTCGTCTACAAGATGCAAATCCAACGCCTTCTTAGCATGGGCAGGATTTTCCTCTACCCCAATTATGCCCGCGGCAAGTCCTTTCTCATTTAATTGCAGCGCCAATGATCCCCCAATCAATCCAACTCCTATTATTGCTACTTTTTTTCGTTCCATCTGGATGGTTTTGGCGTTAGTGCTTTTTAGTAATCCTGGTTTGGGTTGAGCTCATCTTTTCGGTATCTGCCTGCATGCTTTGCGCAATCCTGCTAATGGCCTCCTCAATTTTCTCCGTTGTTGCGCATAAACTAACGCGCACATATTTTTCACCCGCACTTCCAAATATTCCGCCGGGAGTCAGGAATACTGCTGACTCATAAAGCACCTCATCACTGAGCTCATAACCATCTTTGTAACCGCCAGGTATGGCAGCCCAAACAAAGAGTCCCGCCTGCTTAGGATCATACAAACAATTCAACTTATCTAATAGTGTAAAAACTTTTAGCCTCCGTTCCTGGTACGTCCTATTCACCTCTGCCGTCCATTCTTTTCCCAGCGTGAGCGCCTTGGCTGCAGCAAGTTGAACGGGCAGAAACATTCCACTATCCATATTGCTTTTGAATCGCAGCACCTGATCGATCCGCTCTTTAGCTCCCACCAACATGCCTACACGCCATCCAGCCATGTTATGAGACTTACTTAAGGAATTCAATTCAATCACCACCTCTTTTCCTGGATCTGCCTCGAGCAAACTCATTGGTTCATCGTTCAGGATGAAACTATAGGGATTGTCGTGCACAATCATTATCCCCTTCTTTCTTGCAAATGCAACCAGGTTTCTGAACAAGTCTTTAGTGGGAAGTTTCCCTGTGGGCATATGTGGGTAATTGACAAACATGAGTTTGATACGCCCATTTGCCACAATATTTTTTTCCAGTGCCTCAAAATCGGGAAACCAATTATTTTCTTCTTTCAAATCATATTCAACGAGGCTTGCCCCCGCAAGTTGAACAGCACTTCTGTAAGTAGGATAACCCGGGTTAGGGACCAGTACTGCATCCCCCACATTCAAAAAAGTCATACAAATGTGAACAATCCCTTCCTTGCTTCCAATTAAAGGCAGAATCTCCGAATCGGGATTCAATTCAACTCCATATGATTTTTTATACCAGGCAGAGATGGCATTTCTTAATTGAGGCGAGCCTTTGTACGATTGGTAAGCATGAACATTAGGAAGCTGACTCTGTTCATGTAGTTCATGAATGACATCAGGATGTGGAGGGCGGTCGGGACTTCCAATACCCAGGTTGATGATCTGCTTCCCTTGCTTATTCAGTTCATCTATCTCCCTCAATTTCTGAGAGAAATAATATTCCCCAATTCCTTCAAGTCTCTTTGCTACTTCCATAATCCTTTTTTGTAAATGCCATAAATATTTAATTCCTTGGTTAATGGCCTAATCCCTTCGATCACTTCTTCAAACTGATCTCTATTTTCAAATTCCATGTCAGCATGAAAACTGTATTTGAAATCACTTCCAGGTATGGGCATGCTCTGCAACTTGCTCAGGTTGATCCCGCCTTCAGCAATTCTTGTCAATACTCTTGCGAGACTGCCTTTAGAATGATCCGTATGAAAATTAACTGAGGCCTTATCTGAATCCTGGATGTCTGTGGCATTCTCGTTTCTCGTCAATGCAAGAAATCGTGTATAGTTATTTTTTAGGGTGTGAATGTTGGGCGCAACAATTTCCATTTCGTAGAGTTCAGCTGCCAGCTTACTGGCAATGGCAGCGGCATGCTTATGATGATGCTGGTGAATCTGCTTAGCACTAAGCGCTGTGTCTTCTGTTTCTACCAGTTTCCAGCCATGCTTTTCCAGGTAGTCGAGGCATTGAAGAATGGCCATTGGATGAGAATGAACTTCCCGGATATCCTGCAAATTCACGCCAGGATTCACCATCAGGTTCTGGTTAATCTGGAGATATACCTCTGCAATTATTTTGAGGTTACTTTTTTGAAGCAAATTATAATTTGGTAGAATGCTCCCGGCAATTGAATTCTCAATGGCCATCACACCTCCATCGCTTTCCTTTTTAATTGAGGCGATCCTAATCACATCCCTGAAGGTGTCGCATGGAATAACGTTTACGCCCTTCCCGAAGAAATGCTGGGCTGCCACCTGGTGGAAACTGCCCTCGTAACCTTGAATGGAGACTTTATATGCCATAAAAAAAGTCTCCCGGTTTTGCCGGGAGACCTGTATGTTGATTTGTTTTCGCCTATTTGCTATTCAACAAAAGCACTCCCGGTTTCTTTCCAAAAAAGAAATAATAAAAGTAAAAATAACGGTATGCTCTTGCGTTAGTCATTATTCCAAAAGTAAAAGACGAATGTGAAACCAGCAAAAGTATTTTTTTAAGGCGGAATTGCGAACAGGTGTTAGTCTTCATTACACGAGCCGCTTCATGATCTGCTCATCAATCTTCCTGAACAGGTGAATGGGCTTATATACTCGCCAATCCGGCAATTCCATTAACTCGATATAATAATTCAGGTTCTTCTTTTTGAAATCATACTGGGTCTGTTCCGGCATATTCAGGCATACGATCCACCCCTCATCATCGGTCACCTCCTCGAACCACTCCTGGTAATAATCCTTATCCCCGCTATGAAAATTCAACACATTTTCGCCGATAAGGATATACTTGGTAATACCTTCCTGCCTGAACCAATCCGCAATCTCCCTTTTTAATTGCATGATATCATTCTCAATAGCATCGTTCCATTCACCTATTAATTCTATTACCACGTAATGTTCATCATAGTCGGCCATCAAGATCTTCAAATAGAGGGTCCTTGACCCAAACTCATCCCATTGCGGATGTATGTAATAATTATAAATGGTCTGGGAGAATTCAAACTCAGAATAAGTACGGCCAAAAAAAGGCGAGCGTTCGTCTTCTTCGCTGGTATAGATATGCCTCCAATTATAAAATGGTTCAATATCGTGCATGACTTCCGATTAACAGTTTATGTGATTACATAAAAAGTGATCCTGCAAAAAACACACCTTCCCACTCACCTAGACCCATCAGGACCATCAGAAGCAAAAAAGGTTGGGGGCAATTTAAAGAAAAAAAAGAAGGGTCCGACCTTTCAAAAAGGTCGGACCCTTACTGCATTTTACAATTTCATATCTATTGAACCAAAATCTTCTCTGCAAACAGCGACTTTTTCTTACCGTCCAGCACCTTTACCATATAAACACCCCTTGCAAATTTTGGGTCCAGTAACATTTCTTCTACCTGTACCCTATTGGCTATAGTAAGCATTTGTTCACTTAATACCCTACCTGCCAGGTCTACTAATTG
>Ga0184625_10000732_pt1 | contig 12925 bp, 8 predicted proteins | sample PLM3_30_b1_FD_133151 | JGI IMG/M metagenome (GOLD analysis project Ga0184625, IMG submission 133151) | Groundwater sediment microbial communities from an aquifer in East River, Colorado, USA - PLM3_30_b1 | ecosystem: Environmental > Terrestrial > Soil > Riparian zone | place: USA: East River... | reverse complement strand
TTCGGCAGAAAGCATTGGAGTAGAGACCCCTACTTTTGGTTCTGCGTAAATATTGGACGGTCTGGCCAGATACCCCCCCGATGCTGCAGACGCCGGTGAGGCATTATCTTTAGTGGAAACTTTATCTTCTTTATTATTTGTGGATTTTACGTGATTGGTATCCGAAAATAACACTTCACTTTTTTCGGTTGATATCTTTTTATCCCCAGTAGTTTCACCTGTCATTCTATTCGTGGTTTCACTTGGTAATTTTTCGGTGATATGAATATCCCATACAACATTTTTTGTTTCTTCTGATGGTTGTAAAGTGTAAGATTCATTCTCTTGTTCTTCCAGTTCTTCATCTTCAACGATCATCATCGCCGATACTGGCTCATCTGTCGCAGGAATGTCAACCAGTTTTGGAGCAAGCAGATCTACAACTTTTGTTTCAGGTTTTACTTCTTCTACAACTTTCTTTTTCTCCTCTTCACCTAATACCATTACGATCTTTTCTTCTTTAGGTTCTTTCTTTTTTATTTCCCTCTTTGTAAAAGGATCTTTATGTTCAAACCCTGTAGCAATAAGAGTGATGCCTAAATTATTTTCCAACGTATTATCATAGCCAAGCCCCAATATCACGTCTGTATTCTCCCCGGCCTGGCTCAATAAATAATTTTGAATGATCTCCACTTCATCCATGGTGAATTCATGTTCACCTTCGCAAGAATTGATATTGATAAGTATCCATTTAGCACCGCGGATATCATTATCATTAAGCAATGGTGAATTCAAAGCTTCTTCGATTGCTTTTTGTGCACGATTCTCACCGGAAGCTGTTGCACTTCCAAGTATTGCAACACCACCATTTTTCATTACAGTACAAACATCTGCAAAGTCAACATTGATCTGCCCGGTTGTTGTAATAACATCCGTGATACATTTTGCTGCAGTTGCCAATACATTATCTGCTTTTGCAAATGCATCACGCATCTTTAAATTGCCAAATTGGTGACGCAGTTTGTCATTACTTATTACCAGCAAGGTATCTACGTATTGCTTTAAAATCTTTATTCCTTCTTCTGCTTGCTGTATCCTTTTCTTTCCTTCATAAGCAAATGGAGTAGTAACGATACCGACTGTAAGGATCCCAAGGTCCTTACAAATTTTTGAGATGATCGGCGCACCACCGGTACCGGTGCCACCACCCATGCCAGCAGTAATAAATGCCATTTTGGTATTCACTTCAAGAATACGACGGATCTCTTCCAATGATTCTTCGGTTGCCTGTCTCCCGATCTCAGGATTAGCGCCGGCGCCAAGCCCTTGTGTAAGATGAGGACCCAACTGAATCCTGTTCGGCACCATACTTTGATCAATTGCTTGTGCATCGGTATTGCAGATGATGAAGTTGACACCTTCAATCATCTGGCTAAACATATGATTGACTGCATTACTTCCACCGCCTCCAACGCCGATCACTTTGATGATCGATGATTTTTCTTTTGGCAAATCAAAATGTATCATACTGTTGAATTTTAAAAGCTGTTTTCGAAAATTTTACAGCAGTTAGTAATGGGTTAGTTATTTTTAATTGTGAATTACTAATTTTTAATTAAAGCGATGGTCTTCCTCTTCTTTAAAAAGATCAACAAGCCTGTCTTTGAATTTGTCCCAGAAACCCGTTAAGTTTTTACGTCTTGTACCAGCTGGAACGGCTTCGACAGGATCCACAACCTCTTCTGCTGCTTGTTTCAGGCTATCCGGTACCTCAACAACTTTGAAATCTTTTTCAAATTGCTTGCGGTTATGCTCATAATCATCATACCCTTTCAATATTAGCCCGATGCAGGTTGAATAAGTTGGCTTAGCCAATTCTTCTATATGACCTGCTGCAAGGTGTTCATTAGGAAAACCGATCCTTGCATTCAAACCTGTGGCATATTCTGTTAACTGGATCATGTGTTTCAATTGTGAACCACCACCGGTAAGAATAATACCACCATTCAATGCCTTGTTATCAAGACCCACTTGCTTTAAGTGATAAGTAACAAAATCAAGTATCTCACTCATACGGGCCTGTATGATGTTGGCAAGATTTTTTACACTGATCTCTTTTGCCGGCATACCACGTAAACCTGGAATTGTGATGTAGGCATTTGCTTTTGCCTCATTGGATAATGCACTTCCAAACTGAACTTTCATTTGCTCAGCCTGTGTTTTCAAAACACCTAAACCAGTTTTAATATCGTTGGTAATATTCTCACCAGCGAAAGGAATTACTGCTGTATGTTTCAAAATGCCTTCATAAAAAACAGCAAGGTCAGTAGTACCACCACCGATATCAACTATCGCAACACCAGCTTCCAGATCTTCCTGTCCCATTACAGCAGATGCAGATGCAAGAGGTTGCAAAACGAGATCCTTGGTTATGAGGTTTGATTTCTCAACACTGCGATTGATATTACGGATCGCATTTTTGTCCCCCGTGATGATATGAAAGTTTGCACCAACTTTTACACCACCATAACCGATCGGGTTAGGTATATTTTGAAAATTATCAATGGTGAATTCCTGTGGGATCACATCAATGATCTGATCGCCTGCAGGAATATAAGTTTTGTATTGGTCAGCGACCAGTTGATCAATTTCTTTATGTGTAATTTCTTCTTCAGTGCTCTGGCGAACTATATCGCCGCGGGTTTGTAAACTTTTAATATGATGTCCGGCTATGCCGACATATACTTCCTTAATTTCCAAACCAGGGTTTGAAGCCAAACAATTCTCAAGCGCCGCATTGATCGCTTTAATTGTTTCATCAATATTAAGCACCTGGCCATGTTTTACGCCATTGCTGTTGGCCCGCCCAAAGCCAAGGATCTCCAGTTTGCCAAATTCATTTTTGCGACCTGCTATCACTGCGATCTTGGTGGTGCCGATATCGAGCCCGACGATTATGGGTTGTTCGTTGTTCATGATATTGTAGTTTTTAGTTGTTTACGAATTTTAGATTATGATTTTTTGTTTTTTCAATTTGTTTTTTTCGGCATCACGGCTCTTGGTTTGTTCTCCTCGGGTTTGTTGTCGCTTTTAGAGGGTAGGGATTCAGCTTTCAAAGCATTTGGGTTAGTAGGTTGAGAATTGGTGGCTCTCAAACTAGTTGTACTTACTTGTGATCCACTTATGATTGGTTTTTCAGTGACCGGTTTTAATGCGGCAACGCTGTCATACTGTTTTTGCATTTGCTTCATCATTTCATCTACTCTTCTTTTAAGCATAACAGTATCTACTTTATTTTTTTCGCTACCTCTTTTTGTTCCTACTACCTGGCCAGCGTATTGAACATCAATAGCACTATAAGCATCAAATCCCTTTTGTGCAAGCACTTGTTTATAGAAGATCATCAGTCGATTGAATTTTTTTTCAATGTCTTTCCCATTTCCGAGTTTTATTAAATGATTGCCCACGACCGGGCTCAATTCAAAATTTCTTTCTGGCGTTATATTTATTTGTGCTACCTGGCTCATCCAGAAAGAATCATTACTTATATATGTTGAAATGTTTTTTACATCAGTTAATAACATGCTGTCTCTTGCAGAATAAACTTTCTTATCAATAAAGCCTGTAAATACAGGCACCCTGGCACTTAGTTTATCAGAAAGGGGCAACTTCTTTTCTGTACTGTCGATATAAAATGTCTTACCTGCAGTGGTAAAAATTCTTGCAATTGGCTCTCTTTCGTAAACTTCGACATGCAAAACGTTTCTATTATCAAACCACATTTCAGCTTTACGGACCCAAACATTTGCTCTCAAAAGCTGTTCAAGTTTTTTTAGATTTATCTCTGATATCTTTTTACCTTTTATTTCAGAGCCGGCGCCTGTCTTCAGCAGTTTCCTGATGTCATTCGCGTCTATAAAAAGATTGTCCTCTGAATTTTTAATTGCAATAGTATAATCAGTACAATCCTCCCTGTTCTTTTTACCGATCGCTGCAATTAAAAGGCTTAGCATTCCTCCACCGATGCAAACCCACAGCATCACAAATAATATTTTCCGTATTGTTGCTTTTGTATTCACAAAAAAATTATTTCAAAATTTCTTTAATCGGTTCTACTAATAAATCAATGTCGCCTGCTCCTGCTGTTACTAAAACCTTTCCTTGTTTCTTAAGATCCCTTTTTATCCAATCTTTCACTTCTTCTTTATTCAACACCCTTTTATTCTTGCTCTTCATTTTTTCCAGGATCATTTCACTGTTTACTCCTGCAATTGGTAATTCTCTTGCGGGGTAGATCGGTAATAGTATCACTTCTTCAGCCATATCCAGCACTTCTGCAAATCCATCAGCCAGGTCTCTTGTTCTTGTATACAGGTGCGGCTGAAATATCACTGTACATTTCTTATCACTGAACAAAGCCTTGGCGCTGCTGATCAAGGCTCTTAATTCCTCCGGATGATGAGCATAATCATCAATAAAAACCAGTTCACCGGTCTTAATGATATACTCAAACCTTCGCTTTACACCCCTAAAATCTGCTACCGCCGCTTTGATCTTTTCTTCATCTATATTTAAAGAGCTTGCCACTGTTATCGCCGCTACCGCATTTTCTGCATTATGCATTCCACCTATGTTCAATCTCACATTTTCGATTTTCCTGTCTTTTATTACTACATCAAACTCATAACTCCCATTCATCATCTTTATATTCTCAGCATGAGCATCTGCATTAGTATTTTGAACACTATAAGTCAGATGTCTTGTTCCCTTAAGATCTTTTGCTCTTGTCAACCCAAACTTGCTGATCAACAAACCACCTTCTTTTATCCTGGCGCTGAAATCAATAAATGCTTGTTCCATTACTTCAGCAGTTCCATAAATATCCAGGTGATCAGGATCCATTGCTGTGATGATCGCTATATCCGGACTTAATTTCAAAAAACTTCTGTCGTATTCATCAGCTTCAACAACACTTACATTTCTTTCACTGCTCCAAAAATTAGTTCCATAGTTCACCGAAATACCGCCGAGAAATGCGTTACAACCATAACCAGTGTGCCGCAACAAGTGAGCAACCATTGTGGTTATCGTTGTTTTGCCATGCGTACCTGCGATACATATATTAAAAGAACTTTCAGTTGCTATTTGTAGTACATCGCTTCGCTTCACTACTTTATATCCATTCTGCTGATAATACACCAACTCTTTGTGTTCTTTTGGAACTGCCGGTGTATACACAATGATTTCAGCATCCTTAGGGACCAGATCAACATTCTCTTCATAATGGATCTTCATTCCCTCCTGCTCTAATTCCTTTGTTAAAGAACTTGGTGTTTTGTCATAGCCGCTCACCTTTGCTCCCTTTGAATGAAAGTATCTTGCCAATGCACTCATCCCAATTCCACCAATCCCGATAAAATAGATCACTTTCATACTTTATAATCTTCTTTCTTCTGCATAGACCCCCGAAGGGGGATTCATAAGGACAGTATTTGAACATTTTGGAACCCGTCAAAAACTCATCAAAATATTTTTAAAATCTCTTCAGCTATTCTTTCATCAGCATCCTTTATTGCTAATTCACTAATATGTCTTCTCAGTTCACTTTGTTTCGCATCATCCTTTGCCAGCTCAATGATCATTGGTACCAATTTTTCTTTTGCTTCACTATCTTTTACTATCAATGCCGCATGTTTATTAACAAGACTCATTGCATTTACCGTTTGATGATCTTCCGCTGCGTAAGGAAAAGGCACAAATAATGTTGGCTTTTTCATCACACATAATTCTGCAATGGCGATCGCTCCTGCTCTTGAGATCACTATGTCACTAGCCGCATAAGCATATTCCATCCTGGTAATAAAATCATTTACCCAAACGCCTGGCTTGCCGGCTACCCTTTCTCTCGCCTTTGCCAGGTATGGCTTTCCAGTTTGCCAGATCAATTGTAAACCTGCATTCAGTATATCATCAAGGCGTTCATCAACAGCCTCATTGATCGACTTTGCACCAAGACTACCACCAACCACAAAAACAGTTTTCCTATTCAAATGCAACTGGAAAAAATTGTCTCCTTCTGTTCTTGTTATTGCTGATCCTGAGATGGCAGACCTTACAGGGTTACCGGTCAATATGATCTTCTCTTTAGGAAAAAATTTCTCCATGCCTTCATACGCGACACATATCTTCTTTGCTCTTTTTCCCAGTATCATATTTGTTTTTCCAGCAAATGAGTTTTGTTCCTGTATTACGGTTGGAATATTTCTCTGTTGCGCTAACTGCAACATTGGAAAACTGGCATAACCACCAACTCCAACAACTGTATCAGGCTTAAAATCGCTCATTATCTTTCTTGCCTGGAAATAACTTTTAATGATCTTAAAAGGCAAACCAATATTTTTTATCAAAGAGCTTCTGTTGAATCCTGCTATATCCAATCCAATGATCTTATATCCTGCTTGCGGCACTTTTTCCATTTCCATTTTTCCTTTCGCACCCACAAACAATATTTCGGTTGAGCTATCTTTTTTTTTCAACGCATTAGCAATTGCTATTGCCGGGAAAATATGTCCGCCTGTTCCACCGCCTGCTATAATTATCCTCCTGTTCATGCATTTTCATTTGCCATTTGTTTTTTTCCTTCTAGTTGTTCTACATTTCTTGCCACGCTCAAAATGATCCCGATTGCAAAACATGTAAACAAGAAACTACTACCACCCATACTCACTAATGGAAGTGTAACTCCAGTTACAGGAAATAAGTTTACACTTACTGCCATATTTGCCACTGCCTGGATCACCAGCGTAAAACTTAATCCCAATGCGAGGAATGCGCCAAATGCATAAGGACATCTTTTGAAAATCCTGATACTCCGCCATAAAAACACGAGATAGATAAATAGAATAAATGCTCCTCCTATTAATCCATACTCTTCCATGATGATTGGATAGATAAAATCATTATAAGCCTGCGGTAAAAAATCTCTTTGTGTGCTGTTGCCGGGACCAACACCTACCAGACCGCCTTTTGCGATTGCGATCTTTGCTTGCGTTACCTGGTATGTATCATCATCAATTGATTGCTTGCTTCCGTACATGAAACCTTCGACGCGGTTGATCCATGTATCCGCTCTTGCAAATAACCCTGATGAAGTTTTCTTAGACCCTGTTAATTCATCACCAGCAGAGTTATGACGAACAACAGCTGCAATGATCAATATCACAATTGGAATACATGCAATGCCAACTGTGATCAATAAATGTTTTGTATTTGCTCTCCCGATAAAACATAAAAGCAAACAACTTGCACCAAGTAATAATGCTGTAGAAAGATTTGCTGGTGCGATCAATGCACAAACAAGTCCGACAGGAATGATCAATGGCAAAAAGCCTTGTTTGAAATCTTTAATGGTATTTTGACGTTTGCTTATCTGTCTTGATACATACATGAATAAAGCAAGCTTTGCCAAATCGGAAGTCTGCATTGTCATGTTGATTATTGGCAAGCGGATCCAGCGACTTCCCTCATTCATTCGTACACCGAAGAATAATGTATAGATCAAAAGTGGAATTGAAATGATAAATAAGAAATAGGCAACTTTTGACCAGATCGTATAATTGACACGATGAGCAAAATAGATAACTGCCATTCCGAGTATGATGAATGTTATCTGCTTGAACAAATAAACTTCAGTGTTACCCCGATATAATTTATAAGCAAGCGAACCAGTGGCGCTGTACACTACTAGCAATGATGCAAGTACCAACAGGATAACCAATGCCCAGATCACTTTATCTCCTTTGGTTCTATCTCCAAAGTTTTTGATCTGCTGTTGTATGTTTAATGCTTCAGTCATTTAAATTTTTATTGTCATCTTTTGTAATTCTGTGCAACGTTCATTGCGACGCTCCGTTCATCTTTTGTAACTCTATTCATCTTTTATATTGAACCCCTACGGGGTTCTTTTAAAATTGTTTTTCTTTCAACCCCGGGTTTCACCCGGGCTACCAACCTGTCGCTCTTACGGAGCGATATGAGAGTAAACGATTGTTGAATAAAGAACTGAACGTACAAGAGTGCGACGCAACAGAAGTTTTATAGTAACACAGCTGTTGGTAACACAATCATCACTTTCGTCAAAAGAACTTTTCAAATTCAAAAATGAAAGCCCGATCTAAGTCACCCCTTTAGGGGGACAGGGGGTTTATAATTCCTTCACTGCTTTCTTAAACTGATTCCCTCTATCCTCATAATTTTTAAAAAGATCAAAACTTGCACAAGCCGGGCTCAATAAAACCACATCCCCTTTTTCTGCAAAATGAAAAGCAGCATGTACCGCTTCTGAAGCACTGCCTGTATTTGCAATTGTGCTTGTTATATTTCCAAATGCCTCGTGGATCTTCCGGTTATCCGTACCGAGACAAATGATCGCCTTTACTTTTTCTTTTACCAGTTCAGTGATCAATGAATAATCATTTCCTTTATCAACTCCTCCAAGGATGAGGATAGTGGGCTTGTTCATACTTTCCAATGCATACCATGTACTATTTACATTTGTTGCTTTACTATCATTAATGAACTCAACACCACGAATAGTTGCGACCGGTTCCATTCTATGTTCAAGACTCTGAAAAGTGGTAACAGCTTCCCTTATCTTTTCCTTTCTTAGTTCCAGTGTTGACGCGGCTACACATGCGGCCATCGTATTATATTGGTTATGTATTCCTTTTAATGCAAAATCATAGACACTCATGCTTACGTAATCGTTTCCTGTTCTTACATACATGTCCCCGTCTTTGATAAATGCTCCATTCAGTGGTTCTTTTTTCATGCTAATTGGCAGTTGTTTTGATTGAATATTGAATTGATTTAGATATTTCATAGTTACTTCATCATCCAGGCAATAAATGAATTGATCATTCTTATCCTGGTTCATTACGATACGGAATTTGCTCCGTATATAATTTTCAAACTTGTATTCATAGCGGTCAAGATGATCTTCAGTAATGTTGGTGAGTATCGCCACATCTGGTCTGAATGTTTTGATATCATCCAATTGAAAACTGCTGATCTCTGCTACATACAGCGGTTTGGGATCTGTTGCAACTTGTCTTGCAAATGAAAACCCGATGTTACCAACCATTGCACAATCAAGGCCTGCTGTTTTGCAGATATGATATGTGAGTGCAGTAGTTGTCGTTTTTCCATTGCTGCCGGTGATGCCGATAATTTTACTATTCCCTTTGAAGCGGTAAGCCAACTCTATTTCACTGATGATCTCCATTCCTTTTGCTCTTATCCTTTTCACCATTTCATTTTTTTCCGGTATGCCCGGGCTCTTCACCACTTCATCAGCATTCAGAATTTTTTCATCAGTGTGCTTGCCTTCTTCAAATTCAATTCCGGCATTTAGCAACTCGTTGCGATAGATCTCTTTCAAAGAACTTTCATCAGTCAGAAACACGTCATACCCTTTTTGTTTTGCCAGCAACGCAGCGCCGACACCACTCTCACCTCCGCCGAGTATGACAAGTTTTTGTTTCATATCAGCCTCTCCCTCTTATCCCTCTCCGAAGAGAGGGAGGCCGGGCATTAAGATCTTTTTTCATCTTCAGGAATTAAGCATTTCAACTTTTAGTATTATGCTCAACTATCTGGCCCTGTGCGTTTGCACTCTCCCCCTTCGGGGGAGTCGGAGGGGGCTTTTGTACGGAATTTGGTTCTTCACAAGCATTAGTTCTGTTTGTTCTGCACCACAATCTGGTTTGGACTTTTTGGTTTAGTTTCTTAGGGTTTCGAATGGGGCGGTTTTTCAATAATGATTTTCCTCGATCCGCTATCTCATTTTCAGTGTTGCAATACTCAGCAATACACAAAGCATTGTCACGATCCAAAATCTGGTAGCGATCTTTGCTTCATGATAACCTTGCTTCTGGTAATGATGATGCAAAGGGCTCATGAGAAAAATTCTTTTTCCAACTCCAGTCTTTCTCTTTGTGTATTTGAAATATGTAACTTGTATCATTACACTTAACAACTCCACGAAGAACACTCCACAAAAAATCGGTATCAATAATTCTTTATGAACAATGATGGCGATTGATGCGATAATCCCTCCCAGCGTTAAACTTCCTGTATCGCCCATGAATACTTGCGCGGGATAAGAATTATACCAGAGAAAACCGATACAGGCTCCTATCATTGCAGCAATAAAAATGGTCAACTCCGCCATATCCGGGATATACATGATGTTTAGGTAATCAGCGAAATAAAATTGACCACTCGCATAGGTAAAAATGCCAAGACACACACCAATCAATGCAGAGGTTCCTGTTGCCAACCCGTCTAATCCGTCAGTAATATTGGCTCCATTCGATACTGCTGTGATAATAAATATTACAATAAGTATATAAAGTACCCACGTATAATCTCTCCAACTTGCCGGCAACAATTTTGAATAGTTGAATTCATGACTTTTTACAAAAGGAATAGTAGTTACCGGCACTTTGGTTTCTACAAAATATTTTGTCCGGTTATTTACTGTTTTACGGATCACAGTTGAATCGTCTGCTGCAGGTACACCCTGGTATTCTCTCCAGATCCTTACATCATCATTAAAATATAGTGTAGCACCAACAAAAATTCCTAATCCTACTTGTCCCATAATTTTAAACCACCCTGCTAAACCGTCTTTATCACCTTTTTTATAGGCAATGCCTTGTTCATGGGCAATTCGTTTTGCTCTCAGTTTTAAATAATCATCTATGAATCCAATTATACCAAGCCAAATTGTTGCGATCAGCATCAGTATAATATATATTGTATCAAGCCTGGCGAAGAGCAAAGTCGGAACTACTATACCGAGAATGATTATAATTCCACCCATTGTCGGCGTTCCTTTCTTTTGTTGTTCGCCTTCAAGACCCAGGTCACGAACCGTTTCAACACCCAATCGCCTTCTCAACATATTTATCAGTCTCTTCCCAAACACCAGCGTTATGATCAGCGATAACAACATTGCCAGCAATACCCGGAAAGAGATAAAACCAAGGATCCCGCTTCCGGGAAAATTGATCTTTTGTTCTTTAAACCATTCAAACAAATGGTATAGCATTGTTGGTCTTAAGTTTTGGCCTCCTAAACCTCCCTGCTTTCGCAGAGAGGTAAAAGAAGGACTTTGGTTTTTCTTTCAGATCATCTTCACTGATGATCATTTTATTAATGATTACCGTCCAAGTAATTTCGACTTTAAGCCTCTCCCTCTTTTCCCTCTCCTGTGGAGAGGGAGGCCAAACTTCACTTATCAATCATCTCCTGTAATTAAGCATTTCAGCTTTATTACAACTCTCAACACAATCATGATGCTCATTCATCTGGCCTGTGCGTTAACACTCCTTCTCCGCCTTCGGCGGATTGGGATGGGCTTTCACCTGCTTAACATTTCAAACATCTCTCTCACTACTTCTTTATCATCAAAATGATTTCTTACTCCTTTTATCTCCTGGTATTTCTCATGTCCTTTGCCAGCTACCAGTATTATATCTTCTGCTTTTGCTAAACTTATCGCCGTTTTTATCGCTTCTCTTCTGTCTGCTATCGATAAGCATTTTCTTTTTGACACAACGCTTACTCCTTGTTCCATGTCTTTTATGATCTGGGCCGGATCTTCGCTTCTCGGGTTATCACTTGTCAATATCACTTTATCACTATGTTCACAGGCGGCTTCTGCCATGATCGGTCTTTTCGTTTTATCCCTGTCACCACCACAACCAACCACTGTTATTACCTGTTCATTTCCTTTCTTCAGTTTTTTTATTGTTGCCAGCACATTTAATAAAGCATCGGGTGTGTGTGCATAATCAACAATTGCTATCAACCGGTCTTTTGATGAGATCATATAATCAAATCTTCCTTCTGCGCCAGTCAATACACTTAAACATCTCAACACTTCCTGTTTATCCTCTCCCATGCACATGGCAGTTCCATAAACTGCCAGCAGATTATATGCATTGAACTCACCGATCATCCTGAAATGAACTTCCGTATCATTCACATTCATCACTAAGCCTGTCAGGCTGTTATCAAGGATCTTTCCTTTGAAATCAGCCATGGTCCGTAAACTGTAGAAATACTTTTTAGCATTTGTATTCTGCAGCATCACCATTCCTCTTTTATCATCTGCATTACTTACCGCAAATGCGTCTGATGATAATGAATCGAAGAATGACTTTTTCACCTTGATATATTCATCGAATGTTTTGTGATAATCAAGATGATCATGTGTGATGTTGCTAAAAATGCCACCGGCAAACTTTAATCCTGTACTTCGATGTTGATGAATGGCATGAGAACTATTCTCCATAAAAACATGAGAACATCCATCATCAGCCATTTGTTTCAGCAAAGCATTCAGGCTTATTGCATCCGGTGTGGTATGCGTAGCAGCGAGTATCTTTTCGCCGATACGATTTTCCACAGTGCTTAACAATCCGCATGTATAACCCAACGATGTAAAGAGCTTATATAATAATGTCGCAATAGTCGTTTTGCCGTTTGTTCCTGTCACTCCCACTACTTTCATTCTTTCCGAGGGCTGACCAAAAAAGTTTGCTGCTATATAACCTGCAGCTTCTGCACTGTTCTCAACCTGCACATATACAACTCCATCTTTTTTTTCAGCCGGCAATACCTCACAAACAATTACACCAGCGCCTGCCTCAGTTGCTTTATCAATAAAAAGATGACCGTCAGCAGCAGAGCCTTTTACAGCAATAAACAAAGAGCCTTTTTTTATTTTCCTCGAATCGATCTGAACATCCTTTACATCTATATCCGTACTTCCATTGATCGACCTGATACTTACTTTATATAAAACATCACTTAGCTTCACGTTAAATGTTTATCCTAATTCAACATAAACAGTCATTCCTTTTGTCAAAGCCGATCC
>Ga0184625_10000731_pt1 | contig 12925 bp, 15 predicted proteins | sample PLM3_30_b1_FD_133151 | JGI IMG/M metagenome (GOLD analysis project Ga0184625, IMG submission 133151) | Groundwater sediment microbial communities from an aquifer in East River, Colorado, USA - PLM3_30_b1 | ecosystem: Environmental > Terrestrial > Soil > Riparian zone | place: USA: East River... | reverse complement strand
TCAGGTGTTCGATCAGTGGTCGGCCAGGTCCCCCAGCATTCGGGCCAGGTCCATCTCCGCGCCTCGGGTCTGGAAGCTGCGCTTCATCGCGGATTCGATCCGGCCTTGGGCCTCGGGATTGCGCACGCCCTCGCCAAAGAGATCGGAATCGCGCCGGAAGTCCTCGGCCGGCGCAAGCGCGATCGCATTGACCCGCTCCTTGACCGTGACATGGCCGGCTGCCGGAAACCTGGCGATCCGCTGCGCGAGCGACTTGACGAAATCGCCGAGGGCGCTGGCGGGCAGCGCTCGGTTGATCCAGCCGTATCGCTCAGCCAGCTCTGCGTCGTAATCCTCCGCGCTCAAGATGACTTCGAGCGCCCGCGCGCGGCCCATGAGACGCGTCAGGTGCTGGACGCCGCCCGCGCCAGGGATGAGGCCGAACGCCTGCTCCGGCTGACCGAAGATCGCTGACTCTCGCGCCGCAAAGCGCATATCGCACGCCAGTACGAACTCGCTGCCCGCGCCGCGTACGCGACCCTCGATCTGCGCGATGGTGACGAGACGGCTTGCGCTCAGATGACGAAACAGCAGCCCGAGCGACGCTTCGCCGGCCAGCTTCGCCGCCTCCTGACGAAGTTCCTTGATCCGGGTCACGTCGACGTGTGAGATGAAATAGTCGGGGTCGGCACTCTTGAAAACGAGCACCCGGGCGGCGTCGTCGGCCTCGACCCTTTTGATGAGGGACACCAGGTCGCGGACCAGCTCGGGCCCCAGAAGATTCATGGGGGGCGCCGCGATTTCGACGAACAGAACCGCCCATTCCTTGTGCACGGTGAGCGTCTCGAAAACCATGGGATCTCCTCGACTCGGCGGCTCAGCCGAACGTAAAGGCAAAGGCCTCGACTCCCGGGGCGAGGAACTCGATCTCGAACTCACGATCCTCGATCGCGCCCGGTTGCCGGATGAGTTGATACAAGCGCTGCTCCGATGCGGTTCCATTGCCCTCGGCGTCCACGTCGCTGCCGTGAGCAGGCCCCGGAGGCTGTCCGTCGATCAAGACGCGAAACCGAACGGGCGCTCCTCCCGCCGGAGGTCCCATGACGAGATGGACGTCCCGGGCGTGGAAGCGATACGTAATCCGCCCGCCGCTCGTGTGGAGTGCGGTCGCGTTGGCTGCGACCGTCCAGTCGCCCGACAGGGCCCACTGATTGAGCTGCAAGCGGGTCGGTGCGGCATACACGCGCCGCCGGCCGCGCGCCGTGCCGCCGGGGGAGGCGAAGTTCTCGGTGCGTTCGTAGCCGACGTAGTTCTCGCCGGACTTGAGAGTGCGCCAGTCGGCCGCGGCCTCGATGCCGCGCGCGTCGACCGCCGCGGACGCGAGAGCACCGCCAGCGTCGCGCGCTCCGGCCTCGGCGAGCAGCTGCTGGATGACCTGCTCGGACCGCTCGTACCCGCCTTCGCCGAAGTGGTGATGTCGAATGCGCCCCTTCGCGTCGACGAGGTAGAGAGCGGGCCAGTATTGGTTCTGGAACGCCCGCCAGACGGCGTGTTCACTGTCGACCGCGATCGGATAGTCGACCATCAGTTGCGTTGCGGCCCGGCGGACGTTGGCGATGTCCCCCTCAAACGGGAACTCCGGCGAGTGCACGCCGATCACGACCAAGCCCTGGTCCTTGTATTTCGCGGCCCAGGCGCGAACGTACGGAAGCGTGCGCATCCAGTTGATGCAGGTGTAGGTCCAGAAGTCGACGAGGACGACCTTTCCGCGGAGGCCCGCCGACGTCAGGGGCGGCGAGTTGATCCACTCGGTCGCGCCCTTTAGGGAGGGCATATCTCCCTCGATGGGCAGGCGAGACGGCGCCGAGGTCGACTTCCCGGGCTCTGCGGCGAGTCCGGCGACCACCAGGCCCATGACGCTGCTGGGCATCGCGCCGACCGAGAGGTAGCTTGCCGGCATGCGTTCTCCTATGGCTCCCAGGTTCCTCGAATCAGTGGATCGGAGTCTCGACAGACAAGAGCGCGTCGACGCTGAAATCGTTGTACGGGTTGATCACCAGCAGGCCAGCGAGCATTTCTTGATCTCCTCACCGCGCGGGACTGGCCCCGTTCCGGGCTTCGATGGCCTTGACGGTCTTCGCCAGCGCACTTCCCAGGACGCGCTCGCCGAAGATCCCGAGGACGAACCCGAGCGCCCGTCCCTTGATGTTCTTGCCCTCGCGTACAACGACTGCGTCCAGGTCGGTCCTCCCGTCGGGCCGCCGAATGAAGGTGTAGGTATGGCCCGAGGCGCCTCCCCACAGGTTTGAGTCTGTGGTTGTCATGACGACGCGATTGGGATCGGACCAGTCGTAGTGCAGGCGTTCCCAGATGCCGCCGGAGCCCTCCGTGACGTCGGCCTCCTTGGGGCCCTGGTGATGCACCTTGAGGTACTCATCCGCGCTGTTGCCAAAGAGCTTCGAACGGCCCGGCCCGAAGTCGGTCAGCCCGGCGACGAACTGCTCGGGCGTCGAGGCGGTTGTCTCGTGGAGGTGGATCGTGGCCACGCGTGCCTCCTTGATTAGTGCTTTCGGCCAAAGTCAGGAAAGACGGCACCGGGAACGATGTCGGCCCTCATCGGCGGATTTGTTGCATGTGGACTGCGCCATCCTTCGCGGCCTCCTCGGGAGTCCGCCCCTGCTGGCGCGCGACGATGTAGGCAGCGTACCAGTCCGACCAGTGGTGCTTCGGAGCGCTCGCTTCGTAGGCGCCATGATGCTTCTCTGTCTCGCGCAGGAGCTCGGTCAGCGTCGCGACGTCCATGCTGCTGAAGCCTCGTCCGGGAAGCCGCGTCTTGACCTCCTGAACCAGCCAGCCGTTGCCGTCCGGATCACTGAATGAGACCCACGAGCGGTAGGAGTTGCCTTGCGGGTCCTTGCCCGGCGCGCGTCCCTTCGTCCCGACGGCACGGAGGGGGCCTTCGAAATGGAACACCTCGCTCACGTCGACGCCGTGCCCGGTGAGCGCGGCGCGTGTTGCTTCGATGTCATCGACGACGAGGAACGTCCCCTGAACGGACCCCGGCACGGCTGTCGTGAATCCCTTGCCGAACATGACAGAGCACGCTGAGCCGGTCGGTGTCATCTGCACCAGCCGCCAGTCGTCACCGGCCGCGAAATCGGCGTCCAGCCGCCACCCCAGGCTCCCGTAGAAGCGCTTGGCCCGGTCGACGTCGGACACTGGAAGGACTACGACCTCGAGTTTCAGATCAACCGACGCAGCGGTGCTGCCCATGTGACCTCCGTGCTTTGGCGTGAAGTGCCCGCGGCCCGCTCACCGCTTGGCGTAGCTCGTGTAGACGTAGTCGCGCGCCTTCGCACCAGTGGTGTGGCACGAGTGGCACAACTTCTTCATGACTGAGGCGTCGTTCGTAGCCGGCTTATAGGTGTCGGATGCCGCGTCGTACTGGAACGTGACATACCCCCATCCGTTCGTGTCCGGGAATCGCTTCGAGTCCTTCACCATGAATCCCACCTCGGTCTGCGCCCCCGGCACGTTCACACCATAAGGCGCCGCGACGTTCTGCTTGCTCAAGCATTCGACCTTGGCCATCGCCGCGCCGTCCGGAACGGGTTTGCCGTTGGCTGGAATGCCGTCGTTGTACGCCTTGAGTCTTCCCTGCGTTGGCTTCTGAGGCGACATCTGTACCTCCCGCCGAGTTCGCTACACGGCAACGAAGGGGTCGCTCACCTGCCGTGTGACACGAGACCTCCGACGTCGCGCTCGGATTGCCGTTCCCGGGCCTCGACGGCCTTGATGGTGTTTCGAAATGCCTTTTCCAACACGCCCCTACCGACGGTTCCGAGCACGAACCCGAGCGCCCGCCCCTTGAGGTTCTTGCCCTCGCGTACCACGACGGCGTCTACGTCAGTCGTTCCGTCGGGCCGCCGCGTGAAGCTCTAGGTGTGGCCCGAGCTACCGCCCCACAGGTTGGAGTCGATGGTCTTCATGACCACGCGGGCCGGATCGGACCAGTCGTAGTGGAGGCGTTCCCAGATACCCCCCGACCCCTCCGTGACGTCGGCGTTAGAGGGGCCCCGGCGATGCACCTTGAGGTACTCGTCGGCGCTGTTGCCAAAGAGCTTCGAGCGACCCGGCCCGAAGTCGATGAGCGCGGAGAGCAGCTGCTCGGGCGTCGAGCTCGTCGTCTCGTGCAGATGGATCGTAGACATGTGTACTCCTTCACGTCGTGGCGCGACATGCCGAGGTAGTCGAGGAATTGCCTGTTAGCGAGGTCAACCCGACCGTCGGCGGTCGTGTTCGCTATGGCCGCGGAAAGGCCATCGATGAAGTGCGAAAACGCGAGGTCGTGTTCCATACCGCCTCGATCCGCGCTGCAAGAGTGGCTCGAGGCAACGCCCCCTCGTCCATCATACCCAATGAGCTACCGCAAGAACTCCGTCTTATGCACCCCCGATGCGGAACTCCTTCCAGCTCACCCGCCCTTCCAAGACTGCATCGCGAACGCGCCGCTCGCGTGTCGTCAAGCTCGATCCACGTGTCTTGATCTCAAGGAACACGACCTCACGAACGTCGTCATCGCTCATTCCATCGAACACGAGGAAGTCGATCGGCGTGCCCAAGAAACGCGCGTCCTTCGGGTTATAGGGGAAGCCAGCCATGTAGGGAGCAAGGTGCTCGCTCACCTTGCCAGATACGACCGCAGAGCTTCGACGAATCGCGTCGGCGCGGATGTCTACCTCCGTCTTGACGCGCCACCGTTCGAGAGAAGCGCCTGCCTCGGCCTGCGCGGCCTGCCGAAGTTGCACGAGCGCTCTCTCGAGCTCCCTGTCCTTCCACAGGGCGACCTCCTCCTGCACTACGTCGTTGACCCGTAGCCGAAGGCGATAGTAGGCAACGAGTACCACTACCAAGATGCCGATGAGGGCGAGAAGAATCAGCCGCAGCTCAGTTGCGCCCATACCCCTGTCCGTGAGCATGCAGGAGCGTAGCGCGGAGGGGCGGCAGGGAGGGTCCACCTGGTCCGAGTTGCCAACGGACGGAACCGGCTGGCACGATGGACGCGCGGATGATGAACTCGCTGTCACTGGTACTGGGCGTGGCCGCTCTTCTCGGCTCTGTGACGTTGCATGCTGCCGATTCGTGCAGCCTGGCCAAGGCCAGGCTCGAAGAGTACCTCGTCCGGCTTCCTCAGGCCTGCAGCAACAGCGCCGACTGCGACGGCTACTACTATCGCGCCGACGCATGCTCTCCCGCGGTCGTTCTGGCGAAGCCGGGCGTGACGACATCCAGTGAGCAGCGTTTGCTTCTGCTGCAGGGTGATGTCCGACAGGCCTGCGCTTCAGAGCTTGGCACGCACGGCGTGTGTTCTCCCATTCCCTACCGCGCGGTGTGCCGCAAGGCACGTTGCGTGGACGCCGTGAGCGCGCCGGGCGCAGCCACGCTCGCCACGCCCCCGCTTCCGGCTGCTACGCATCACTTTCCCTACGCGACAGTCGCGCAGACCTGCGCGCCCTGGGATGGTCCTGCGCTCGCCGTCGTGCTGAGCAACACAGCAGGGTGCGCGCCGCTGAAGGTTCCCTATATCCAGATCTCACTCTGGCGTGACCTTCCGCCCAAGGCCGGCCAGACCTTCAGCTTCGACATCCGCAACTCCAACGGACAGGCCTCGCGCTGCCTCAAGCCAAATGAATGTGAAGCCGCGACCTCGGGCTCAGTGGTGTTCGACATCGTGGAGGAAGGGAAGGAAGCGAAAGGGCGCTACGAACTGCACTTCAAGGATGGCGGCATCGAAGCCGGGAGCTTTGAAGCTGAGTGGTGTCAGAACCGCGCGCTATGCGGGTGAGCACAGTAGTGCCACGCCACCAACTTACGTCAGCCTAGAACCTCACGACCAGCATCAAGCCCCGGCCGTCGCCTGACGGCCCCGCCCAGGGCGCAATGTCCCAGGTCGTCTTGTCCGCTGGCGGCGATGCCGCCTTGCCGGGTTTGGGGTCGGGTGGGCGACCGTTGCGCCGCACCACCACACGCCCAATCGCCAGACCCAGACCGCTCCCGGCCACGATGTCGCTGAAGAAGTGCTTCTCGGCGGCCATTCGAGAGACGGCGACGTATGTCCCGAACGCATAGGCGGGGATCGCGAGCTTCTTGTAGTGCTGCGAGATCACGGATGCGATGGCAAAGGCGTTCGACGCGTGCCCCGAGGGGAACGAATGCTTGTCGGACCCGTCCGGCCGCTCGCGCTGAGACGCGAGTTTGAGGGCTGTGGTGTATACCCCAGTCACGATGATGGCCTGGCTCATGTCGTAGGTGGCGGAGCGAAACCTGTCGCCCCGCGAGATGCGGCCGGCGCTGAAGAGTCCGATCCCCAGGCCGGCCACGGCGAACGTGCCCCCGAGGTTCGCGCCGATCTTGCCGAAGTTCTCGTGCGGATGATCGGTGAAGTACTGCTCGCAGTGATCGTCGAGCCCAAGGGACGCGCCCGTCAGCGCGGCAGTGATGAGCAGCGGCCCGTGGTTGTCTTGCTGCAGCACGGCCAAGAAGTTGAAAGCAAGGTTGTGTCCGTAGCTGCGCAGGGTTCGGCGCTTGTCGTCGGGCTGCACGCGTGTCCCCGGCCCTGGGATGAGCGGGGGGGCCGGAGTCGGGACTTCCTGGAGAGCGGGTGTCTGTGGAGACGCTGCCGTCGCGGGTCGTGCTCCCGGTTCTGGTTCCTGGGCTCCAGCGGGAGCGATCCCGGCGAGCGACGCCAGCATCGACAGGCACACACCCGTCGCGGGCCATCTGCGTGCGATGGCCGTGCCCCTTGTCGTCGATGGCCGCCGTATCACGCTTCCCTTTCACTTGCCCACGCAGCCTGGCGTCCGTGCGGTCCATCTTCCCACGCGAGGTACAGCGAGGCCATCCGGAGCCGCCGCTCACTATGGCGCTTCGAAGACCTCGCTGACGGACCTGCCCGTGCAGTTCGATGGCGCCGTGATATTCAGCACCGCCAAGATCGTGGCCGCCGTGTCGGTCGTGCGCACCCTGCGCGCGATCGCTCCCCGGTGCAGGATGCTCGGGCCCTCGATGATCCATGGAATCGTCAGATCGGTCTTGGCGTCGGTCCCGTGCACCTTCTGGGTGCCGCCGTGGTCCGACGTGGCGATGATGGTGGTGCCGACCGGCAGGTACGTGACGAGCCGTCCGAACGCCGCATCCGCGGCCTTGACCTGCTCGAGGTACGCGGCCGACATCCAGCCGGCGTAGTGCCCCATCTGGTCCACCTGCGGCAGGTGCACGAACAGCAGGTCGAAGCCGAGCGGAATCTGCGTGATCGCCTCGTTGACGATGTCTTCGTCGCCGTGATTCGACTCGGTGAAGCTGTCTACGGTTCCGATTCCCACGAGCTGGCGGAACTTGTCCTTGCCGACGATCATCAAGGAGCGCTTGCCGGCGGCGTGAACCAGCGAGAGCACCGTTGGCGTCGAGAACTGGAACGTGTCCTGGTATTCGTCGAACGTGACGTGGTGCACGCTCGGCTCGACACCCGTGAGCATCGAGGCGTGGCCAGGCAGCGTGTTGGAGGGGAAGGTCGTCTGGGCCGAGAACGAGTAGGCTCCGCGCGTCACGAGCGCCCAGAGATTCGGCGTGTTCTGCGCATTCACCGCGTCGGCGCGCAGGCCGTCGATCGAGATGAGCGCCACGCGCGGCGGCGGCGGAGGCGTCGGCGAGCCGGAAGGATTGGCGGCAGGACTCGCGATCGGCGCGGAGACCGCCGAAGGCTGCTGCGTCAGATTACTTCCGCAGGCGCCCGCGAGCACCGCGGAGATCAGCACGCCGCGCGCCCCGGCCCATCGCCGCAAGTGGCGGCCCCTGTCAGGCTCTGCCATTTCGGCCCAGTTTCTCAACGCTTCTTGGTGTCGGTGTCGAGGGCGACATCAGTAGCCACACGGTACGCGGCTCATCTGAACGGATCCCAAACGACCCGAGAGCTATCGATTGCCGCCCGCGGCAAGCGCAGGTGCCCAGGCCGCAAGCTCGAGCTCGAAGCGGGGGTCCTCGCCGGGTCCCGAGGTGCACCGCACGTCCCCTCCGTGCAAGCGAGCGATATGGCGCGCGAGCGGCAGGCCCAGGCCGTGTCCCGCGCGAGCAGCCCGAGCTTCTGGACTCCGGTAGAAGCGCTCGAACAGGCGCTCGCCGCCGTCGGGAGGCGTGGGCTCGCCCTTGCTGGTCAGGATCACCCGAACCCTGCCAGCCTCAGCCGATACGAGCACTCGTGGCCGCGTGCCTTCGGCGCTGAACTTCCGAGCGTTGTCGAGCAGGTTGTCGACAGCGATCTCCAGAAGCGCTCCATCACCTCTCACGAGAGCCTCGTCGGGAGCGGTCACCTCGGGTGCCAGAGCGCCAACAAAGACCCGGCGGCAGCTCGTCGAGACAAGATCCGCGACGTTGACGACCTCCGCTGACGGGATCCCTGTTGCCACCTCTCGTGACAGGATCAACAGCGAGTCGACCAGGCGAACCATGCGGTCGACCTCGGCCACGAGCTCGGCCGACTCGCCTGACTGAGATCTCAGTTTTTCGGCATGCAGCCGCATCCGCGTGAGTGGCGTGCGCAGCTCGTGCGAGGCGTTCGCGGCGAACTCGAGCTCTCGGGAAACCGCTCCGTGCAACCGCTCCCAGAGATCTCGGAACGACGCCTCGAGCTCCAGGATCTCGGTCGTCGTCTCGGCGGAACGCGCGGGCGGCAAAGCCTCGAGGGGTCGCGCAGCTCGAATCCGATCCTTGAAGTCCAGCAGCGGCCGCGTCGCGCGCGTGCCGACGAAGAGCCCGACGAGTACAGCCAGCGCCAAGACCACCGGAAAGGACAGCAGCAGGGATCGCGCGAAGATGCCGACCATCTGCTCGCCTCGATCTCTCGGCGAGGCCACTACGACCACGAAGCCCTCCTCCAGGCGCCTTGTCTCGATCAGCCAGCTCTCGTGTTCCTCTCCTTCGTCGAGCGGACCCACAGTCGGCCCGGGAAGGCTCGCCGCGACGAGCGTGCCCTCTCTCCAGACCTCTACGCGATAACCCAGCGTGACGCTCTCGCGGATCGCCTCTCGAGCTCCGTGTTCGAGCCGGCTCGGATCCTCCCGCGCTTCGCGGTGGATCGCGTCGGCCATACCGGCGGCTGTGTCCCGGAGCATCCGTTCCTCTCGCGAGTGCCAGAGGCTACGCGCGATCAGAGTCGCGGCAGCCGAACCCGCCAGAGCGGCCAGCATGGCGACGACAACGGTCGCCAGCACCACGCGAGTGGTCAGGGAGCGAGCTCTCATGCCTTGTCCTCCCCTGCCGGGGCGAGCGCATAGCCGAACCCGCGTACCGTCCGGACCAAGGACTCCTTTTGGCCGCCCTCCAGCTTGCGCCGCAGCCGAGCCACGATCACCTCAAGGCTTGCCGCCGCTTCGGGGGATGCCTCACCCCAGATCTCGCCCAGCAGGTCGTCGCGCGAAACGGCATGGCCATTCGCCCAGGTCAGTCGCTCGAGCACCTCGAATTCGCGGCGTGTGAGCGGCACCTCCGCCTCACCGAGCCAGGCCTGGCGGCGGCCGAAATCGACTCGAAGCGGACCACGGACGAGCGCTCGCTCCTCCACCCCGCCGGTGCCGCGCCGGAGCAGGGCGCGCAGCCGGGCCAGCAGCTCCAGGAGCGCAAACGGCTTGCCGAGGTAGTCGTCTGCCCCCGCGTCGAGGCCATGCACTCTCGACGCGACGTCCGTTCGCGCGGTGAGCATCAACACGGGGACACGCACTCCTTCCGAGCGCCAGGCCCTGCAGAAATCTGGGCCGTTGCCGTCCGGCAGCCAGACGTCGAGTATCACGGCGTCGATGTCGCGGGACTTGAGGGCTTTGCCACCAGCAACCCCGGTGCCGCTGGTGATGACCGTGTAGCCTTCGTCGGCAAGGGCGCGAGACACGACGTTGCGGGTCTCGGCGTCGTCTTCGACGAGAAGGATGCGGCCGGCGGCGGCGGTCATCATCCGAACCCACGTCGCGTCGTTCTCGAGGCTTCGTTCACGCCATCCTCATCATCCGAGCTTCCCAAATGGGGCAATACGCTATACGGCCCGTCTGAACGGAACCCAAACGCTCGCGCGCTTGAATCATGGCGCCCGTGACAACTCTTGACCTTCAATTGACTCCGCCCGTTGACTTCGTCCGTCGCGGACTCCACTCCATGTCTCTAGCATGGCTGCGCGAAGGCTGGCGCCCTGCGTAGCCGTCGCCGGAGCGCCCGCCGCGAGACGGAGCGGGATCTCGCCGTGCGCCTCGCGGCGGTCCTCGGCTCGCGTAAGACCCCGACTCCGACGCCCGTTCGAGCGAGTGCCGACGTCCGGGACGAGCTCAAAGCCCTCGGCTACGTCCACTGAGTGGTGCCGCCGCCCCATTCGTAGGTCGGGCACGACGCAGGGCCGACCAGGTCGGATGCAGGCCGGCCAGGGACAACCCAGCCAGGAGGAGTCCGGTCATGACAAAGGGCGGTCGCGCTGCGCGCTCGAGAGAGTCCGCGTACCAGAGGGAGAGGGCGCCCGCCGCGAAGACGACCGGCATCAACAAGGCCGCCGCGAATGCGGTCCTTCGGGAGCGGCCGCTCATCCACGCGTTCGCCAGGCCACCGGCAAGCGACGGCAGCACGGCCAGAGCAGGCATGGCCACAAGTGCCTCCGATGCTGCTTCAAACGAGTTCCTCACCATGAACGCGCCGGGATCGCTCATCCCGCTTGCGAGGAACGCGTCCGTCAGCCGCAGCACCGCGCGCGCCTCGAATGCGAGGTTCGAAGTGAACGCAAAGGCGAGCGCCATTAATACAGCGAGCATCGCGCACCAGACACCACCCACGACCGACAACCCAACCGACCGCGTGCGGGCCCAGGCGATCGACCCAGCGACGCAGAACAGCGCGAGCGTCAAAAGCATGTGGCCAGCGCCGAGAACAAGTGCCATTCGGCCTCTGAGCGGCACGAAGGACTCGATTACGTGGTTCGCAACGTGTGCCGCACCCAGTGCGAGGCCGACTGCGGCACCCACACTCAGGGCGATGCCAACCCTGGTGAGGCGCTGACCACGCACCCATATTCCTGCGGCACCATATGTCAGCACGACGCCGATGTTGATCGCGACTAGACGGCCCCCGGTGCTTTCGATGCTCACAGGATGGCGAATGACGCCGATTGCGAAGAGTGAGAGTAGGAGGAACACGCCAAGGACTGCCGCACCTCCACCCGTGGGGTCTACGCGCATGGTTGTGATTCCGCCATCATTCGTCATTTCCTGTCAATGCTCCGATCAGGCCGCTCACGGCTCCAACAGCGCGAGGTGAAGCCGAGCCAACCGCTCGCGATCGGCGATGATGTCGAGCGTGGCGATTCTTCCGCCACGGATCTCGAACGCGACGGCCATCCGGAGCCGACCGCGCGGGGCCACGACGACGCCCACGCTGCCGTCGATGAGCGCGAGTGCGACCGGCGCGGAACCCGCGCGCCGTGAACCCGCGAGCGCGCCCTTGGCCACGGCCTCGGCGCCCCGCAGCTCCCGCGGCGCGCCCGGAGGCACGGCCGCCGCGTCCGCGCGTCGAACGACATTGGGATCGAGCACGGCCAGCAGCGCCTCGAAGTCGCCCTTTCGCGTCGCCGCCAGGAAGGCTTCGACCATTTCGCGCTGCCTCTTCACGTCCGCGTTGCCGACGGCGTCCCTTCCATGGACGCGGCGGCGCGCTCGGCTCGCGAGCTGCCGGGCCGCCGCCGGCGAGCGGCCGACGACCGGCGCGATGTCGTCGAAGGACATCGCGAACAGATCGTGCAACACGAACGCGAGTCGCTCGGCCGGCGTCAGGTTCTCGAGCACCACGAGCAGGGCGAGACCGACGGAATCGGCCAGCACGGCCTCCTGCTCTGGATCGATGCCGCCCTGCCCCTCGGCAACCGGCTCGCCGGGAGTCGCGTCCAGGGAGGCCTCACGCCTGGACTTGCGCGAGCGCAGCATGTCGAGGGATACGCGCGCGACGACCGTGGTCAGCCAGCCGGCGAGGTTCTCGACGCCGCTCGTGTCGGAGCGGCTGAGCCGGAGCCAGGCCTCCTGCACGGCATCGTCGGCCTCGCTCAGGGAACCGAGCATCCTGTAGGCGACGCCGCGCAGATGGCTCCGGTGTGCCTCGAATCTGTCGGTCAGCCACGCCTTCTGGTCTGTCACATTCCCCCTCCGCGTTCCGTCATGCCTGTGACGGACGAAACTCGGACGATGTGACAAGGAGAATTGAAATGGCCACTGCAGTAAAGACGGTCCCCCCGGGCGGCACGCTCAAGCCCGCGCGCCTGAAGCATCCCGTGATGCTCCTGCCCGATGCGATGCAAAGTCTACAAGCGATGGGCGCCGCCATCCGCAAGAGCGGCGTGCCGGCTCGCACCCTCGAGCTCGTCTCTCTGCGCGCGAGCCAGATCAACGGCTGCAGCGTGTGCGTGGACGGCCACCCCCGGATCGCCCGGAAGCTCGGCGAGACCGACGAGCGCCTGTTCGCCGTCGCGGCCTGGCGTGATTCGCCCTATTTCACCGAAGCCGAACGCGCCGCGCTGGCGCTCGCCGAAGCCGTCACGCGGCTCGACGATCGGTCCGACCCGGTTCCCGACGAGGTCTGGGAGGAGGCCGCCCGGCACTACGACGAGACGGCGCTCGCGGGCCTCGTGCTCGCCATCGCCAACATCAACGTGTGGAATCGGCTGAACGTGGCGACGCGCCAGCCCGGCGGAGAGTGGAAGCCGTAGTCATTGCCTTCGAGTGGCTCAGTCTCGAATCGCTTCGACGCCCCACCACATCGGAGCACCCGTCATCCTGGCATGGCCAGGCTGTTCTGAATCTCACGCCTTGAGTCTCCGACCTGCTAGGATCCTCCGCCGTGAATCCGATTCTCGTCATCGGTGGTACGGGCACCG
>Ga0184625_10000730_pt1 | contig 12929 bp, 10 predicted proteins | sample PLM3_30_b1_FD_133151 | JGI IMG/M metagenome (GOLD analysis project Ga0184625, IMG submission 133151) | Groundwater sediment microbial communities from an aquifer in East River, Colorado, USA - PLM3_30_b1 | ecosystem: Environmental > Terrestrial > Soil > Riparian zone | place: USA: East River... | reverse complement strand
GTCGGCCGCGCGCACGGGCAGGTGTTCCGCGACATCCGACCGGCGGCCACGATGGTCGAGGTCAAGGCGCTGGTCAGCCCCGACATGATGGTCGAGATCGAGGTGGACGCCGTCGTGAGCGAGTCGAGCACGCAACGGCTTCCCAAGAGGAGATAGCGCGGTGGGGCGGATCGCAGCGAGGCTCGCGCAGTGCAAGGCGGAACGTCGGCCGGCGTTCGTCGCCTTCCTGACCGCCGGCGATCCGTCGCTCGACCGTACCGTGAGCGCGGCGCTCGAGCTCGAGGCCGCCGGCGTGGACGTGCTCGAGCTGGGGGTGCCCTTCTCGGACCCGCTGGCCGACGGTCCGGTGATCCAGCGCTCGAGCGAGCGCGCGCTCGCGCGCGGCGTGACGCTTGCACGCGTGCTCGACGTCGTGCGGGAGATCCGCACAAAGAGCCAGCTCCCGCTCGTGCTCTTCAGCTACCTGAACCCGTTGCTGCAGCGAGGGCTCGAGCGCGTCGCGGCGGAGGCCGCCAAGGCCGGCGTCGACGGCGTGCTGGTGACGGACCTGCCGCCCGAGGAAGGCGAAGCCTGGATCGACGCGGCACGGGCGGTCGAGCTCGACACCATCTTCCTGGCCTCGCCGACCAGCCCCGACGATCGGCTGCGGCGCGTGGCGGAGGCGAGCCGCGGCTTCGTGTACGCGATCAGCCGGACCGGCGTCACCGGCGAGCGCCAGGCGCTCTCCGACGACGCGCGCCCGCTCGTCGCGCGCCTGCGCGCGCTCACCGGCGTGCCGGTGGCGCTCGGCTTCGGCATCTCGACGCCGGAGCAGGTGAAGGAGGCGGCCCTGGCCGCGGACGCCGTCGTGGTCGGAAGCGCCTTGGTGCGCTTCCTGGAGGAGCACCCGCAGGGCGACCTCGGGGCTCGTGTGAAATGGCTGACGAGCACGACGTAGGCGGAGGAGACGCTCAGGTCGCCGATCTGCGCCGGCGCATCGACCAGATCGACGACCAGCTGATGAAGCTGCTGAACAGCCGCTCGGCCTGCGCGGTCGAGATCGGCCGCATCAAGCGCAGCATCGGGCTGCCCGTCTACCAGCCCGAGCGCGAGAAGTGGATCCTCGACCGCGTCGAGAAGAACAACCCGGGTCCGCTCGACAGCAACGCGCTCAGGCGTGTGTTCGAGCGCGTGATCGACGAGAGCCGGCGGCTGGAGCGCCTCGCCGGTGAAAAGAAGGACCAGGAAGCGTAACCCCTAGAAAGAGAGACGAACGCACATGGTCATCGTCATGGAGCACGCCGCCAGCGAAGAGCAGGTGCAGCGTGTGATCGAGTCGCTGGTGGAGGCGGGCTACGACGTGCACCGCTCGAGCGGGGTGGACTTCACGGTGCTGGGGGCTGTCGGCGTCCCGACGAAGCCGATCGACCCGCGCCTGATCGAGGTGCTGCCCGGCGTTCGCGAGGTGGTCCGCATCTCCGAGCCCTTCAAGCTCGCGGGCCGCACCTTCAAGGCCGAGGACACCGTGGTCGACGTCGGCGGGGTCAAGGTCGGCGCCACGGAGGTGATCGCGATGGCCGGGCCGTGCTCGGTCGAGAGCGCGGAGCAGGTCGCCGAGGTTGCGAAGTCCGTCGCGGCTTCCGGCGCGCGCGTGCTGCGCGGGGGCGCCTTCAAGCCGCGCACCTCGCCCTACGCCTTCCAGGGCAAGGGTGAGGAAGGCCTCAAATGGATGCGGGCCGCGGCCGACGCCAGCGGCCTGGCGGTGGTCAGCGAAGTGATGGACCTGCGCCAGATCGAGATGATGATGCGCTACGTCGACTGCCTGCAGGTCGGCGCGCGCAACATGCAGAACTTCGACCTGCTCAAGGAGCTCGGCAAGGTGCGCAAGCCCGTGCTGCTGAAGCGCGGCCTCTCGGCCACCTACGAGGAGTGGCTGCTCTCCGCCGAGTACATCCTGGCGGGCGGCAACGGGCAGGTGATCCTGTGCGAGCGCGGCATCCGCACCTTCGAGACCTACACCCGCAACACGCTCGACCTCGCGGCGATTCCCGTGATCAAGAAGCGCAGCCACCTCCCGATCGTGGTCGACCCGAGCCACGGCACCGGGCGACGCGACAAGGTGATCCCGATGGCGCGCGCGGCGGTCGCCGCCGGCGCCGACGGCCTCATCATCGAGGTCCACAACAACCCGGAGAAGGCGCTCTCCGACGGCCCGCAGAGCCTCTACCCGGAGCAGTTCGACACGCTGATGGGCGAGCTGCGGATCATCGCGCCCGTGCTCGGCCGCACGCTGCCGCTCGCGCGCGGATGAGTGCGTGAAGCGGGCCGAGCGGGAGCTCGTCAGGCGCTTCTGGCGCTCGTTGCCGGTGCGGGCGCGCCTGCCGCTCCTCGCCGCGGTCTTCTTCACCTTCGCGAGCGTCGGCCTCCTGGTGGACGCCGGCCGCCTCGGGCGCACGCATCCGCTCGCGCTGGCAGGCATCGTCGTGTTCTCGGGCCTGGTGGCGGTCTCGTACGCGCTCGTCGGGACCTGGGAGAGCTACTGGCTCTTCGCACCGATCGTCGTGCTGCAGGTGGTCGTGCCGCGCTGGCTCGAGCGGCTCTGGCCTTCGAGCGGCGAGCACTCGGGCGAGGCCCTGCGTGGACGCCTGACGTTCGACGTCATCGGCGTGATCGCGGCGATCGCGCTCGGCTACGGCTTCTTCATGATGTTCATCGTCCGCCAGGGCCTGCGCCGGGTTCGCGCGGACGCCGAGATGGAGCTCGCGCGCGAGATCCACGGCTCGCTCGTGCCCGAGGCGCGGATCGAAGCGGACAGCTGCGAGATGTACGGCCGCTCGATCCCGGCCTCCGAGGTGGGCGGCGACCTCGTGGACGCCGTGGTCGTGCACGGGCGGGCGATCGGCGTGGTGGCCGACGTCTCGGGCCACGGAGTCTCCGCCGGCATGCTGCTCGGGCTCGTGAAGGCCAGCCTGCGCACGCGCCTGCGCGCAGGAGGCGACCTCGACGCCGTGCTCGCGGACCTGAACGACGTGCTCGTCGACCTGACGCGGCCGAATACCTTCGCGACGGCCGCGATCCTGTCGCTCACGACTTCAGAGCGCGTCGAGTTCGCTCTGGCCGGCCACCCGCCGATCCTCTGGTTTCGCGCGGCCGAGCGCACGGTCGCGCGCCTCGGTGACGGCGGAATGGCGCTCGGGATCCGCTCCGGCGAGCGCTATCGCGTTGGCCACGCCGAGGTCGGCCCCGGCGACGTGCTCGCCGTCCTCACCGACGGCTTGACCGAGACCATGGACCCGAAGGATCGCGAGCTCGGCCTCGGCCCGATCGAAGCGGCGCTCGCAGCCCATGCTGCGGAGCCGCTGCCCGAGCTCTACGAGCGGCTGCTCGGGGTCGCCCGCGCGCACGGCCCGCAGCAGGACGACCGGACGCTGCTTCTCGTCCGCAGCCGCTGAATCAGCGGCGGGTCTGTGCGACGGCGGAGCTCCGATTGACATCCTTCCACAGCGTCCGCACGATCGCGGCGTCGACACGACAAAGGAGTCAACGATGACGAGGCGCTTCGCTTTGACCGTGGCCGCCTGTCTTCTTGGACCCTGCGCGCAGGCGGGAGTCACCGCCGTCCGCGCCGGCCGACTGGTCGATCCCGAGCACGGACGCGTCGAGACGAACCAGGTCGTGCTCGTGGACGGGGAGAAGATCGTGGCCGTCGGCCGCGACGTCGTGATTCCGCCGGGCGCAGACGTCATCGATCTCTCCGACCTGACGCTCCTCCCCGGCCTCGTCGACACGCACACGCACCTCGGGATCACCTACAAGGACATCCCGGAGCACGACTACTACTACCTGACCTACGTGATGGACTCGACGCCGCTGCGGGCGATCCAGGCCGCCTCGAACGGCATCCAGCTGCTGAACTCGGGCTTCACGGTGGTGCGCGACCTCGGCAACAACGCCAACTACGCCGACACCGCCCACCGCGTGGCGATCGACCAGGGCTGGATCCCCGGCCCCACGCTGATCAACTCCGGCCTGATCATCGGCGGCCTCGGTGGCCAGTTCTGGCCGACGCCGGAGATGGCGAAGCAGCACTCGATCGTCTACCCGGAGTACCTCGAGGCCGACACGCCGGACGAGATCGTCAAGGCGGTGCGGCAGAACCTGCTGTTCGGCGCGAAGATCATCAAGATCTGCGTGGACTGCAAGCCCTGGGGCTACTCGGTCGACGAGATGAAGCTGTTCGTCCGCGAGGCCGCCAAGGCGGGTCTGAAGGTCGCGGGCCACGTGCAGACTCCGGAGGGAGCGACGCGGGCGCTCGACGCCGGGATCTGGTCGATCGAGCACGGCTTCGCGCTCAGCGAGGACCACCACAAGCGGATGGCGGAGCAGGGGACGTTTCTCGCCTCGACGGACACGCCGCGGGAATTCGCCCGCGGCCCCGACGAGTACACGAACACCGTGGCCAAGCTGAAGAGCGCGTGGAAGAGCGGCGTCAAGATCACCTTCTCGACCGACATGGACTACTGGCGGACGGGCGAGACGCGCAGCCGCGGCGAGCTGACGATCGCCTTCCTCTCGACCTGGAAGGACGCCGGGATCCCGGCCGCCGACACGCTCAAGGCCATGACCGTCACCGGATACGCCTGCGCGCAGGTGGAGAAGGAGCGCGGAGCGATCCGCCCCGGGCTCTTCGCCGATCTGATCGCCGTCCGCGGCAACCCGCTCGAGGACATCGACAGCTTGCGCGACGTCCGCTTCGTCATGAAGGACGGCCTCGTCTTCAAGCGCGACGGGGTGATGACCCCGGCGGCGTTCTTCCACGCCGGCCCGGTCAAGGGCTGGCGCAAGCGCTGAGGCCCGGAGCGGACTGGCCGCCGCGAAAAGACGTGAGCGCCCGCTAGCGATCGCCGGGCGGCGCGGGTGCGGGCGCGGGCGGCGGGGGAGCGATCGGCCAGCCGCCGCCCAGCGCCTTGTACAGGTCGACGACGGCTAGGAGCTGATCGCGGCGCGTCTGGGCGAGGCTGATCTCGGCGGGGAACAGCTGCTGCTGGGCGTCCAGCACCTCGAAGTAGGCCGAGAGCCCGGAGTCGTATCGGATGTTGGCGAGCCGGACAGCTTCCGCGTACGCCTTCACGGTCCGCTCGCGCTGCTTCGCGGTCTCCACGAGCTTCGTCCGGTCCACGAGCGCGCCCGAGACCTCGCGCAGGGCGTTCGTGACCGCCGCCTCGTAGAGCACCTTTCCCTGCTCGAAGCGGGCTTGCGCGGCCGCGTAGTTCTTCTTGATCTGCCCGGCCTGGAACAGCGGCCCCACGAGCCCCGCGGCGAGGCTGTAGGTCTTGCCGTTGGCGAAGAGGTCGCCGAGCTCGGGGCTCACGTTGCCGAAGAGGCCGGTGAGAGTCAGGGTCGGGAAGTAGCGAGCCTTGGCGGCGCCGACGAGGGCATTGGCGGACACGAGCTGCTCCTCGGCCTCGCGCACGTCGGGCCGCCGCTCGAGCAGGGCCGAGGGAAGACCCGCGGGGATGTCCGGCGGAAGCGGAATGCGGACGCCGTCGCGCGGCAGCGGCTGGGGCGGCCGTCCGAGCAGGTAGTTGAGCTGATTCTCCTTCGCGGCGATCGCGCGCTCGATCTCGGGAATCTGCGCCGCCACCTGGCCGAGCGACGCCTCGGCGCGCGCCGTTTCCAGCGCGGACGCGGCGCCGCCCTCCAGCCGGCGCTCGAAGAGCTCGTAGGTCGACTGGAACGCGGCCGTCGTGCGCTTCGCGATGTCGAGCTCCGTGTCGAGCTCCTTCAGCTCCAGGTAGGTGGTGGCCACCTCCGCCACGAGAGACAGCAGGACGCCGCGCCGGGCCTCCTCCGTCGCGAGGTACTGCGCGCGCGCCGCCTCCGTCTGCCGCCGGATGCGGCCGAAGAGGTCGAGCTCCCACGAGAAGCCGAGCTTCGCCGTCCATTTCGTCTCCACGTTGCCGTCGCGGTTGACGAACTGGTCCTGCCGCGAGCGCTCGAAGCCCAGCTGGTAGCCGACCCCCGGGTAGAGCGCCCCGCGCGCCACGCCGTAGAGGGCCTGCGCTTCCTCCACGCGTGCGGCCGCAAGGCGCGCGTCGTACCCCTGCCGCAAGGCCTCTTCGATCAGTCCCTCGAGGACCGGGTCCTGGAAGACTTCCCACCACGGCAGGTCGGCGAGCGAGCGGGCTTCGGCGACCGCGGCTTCCGCGCCGTAAAACTGCGGCGGCATCGGGAGGGCCGGCCGCGAGTAGTTGGGTCCCACGGCGCAGCGGGAGCCGGCCAGCGCCAGGGCGACGAGCGCGATCGCGCGCGCTTTCACTCCTCTGCCTCGGGACCCGTCTCGGCCGTGGGCTGCTGGGGCTCGCGTGCTGGCGCCGCACGGCCCGACGCGCGCTCCACGACCACGAACAGCACCGGAATGATGAAGATCGCGATCCCGGTGGCCGCGAGCATCCCGGAGATCACCGCGGTGCCCAGGATCTGGCGGCCCGTCGCGCCGGCGCCGGTGGCGAGCCAGAGCGGCACGCAGCCGAGGATGAAGGCGAACGACGTCATGAGGATCGGCCGCAGCCGCAGCCGCGCGCCCTCGAGCGCGGCATCGACGAGCCCCTTGCCGCGCTCGACCCCCGCCTTCGCGAACTCCACGATCAGGATCGCGTTCTTGGCGGCGAGGCCGATCAGCATCACGAGGCCGATCTGCCCGAAGACGTCGAGCGAGAAGCCGCGCAGGTAGAGGCCGAGGAAAGCCCCGGTCACGGCGATCGGCACCGAGAGCAGGACACTGAACGGCAGCGACCAGCTCTCGTAGAGCGCCGCCAGCACGAGGAATACGAAGCCGAGCGACAGCGCGAACACTCCCGCCGCCCGGCCGGCGGCCTTCTTCTCCTGGTAGGAGAGGTCGGCCCAGTCGTAGCCCATGTCGCGCGGCAGCACCTGGCGCGCGACGTCCTCGAGCGCCGCGAGCGCGTCGCCCGAGCTGTAGCCGGGCGCGGGCTGCCCCGTGATCTGGGCCGCGCGGTACAGGTTGAAGCGCTGCGTGTACTCGGGCCCGTAGATGTGGCGCGTGCTCACGACCGTCGACAACGGCAGCATGTTCCCGTCGCTGTTGCGCACGTGAAAGCGCCCGATGTCCTCGGGCGCGAGCCGGTCTTCGGCCTCGGCCTGCAGGAAGACCCGCCACTGCCGCCCGAAGCGGTTGAACTGGTTCACGAAGACACCGCCGAGGAACGCCTGCAGCGTCTGGTAGACGTCGGCGACGGGCACGCCCTGCTTGAGCAGCTTGTCGCGGTCGACGTCCACGTAGACCTGGGGCACCGTGGCGCGGAAGGCGGTGTTCAGGTTCGCGAGCTCGGGTCGCTTGCGCGCCGCCTCCATGAACCGCTGCAGGTTGTCGTTCAGGAACTCGACCGTTCCGCCGCTGCGGTCCTGCAGCCAGAACGAGAAGCCGCCCGCGGAGCCGATGCCGGGAATCGCCGGCGGCGAGAAGGCGAACGCGACGGCCTCGGGCACCTCCGCTCGCAGCCGCCGGTTGAGCGTGGCGAGGACCCCGCGGAAGGACAGCTCGGGGGTCCGCCGCTCGTGCCACGGATCGAGTCCGACGAAGAAGAACGCGGTGTACGAGGCCGACGTGCGGGTGAGCAGGCTGAAGCCGTTGATCGTGGTGATGAACTGCACGCCGTGGACGCTCTGCAGCAGGCGCTCGATCTTTCCCGTGACCTCGAGCGTCCGCTGGAAGGACGCGGCGTCCGGCAGCTGCACGTTGAGCAGCAGGAAGCCCTGGTCCTCTTCGGGGATGAATCCGGTGGGCAGCTTCTGCCCGAGCGCCGCAGCCACGACCGCGAAGCCGGCCAGCAGCACGAGGCTCATGGCCGCCTTGCGGATCAGCCGGTGCGAGAGCTCCACGTAGCCGTGCGTCGCGCGGGCGAAGCCGCGGTTGAAGAGGCCGAAGCCGTGCGCGATCCAGCCGCGCGCCTCGCGCCTTGGCCTCAGCAGCAGCGCGGAGAGCGCCGGCGACAGCGTGAGCGCGTTGAACGCGGAGATCAGCACCGAGATCGCGATCGTCACCGCGAACTGCTTGTTGAGCCGGCCCTGGAGCCCGCTGATCAGGCCGATCGGAATGAAGACGGACGACAGCACGAGCGCGATCCCCACGACCGGGCCCGAGACCTCGGACATCGCCTTGAGCGTGGCGTCGCGCGGGGTGAGCCCCTCCTCGATGTGGTGCTCGACCGCCTCCACGACGACGATCGCGTCGTCCACCACGAGGCCGATCGCCAGCACCAGGCCGAAGAGCGACAGCGTGTTGATCGAGAAGCCCAGGAAGGGAAAGAACGCGAAGGTCCCGATCAGCGACACGGGCACCGCGATCAGCGGGATCAGCGTCGCCCGCCAGTTCTGCAGGAACAGGAACACGACGAGGATCACGAGCACCATCGCCTGCCACAGCGTGCTCCCGATCTCCCTCAACCCCTCGGTGACGGGCAGGCTGGTGTCCAGCCCGATCTTGTAGTCGAGGTCGCTCGGAAAGCGCTGCTTGAGCTCCTCGAGCTGGTTCTTGAGGCCGGTCGCCACGGTCAGCGCGTTGGCCCCCGGCGTCTGGAAGACGGCGACGAGCGCCGAGGGGCGGCCGTTGAAGCGTCCGGACTGGTTGTAGTTGAGCGCGCCGAGCTCGATCCGCGCGACGTCGCGCAGCCGCACCACCGAACCCTCGGGGTTGGTTCGCACCACGACCTCGCCGAACTCCTCGGCTGTGACGAGCCGCCCCTTCGCGCGCACCGTGTAGGTCAGCTCCTGGCCCTTGGGCGCCGGCTCGGCGCCCACGCGTCCCGCGGGGTTCACGGTGCTCTGCTGCTGCACCGCGCGCACGAGGTCGGGGACGGTGAGGCCGAGCTTGGCGAGCTTGTCCGCCCTCACCCAGATGCGCATCGAGTATTCCGAGAGGCCGAAGTTGACGACCTGGCCGACCCCCGGAACCCGGTAGAGCGCGTCGTTCACGTTGATCAGGCAGTAGTTGCCGAGGAAGAGCGCGTCGTAGGTGCCGTTCGGGGAGTAGAGCGCGAACACCACGAGCGGCAGCCCGACCGTGCTGCGGTAGGTGATGCCGAACTGGTTGACGTCGGAGGGCAGGTTCGGCTGGGCCTGGGAGACCCGGTTCTGTGCGTTGACCTGGTCGATGCTGACCTCGGTCTCCACGTCGAAGGTGACGGTGAGCGTCATCGTCCCGTCGTTCGCGTTCGTGGACGCCATGTAGAGCATGTTGTCGACGCCGTTCATCTGCTGCTCGAGCGGCGTCGCCACCGACTGCTCGATCGTCACGGCGTCGGCGCCCGTGTACGTCGTCTGGACCTGGATCTGGGGCGGGATGATCGACGGGAACTGGGCGATCGGCAGGCCGAACATCGACACCAGCCCGAGCACGACCGTCACCACCGCGATCACGATCGCGACGATCGGCCGATCGACGAAGAAGCGGGCCATGGCCTTTCGCTCAGTGCGCGGTGGGGCTCGGCGTGCTGCCGTCGCTCGCCTGCGGGCTCGCCGCGGGACGGGCCTTCACGGTCATTCCCTGCCGCACGTACTGCAGACCGCTCACCGCGACCTTCTCGCCGAGCTTCAGGCCCTTGTCGACGACCCAGAGCGACTCGACCTTCTCCGCGGGCTCGACGACCCTCACGTCGACCTTGCCCTCGGCGTCGACCACCGCCACGTGATAGCCGCCCTGGAGCTCGACCACCGCGCGCTGGGGAACCAGCAGGGCCGCGGTCTTGGTGTCGATCGCCGCCCGCACCCGCGCGTACTGGCCGGGCCGCAGGATGTTGCCGGGGTTCGGGAAGAAGCCCCGAACGGTCATGGTGCCGGTGCGGACGTCCACCTCTCGGTCCACGAGCACGGCCCGGCCCTTCTGTGCGAAGACGCTGCCGTCGTCGAGCACGAGGTCGAGGAATGGGCCCTGGATCGTGGTCGCGTAGTTCGGCCGGTTGATCTGGCGCGCGAAGCGCAGGTACTCCTTCTCGCTGATCCCGAAGCTCACCCGGATCGGGTCGACCGTGGACACCGTGGTCATGAGCGTGCTCGTGTTCACGAGGTCGCCCACCTGCGACTTCGCGATCCCCGCGATCCCCTCGATCGGCGAGATGACCTGCGTCCAGCCCAGGTTCAGCTTCGCCTGATCGACGGCGGCGACCGCCGAGGCGTACGCCGCCTCGGCGGCGCGCAGCGCGGAGAGCGCGTTGTCCAGCTCCTGCTGGCTGATCGCGCGGTCCGCGGCGAGCGGCGTGAAGCGCTCGACGTCCCTCCTTGCCTTCGCGACCTGGGCTTCCGCCTGTCCCACCGCGCCCTGGGACTGCTCGAGCGCCGCCCGGAACTGGCGCGGGTCGATCTCGAACAGGCGCGCTCCGGTGTGGACGAACTGGCCTTCCTTGTAGAGCTGGTGCAGGAGGTAGCCCTCGATTTTGGGGCGGATGTCGGCGTTGACGGAGCCGTCCAGGGTCCCGATCCACTCGCTGACGACGGGAACGTCCCGCTGGACGACCGCGACCACCTCGACCTCGGGTGGCGACGCGCCCTGCGGCTCGCGACGGGCGCAGCCGGCCAAAGCCACAAGGATTCCCACCGAAACCCACGCTGGCTGTCTCACGGCTGCTCCTTCCCGATGGGCCAGATTACCCCGAGTGCCACCGGCTTCGCCCGAGGGGGTGGCGGTCGGACCCACCGGTCGCCGCGGCGTCGCCGTCGTCAGTGCTTGGCGGGCAGCCTTAGCTCGACGCGGAACGCGTCGTCGGTCGGTACCGTACGCAGCTCGGCCTCGTCGCCGTGGAGGGCGGCGAGGCGGCGCCTGACGTTCTGGAGCCCGATGCCGGTGCCGGGGCGGCGCGGCGCGTCGGCGTCGCGCGGATTCGAGATCGCGATGCGCAGGAAGGCGCCGTCGCGGGCGGCCTCGATCCGGATCTGGCCGCCCTCGAGTCGCTCCGCGATGCCGTGGGTGACCGCGTTCTCGACGAGCGGCTGCAGCAGGAGGGGCGGCACCACGCACGAGCGCGCCTCGTCGTCCGCGACGATCACGTGCGAGAGGCGCTCACCGAAGCGCACCTTCTCGATCGAGAGCAGCCGCTCCACGAGCGCCAGCTCCTCGGCGAGCGTGATCGCCTCGCGCGAGCCGAACGTCAGGCTGTGGCGCAGGAAGTCGGCGAGCCCCACGCAGAGCCGCCGGGCCTCCTCGGGCCGCGCGGCGATCAGCGCGTTGATCGAGTTCAGGCTGTTGAAGAGGAAGTGCGGGTGGATCTGCGCGCGCAGCGCCCGCAGCTCGGCCTCGCGCGAGCTGATCTCGAACTGCAGCGCGCGGCGCTCGGCGGCCTGCGAAGCGCCCACTGCCATCAGCAGGTAGTTGAGCGCGGCGGTGAGCAGGAAGAGGGCGACGCCGAGGCCGAGCATGAGCGGCCCCACCTGCGCCTGCTTCGCCACGAGGCCGGGGAAGAGCTCGATGCGCTCGAGGGCGATCGCCCAGCCGCGCGCCGCGCCGAGCCAGAGCACGGCCGAGACGACCGACGCGATGAGCTGCGTGACGAGCGAGCGCACCACGCGCGACAGCTGCAGTGGCGCCGCCAGGCACACCCAGAAGGCCCCGAGCCCCGCGAAGCCGAAGACGAGCGTGAGCGGCAGGCCGAAGGCGAACGCCTCGGCCCAGTCGAAGGGCGCCGCCAGCACGAGCTGCGCGGAGATGAGCGTGCCGACGAGCCCCCAGGCGACGAGGTACGCGAAGAGCCTGCGCCCGTCCGCCAGGATCGGGTGCATGGGTCAGTTCTTGACCTCGACGCCTCCCATGACCGCGAGCCCCGTCACCACCAGCCGGCGCTTGCTGCCCGGCTGCGAGCGCGCGTTGTTGACGAAGCCCCCGAGCGCGGCGCCGCCCTGGCTCACGACCTCCCAGTCGTCGGGCACGCGGATCTCGATTCCGCCCCAGAACGCAAAGGTGTCGATCACCGCCGCGCGGCCCTCGGGCATCGAGGCGTGCCGCAGGTCGATCTCGCAGCCGCCCATCACCGCCGTGACCTGGCCACCCTTGAAGTCCTGCGTGGTGACGACCGTCTTCGTGCCGCCCATGAACTGCATCAGGTCGATGACCGAGTCGGCGTCTCTCGGCAGGGCCATTGGCCGCAGCGCCTTCCAGGCGATCTTCGCGCCGACGAGGAACAGGATCATGGCCCAGACGCCGCCGAACGACATGCGGCCGAGCGACACCAGCAGGAACGCCACGCCGGCCACGATCCAGATGAAGGCCGACATCTTCTGCGGCACGGGGGACATCCACTTCACCGCGCCGATCGCGACCAGGATCAGCGGCCAGAAGCGGAAGATGTTGCCGGCTTCGATGAAGCCGAGGCTGTCGAGCGCGAGCACGAGCCCCGCCAGCATCACGCAGAGGCCCAGCACCACGCGGGGAGTCACCTTGATCTCGCCTGTCGTCTCGTCCGGGTTGAGCGTCGGGTCCATCGTCGGCCTCCGTCCATAACCTACGGTAGAAGAGGGTGTTGTGGAAGCCGGGAATCGGCCAACCTCCGTCCGTCACCGGCGGGTCACGGTGTCTTTCGGCCTAGAATCCCGTAGGTCAAGACGGGATGATCGGCAAGACGCTCTCACACTACAAAGTGCTCGAGGAGCTGGGCCGGGGCGGCGTCGGCGTCGTCTATCGCGCCCTCGATACGACCCTCGGCCGCGAAGTGGCGCTCAAGGTGCTCGGCGCCGCAGCGGGCCGCGACCCCGAGCAGGGCCGGCGCCTCGAGCAGGAGGCGCGCGCGGCCGCCTCGCTCGCTCACCCGGCGGTATCGGTCATCTACGAGATCGGCGAGGCCGACGGCACGACCTTCATCGCGATGGAGCTGGTCGAAGGCGCGCCGCTGGACACGGTGCTCGCCAAGGGAGCGCTGCCGGTCGCCCAGGGGCTCGAGTACGCG
>Ga0184625_10000729_pt1 | contig 12931 bp, 7 predicted proteins | sample PLM3_30_b1_FD_133151 | JGI IMG/M metagenome (GOLD analysis project Ga0184625, IMG submission 133151) | Groundwater sediment microbial communities from an aquifer in East River, Colorado, USA - PLM3_30_b1 | ecosystem: Environmental > Terrestrial > Soil > Riparian zone | place: USA: East River... | reverse complement strand
CCCTCGCAGGCGTGCGGCGCCATCAGGATCCCCGACGTCTCGGCCATCGCCGCCACCTTCCAGAGGGCGCTGATGCCGCCCACGTGGTTCACGTCCACCTGGAGGATGTCGACCACCTTGCCCTCGACGAGCTCGCGGCAGCCGTAGGGCGTGATCAGGCGCTCGCCGGTCGCGATCGGCACGGTCGTGCGGTCGGAGATGCGCTTCATCGCCTTGACGTTCTCGGGAGGGCACGGCTCCTCGACGAACATCAGGTTGAGCGACTCGACCTCGCGGCAGATCTGGAGCGCTACCGCCGGGCTGGTCTTGGCGTGGAAGTCGACGCCGATGTCGATCGTGTCGCCCATCACCTCGCGCAGCACGTGGAGCTGGTCGATCGCCTCCTTGATGCGCTGGTGTGTGTCGATCCACTCGTAGTAGCCGGGGATCCCAGTCTTGAACGCGGTGACGCCGAACTTCTCGGCCCGCTCGCGGATCGCGGCGACCTGCTCGCGATAGGGCGCGTTCGGCGGCAGGACGGGCCGCAGGTGGTAGTACCCGCGCACGCCGCGCTCGTCGATCGGGCCGCCCAAGAGCTCGTAGACCGGCCGACCGAGCACCTTGCCGCGAATGTCCCAGAGCGCCTGGTCGATGCCGGAGATCGCCGACCCCAGCACCGGCCCCGAGCGATAGAAGGCGTGGATGTACATCGACTGCCAGTGGTGCTCGACGTGCATCGGGTCCTGGCCGATGACCGCGTAGGAGAGGTCGTGCACCGCCTGCAGGGCGGCGCCGGCCTTGCCTTCGAGCGTCGCTTCGCCCCAGCCGACCACTCCTGCGTCGGTCTCGATCTTGACGAACACGTGCGGCCGGTCCCGGGGCAGCGCGTCGCTCGTGACGCCGAAGGTCTTGACGCCGGTCACCTTCAGGCGGGGTGCGGACGGCATCGCGAGCGCGATCTCCTTCGCGAAGCAGTCGCCGCACCCCAATCCGGAGGAAGCCGGCGGCGCCTGGGCGAAGGCCGGTGCGGCGACGCCGCCGAAGAGCGAGGCCTTGAGGAGATCGCGTCGGTTCATGGCGAGTGTTCCTCCCCTAGCGGGCGACCGTGTGCGCGTCGAGCGCGCGCTCGTCGACGGCGAGGCCGAGGCCGGGCCGGCCGGTCAGCGGGAAGAACCCGTCGTTGGGCTTCTCGTCCCAGCCGCTGATCGCCGCGCGGAACTGACGGTCGGCAGGATTCGTGGAGAAGGGCCTCTCCTGGACGAAGGAGTTCGGCAGCGCCGCGCAGACGTGCACTCCGGCGGCGGTGCCGATGGGACCGCCGCGGTGGAACGGTGCGACCGCGACGTAGTAGGTCTCGGCGATCGCGGCCGCCTTGCGAACGGCGGTGAGCCCATGGGTCGCGAGGGCGGGGCGCAGGACGTCGACGGCGTCTTCGCGCAGCAGGTCCTGGAACCGGGCGACGTCGGTGAAGCCGCGCCCGTAGCCGGCGGGCATGGCCGAGCCCTTCGAGATCGACGCCTGGGCCGTGGCGCTCAGCTCGCCGCAGGGCTCGTCCATCCAGAGCAGGTGGAACCCCGCCAGGCGGTCGGCGATCGAGAGGGCCTCGCCCGGAGAGGGGCGGCCCGCGCAGTCGAGCACGAAGTCGCACTCTTCCCCCGCGGCGCCGCGCAAGCCGTCCAGAGTGGACCGAATGCCGGTGTAGAACCGGCGGCCGCGCTCCATTCCGGACGGCATCGTCAGGGGGACGGAGAAGGCTCGAAAGCCCTCCTGTTTCGCCGCGAGAACGCTCGCCCGCAGCTCGTCTTCGGGGCCTTCGGCGAGCACCGCCATGGCGCGGACCTTGTGGCGCGTCGGACCGCCGAGGATCTCGTAGACGGACGCCCGCGTCGCCTTGCCGAGGATGTCGAGGCAGGCCACGTTGGCGACCGCCCTGGCCGCGACCGAGGCGCGCGCGCGCTTCAGTGCCTCGTCGGTCTGAACTCCACGGAAGGGGCTCGCTCCGACGAGCGGCGAAAGCTCGCGCTTGAGCTGGTCGACCGTGACTTGTGGCGCCGGCCCGGCCGTCGTCTCCGCGTAGCCGGAAACGCCCTCGTCGGTGTCCACGCGGACCACCAGATACGTGAGCCCACCCGGCTCGGCGACGGCTCTCGGTGTGACGCGCGCGATCTTCATGGGAGAAACGAGTGTCGCGGAGTCTATCGCAGGTCCTTGTCGGCGAGGCGACTGGAGCCCGGACCTTCAGACGCACAGTCGCGGTATAGACTGTCGAGCAGAGTCCCTCGCTCTCTCCCGCGCTGGGCTGTAGAGGAGGAATCCGCATGGCCACTCCAGATCCCGTCCTGACCGCCATCGCCAGGCTCGAAGAGCGCCTCGTCGAGCGGATCGACGATGGCATTCGAGAGCTTCGGCTGGATCTCAACGGACGCTTCGACGCCGTCCATCACCGTCTCGACCGTCTCGAGCAGGAGTACGAGATGATCAAGGCGGGAATGGCCCGCATCGAGGCCGATGTGGGTGTGCTGAACGCTGATGTCGGCACGCTGAAAGCCGCGGTGGCCAGGATCGAGAAGGAGATCGGCTCCGTGAAGCAGTCGGTCCAGGATGTCGAGGCACAGCTGAAGCAGGAACGCGAGGATAGGGAGGATCTTCGCGCGCAGGTTTTCGAGTTCCGGCGCCGCCTGGTCGAGCTCGAAGGCCGTGTCCAGGAGATCGAAGGCCGCTTGTCACGGGACTGACGCTGCGGCTTCAGGGCAGCGCGAAGGCGACGTAGCTGCCGCCCGAGGGCTCGCCCCACTTGCCGCCGCCCGCGGCGATCACCACGAACTGGCGGCCGTTCACCTCGTAGACCGCGGGAGTCGCGGTGCCGGCGGCGGGGAGCGTCGTCTCCCAGAGCACCTTGCCCGTGGCGGCGTCGAAGGCGCGAAACTTCTTGTCGTACACCGTCGCGCCGAGGAAGACGAGGCCGCTCGCGGTCACCACGGGCCCCCCGTAGTTGTTGCTGCCGGAGTTCGGGATCCCCGAGCCCGGCATCTCGCCGAGCGGCACCTGCCAGGCGACCTTTGCCTTGCTCATGTCGATCGCCGTGAGCGTTCCCCAGGGCGGCTTGATGGCCGGGAAGCCGTCAGGGTCGGCCATGCGTGTATAGCCGTCCATCGAGTAGCGCAGGTCGAAGGGCGTGGGCCGGGCGGCGTCGACGGTCGTGGACGTCCCCGTGACGACGTAGTCCACGATCGCGCGGCGCCACGCGTCGTGCATCTGCTCGAAGCCCGGCATGCGGCCGCCGCCCGAGCGCACGATCTCTTCGACGTCGTCCACGCTGCTGCGCGAGCGGATCCCGACGAGCGACGGGAACTCCGGGGGGGCGCCCGTGAGGTCGGCCTTGTGGCACGCCGCGCAGTAGCTCTGGTAGAGCTCCTTGCCCGTCGTCGGCTTTCCGCTCGGCAGCTTTCGCTCGACCAGCTTGATGCGCCACGGCATCTCGTTCGCGTTCACGTAGAGCAGGCCCGAGGCCGCGTCGAAAGCGACGCCGCCCCACTCGCCGCCGCCTTCCAGGCCGGGGAGGAGGATCGTGCCCTGCAGGCTCGGCGGATCGTACTCGCCGGCCGAGCGGAACGAGCGCCATTCCTTCAGCATCGCCTCGCGGGCAGCCGGAGTGCGGTCGGTGACAAGATCCTCGGTGAACTTCGTTCGCGTGAAGGGGGGTGGCAGGGTCGGCAGGAGCTGCGTGGTCGCGAGCTGCTCGCCCGGCACGTCGGACGGCTTCACGCGCAGCTCCTCCATCGGGTAGACGGGCTCGCCGGTCTCGCGGTCGAGAACGTAGGTGCGGCCGTTCTTCGCGATCTGCGCCACGACGTCGCGGCGCTTGCCGTCCTTCGTGATCGTGATCAGCGCCGGGGCGGCGGGGAAGTCGCGGTCCCAGACGTCGTGCTTCACGGCCTGGAAATGCCAGACGCGCTCGCCGGTCGCCGCCTTCAGGCACAGGATCGAGTTCGCGAACAGGTTGTCTCCGAGTCGGTTCGCGCCGTAGAAGTCGTAGGACGCCGAGCCGGTCCCGGCGTAGACGAGCCCGCGCTTGACGTCGAGCGAGAGTCCCGACCACGCGTTCGCGCCGCCGACGTACCTCCACGCATCCTTCGGCCAGGTGTCGTAGCCGGGCTCGCCCGGATGCGGGATCGTGTGGAAAGACCAGCGCTGGCGGCCGGTGTGGACGTCGAAGGCGCGGATGTCGCCCGGCGCCGACGGCAGTCCCTCGGGGACGACCGAGCCGAGGATCAGCAGGTCCTCGTAGAAGACACCGGGCGTGTTGACGCGGATGCTGACAGAGCCGGGCTCGCGGCCCTCGAAGCCGAGGCGCAGGTCGACGCGGCCGTTCTCGCCGAAGCTCGCGATCGGCTTGCCGGTCGTCGCGTCGAGCGCGTAGAGCCAGTGTTGGGCGCCGAAGTAGATGCGACGCTCGTCGCCGCGCTCCCAGTACATGAGGCCGCGGATCCGCGTCCAGCGCGAGGTCTTCGTGCCTTCGAAAGGGTCGAAGCTCCACCGCGGCGCGCCGGTGGCGGCGTCCAGCGCGAAGACGCGCAGCTTGGGCGAGCTCGCGTAGAGGACGCCGTGCGCCACCACCGGCTGGCACTGCATCTCGGAGCCCTTGAAGGCGTCGCCGGTGTCGTAGGTCCAGGCGACGGCGAGCGAGGCGACGTTGGCGGGCGTGATCTGTTTGAGCGGCGAGTAGCGCGTCGACTCGGGCCCGCCGGCGTAGTACGGCCAGTCGGCGGAGAGGGTGGTCGCGGCGAGGCCGAGGAGCAGGAGCGGCAGGCGGCGAAGCATGGCGGATTCTAGCCAACGGCGCGGCTGGAGTAGACTCGGCGCGCCTTGGCCCTGGCCGTTCGACGACTCGCCGTCACGGTCGCCTGCTCCTTTCTGTGGGCGGGCACGGTGGCTGCTGCATCTGGGGGCGCGGAGTCCCATCGCCGCGAGACGCTGACCTCCCCCGACGGCCGCGTCGTCGCCACGCTCACCGCCGGCGACGAAGTCCGCTACGCCCTCGCGGTGGACGGCGTGGTCGTACTCGAGCCCGCGCCGCTCGGGCTCGCCCTGGCCGACGGTCGTGCTCTGGGTCGCGGCCGTGTCGAGCGCGTCGAGCGTCGCGAGATCGACGAGACGATCCCTACCCCCTTTGGCGAGCGCGCCTCCGTGCGCAGCCGCTGCAGCGAGCTGGCCCTGGTGCTGGCAGACGGCGCGACGCTCCGGGCCCGGGCCTACGACGACGGGCTTGCCCTGCGCTGGGAGACGGCGCTCCCGCGGCGGATCGAGGTGAGGGACGAGTACTTCAACGTCGCCTTCCCGGAGGAGCCACGAGCCTTCATGCTCCGCGGCCAGGGCGCGCACCACGGCTACGAGGGAATCTGGGCGCACGCGCCGATCTCGTCGCTCGGTGCCGGGGTCGAGCCCCTGACCGCACTGCTACCGCTGGTCTTCGACCCGCCGAGCGGCCCGAAGCTCGCGCTGCTCCAGGTCGACGTGAACGACTTTCCCGCGATGTACCTGGGTTACCGCCCCAGCCACCCGCGCCAGATGAGCGCGGTCTTCCCGCGGCGGGCGCTCGCCGAGGGGCCAGGCGGCTTCCGCGACTTCGACCTGGTGGTGAAGGAGCGCGCGCCTGACATCGCCGAGACCACGGGAACGCGGAGCTTCCCGTGGCGGGCCTTCGTGGTCGCGCGCCGCGACGCCGATCTCCTCGGCAACGACATGGTCACCCGCCTCGCGCCGCCAGCCGCCGCGGGCTCCGATTTCTCGTGGGTGAAGCCGGGCAAGGTGGTGTGGGACTACTGGGCCAACTGGAACCTGGAGGGCGTCGCCTTCGAGGCGGGACGCAACGACGCGACCTTCCGCTACCACATCGACTTCGCCGCCCGGAACGGCTTTCGCTACGTGAACATCGACTGGTACTGGACCGACCCCTTCGATTTGTTCGCGATGAGCCCCGAGGTGGACGCCCCGGGGCTCGTCGCGTACGCCCGCGAGAAGCGTGTCGGGATCTTCGTCTGGTGCCTCAGCCGCACGCTCGAGCGCCAGCTCGAGCCCGTGCTCGACCGGTTCCAGCAGTGGGGTGTGGCCGGGCTCAAGATCGACTTCTTCGACCGCGACGACCAGCGCATGATGAACCTCTACCGGCGGTTCGCCCGCGAGGCGGCCAGGCGCAAGCTGCTCGTGCTCTTCCACGGCGCGACCGCGCCGACGGGACTCTCGCGCGAGTTCCCCAACGTCGTCGGCTACGAGGCGGTGCGCGGCCTCGAGTACGACAAGTTCAACCCGGAGGGCACGCCGCCACCCCACGAGGCCGCCATTCCCTACACGCGTCAGCTCGCCGGCCCCGTCGATTACACGCCGGGGGCCATGCGCGCCCTGAACCGGGCCAACTGGAAGCCCGCACACGACCTTCCCTCGAGCCAGGGCACGGTCGCCCACCAGCTGGCGATGTACGTCGTCTACCGGGCCGGCTGGCCCATGCTGTCCGACATGCCCACGGCGTACGAGCGCGCGCCCGAGGCCCTCGAGTTGCTGAAGGCCGTGCCCACCACGTGGGACGAGACAGTCGGCCTCGACGGCCGCATCGGCGAGTGGGTGCTGCTTGCGCGACGGAAGGGCGACGAGTGGTGGGTCGGGGCGCTCACCGACTGGAGCCGCCGCGCGATCGCGGTGCCGCTGGGCTTCCTCGGCGGCGGGACGTGGGAGGCCACGCTCTGGTCGGACGGCGTGAACGCCGACAAGCTGGGCACCGACTACCGACGAACGGTGCGCGGAGTGACCGCCGGCGAGCCGCTCGCGCTCGAGTTGGCTCCGGGAGGCGGGGCTGTCGTGCGCCTGCGCCGTCGCTGAAGGCCGGGAGGCACAAGGTGAAGACACCTCTCGCCGTGACACTCGCGTCGTCGCTGGCCGCTATGTCGATCGGCCAGGAGGCCCGCAACGCTCCCTACCTCGATCCTGCCCTGACGCCCGAGCTCCGCGCCACGGACCTCGTCTCGCGGATGAGCCTCGAGGAGAAGGTCCTGCAGATGCAGAGCACCGCTCCGGCGATCCCACGCCTGGGGATCCCCGCCTACAACTGGTGGAACGAGGCGCTCCACGGCGTCGCGCAGGGCCGCGCCACGGTCTTTCCGCAGGCCATCGGACTGGCCGCCAGCTGGGACACCGCGCTCATGCGTCGCGTGGCCGACGTCATCTCGACCGAGGCACGGGCCAAGTACAACGACGCTCTGACCCGTCCAGCGCCCACCGGGCCGGAGATGCTGATGACGCTTCCCGGCCGCACTGCCGGGCTGACCTACTGGTCTCCCAACATCAACATCTTCCGGGATCCGCGCTGGGGACGCGGCCAGGAGACCTACGGCGAGGATCCGTACCTGACCGGCCGCATGGCCGTCGCGTTCGTGACGGGGATGCAGGGGAGCGACCCCCGCTACATCAAGGTCGTCTCGACGCCGAAACACTACGCCGTCCATAGCGGCCCCGAGCCGGAGCGCCACGGCTTCGACGCGCGTGTGAGCGAGCGCGACATGGTCGACACCTACCTGGCCGCCTTCAGGACGGCGGTCGTCGACGGCAAGGCCGGCTCCGTCATGTGCGTCTACAACGCCGTCAACGGAACGCCCGGCTGCGCGAGCTCGGACCTGCTCCAGAAGCGGCTGCGGACGGAGTGGGGGTTCGAGGGATACGTCGTCAGCGACTGCGGTGCTGTGGACGACATCCACCGCAATCACAAGTACACCCCCACGCTGGGCGAGGCGGCGGTGGCGGCGGTCAAGGCGGGAACGGATCTCACCTGTGGCACCGAGTACAAGGCCCTGGTGGACGAGGTGAAGGCGGGACGCATCGGCGAAGCCGAGATCGATCGGGCCGTGAAACGGCTGTTCGTGGCGCGCCTCCGCCTGGGCATGTTCGATCCCCCAGAGCGCGTCCCGTACGCGAGGATCCCGATCACGGAGAACGACTCGAGCGCTCATCGGGAGGCGGCCCGAGACGCCGAGCGCGAGGCGATCGTGCTGCTCAGGAACCAGGACGGTCTCCTGCCCCTGGGCCCCTGGGCGCGCCGGATCGCGATCGTCGGCCCCGCGGCCGACGATCCCGTCGCCCTGCTCGGCAACTACAACGGCATCTCGTCTCGGCAGGTGACGCCGCTCGAGGGGATCGAGCGCCAGTTCCCGGCCGCTCGCGTGCGCTGCGCCCTGGGCGCGACCTACACGGCCAGCACGCACGCGCTCGTCCCTGCGACTTTTCTGACCGCGCCGCCGGACGGCGGCCGCGGGATACTCGCCGAGTACTTCGAGGGTCCCGACCTGCAGGGAGCGCCGCGGCTCCGCAGGACGGAGCCGCGTGCCTACTTCGATGCGGGAATGGAAGACCCCGCGGTCGTCGCCGCCGTCGGCCGCGAGAGCTACTCCATCCGCTGGACGGGCAGCTTGACCCCACCGGCCACGGGCGAGTACGACCTGACCGTCCGCACGGGGATGTGGAACCGGTCCGCCACCGCGCGCTTGTTCCTCGACGACAAGGAGGTCAGCTTCGGCGCGCAGGCGACGGCGCCGGGGCCGCGGCGCCCGCCGCATGCCATGGTCCCGCTCGAGGGCGGCCGGCGCTACGCCCTGCGGCTGGAGTACCGGCAGCCAGGCGCGGGCGGCACGCTCCAGCTCGGCTGGATTCCGCCCGCCGCCGCCGCTCTGGCGGAGGCCGAGGCGCTCGTGAAGGACTCCGACGTGGCGGTCGTCTTCGTGGGCCTGAGCTCCGAGCTCGAGGGCGAGGAGATGCGAGCCGTGCAGATTCCCGGCTTCCAGGGCGGGGACCGCACGAGCCTGGACCTGCCGGCGCCGCAGGAGGAGCTGGTGAAGACCGCCATCGCCACCGGCCGGCCGACCGTGATCGTCCTGACCAGCGGCAGCGCGATCAGCGCCAACTACGCCGCAGCGCACGCCAACGCCCTGCTGGCCGCCTGGTACGGCGGCGAGGAGGCCGGCACGGCGATCGCCGAAACGCTGGCCGGCGTCAGCAACCCCGCAGGACGCCTGCCCGTCACGTTCTACAAGGGCGTCGACCAGCTCCCGCCTTTCGCCGACTACGCCATGAAGGGCCGCAGCTACCGGTACTTCGACGGCCAGCCGCTCTTCCCCTTCGGCTACGGGCTGAGCTACTCGACCTTCGAGTACTCGGGCTTGAACGCGACGCGGACGTCGAAAGGTGCCGAGATCCGCGTCACGGTCAAGAACACGTCGACCCGCGACGGCGACGAGGTGGTCCAGGTCTACGTCGCGGGCGACTCCAGCGAGGGCTCCCCGATACGGAGCCTCCGCGCCTTCCAGCGGATCCATCTGCGAGCCGGCGAGAGTCGACAGGTGGACTTCGCCCTCCGCGCCGATGCGCTGCCTTCGGCCGCGGCGGAGATCAGCGTGGGCGGCGGGCAGCCCCTGGGGAGCACGCCGCACGTCAAGGGCAACTTCTAGCCTGGCGGGCGCGGTCTACATCGGGAGCATGGACGGCGCGGTGAACGCCATGGAGTAGGCGGGACCGCGCCGTCCAGTGAGGGCTACTGCGCCGGAGCGGGCGGCGGCGTCACGCCGGTGTTGCTGGCGAGCAGCCAGGCGCCGTTCTTCTTGACGATCGTGTTGACGTACTTGCCCTTGATCGGCAGCGGCTTGCCGTCGGGCCCCTTCACGCCCATCACCTCGAAGGTGCCTTCGTTGACCGCGACGTCGGCGCTCACGTGCTCGATCGCGCCCACGTTGATCTTGATCGTGGCGCCCTTCCAGGGGCCGGCGAAGTTGGTCGCGAACTCCTTGGCGATCGCATCCCGGCCGACCACCTTTCCACCCTCCGCCGTGACGCGTATGGCGTTTTCGGTATAGAGGCCGGCCAGCGTCTTGGAGTCTCCCTTGGCGAACGCGGCAGCCCAGTCGGCCGCGAGCTTGTCCATCGCCGGGTCGCTGGTCTGCGCCGAGGCGGGTGCGAGGCCGACGGCCAGCAGAGCCGCGGCTGCGAACGGCATGATTCGCGTGATTCTCAAGTAAGCCTCCTTGGCTAGGCGTCCGGGTTGTCGGAACCGAGCGCTAGGGCCCGGCTCCGATGAGTCAAGCCTACTCGGTATCGTGGCGAGCGCGTGGAGGGAGATGAATTCGACTATCGTCTCCGCCATGAAGAGCTCTCATCGGACCCTCTGCGCGCTGGCGGGCGCGCTCGTGCTCGGTCTCTCCTCGCCGGTCGCGTTCGCTCAGGGAGCGTCTGCGGCATCCGCCGCGCGGCTCGTCGTCAAGGGGAAGTCGCTGCAGAACGGCAAGGGCGAGACCGTGCGCCTGCGCGGCTTCGGACTCGGCGGCATGCTGCACCTCGAGAATTTCATCGACGGCTATCCCGGGAACGAAGAAGCGTTCCGCGACGTCCTGCTGAAGGCCATGGGCCGGGAGAAGTACGACCTCTTCTTCGAGACCTTCTACGAGAACTACTTCACGGAGGCGGACGCCCGCTACATCGCTTCGCTCGGGCTCAACCTGGTCCGCATCCCGATCCACTACCGCCTGTTCGAGGACGACATGAACCCCCGCGTCATCCGGGCGTCGGGCTTCAAGCACCTCGACCGCGTCGTGAAGCTGTGCGCCGCCCAGGGCATCTACACGATCATCGACCTCCACGCCCTGCCCGGCGCCCAGAACCAGCACTGGCACAGCGACAACCCGACTCACCGCGCGCTGCTCTGGACGCACAAGGACTTCCAGGACCGCACCGTGCTGCTCTGGGAGGCGATCGCGCGCCACTACCGGGACGAGCCGTGGGTCGCGGGCTACGACCTGATCAACGAGCCGGCCGACCCGACCGGAAAGGCCGTCGTGCCTTTCTTCGCGCGGCTCCGCGACGCGGTGCGCAAGATCGATCCCGATCACGTCCTGTTCATCGAAGGCAACACCTACGCGCGCGACTTCGAAGGCTTCGATCCCTCCTGGTCGAACGTCGTCTACACCAACCACGACTACGCGGCGCCCGGCTCCATCTCGGGCGGTCCGTATCCGGGCGTGACGGGCGAACGGCACTACGACCGCGAGACGGTCGAGGCCGACTTCCTGAAGAAGAGCCGCTTCATGCTCGACAACGGCCTGCCGGTCTGGGTCGGAGAGTTCGGCCCCGTGTACACGGGAGACGCGCAGAAAGACGAGATGCGCTACCAGCTGCTGAAGGACCAGCTCGCCATCTACGATAAGCACGGCGTCAGCTGGTGCATCTGGCTCTACCGCGATCTCGGGCTGCAGGCGATCGTCTACCAGCCGGAAGACACGGCGTGGATGCAGCGGATCAAGCCGATGCTCGAGAAGAAGCAGCGGCTCGGCGCCGACGCCTGGGGCTCGCTCGAGACCGGGATCCGCGACGTGATGGAGCCGCTCGACCAGCTGCTGGCCCGCGAGTTCCCGAGCTGGGACCCGTATCCGAACGGCGCGAAACGGGAGGCCCGCCTGCTCGTCCGCCACATCCTGATCTCGGAAGCGCTGCTGGCCGAGTACGGCAAGGCCTTCGAGGGCCTCTCCGAGGCGCAAGTCGTCGCGCTGGCGGAGTCGTTCCACTTCTCCAGGGCGAAGCGCCGCACGCGGCTCGAAGCGATCCTTTCCGGCAAGGAGCGCTGAGCGGCGCACGAGAAGGGAATCGTGCACCGCGACGCGCGAAAGCTGGGTTGTGCATCAACTTTCTGAACGCCAGCGGACGTCCTGCATCAGCGCGTCCATGCGATCGCGGGACGATCCAATCCCACAGACGAACACCTTCGACGCTACGGTCGCCGCAAGCCGCGCGCCGTGGGCCGGTACGCGGCTTGCAGCGATGAGAGCCCAGACTCCGCGGAGGGGTGATGACGACTCTCTTGCAAGACCTCCTGTTTGCCGTTCGACGGCTCCTCAAGAGCCCCGGTTTCGCGCTGGCGGCGGTCCTCACGCTGGCGCTGGGGATCGGGGCCAACACCGCGATCTTCCAGCTCGTCGAGGCCGTGCAGCTGCGGTCGTTGCCCGTGCGGGATCCGGCGGGGCTGGTCGAGATCCAGATCGCCGACATGACCGCGGCGCGGGGCCCACGCAGCACCTGGCGCGCGGGCGCGACGAACGCGATCTGGGAAGAGATCCGGGGGCGGCAGGAGGGGCTGTCCGGCGTCTTCGCGTGGAGTCCCCGCTGGCTGAGCCTGGAGTCGAGCGGCGATCCGCGCTTCGCGTCCGCGATCTTCGCGAGTGGGCGATTCTTCGAAACGCTGGGCGTACGGCCGGCCCTGGGGCGCCTGCTCACCGATGAGGACGATCGGAAGGGCTGCGGCTCGCCCGCGGTCGTCCTGAGCCACACGTTCTGGCAGCGCGAGTACGCCGGCGACCCTTCGGTCGTCGGCCGCACGATCAAGCTGGGCCGCTACCCGTACCAGGTCGTCGGCGTGTCGGCTGCGGGCTTCACCGGGCTCGAGGTCGGGCAGAGCTTCGACGTGTCGGTGCCGATCTGCGCCGAGGCGCTGCCTCCCGGCAGCGAAAGCCGCCTCGACTCGGGGACGGAATGGTGGCTCGTGGTGATGGGCCGGCTGAAGCCCGGCTGGACCAAGGAGCGTGCGAGCGCGCAGCTCGCGGCGATCTCGCCGGCCGTCTTCGAATCCTCGCTCCCGTCCAACTACCCGCGTGAGAGCGTCGACAGCTACCTGGCCTTCAAGCTCCGGGCGCTTCCGGCGTCGGGCGGGGTGTCGCTGCTGCGCGAGCAGTACAGCGGCTCGCTCTTCTTCTTGCAGGCGACGGCGGGGCTGGTGCTGCTCGTCGGCTGCGCGAACCTCGCGAGCCTGATGCTGGCGCGCGCGACCGCGCGCGAGCGCGAGCTGGCGGCTCGCGTGGCGCTCGGCGCCGGGCGCGGGCGCCTCGTGCAGCTTCTCTTGTGCGAGAGCCTGGTGCTGGCGGGGCTCGGCGCT
>Ga0184625_10000728_pt1 | contig 12936 bp, 6 predicted proteins | sample PLM3_30_b1_FD_133151 | JGI IMG/M metagenome (GOLD analysis project Ga0184625, IMG submission 133151) | Groundwater sediment microbial communities from an aquifer in East River, Colorado, USA - PLM3_30_b1 | ecosystem: Environmental > Terrestrial > Soil > Riparian zone | place: USA: East River... | reverse complement strand
TTTACCTTACTCAGGTCCCATCCTCCATTCTCCATGCTATGCTTGAATGCGTCTCCATATTTCATGATGCCTGCTTCAATCATTTCCCGCATAAGATCGTTCCCTTCACGGGTTCTTTCACCCACCCCGGCAAAAACCGATACCCCTGCATAAGCCTTTGCGATATTATTAATCAGCTCCTGGATCAATACTGTTTTCCCCACTCCGGCTCCACCAAACAAACCAATCTTTCCCCCTTTTGCATATGGTTCAATAAGGTCGATCACTTTAATACCGGTAAATAAAACTTCAGTGGCAGTGCTGAGGTTATCAAAGGCAGGTGGCTTGGAGTGAATAGGACGGCCATTTGCTTTTGAAACTGCAGGAAGTCCATCAATTGCGTCCCCGGTTACATTGAACAATCGACCCTTAATGGCCTCACCTGTTGGCATGGCGATGGCCTTCCCTGTGTCCACTACTTCCAGCCCGCGAATAAGGCCTTCGGTCCCGTCCATGGCAATGGTCCGAACACTATCCTCACCAAGATGCTGCTGAACTTCAAGCACTAAGGTATCACCAGATGGCCTTTTCAATTCCAATGCATTATAAATCTCAGGAAGGTTTCCCTCGAAATGAACATCCACTACCGCACCAATAATTTGTTTGATTTTGCCTGTATTAGCCATACAAAGAATGTTTATGGTAACCGCCTCAGGAGAGACGTTTTGAAATCGGCTGCAAAGGTAAGGGTGCAGGGGGAAATGAGGAGGTAAAGAGGGAAATAAATTTCCCTGAACTTTCGCTTCAACAGGCAATAGGTCCGAAGGACTCCTTCGGAGCAATAGGCAAATGTCCATGACCCTTTTTAACCCACCAGTAATTGGAAGAAGTAAAAATTGAAACCGGGAACGAATTCGAGTATTGCCTTTTGCCAATTGTTACCAGAGGCATCTTCGATATTCAAAGCCATCCTCGAACTTCAGGATGATTTGCTTATTGCCAATTGCCAATTTATACAGAGCGCTTCTTCCCGCGGTCTCCCTATGGCCCAGCTTTTGCAATTCAGCATTTATATGAAACCATTCACACCATTTATTCTATTGCTCATAGTACTATCTGCCTGTAACTCAGGAAAGAACGAAGAAGGAAATAGCGAGGCTGAATCAGCTAAGAAGAACGTCACGAAAAGGGACTATAGCATAACAACAGCCGTTGCATACAACAATCTTTTTGTGGATAGTACCACAGTAGAACAATTCATTAATCAAAATAACCTTCCGGATTCACTTGCCAGGAGAATTCGAAGCTTTTATAATGCCCGCAACTACCAGTTTGCCTGGTTTTCCAGTGATGGCCTCACAGAGCAGGCCAGGGGGTTTTGGAATCTTCATAGTTATTATACCAAATACTCCGAAGATTCCAGCCTGGATGATAATAAACTAAAGGCAAGGATGGAAAACTATATCACAGAGGAAGAACTTTCTCCCTCCTCCAGGGACAACGCCATCATCAATACCGAATTGATATTGACGCAACACTTTATTCAATATACCCTCGCCAATTATGAGAAAGGTTATGTGAAGCGAAAGGAAATGGAAAGATTCATCCCGGCAAGGAAACTGGATGCTTTGTATCTCGCCGATTCGCTTCTAACTAAAAAACATAAGGATGATAAATACTTTGAAGATGTGAATGAGTCGTATAAATTGTTGAAGGACGAATTGGCAAAATACTACGCAATAGCAAAGGATGGTGGGTGGCCTTCTATTGTTATGGAGAAGAAATCTTTAAAGAAAGGAGATGATGATCCTGTTATTAAAATGATCAAGAAGAGATTGGAGCTAACCGGAGATTTGAATGTGAAAGACACTTCCACCTTATTTAATGACACTTTGGAAACGGCCGTAAAAAAATTCCAATCCAGATCTGGTTTCAAACCCGATGGGGTGATCGGCGCAAGCCTGGTGAAGGAAATGAATGTACCCGCAATTCAACGGGTACAACAATTACTGATGAACATGGAAAGGATGCGGTGGATGCCTTCGCTGCCAGATGGAAATCTGATACTGGTAAACATCCCCGAATTTGTGCTGCATGTTTTCAACGGCAAGAAAAAGGAATTTGATATGATTGTGGTGGTTGGAAAAGAAGGTCATAACACCATGATGTTCCGTGGAGATCTTAACCAGATCGTATTCAGCCCGTATTGGAATGTTCCCGAAAGCATTGTGAAGAAAGAAATCCTGCCAGCAATAGAAAAGGACCCAGCTTACCTGGATAAACAGCAAATGGAAGTTACAGGGAAGAATGCGGAGGGCGTGCCAGAGATACGACAGAAACCAGGAACACTTAATTCATTGGGAAAAGTGAAGTTTCTTTTTCCCAACAGCTTTAATATCTATTTCCACGACACTCCGGCCAAAGACTTATTTAATCGCAACAAACGCGCGTATAGTCATGGATGCATTCGGTTGAGCGAACCAGGAAAAATGGCTAACTATCTTTTACGAAATCAAACAGAATGGACACCAGAGAGGATCAATGCAGCCATGAATAGTGGTGAACAAAAATATGTAAAGGTGAAGGATCCTGTACCAGTATTCATTACCTATTACACCGCCTGGGTTGATGAGAAGGGCGCCTTGAATTTCAGGGAAGACATTTACCAGCACGACCGGCAACTGGCCGCAAAGATGTTTGGAAATGTGAGGCCTCCTTCGCTGGCAAAAAATAGTCAGTAGGGGGTGCTGATTTCTGGAATCCTGGCTCGAATTTAATGGCAGATTTTTCTTACCTTCTCTTTACTTCAATGGGCTGGATGAATAGAGGAATCTTATATTTCGTTTCCATTTCTTTACTGGTGATGATGATTGGCGCTTGCCAGAGTCCGGTAGATAAGAAGGTAGCAGCGGATTCAAGTACTTCCCTTCTAACTCCTGATCCTGAACCATACCTCTCTTTTGACAGTGCCTCACTGGAAAAGATCCTTCTCGATCTTCATTACCCGGATACGCTTTCTGATCGCCTGAGGAATTTTTATAACTCGCGCCGATATCAATACGCCTGGTTCAATAGGAATGACCTGGAAGAACAAGCCTCCAGTTTCTGGAATGCCCAAAGCAATTATCTCGCTTACAGCAAGGATAGTAGTCTCTATAATCCATCTCTCCAGCAATTGATGGATACACTTAGCAATGTTTCAATAATCCCAGACAGTAATAGATTGACAACGGAGATTGCCCTTACGGTTCAGTTTTTCCGCTATGCACGAAGGGCCTACCAGGGAAACATTCGGCTGGCCGAACATGACCTTGATTGGTACATTCCCCGCAAGCGAATTAATATGATTGATTTATTGGATTCGCTGATCGAGAACAAAGGAAAAAACATGGAAGCGTATGAACCGGTGAACAGGCAATATCAATTGCTCAAGGAAAGATTGATTGCCTATTATGAAATGTCCGAGAAGGGAGGCTGGCCACAGATCGAAACCAAAGAAAAAAAACTTCAAAAGGGGGATACAGCCCTGGCGGTGATCGCGATTAAAAAAAGACTACATACTGTTGGTGACTTTCAATCCAATGATTCTTCTCTCCTGTTCACTGACTCCCTGGAAGCAGCAGTGAAGAATTTTCAAAAGCGTTACGGATTGAAGGATGATGGAGTTGTAGGAGGTGTAAGTCTACAGTACATGAATGAACCCGTTGAGGTGCGCATTCGCCAGATACTGGTAAACATGGAACGCATGCGCTGGATCCCGTCCCAACCGAAGGGTGACTTTATCCTCGTAAACATCCCTCAATTCACATTGATTGTATATGAAAACGGCAAGCGCAGCTTCGCAATGAATATTGTTGCCGGCAATTCACAAAACCAAACCGTGATCTTCACAGGAGAGATGAAATATGTTGTTTTTAGCCCTTATTGGAATGTACCTCCCAGTATTATAAAAAAGGAGATTGTTCCAGGGATAAAGCGTAACCCGAATTACCTGGCCAGGCATAATATGGAGTGGAATGGCGGTAAAGTGCGGCAAAAGCCGGGACCAAATAATTCTCTTGGAAAAGTGAAGTTTCTTTTCCCGAACAATTACAATATTTACCTGCACGATACGCCATCAAAAAGCCTGTTCGATGAACCCAAGAGGGCATTCAGTCATGGATGTATTCGACTCTCTGATCCTAAGAAACTCGCCATATGGGCATTGAGAAATCAACCTGAATGGAACGAGGAAAGAATTGAAAAAGCAATGAACGCAGGAAAGGAAAAGTATGTCACCCTCACCGCTACCATTCCCGTTTTCCTGGGATATTTTACCGCCTGGGTAGATGATGAAGGAAAATTGAATTTCAGGGATGATATCTATGGGCATGATAAAAAATTAGCGGATCACCTTTTCAGTTCAAAATAATTTACCAAGAAAAAAACATCTTGGCTCTTACTTTTGCAGAATGAGCCATATGAATCTGGTTGAGGTTAATAGCCTCGCTCTGGCGGAGGAATTCATTGAGGTTAACGTTGTAGTTAACAAGGGTACTCCCGGATATATTCGTCCATTGAACAAGGATATTAAGCAGGTATTCGATACAAAGAAGAACAAGGCCTTTCGTCACGGACAGGCGGCCAGGTGGATTTTGAAGAATGGAGAGCATGAGCCTATTGGCCGTATCGCCGCTTTCACCAATAAGAAGTATAAGAATAAAGGAGATGAGGTTCCTGTTGGCGGCATTGGATTTTTCGATTGCATCAATGACCAGGAGGCTGCGGATATGCTATTTGATGTGGCTAAACATTGGTTGCTCCAGAATGGGATGGAAGCAATGGATGGGCCGATCAATTTTGGCGAACGTGATCGCTGGTGGGGATTGTTGGTAGACGGTTTCAAACCACCGGTCTATTGCATGAACTATAACCAGCCGTATTACCAACAGCTCTTTGAGAATTACGGGTTCAAAACTTTTTTCAACCAGATCTGCTTCGGGGTAGATCCGAAAAAGAAATTAAACAGGAAAATTTTTGAGCGGCACAGTGCAATTGCCGCGGACCCTTCGTATAAGGCATTGCACATAAAAAAAAATAAGCTGGAAAAATTCGCGAACGATTTTACGATCGTTTATAATAAAGCCTGGGCCGGCCACGGAGGCCTGAAACAATTGACCAAGGAGGTTGTTTTGAAAAACTTTGAGACTATGAAGCCGGTAATGGATGAACGCATCAACTGGTTTGCCTACTACCAGGATGAACCAATCGCTATATTCATCAATATCCCTGATCTCAATCAATGGTTCATGCACCTCGATGGAAAATTTGATACCCTATGGCATAAACTGAAATTCCTCTGGATCAAGCTTACTAAACCCTGCAAGAAATTTACTGGCGTTGTGTTTGGCGTGGTTCCTGAATTCCAGGCAAAAGGCATTGATGCTTACATAATCGGGGAATCTGCAAAAATCATTCAGCCCCATACTTCCTATTCGGAGTATGAAATGCAGTGGATCGGGGACTTCAATCCGAAAATGCTGAATGTAGCGGAGAATTTTGGTGATACGGTGAGAACACGCCGATTAGTCACCTACCGTTACTTGTTCGACAGGACCCGGGAATTCAAAAGACATCCCATTCTCTCATAGCCCAATGCCTAATTGCACCAGCACATAGCGAACCGGGGCCTTTCCTACTTCGTAAGTAAGTTTATTGCTGCCAGCATCATATCCAACCGAGTTGCGTACCACATACTTTATATCGCTCCCCCAATTACAGGAAACGCGAATGACAAACCGAGCCTTCTGTACTTCATTGGATCCGAAGGAAACACCCGCAGCTATTCCCTTATTAAAACTTGAACTTGAAAAGCCGCCAAAGTCCAACGGCTCCACACCAAATGCGGACTCTATAGCATCCAGGTTTTCCTTTGTGGTAGAAATATAAAAGTTTCCGCCCGCTAACAAGTCAACAAAAGGTACAACTGTAGTAACGTGAGGTGGACGCAGCCTGAATATAGCGTTAAGGTTTAGAATTCCATAGCTCGTTTTATAGCTTCCCTGGTATCCGCCAACGTTCACATCTGTAATGAATCTTCCATAGTAAGAGTATGCAAGCTCGCCGCCGATGCGGATTGCACTATTTCTTTTATTTTTTCCCCAACTGAGCGGATTGGTCAGGTAATATAGTGTTCCGCCAATACCTACATTCGCCATCTTGTTTCGCACGGCCTTCTTCATTTCGTTTCCAGGGAACCCCAATTGCAAGCCTAATAGGAAATCACCGCTTTGCACATCGGTTCTTTTTGCCGGTTCAGCTTCCTGGGCAAATGAGAAATTGACGAGAAATACAATTAGGGGAAGGAGCTTAGCTTTACACATAAGCAGCGGGGTTCATTTTAAAGCGAATTAAGTAACTCTTTTCAACTTATTAATACACATCATTGAAACCGGCAGTTCCGCAATCTGATTATTCCATAATTTAGCCGCACCAGTATGGACAACAAATTCATTGTTTCGGCCCGAAAGTATAGACCCCAGACTTTTGAAACGGTAGTGGGGCAAAGCCACATTACCACAACCCTGAAAAATGCGATCAGGAATAATCAATTGGCACACGCCTTCCTGTTTTGCGGACCAAGGGGAGTGGGTAAAACTACCTGTGCCAGGATATTGGCCAAAACCATAAACTGCGAGTATGTTTCTGCGGAAGGAGAAGCCTGCAATAAATGCCAATCCTGTGTTTCCTTCAATGAAGGAACATCCTTGAATATTCACGAACTGGACGCTGCCAGTAACAATTCGGTTGACGACATCCGCACCCTGGTAGAGCAGGTAAGGTTTACTCCGCAGGCCGGGAAATATAAGGTGTATATCATTGACGAGGTCCACATGCTGAGCTCTTCAGCTTTCAATGCATTCTTGAAAACACTAGAGGAACCTCCACCTTATGCCATCTTTATTTTGGCGACCACGGAAAAGCATAAGATCCTGCCTACGATATTGAGTCGCTGCCAGATCTTTGATTTCAAACGTATCACTACAAGCGATACCGTTTCTCACCTGCAGGATATTTCGAACAAAGAGGAAATCAAGGCAGAGCCTGAGGCATTGCAACTGATCGCTCAAAAAAGTGAAGGTTGCATGCGGGACGCATTGAGCATCCTGGACAAGATCGTGAGCTTCACCAATGGTGAGGTCACCTACCAGAATACGCTGGAGCACTTGAATGTTCTTGATGCCGAGTACTATTTCAAACTTATGGACTATTTACAACAGCAGGACCTTGCCTCTGCAATGTTGTTGTATGATGATATCAATCGCAAAGGCTTTGAGGGTGACCTGGTGATTGAAGGTTTCGCAGAATTCATCAGGAACCTTTTGGTATGCAAGGATCAACGAGCCGCGAGTCTCCTGGAAGTAGTAGAAAGTTTTAAGTCAAAATATTTCAACACTGCCAAAAAAATAGAGCCGGCTTACCTGGTGAGTGCACTCAATATATTAAATGAAGTGCAGATCAATTACAAACAAGCCCGCAATAAACGATTACATGTTGAGCTGGCACTCATCAAACTCTGCTATCTCCAACAGGCACTTCAACTGGTGAGTTCAGAAACTGGTCCTGGTAAAAAAAAATTAATTGAATCAGCTATAGCCTTCCGCTCAAACCCGATAAGGGCCATAAAAAGAATATCAACTGGCCAGTTGAAGGATGAAGAGGAATTGATTTTGTCAAACAGCAATGACAATTCTGGAACATTCCAATCGCCTGCCAGCATTTCAAAGAATAAATCACAAGAAGCAAAACTGGTAATTCAAACAGAAAAAGAAAGGAATCCTGAAATAGAAACCATCGTGGCTGATGCCCCCAAGCCTTATCAATCCATTCCCGCTACTGGAGCCAAGCTCACTTCCCTGGACAAAATCCGGCACCAGGTATCCACTGCATCCGGAACAAACCTGGCAGTGGTTGCAAAACAATTATCAGAAGAGGATCTTCACCAGGCCTGGGGATTATTTACACTCCAGCTCAAAGAGGCAAAGAACCATGCAGCCCAGAGCTTTGCCATGGCGGAATTGCGAATTACTAATGAGAACACCTTCCTGATAGTAGTGCCCAATAACATTCAGCAACGCTTTATTGAAACTGTTCGCCTGGAATTGTTGGAATTCATGCAATCACATTTCAATAATAAAGCATTGAGCTTTGCCATTCTACTCGAAGAGAAACAACAAGCTGCTACTAACAGCCCGGCTCCCTTAAGCCGTAAAGAACAATACCTTAAGATGATAGAACAATACCCGCTCGTAAAGGAGCTTAAGGACAGGTTGAGGCTTGAGTTGGATTATTGAATAGCGCTGTCAATTCCCGGCAGGTTAAGTAGTGGTTAAATTTATTCTTCATATTATAGAATGAGTTGACCTTTGCCGCGAATCTCATTTATGTCCCCAAACACAGATCGCCAGGTTTTCCAGACAACCTCCTCCACGCGCTGGCAACGCTTCAAATGGAGCAGCCGGATGATTCTGGTTTTTTTTGTGCTGGCAGCAGGGGTGATTGTTTTAACGCTTATGAGGGGATGGCTGCCTTCCATACCAAGAATAAAAGAACAGGGACAGCAATATAAAAAAGCACTGGATACCAATCACAATTTCATTTATCAGAATAGTTTAGTTGCCCGCAAATACCAGGGATTCAGGCAATACATCACAGACAAGGAAGCCCACTTCAACAACAATCTTTTTGACAGGAATAAAGCCGGAGCTTACCTGAAGAACATTGGACCTGCTTCTCCTCTGGACACTTCAATGCCCTGCGCAATTCGTTCGGCTTTTTATGTTGCCTGGGATCCACAATCTTTTTTCTCCCTGCAGCGGAACATTTCCAAACTTAATCTCGTGATCCCGGAATGGATGTTCATCAATCCAAACGCTGATACCCTGTTCACAAGTTTTGATGAACGTGCATTTGCCGTAATGAGAAAAGCAGGTGTGAACATTATGCCCGTCCTCTCCAATAATTACCGGGAGGAATTCAGGGGAGACGCCGTTCACCGCATCATCCACAATCCTCAAAAAAAGGAGAGACTGATCAATGATGTCTTGACCATTCTTCAAAAAAATCATTTCACAGGAGTGAATGTAGATTTTGAGGACCTGCAGGAAACCAGTGACGAAGCCTTCCTGCAATTTCAACAAGAACTGTTTCAAAAACTTCACGAGAACGGGTTCCTGGTAACGCAAGACGTGATTCCCTTCAATGAAGATTATGATTATCATGAACTGGCCAAATACAATGATTATATCTTCTTAATGTCCTACGACCAGTTCTCCAATAATACAACCCCCGGGCCAATTGCTGATCAAAAGTGGATTGAAGCTGCTGTGGATGCAGCCACCAAAAAAATTTCGGCTAGTAAGATCATTCTTTCACTAGGTGCGTATGGATATGATTGGCCAGCGGGTGACCCTGGAGAAAACAAAACGTATCAACAGGCTCTGGTGACTGCCCGGGAATCGGAAGGTTCAATCAAATTTGATAACGATAGTTATAACCTCCATTATTCCTATTATGATGAGAACGATGTTGTGCATGAAGTTTATTTTACTGATGCGGCCACAGTTTTCAATAGTCTTCGCTTCGCCACCGAATCAGGAATGGCAGGCGTGAGCATCTGGCGGCTTGGTTCTGAAGATTCACGAACCTGGGAGTTTTACAACCTGGACATGCGGAGGAATGCCATCCGGGATTTCAATTTTGAATTATTTAAAACGGTCAGGTCATCGAATGATGTTGACTACATAGGTGAAGGGGAGATCCTTGATATCAGGGCCACGCCAACCGATGGAAGAATAACCCCCGAGATAGATTCAACCGATCTCCTGATCAGCGAGGAAAAATATGATTCCCTTCCTTCGATGTTTGTTGTCCAGAAATATGGTGGTGATTCAGCAAGAAATAAAAAGAAACTGGTTCTCACTTTTGACGATGGTCCAGATCCCCGGTACACTTCAAAAATTTTGGACATTCTTGGACAGAAGCATGTGCCGGCTTCCTTCTTCCTGGTTGGCATAAACGCGGAAAATAATATCCCACTCGTCAAAAGAATTTATCGTGAAGGACATGAAATCGGCAATCACACATTCACACATCCAAACGTTGCGGAGATCAGTCATGGCAGGGCGGTCCTGGAGATGGAATCGACCCGCCTTTTGATTGAATGTATAACCGGGCATTCTACTATTCTCTTTCGCGCCCCTTACAACGCCGACTTTGAACCGGAAAAAATGGAGGAGCTATTGCCAGTAGCAATTGCCCGCACTAAGAATTACCTGGATGTGGGTGAATCAATCGATCCTTTGGATTGGGAGCCGGGTACTTCGGCAGACAGCATCGTTGCAAGGGTGATCAGGAGAAAGGAAGAATTGAATGCTGCCGACCTTAGTGGAAATATCATCCTGCTTCACGATGCCGGAGGCGAAAGCCGAAAGGCCACTGTGGAGGCACTTCCAAGGATCATAGATTACTTCCGTGAACGTGGGTATACCTTCACCACTATTGCTGACCTGTTACAAAAAAAGAAGGATGACCTGATGCCGCCGGTGCCAAAAGGAAGTGGATACTATCTCGTAGAATTCAATTATGGCCTGGCCGAATTTGGATATTGGGCTGGGCATTTCCTGTTTTCCTTGTTTGTCATTTTCATCTTTCTTTCCATTTCCCGGATCCTGCTTATGGCCAGGCTTGGATGGAAAGAATCAAAGAAAAAACCAGTTGTCCCCTTAAGTGCAATAACGAATTACCCATTAGTTTCTATCATCGTCCCCGCTTATAATGAAGAAGTGAATGCAGTTGGTTCATTACATAATTTATTGAAGGCCGACTATCCAAATTATAACGTCATCTTCATTGATGACGGAAGCAAGGACGATACTTATGAAAAGGTAAGATCGGCCTTTCTCAATGAATCGAAAGTAACCGTATTGAGTAAGCCAAATGGAGGAAAGGCCAGTGCATTGAATTATGGCATATTGCAATCAACGGCAGAATATGTGATTTGCATTGATGCTGATACCAAATTAAAACCAGATGCAGTTTCACAATTAATGAAACACTTTTTGTTTTCACCTCCTCAACCTGAGGGGAAATTGATTGGAGCGGTTGCAGGCAATGTGAAGGTTGGGAATGAAGTGAACATGCTCACGAGATGGCAGGCAATCGAGTACATCACCAGTCAGAACTTTGATCGCATGGCATTCTCCTATTTGAACGCAATTACTGTTGTTCCGGGGGCAATTGGCGCATTTAAGAAACAAGCCATTGAAGATGCCGGGGAATTCACTACCGATACACTCGCTGAAGATTGTGATCTTACTATTCGCATCCTGAAAGCCGGATATATAGTTGCCAACGAGCCAAAGGCAATAGCCTATACGGAGGCTCCTGAATCCCTAAAAATGTTTATCAAGCAAAGATTCAGATGGAGTTTCGGCGTTCTGCAAACCTTCTGGAAACATAGGGATAGCCTCTTCAATAAAAAATATAAATGGCTTGGCTGGATAGCCATGCCCAACATCCTCATTTATCAATACATCATTCCTTCGGTGATCCCTCTGGCCGACCTCTTCATGTTTATTGGATTAATCACTGGCAATGGAGAAAAAATCATTTTTTACTATCTCCTTTTTATTCTTTTGGACCTTTTTGTTTCGGTGATGGCCTTCAGGTTTGAAAAAGAAAAGACAGGCAGGTTAATCTGGCTCATACCACAAAGATTGATCTACCGGTGGCTGATGTGGTATGTTCTGTATAAAGCAGTTCGCAGGGCCATCAAGGGGGAACTTCAAAATTGGGGTGTACTGAAACGGACAGGACATGTACAGGAGGTAGGAATTCCGGGGTGAAGCTGCCCGGTTAGGGGAAAACATTTATTCCGGTAAAATGCAATTCTTTCTCCAGCGGGAAGGAATTATTTTTAGGAATATTCCAAAGTACTCGTCCCGTTTAAGATCCGGTAAAACGGTTGGCAATTTAAAAAAGTTGTTAGCTATTAGCCTTTAGCTTTTAGCTTGATTACTGAACTTTCGATTGAAGTAGCTGGTTATTTCCAAATCTATCTCTGGATTAAGTATTGCTTATTACATATTGGGGATTGCTTATTGCCTATTGTATATGCTACCACCTCCGGTCCCGATAGTCATCGGGATTTGACCACCTACGGGGTGTTTCGAATTTAGACGAGCTGTCGTCTGTGGTCCGTCGTCCATGGTCTTTCTTCTGCAATTACTCCAATTCTCCATTTTGCCTTAATTTCGACGCCCGGAACAGTTTGGAATTGACCGGGTGTAACTGAAGCCTTTTTAGGCCTCATTTGAATTAATTACCACATTCATAAAACATTCAATAATGGCTGAAGCGATCCTGATGCCCCGACTTAGTGACACCATGACCGAAGGTGTGATTGCCGCCTGGCATAAGAAAGTGGGTGACCCTGTAAAGAAAGGTGACCTGCTGGCAGAAGTGGAAACGGATAAAGCTACCATGGAGTTGGAAAGTTATAAGGATGGCACACTGCTGCATTTGGGTGCCGACAAGGGTCAAAAATTGCAGGTGAATGATTTGTTAGCGATTATTGGAAAACCGGGAGAGGATATAACCAATCTTGTAAAATCTCCGGCATCGGCGCCAGCTGCCACTCAGCCGAAAGAAGAGAAACCCGCCAGGGAAATAAAGAGCAATGACCAGCAAAAACAACCTGCACCAGCCGCTCCGCAACAATCCACAATGGATGTTTCAAAGATGGAGGAGGTGATACTTATGCCTCGCTTAAGCGATACCATGACGGAGGGAGTAATTGCTGCATGGCATAAGAATGTGGGTGATGCAGTAAAAAAAGGTGACGTACTTGCAGACATTGAAACAGACAAAGCCACCATGGAATTGGAGAGTTATAAGGAAGGAAAATTATTATTCCAG
>Ga0184625_10000726_pt1 | contig 12944 bp, 8 predicted proteins | sample PLM3_30_b1_FD_133151 | JGI IMG/M metagenome (GOLD analysis project Ga0184625, IMG submission 133151) | Groundwater sediment microbial communities from an aquifer in East River, Colorado, USA - PLM3_30_b1 | ecosystem: Environmental > Terrestrial > Soil > Riparian zone | place: USA: East River... | reverse complement strand
GCGGCGCAGGCCGAAGGGCTGGATGCGAAGCAGATTATCGGCAAGCTCATCAACGAATCGTTGGAACAGAAGTGACACTAGCCCGACGCGCCAGCGAGGGACTTTTTGAGTTGGCCCGACCTACAACAACGCCTGCTCCCCAGCCGTAGCATTGAAACGCAACCCGCACTTATAAAGTCCCTCGCTCACGCTTCGGGTTAGTATGCTCACCGACCGTCAATCCCGCAGCTTTCTCGACGCCAAGGTGCTGTCGCGCCTGTCGGGGCTGCCGCTGATGGCTCGGCGGCCGATGCAGGGAAACGTCTCGGGGCGGCATGCCAGCCCGCATCGCGGGTCGAGCATCGAGTTCGCCGAGTATCGCAAGTACGTGCCGGGCGACGACCTGCGGCGGCTCGATTGGCGGGCCTTTGGCCGCACGGACCGCTACTACATCAAGGAGTTCGAAGCCGACACCAACCTGCGATGCTGCTTCGTACTGGATACGAGTGGCTCGATGGGTTTCGGCTCCAAGGGCATTACGAAGATCGACTACGCTCGTCGCCTCGCAGCTACGCTCGGTTATCTGGCCAGTCAGCAAGGCGACGCCGTCGGCCTGGCCTGCGTCGCCGGCGGCATCGTGCAGAATGTGCCGCCCAAGCGCAGCCCCGCGCACCTCCGCGTCGTCAACGACCTGATCGAGCAGGCCAAGCCGCAGGGCGAGACGCAGCTCGCGACCGTGCTGCACGAATTGGCCGAGACGATCCAGCAGCGGGCGCTGATCATCATTATTTCGGACCTGTTTCTGGAACCGCCAGTGCTGGGGCATTGCTTTCAGCACCTGCGGTTTCGCAAGCACGACGTGGCCGTGTTTCATCTGCTCGATCCGCTAGAGATCGAGTTCAACTTTCGCCGCCCGATGCGGTTCCTCGACATGGAGGGCGGCCCCTCGATCTTCGCGGAGCCGGCCGACATCGCCCGCCGCTACATGGCCGCCCTCGAGCAGTATCTCGCCGGCCTCAAGCAGGTCGTCCTCGAATCGGCTATCGACTACCACCGCGTGACCATCGACGAAGACTATGAAAAGGTGCTCGTTCGCTTCCTCATGAGCCGGGCCCAGGCACAGGGGGTGCGATGAGCTTTCTGCAACCCTGGCTGCTCGCCGCCCTGCCGCTGGTGGCGCTGCCGATCATCATCCACCTGATCAACCAGCGCAGGTTCCAGACGATCCCCTGGGCCGCGATGATGTTCCTGCTCGCCGCTCAGCGAATGGCCCGCGGCTATTCGCGGCTGCGGCAGTGGCTGATCATGCTGTTCCGCATGCTGGTCGTCGCCGGGCTGGTGATGGCGGTCAGCCGGCCGCTGGCCAGCGGCTGGCTGGGCCTGGTCGCCGGCGGCAAGGCCGACACGACGATCGTCCTGCTCGACCGCTCACCGACCATGCAAGAGACGGCTGCCGGCAGCGGCCAATCGAAGCTTGAAACGGGCCGTCAGCAACTGGTGCGAATTCTCGGCACGCTTTCGTCCAACCGCTGGGTATTGATCGACGGGGCGACGCGGCAGGCCCGCGAGTTGGAGTCGCCTAAAGAGCTGGCCAACCTGCCGACCGCCGGCCCGGCCAGTGCACCGTCCGATCTGCCGCTGATGCTCCAGGCAGCTCACGACTACATCAAAACGCAGCGAACCGGCAACACGGAGGTTTGGATTTGCTCCGACCTGCGGGCCAACGACTGGTCGCCCGACAACGGCCGGTGGAAGGCGCTCCGCGACGCCTTTCAGACATTTCCGCAGGGCGTGCGATTTCAGCTCCTCGCCTATCCGCAAGAGACCGCTGGCAATGTGACGGTTCGCGTGACGAACGTCCGCCGGCAGGTGACGAAGGACGGTGCCGAGCTGCTCGTCTCGGTGCGGCTGACGCGCACCGGCAATGCCGAGAAGCGCGAGATTCCGCTCACGCTGGAAATCGAAGGGGGCCGCTCAGTCGTCAATATCGAGATGACCGGGCCGCAGACCGACGTTCGCGACCACCGCATTCCGATCGAGGCCACGCGGCAGCGCGGCTACGGCCGGGTTTCGATTCCCGCCGACGCCAACGCAGCCGACAACGAGTTCTTCTTCGTGTTCGACGACTTGCCGCCGCGGCGGACGCTGGTCATCGCCGACGATCCACAGGCGGCGCTGCCGCTGCAACTGGCCGCCGGCATCCCGCCCGATGAATCGCTCAAGTGCTCGGCCGAATCGCTTACCGTCGAGCAATTGCCGTCGGTCGAATGGGACCAGATTTCGCTCGTCCTCTGGCAAGCGCCGCTGCCGTCGGGCACTCCCGCCGAGCTGCTCGAAGCGTTCGTCAACCGCGGCGGGCAGGTCGTTTTCTTCCCGCCGCGCGAGCCGGGCACGGCCGAGCTATTCGGCGAGCAGTGGGAGAGCTGGAACGATGGCCCGTCGAAGATCGAGACTTGGCGCGGCGACGCCGACCTCTTGGCTCGCACGCAAAGCGGCGCCGCACTGCCGGTCGGTGAACTCGAAGTTCACCGCTTCTGTTCGTTGCAGGGCGAAGCGACCGGCCTGGCCATGCTCAACGGCGGCGCTCCGCTGCTGTCACGCGTGCCCACCGACCGCGGCGGCGTCTATTTCTGGACGACGACGCCCGCCCCGCAAGACTCAACGCTGGCCACCAACGGCATCGTGCTCTACGCCTTCGTACAGCGGGCGCTGGCCGCCGGCAGTGCGGTCCTCGGCCGCACGCGGTGGCTGGAGGCCGGCAACGCCGCCGGCGAAGACGCAACCGACTGGCAGCGCGTCAGCGGCGGCACCGAAGGCCTCTCGACCGAAGCGGCCTGCCACGGCGGCGTCTATTCCTCCGGCGAACGGCTGCTGGCCGTGAATCGTCCGCTGCCTGAGGATGACGCCAAAGTGTTAACCGATCCGGTCGTGGCCGAGCTGTTCCGCGGCCTCGATTTCACCCGCGTCGATGACCAGGCAGGAAACGCCACTTCGCTGATTCAAGAGATCTGGCGGATCTTCCTCACGATCATGCTCGTGGCATTAGTTTTGGAGGCCCTCCTCTGTGTGCCAAAGGCGATCGTCAAGCCAGCCGCGCCTGCCTTCGCACCCGCCGCCGTGAGGGCCGCCGCATGAACGCCGTCCGCGCCCTCACCTTTCTCTGGTCCTCCTGGTCGCTGGCGGCCTCGGTGTTCGTCGTGCTGGCGACCGCGGCCCTCTGCTTCTTCGCCTGGCGGCGGAGCGGCTATCGCCGCGATTACGGCCTGGTCGAATTGCTGCGGCTGGTGATCGTCGCCCTGGCCGTGTTCATCTTCAATCAGCCGGAGTGGGTCGAGGAATATCGCCCCAACCAGAAGCCGACGATCGCGGTTCTTTACGATGGCTCACGGAGCATGGAGACCCGCGACGTGGAAGCCAGCGGCAGCACCACGCCGACGCGCGTCGCGCGGAAAGAGTCGATCGCCCCGCTGATCGACAAGGAATTCTGGAAGAAACTGGAGGACAAGCACGACATCGCGATCCAGCCGTTCGCGGTCGGCGAATCGGCCAAAGGCAGCAACCTCTACGACCCACTGGCCCAGGCGCCGGAGAAGTTCAAGAACCTCCGCGGCATCGTGCTGGCATCCGACGGCGACTGGAATGACGGCAAGCCGCCGGTCGAAGCCGCGTCGGCCCTGCGGCTAAAGGACATCCCGGTCTTTACGGTCGCCGTGGGCAGCCCCTCGCGACTGCCCGACGTGGAACTGCTCAGCCTCGACGCGCCGACTTTCGGCATCGTGGGAAAAGTCGTGCGGATTCCGTTCACGATCGAGAGCACGCTGCCCCGCGAGACTTCGCAGAACGTCACGCTCAAAACTTCCGACGGCGACGAGGTGAGCAAGGAAGTCCGCATCGCCGCGATGGGCCGCACCAGCGACTGGCTAACCTGGAAGCCCAAGACGATAGGCGACTACACGCTCACGCTCGACGTGCCCAAGCACGCCGAGGAGCTTCTGGCCGACAACAACAAGCTGACCGCGCCGATCGCCATCCGCGAAGAGAAGCTCCGCGTGCTGATCGTCGAATCGACGCCGCGGTGGGAATACCGCTATCTCCGCAACGCCCTGTCGCGCGATCCGGGCGTCAACCTTTCCTGCCTGCTCTATCATCCGGGCCTGACCAAAGTCGGCGCGGGCAACAAGGACTACATCAAGCAGTTTCCCGGCGGCCGGGACGAGCTGGGCAAATACGATGTGGTGTTCCTCGGCGACGTGGGCGTCGAAAACGGCCAGCTTACGCCCGAAGACTGCCGCCTGCTCAAAGGACTCGTCGAGCATCAGGCCAGCGGCCTGGTCTTCATGCCCGGCTGGCAAGGGCGCCAGCTCTCGCTGCTCGAGACCGAGCTGACCGACCTTTATCCCGTCGTACTCGACGCGTCGCAGCCCGGCGGCTGGGGCTCGCGGACTGCCTGCCAGTTCGAGCTGACCGAGCTGGGCCGCCGCAGCCTGCTCACCCGCCTGGCCGACACCCAGGAAGACAACCTCGACGTGTGGGAGAATTTGCCCGGTTTTCAGTGGTACGCGGCAGTCACCCAGGCCAAAGCCGGCAGCGAAGTCCTGGCCGTGCATCAAGAGCTGTCGAACGAGCACGGCCGCATCCCGCTATTGGCGGCGAAAACCTTTGGCGCGGGAAAGGTGCTGTTTATGGGCACCGACGGGGCCTGGCGCTGGCGGAAAGGGGTTGAAGACAAATACCATTACCGCTTCTGGGGCCAGGTCGTCCGCTGGATGGCTTACCAGAGGAATATGGCGAAGGGTGAGACAATTCGTCTATACTATTCGCCGGAGCAGCCGCAGGTCAGGCAAACCGTGGTGCTGAAGGCCAACGTCATGGAACGCAGTGGCGAACCGCTGGCGGCCGGAGATGTGCTGGCTCGCATCGTCGCTCCGTCGGGCAAGGCTCAGACGGTGCGGTTCCATTCGACCGGCGAAGAGTGGGGCGAGTTCACGGCTCCGTTCACGCCCGACGAAGCCGGCCGTCATGAGCTGACCGTCTCGTGCAAGCAGACCGGCGCGTCGCTCGAAGCGTCGGTGTTCGTGCAAGGGGCTGAGATCGAACGCCTGGGCCGGGCGGCCCGGCCGGAAGTGCTGGCCGAGATCGCCCGCGTGACGCGGGGCCAGGTGATCGAGCCGGCGCGCCTGGAACAAGTGATTCAATCGCTCGCGGCCCTGCCGGAGCCTCCGCCCGACGTGCGGCGGCTCCAGCTCTGGTCGCACCCGGCCACCATCGCGGTGATGGTGACCCTGCTCGGTGTGTTTTGGATTGCGCGGAAGGTGATTGGGTTGATTTAGTGGCGGTGAGTGGTGAGTGGTGAGTAGTGAGTAGTAACGGAGAACTGCCATGAGTACGACGCAGCCGAAGTCCCAGTTGCAGTTGCCCGGTTCGCTCGAAGCACAATTGCTCGAGTTTCGCCGGCGGGTCTGGACGATCAAGTCGATCGAGGCCGCTTGCGGCGCGGTCTTCGGCGTCGTGCTCGGCTACCTGGCCGTGTACGTGCTCGACCGCCTGGTCGATACGCCGGCGGCCGCCCGGCTGGCGATCTTCTGCACCGCGCTGATCGGCTGCGCGGTCGCGCCGCTCTATTTGCACAAGTGGATCTGGCAGCAGCGGACGCTCGATCAATTGGCCCGCCTGCTCAGTCGGCGATATCCGAGCCTGGGCGACCAGATGCTCGGCATCATCGAGCTGGTCCGCAGCGACTTCGAGCAGCACCGCTCGCTGGCCCTCTGCCAGGCGGCCATCGGCCAGGTCGCCGCGGAGGCCAGCCAGCGCGATTTCAAAGACGCCGTCCCCACGCCGCGGCATCGCCTTTGGGCATTCGCCGCCGCGATTCCTGCGGTTGCGGCCTTTGCTTTGCTGGCCAACTATCCCGCGGCCGCGATGAACGCCTGGCTGCGGTTCACCGCGCCCTGGCGGCCGGTCGAGCGATACACGTTTGCCCACATCGAGAAGCTGCCCGAGAAGCTCGTCATCCCGCATGGCGAAGCCGTGACGATCCCCGTTCACCTGCAGAAGGATTCCCGCTGGCAGCCAGAGCAGGGCAAGCTGCAAATCGGCAGCGGCCAACCGGCGCTCACCGCCCCGCTGAAGGACGGCAGCTATGAATTCGCCGTTCCGCCGCAGATCGCCGCCAGCAACATGAAGCTCAAGATCGGCGACGTGCGCGAAAACGTCCGCCTGGAGCCGACGCTGCGGCCCGAATTGGCTGCCGTCTCGGCCAGCGTGAAGCTGCCTGACTATTTGGAGCGCACCAAGCCGGTCGAGAAGGACGCCCGGGGCGGCACCGTCTCGCTGGTGAAGGGCAGTGTGGCGACGTTCAAGGCCACCGCCAACCGCAACCTCAAGCAGGCCACCGTCGATAGCCAGCCGGCGGCAACGTCTGGCTCGGCCATCTCCAGCAGCCCGCAGCCGATCGACGCCTCGCGGAAGCTCGTCTTCCAATGGCAAGACGAATTCGGCCTGACTGGCCTCTCGCCGTTCACGGTCGCGATCAACGCCCGCGACGACGAAGCTCCCAGCCTGGCCAGCGACGGCCTGCCGCGGCAGCGCGTCGTCCTCGACAGCGAAGTGCTGAAATTCCAGGTGCAGGCCCAGGACGATTTCGGCGTCAAGCGCGTCGGCATCGAGTGGTGGGCGATCAGCGGCACAGAAGGTGTCAGCGATACCAAGTTGGGCGAGCGGCTGCTGGCCGCCGGCGGTAGCGAGAAGGAAACGCTGGAACTGTCAGGCACCTTCTGCGCCAATCAGCTCGGCATCGAGCCGCAGTCGATCGCCGTGCGGCTGTTTGCCGAAGACTACCTGCCCGGTCGCGAGCGGGTTTATTCGCCGGCCTACACGCTGCACGTGTTGAGCGCCGAGCAGCACGCCATCTGGCTGACCGAGCAGCTCAGCAAGTGGCACCGCATGGCCCTGGAAGTCCGCGACCGCGAGATGCAGCTCCACCACACCAACCAGCAATTGCGGCTGCTTTCCAACGACGAGCTCGACAAGCCGGAAACGCGGCGGCAGATCGAGGCTCAATCGACTGCCGAGCGGGCCAACGGCCGCCGGCTGACCGGCCTGACCATGAGCGGCGAGGACTTGATCAAACAGGCGATGCGGAACCCCGAGTTCGGCGTCGGCCACCTGGAAAAATGGGCCGAGATGCTGCAGATCCTGAAAGATATTGCCGGCAATCGCATGCCCAACGTGGCCGACTTGCTCAAGCAATCGGCTCAAGCGCCCAGCGCGGCCCTGGCCAATAAATCCGGGCCGATGGCGGGCCAGATTCGCTCCGGCGGCGGCGCAGGCGGCGCGAAGCCCGGCGAGGGCAAGCCGAAGCCGCCGATGCCCGGGATCGTCGATCGCGAATCAACCCAGCAGTCCGCGCCGAAGGACGCTCCGCCGGATGACGGCGGCAAGAAGAATCCGTCGTCGGGCCGGCTGGGATTTCCGGTGACAACGGTTCCCAATCCGTTTCCGCCCAAGTCTTCACCGCCTGCCCCTGCTCCGCAAAAGCTCGACGAAGCGGTGCAGGCCCAGCAGGACCTGCTCGCCGAGTTCGACAAGATCGCCGATGAGCTGAACAAGCTGCTGGCCAACCTGGAGGGCAGCACGCTGGTCAAGCGGCTGAAGGCGGCCTCGCGAAAGCAGTACACGATCGCCGGCAAGATCGGCGACCAGCTCGGCGGAGCGTTCGGCCAGAAGGCCCAGTCCGATGACAGACAGAAGCAGGTTCTGACGGGCCTTTCCAAGCAGGAATCGGCCAGCAGCCTGGACCTGTCGAACATCATGGACGACCTGGAGGCCTATTTCGAGCGCCGCCGCTACCAGCGGTTCAAAACGGTGCTCGACGAAATGCGGAAGGAAGACGTGATCGGCAGTCTGCGGCAGCTCGGCGACGAGCTGCCCAAGGAAGCCGGCCTGTCGATCGCCCAGTGCGAATTCTGGTCGGACACGTTCGACCGCTGGGCCGACAACCTGCTCGACCCGGCCTGCAGCGGCAAGTGCCCCGGAGGCAAGTCGCGAGCCAGCTTGCCGCCGTCGATCGTGCTGGAAGCGATGCAAATCCTCGAAGCCGAGATCAACCTCCGCGAAGAGACCCGCGTGACGCAGCAGGTGCGGAGCGCCTTGGAAGCCAAGGACTATGCCCAGAAGTCCGGCGTTCTCAGCCAGACACAGGACGGCTTGGCCGAGCGTATCGCCAAGCTCACGGTGCGAATCCGCGAGCTGCCCGAAGGCGAGCAAGAGTTCGGCTATGAAATCGCCCTCTTGGGCAAGGTCGAGCAGGTAATGGACGAAGCGACCGAAATCCTGGCCCGGCCGGAGACCGGCCCGCAGGCGATCGGCGCGGAAACCGAAGCCATCGAATTGCTCCTGCAGTCGAAGCGGATCAACCCCCGCGGCGGCGGTGGCGGCGGGTCGTCGCCCGGCGGCGGCGGCGGCGGGACAACCCTGGACGCGGCCCTGGCCCTGTTCGGCGCGGGCGTCAACGAAAAGGAAGTCCGCGAAGAGCGCGACGTCGGCCAGGCCACCGGCGTCGCCGGCGCCGTCCTGCCCGAAGAATTCCGCGCCGGCCTCGACCAGTACTTCAACCGGATGGAACGCGGCGGCAAGTAATACTCCGAATTCAAGCCCGAAGGGCTGGCAGGCAATAGCCCCGACCGTCAGGTCGGGGATTGACGATTCCCATCGGTCGATTGAGGTCCGAAGGACCGACACTGGCGCGAGCGTATGTTCTCCATCGAGGTGCCGGCCCGCTGGGCCTCAATTCGCGCGTGCGGTCAAAACCCCGACCTCACGGTCGGGGCTATTACCTGTCGGCCCTTCGGGCCTCGATTCACCGCATTGATATCGCTTGCTTTGATGTTGGCCTTTGTCGCGCGGGCGGCGGGTCAGGTCATTACGGACGCGGCCGTTGAAAAGGCCTTGGCCGAACGGGCTGCCGCTCAAGAAGCTGCGCGAAATGCGGAGCAAGCGGCGCTCGATGCTCGCGCACAGGCGTACCTGCGGCAAATGCAGCCGCTGATGTGGCGCGAGCTGGAGTTCATTCGCCAGACGTGCGACCTGACGAAAGAGCAGCGGCCGAAGATCAGAGCGGCGGCCGAGAAAGGAATGCAGCAGGCGGCGAAGGACATGGTCAACCCAGGCGTGGGGGTCAGCACGGTCGTCCGCGCCGGCCGGACGATCAAGAACGACATCGCGAAAGCCCTGGCTGAGACGCTGACGCCGGAGCAACAGGCCAAGTATCAGTTGGAAGCCGGCCAGCGAGCGACGGCCTACCGCCAAGCGGCGATCTGGACCGCCGTGGCTTTGATCGACGACATGCTGCTGCTGACCGAAGCGCAGCGGGGCGAGATTTCCAAGGGCCTGGAATCCAACTGGCAAGACGACTGGGAGCAGTGGCTGATCTATAGTCGGTACGCGGGCCGGTATTTTCCGACTCTCCCCGACCACCTGATCACGCGGCACCTGAACGACGAGCAGAAGGAAGTCTGGCGGGGCGTGATGAAGACCACGATCAATTCCTGGGGCAGCCAGGCCGCCCGCAACGCCGAGGACGACAAGTGGTGGGAAGGCAAGTGAAGAGCGCGATGATCAAACAACGTCAGTTAGCCGCGACCTTGCTCGCCGCGTCGTGCGCCGCATTGGCCCACAGCCAGAATTTGGGCTTCGCCGCCGCGCAAGATGCTGCCGTCAAAGAGCAGCAGGAGCAGCTCGATGCCCAGGCCCAGCAGTACGTGCAGATGATGCAGCCGCTGCTGTGGCGGGAGCTGGATTTCGTGCGACAGAACTGCGACCTGGCGCCCGAGCAGCGGCCGAAGATCAAAGCGGCCGCCGAGACGGGCCTCAAGCAGGCCGCTCGCGACATGATTCAACCCCGCCGCGGCGGCGCGCAGACGCCGGAGGCCGCCGGCAAGACGATCGGCGCCGAAATCACCAAAGCGCTTAAGGAATCGCTGAGCGGCGAGCAGCTCGCGCGGTACGAGGCAGAAAACACGAAGCGCCGCGCCGCCGAGAAGCAGGCGGCGATCTATAGCGCCGTGGCCACGATCGACGGGGCGTTGTTTCTGACGAAAGAGCAGCGCGAGAAGATCGTGACGGAGCTCGACTCGCACTGGCGTCAGGAATGGGACCAGTGGCTGCAGATGTGGCAGTACGCCGGACAATATTACCCGCAGGTTCCCGATACCTACGTCGTCCCGCACCTGAACGAAGAGCAGAAAACCGTCTGGCGCGGCCTGCAGAAAGTTTCCTTCAGCTCCTGGGGCGGCGGCTTCATGGAACGGAAAGCAGCCGACGACGAGTGGTGGGAAGGCAAGCCGCCGGCGGCCAAGGGCAAAGGCAAGGCCAAGGCGAAGGCGAAGGCTCAGTAAAGCCACGACAATGTAGGAATTTCAGATTTGATGGTTACGAACATGCAACTACGACAAACCATCAGGCCGCTGCTGCTGGCGGCAATACTGGCTGCGGCCGCTCGCGCGGCGGACGACGACGAAGTGGTCGTCGGCCCGATCGTTGCCAACAATGACGCCCAGCAAATGCAGATGCAGCGGATGGTCGATGCTAACTTCGACCAGTGGATGTGGCAGAACACTGGCGACGCCCGGCAGGGCGAGCAGCGGATCCGCACGCAATCACGGCTGCAAATGTCCGAGCTGCAGCGGGTCTGCGAGTTGACGCCGCAGCAGCAGCAAAAGCTGGAACTGGCCGCCCGTGGCGACATCGAGCGGTTCCTGGAAGAGGTCGAAACGCTGCGGCGGAAGTTCAACGCCCTCAAGGGCGACCAGAATGCAGTGAACCAGATGTGGCAGGAAATCCAACCGCTGCAGCAGAAACAGTCTCGCGGGCTGACCGGGCCGGGCTCGCTGTTCACGAAGACGGTTCCCAAAACGCTCACCGCCGAACAGGCCACCCGCTATGAAGTCATCACCGAAGAGCGGCGGCGGTTCCGCTACAAGGCCAGCGTCGCCGTGGCCCTGCACACGATCGAAGCCGGCGTCGGCCTCAAGGCCGAACAGCGCGAGAAGCTGCAACAGGTGCTCGATGAGCTGCCCCCGCCGCGGGCCTTCGGCCAGTACGACCACTACCTGATCATGTACCGTCTGGCCGGCCTACCGCCCGAGAAGATTCAGCAGCACCTCGACGCCCGCCAGTGGACGGCCCTCAAGCAGCAGTTCAACCAGTACCGCGACATGAAGCCGTTCCTGATCGAGCAGGGCCTGCTCGACCGCGAAGAGCTGGGCCAGGAAGCTCCGACGGAGGTCAAGCCGTGAACCGCTGCAGCCTTTTTATCGCCGCGACGCTCCTGCTGCTCTGTGGCAGCAGCAGCCGTGGGCAATTGCCGCAGGTCAAAACCGGCGAGGCGATCCCGCGCGACATGCGCGAGATCTACGACCGCGGCCTGGCGTACCTGGTGAGCAAGCAGAGCGACAACGGCTCGTGGGCCGGCGGCGGCGAGCAGGGGCCGGGGGTCACGGGCATGTGCCTGATGGTGCTCTTGGCCTCCGGCGAGGATCCCAACTTCGGCCTCTACAGCACGCAGGTGCGGAAGGCCCTGCGGAACATCATTTCGCAGCAGGATGCCAACACGGGCATCATGGGCAGCAGCATGTATAACCACGGTTTTGCCATGCTCGGCCTGGCCGAGGCCTATGGCGCGGTCGATGACCGCAATCTCTACGCCGCGGGCGAGGCCAACAAGCGCACGATCGGCCAGGCCCTGGAGCTGGCCGTGCGGGCGGCGATCACTTCGCAGAAGAAGAACTCGCTCGGCGCCTGGCGGTATTCGCCCGACTCGACCGACGCCGACACCTCGGTCAGCGGCGCGGTGCTCGTGGGCCTCTTGGCCGCCCGCAACGCCGGCATCGAAGTCTCCGACGAGTCAATCGACAAGGCGGTCAACTACTACACCAAGATGACCTCGGGGTCGGGAATGGTCGGCTATTCCGGCGGCTTCGGCGGCTTCGACGAATCGACCGCCCGCATCTCGATCGCCACGCTGGTCTATGCGGTTGCCCGCCGCAAAGACCTGCCGCAGTTCAAGGCCACGCTCGGCAACCTGACCAGCAAGCTGGAGCAGCCGACGCAATCGCACTATCTGGAATACGCCCGCTACTACCAGGCTCAGGCCCTGTTCCAGGGCGACGTGGCGGCATGGGAGAAGTGGAACAACCTGCTCGTCAAGCAGCTCAAAGCGTCCCAGGCCGCCGACGGCAGCTTCAGCGGGCAGTTCGGCCCGACCGTGGGCACTTCGCTGAACCTGCTCGCCCTGGCCCTCAACTACCGCTTCCTGCCGATTTATGAACGCTAATTGTTCTGGCGGAAAATCCGTAGCCGCATTCGCCAGAATGCGGATCTTCGTTTGGTCGGCCGAATTCTGGCGAATTCAGCTACTGGCGGCTATTGCCGTCGCTGCAGCCGCCGCCGCCGAGGGCGACGCCAAATCTCCCTCGATCCACCTCGCCGGCGGCGACTTCGCTGCCGGCCGGCTGCTCGACGCGCCGGATGCGGGCACGATTGTTTGGCAATCCGACGCCTTCGTCCGTCCGCTGCAGTTCGCCCTCCGCGGCATCCACTCCGTGCAGTTTCCGCTGCCGGACAAGCGGACCGATCAGGCCGGGCCGTATTGCTTCGAGCTGGCCGGCGGCGATACGGTCGCCGGAAAGCTCGTCAGCTTGGACGATCGCCAGGCCGTGCTCGAAGTCCCCGGTCTGGGCACGCTGCACGTGGAGCGGGCCGCCCTGCACCGCTTCTACCGGGCCAGCGCAGCCGATCTGATCTACGCCGGGCCGACCGGTTTGGACGGCTGGAAAACGAGCCTTCCCAGCAAAGAAATTGCGGGCTTGCCTGCCCAAGACCAAGACAAAAAGTCCACCGACAAAGAGGCCGCGGACAAAGCCTGGCGCGACGAGGCGGGCCAACTGCGGACCAACGAGCCAGGCGCG
>Ga0184625_10000724_pt1 | contig 12945 bp, 6 predicted proteins | sample PLM3_30_b1_FD_133151 | JGI IMG/M metagenome (GOLD analysis project Ga0184625, IMG submission 133151) | Groundwater sediment microbial communities from an aquifer in East River, Colorado, USA - PLM3_30_b1 | ecosystem: Environmental > Terrestrial > Soil > Riparian zone | place: USA: East River... | reverse complement strand
CGCCCGCGTGACGGTCTCGATGTGCTCGACGCGATGCCGTCGATCGCGGGCTGGGTTCGCGCCGGCGGTCCGCTCGAATGCGTCGAGCGCCATGCGGATCGCCCGGTCGCCGATGGCATGGATCTCGAGCTGCCAGCCGCGGCGATCGGCCTCCGCGGTGAACGCATCGAGTGCGTCCGGCTCCCACTCCGGTTGGCCGTTCGACTCGTCGCCCACGTAAGGGTCGAGGAGCGCCGCGGTCCGTGCCTCGATCACACCATCCGCGTACGCCTTGAGGATGCCGGCGTCGAGCCATTCGCCGCCGCGCAGGTCGCCGACGATCGCGTCGTAGTCGTCGAGCGTGGCGCGCCAAGCCTGGAGAGTCCCCTCCGGGTGCATCGGGAGCGCCACGCGTGCGCGCAGGCGCAGCGAGCCCTCATCGCGGAGCGTTCGCCAAAGGGGGAGCTCGCCGGGTTCTACCCAGGCGTCCTGGATTGCGGTGATGCCCGCGGCGTGCATCGCCGCGATCGCCCGGCGCATCGCCGCCAGCGTGTCGGTGGTCGATGGTTTCGGGATGACGCGCGTCACGAGGTCGACGGCGTCCTCCAGGAGTGCGCCGGTCGCCTCGCCGCTCTCCGGGTCGCGAACGATCGTCCCGTACCGCGGGTCTCGTGTCTCACGGTCGATCCCGGCGGCCCGCAGCGCGGCCGTGTTCGCCCAACCGCTGTGACCGTCGTAGCAACTCATGAACGCCGGCCGGTCCGGCACGACCGCGTCGAGGCCGGCGTGCGACGGCAGACCGCCCGCGAACACGTCGTATGTCCAGCCCTTGCCGAGGACCCAGGCCGCGTCCGGGATCGCCGCCGCGTGACGAGCGATCGCTGCGCCGATCGCGTCGACCGATGGCAGATGGAAGAGATCGACCCAATCAGACTCGATCGACCCGTCGACGAGGTGGACGTGGGCATCGTCGAAGCCGGCGGTGATGAGCCCGCCACGGGCGTCTACGACCTCGGTGCCGGGGCCGCGCCACTCACGGAGGGCCTCGTCGTCGCGCCCGATCCAGGCGATCCGACCGTCGCGGACCGCGATGGAGTTCGGGGCGGCCACCGGTCGAGGCCCGATGTCCGAGCCGTACGGCGTCAGCTCATGCGGCTTGTACGCCACGAACAGGCGGCCGCCGGTGACCAGGAGGTCGGCCTTGTCGCTCATCGCGGCCCGAGCCTTGTCTCGAGTCCCGCTTTCACGACCGGCCATTCCTCGGCGGTCACGCTGAAGTAGGCGGAGTGACGGATCGAGCCATCGGGCATGATCATGTGGTTGCGGAAGACCCCCTCGAACGTGGCGCCGATCCCGGTCAGCGCCGTCCGCGAGCGCTCGTTGCGCGAATGCGTCTTGAACTCGACACGGTTGGCGCCGAGCGTCTCGAACGCGTGGGTCAGCTGGAGGAGCTTCGCCTCGCGGTTCGCGCCGCTGCGCTGGAAGGCCGTCCCGACCCATGTCCAGCCGATCTCGAGACGGCGATGCTCGGGCACGATCGACAGGAAGCGGCTGCTCCCGATCGCGCGTCCGCTGGCGAGATCGACCGTGGCGAACGGCCGTTCCGTGCCGGCTTCCGCGTTGGCGAGTGCCGTGTCGAGCCAGCGGCGCAGCCCGGCCTCGTCCTGAGGCCCCATGATCGTCCAGCGCCAGAGCGCCGGGTCGAAGGCGACGAGCGCGAGATCGTCGAGGTGGTCGGCGCGGAGCGGTTCGAGACGGACCCGCGAGCCCTGCAAGATGACCGGCTCGACCCACGACTGCGCTGGCATGGATGGATGGTACCGGCCGCGGGTGACCCGGGTCCCCCCGTAGACTACGACGATGTCCGATCTCCCCAGCCGTGTCGACGCCTTCCTGGCCGAGTTCTTCCGGCTCCATCCGACGTTCGCGACCGCGATCGGGGAGCACGCCCACGACGATCGCTGGCCGGACCTGACCGCGGCCGGCCGCGAGGAGCGCCTGGCCTTCGGCGAGCTGTGGCTGGCCGAGTTCGGGTCGCTGACCGACCTCACGACCGATGAAGCGATCGACCGCGACCTGCTGGTCGCCGAGCTCGAGGCGGCCCGATTCGCCGAGACCGAGCTGCGCGAGGACACCTGGAACCCGCTCGACTGGGTCTATCTCATGGGCGACGGGCTGTTCACGCTCAACGCCCGCGAATTCGCCCCGCTCGCCGACCGGCTGGCGTCCACGGCCGGCCGGCTCGAAACGCTCCCTGCCGTGCTGGACGCGGCGCGCGCGACGCTCGTGGGTCACGCCGGGCGACCGGTCGGTCGGTTCCAGACCGAGACCGCGCTCCGGCAGCTGGCGGGGATCGAGGAGCTCATCGCGGACGCGCTCTCGGCGGCGGAGGCCGCGGCTCCCTCGGATCCTGGCGTCGCCGCCGGCAGCCCTCGCCTGATCGCCGCGGCGGAGACGGCCCGCGTCGGCCTCGCGGCCTTCGAGCTGCATCTGCGCGAGGTCGTCCTGCCCGCGAGCGAGGGCGAGGGCCGACTCGGCACCGAGCTCTTCGCGGCGAAGATGCGCCATACGATGCGTTCGGAGACGCTCACCCCGGAGCGGATCCTGGCCGCCGCGGAACGTGAGTATGTCGCTGTCCGAGCCGAGATGGTCCGGCTCGCCCGGGACCTGTGGACGGCTTGGTGCGGGGACCGCCCGATCCCCGACGAGGACGGCGCCATCGTCCGCGGGGTGCTCGACGCCGTCGCGGCCGAGCACCCGGAGGGGGGCGACCTGCTCGACTTCTGTCGCGCCGAAAACGCGCGGATCGAGGCGTTCTGCGTCGAGCGGGACCTCATCGGGCTCGCCGACGAGCCACTCGAGATCCAGTGGACCCCGGTGTTCCTGCGGTCGCACGGCGGGGCGATGCTCTCGTCGCCCGGACCGCTCGACAAGGGCCAGAAGGCGTTCTTCGCGATCACCCCGATGCCCGACGACTGGACGGACGAGCAGCGCGAGTCGAACCTCCGCGAGGACAACGACCGGATGCTCCGTCTGCTGACGATCCACGAGGCCGTCCCCGGCCATTACCTGCAGGGCGTCTACGCCAACCGATGCCCGTCGGTCGTCAGGGCCATCTTCGCCAGCGGCCGGTTCGCCGAGGGCTGGGCCGTCTACGTCACCCAGGTGATGATGGACGTCGGGTACGGGACTGACGACCCGGCGCTACTGCTGACCCACTGGAAGTTCTACCTGCGCTCGATCACCAACGCGATGATCGACGCGCGGATCCACTGCGACGGGATGACCGAGGCGGAGGCGGTCTCGTTGATGGTCGACGGGGGCTTCCAGGAGGAGTCCGAGGCGCGCGCCAAGTTCGACCGGGCGCGGCTCTCGTCGACCCAGCTGTCGACCTACTTCACCGGATCGCTCGAGATGTGGGACATCGAGCGCGAGGTCCGGCGGCGAGCAGCCATCGCGTCGGGCGACCCTCGCGGCGTTGCGGCCGTGCCGGAACCGCGGGTCGTCGGGGGCTTCGGCGAGACACCCGGGTTCGTGTATCGGCCGCACCTCGAATCGGTGATCGCACACGGGTCGCCGCCGATATCGTTCCTGCGGCGGATCCTGCTCGGGTAGCGCGGGCGGCCTACGTGCTCGTTCGGCGGCGGGAGCCCGACTTTGGCTTCGGGCGGGCCGCAGGCGAGTCGCCGGCGAGGGCCGACAGCAGCCGATCGACCCGATAACCGGCAGCGTCGGCCGCCGCCGAAAGGCGCGCGACGAGACCCTCCCCGGCCGGCGGGATGTCGGCGCCCCTTTCGATGGCGTCAAGGCGGACGGCCCAACGGACCACGTCGAGGAAGCGGTCCCGATCGAGGTACTCGACCCCCTCCCACGGGTTGACGCCCATCGCGACGCGGATGATGTCGTTGGACAGCCACGCATCGACAAGCCGGGTGTCGGCGGTGCGGGCCGGCCCGTGCAGCGACGACGGCCGTGGCAGCGCCAGCAGGACGCGGACCTGGTCCGCGGTGGCCCACGCCTCGCTCTCGCCGAAGCCCGTCTCGTGCAGGCCGGTCACGAGCGCCGCCGGCATGCGCAGGTCGTCGTACCAAGCAAGGCTGGTAGCGGCGACGTCAGCGCCCGCGGCGAGCGCACCGGTGCGACCCAATGCGAGCCAGGCGAGCAGCGTCGCCCGATCCGTGCGGTCGAGCGCCACGGTCGCCTTCTCGGCTTCGGCGTCGTCGCCCTCTTCGTCGGCGTCGGTCACGCCCGCTCGGTCGGCCGCTCCGGCGGTCTTGCCGGTCTCCGTCCGGGCCACCGGCTCGGCCGGACGCTCCGTCCCGGGTTCGGCCGGCGGCACCGCGCCGAGCACGCGCTCGGCCCGACTCCGGACGTCGGCCGCGACCCAGCGGGCGTCCCCGTCGACGCCCGTCGCGGCCGTGATTGCCTCGAGGAACGTCGCATACCGACGCTCGAGCACATCGAGCTGTGACCCGCTCGCCGCCCGATCGATGACCGCCGCGACGAGGCCGTCGGCGAAGATCGCCCGCAGCGGCACGTGGACCGGTTCGAGCTGCAATTCGCGCATCGCGTCGTCGAGCGACGACACACCCTCCCCACCGAGTCGGGCGGCCAGTCGGCGCCATTGGCCGGCCGCTCCGTCGGCCACCTCGCGGAACTCCCAGTAGACGTGCGTCCCGTAGGCATCGAGCGAGACGTCCAGACCGCGCTCCCAGATCTCGCCGCACGAGCGAAGGAACTCGAGCCCGGTCCGCGCCTCTCGGAAGACCACGAACATGCCGGGGTCGCGCGGCAGACCGAGGCCGTCGGCCAGCGTCCGGCGGATGAGCCGCCGCGTTCCGTTCGGCGCCTTGCGTGCATACGCGGCGGATTCCCGGATCCGGCCGCTGGTCGACGCGAACCTCGTGTGGTACAGGACCAGCGAGCGCTCGGTGCCGGAGCCGTTCGAGTAGGCGAGCACGCCTTCGTCGACGCCACCGCCCTCGGTCACGAGGTCGTACAGCAGGAAGTCATCGGACTCGGCGAACCAGGCCCGCCGGTGGAGCAGCGGGAAGATCTCGCGCTCGTGGCGCGCGACCAGCCATGGGTCGGCCCGCTCGTCGAGCATCGCTCGCCGGAACTCCATGCCGTACTTCTCGCCGAAGCCCTGGACCTGCCCGTGGCCGAGCATCGGCAGCCCGGGGAGGGTGGCCAGGACGGTCGCCACGCCGAAGTACTTGTCGCCCTTGCCGAACTGCTCGATGGCGGTCTTCTCGTCGGGATTGCTCATGAAGTTGACGTAGCGCTTGAGGATCTCGGGGTCGAACTCGATGGTCTCCTTGATGACCTTGCGGTAGCCGGCGCCGTCCTCGTCGCGGAGCATGTGCATGAACGCGCTGTTGTAGACGCGGTGCATCCCGAGGGTCCGCACGAAGTAGCCCTCGAGCAGCCAGAACGCCTCCGCCAGCAGGAGCGTGCCGGGGACTTCGGTGGCGACCCGGTCGACGACCTCTCGCCAGAACTCCTGCGGCATCCGCCGGTCGAACTCCTTCTTCGGGATCGCGTGCTCCGCACGCGACGGGATCCCGCCTCCGGTCCCCGGCTCCGGCCACCACAGCCGCTGGATGTGCTTCTTGGCGAGGACCATGGCCGCATCGAAGCGGATGATCGGGAAGTGCTTCGCGACGTCGATGATCGTGCGGATGACCTGCTCGCGGACCGCCGCATCGAGGAAGTCCAGTTGTGCCGTGTCGTTCCACGGGAAGCTCGTGCCGTCGTTGCCGTGGTAGACGTAGCGCTCCTCGCCGGTCCCGCGCTCGATGCGCTTGAACACGACCGCGGCGTCGCTGTCGTCCCAGTAATGGTCCTCGAGGACGATCCCGACGCGGTCGTCGGGGGACAGGTCCGGACCCGTGAACGTGTAGACCGGGTAGGGGGGCTCGTCGAGCGAGAGGAACCACTCCGGGTGCTCGATGACCCAGCGCGAGTCGATGCCCATGTGGTTGGGCACCATGTCGCTGGCGAGACGGATCCCGCGCGCCCACGCCCGGTCGCGCAGGTTCGCATGCGCGGTGTCGCCGCCGAGGTCGGCGGCGATCCGGTAGTCGTCGAGCGAGTACGCCGACGCGACGGCATCGAGGTTGCCGCGCATCCGCTTGATCCGCTCCGAAGCGCTCGAGCGTTCCCACAGCCCGATGAGCCACAAGCCGGTCACGCCCCAGCGCGCCAGCGCATCGAGCTCCTCGTCCGGGATCGCATCGAGCGTCCGGATGTCGCGCCCGTGCGAGCGCGACAGCTGGTCGAGCCAGACATAGGTGCTCTTGGCGATGAGCACGACGCGCGGCATCCACGCCGAGTCCGACGAGAACGCCTCGGGCTCGTCGGCCGCGCTGCTGAACGAGGGCGTCTCGACCGGCCGGCCGGCGCCCCCGCCACCACCGAACCGCAGGTGGAGCGCGCGCTCCTCCTCGGCGAGGATGCCGATGGCCAGGTCGAGGCGGCGGATCAGTTCCTCGAGGCTGGCCCCGAGGATGATCCCCCACGTCGCCTGGATGTAGCGCAGCTGGCCTGCCAGCGACGTCGGCGCCCGACGCGCGGGCAGGCGCATGAGCTCGATCAGCGATAGGCCGTCGCCATCCACCGGCGGTCCGTCGGCGAAGGTCGCCTCGAGCCGCCCGATGGCGTCGCGGTAGCGCGTGCCCGCCGCGAGCGGGCGGTCGTCGATCAGCTCGATGAGGGGGCCGACCGCGGGGTTCTCGTTGGAGACCCGGGTCAGCAACAGTTCCTCGAGCCGATGCGCCCGGGGCTCCGGCTCCGGCCCTCGTCCCGGGAATTCCTGCCCGAACCGGTCGAGCAGTCGACGAGCGTCCACCCCGAGGCTCGCATCGAGGTCCGCGAGGGCCGCCGAGATCGCGCCTGGCCGACGCTCCGCCTCGTAGCGCGCGATGAGCAGGTGGCCGATCTCATGGAGCAGGCCGAGGGCGCCGAGCTCGCCGGCCTGGATGGACGGGCCGTCTGCCGAGCGGGCACTGTTCATCCGGGCGGCGAGGCGGCGCATGCTCGCGAGGTCGGCGACCACCAGGTCGCCGCGGGTCCCGATCAGCGGTCGGTCGATCGCGTACCGCTCGCGGGGCTCACGCCTGACGTGAAAGTCACGCATCGCCGAAGCATGGCACGCCCACGCGTGCGCCATCGACTCCGGCGGACCGTCAGCCGGTCGTCACCTCGGCGGGCCGGGTCGCCCCGACGTGTTCGATCGCCCGGCGGAGCAGCTCCAGCCCGGACGGGTCGAAGTCGTACGTCCACGGGCGGATGCGCTCGGGCCGCGTGAAGGTGTCGTCGAGGCCGGCCGCGAGCGCCTCGCGCGACATGAGGATGACGTCGGCCGTCCGGTCGACGAGCGCGAGGTCCTCCGGCTGGTCGATAAGTGCCGGGACGATCTCGACGCCCGTGGTTCCCGACAGTGCGAGTGTCTCGCGGATGTTGTCCGCGCCGCGTCCCGATGCGCAAACGAGCCCGACCCGCGACCCCTCGGGCAGGACGGCGATCTCGTGGACGAGCTCGAGGTACGCCGGCCCGACGATCATCGCGACCACCGGGACCCGACCCGCGGCCAGGGCCTGGGCTTCGTCGGCATGGAACGTCGTGGTCGCCACGAGGTCGTAGTGGAACCGCTCGAGCCGGTCGGGGAGGTCGTCGAGGAGCGCGCCCTCGACCTCGATGATGCCGGGGAATTCCGCGACGAGCCGCTCGGCATCGTATCCGGCGTCGGCGTTGGTGCATTCCGCGAAGAGGACCCGGACCAGCGGGCCGGGTCGGCGGCGTTCCGTGGCCGCCGCGAACGTCGCGGCCGCGAGCTCGTCCGCAGTGAAGCCGACCTGCGCGGCGCGGCGGAACATCTCGGCCACGATCCCCGCGAGCGCCTCGGCGCCGCGTCGCTGCGGGGGGCGCTCCGCGACGTGCGTGCCGGCGCCGTGACGACTCGTGACGTAGCCGGCATCGGACAAACGACGATAGACCGCCCTGATCGTGTTGGGGTTCACTCGGAGTGCCGCACCGAGCTCGCGCACGGGCGGCAGGCGAGAGCCAGGGAGCAGCCGCCCGGAGTCGATCTGGTAGGCCAGCTGCCAATAGATCTGCGTCGAGATCGGAACGTCGGAATCGCGCTCGACATCGAGCGCCCCGCCGGGCGTCTCGTTCACGGCTCCGGTCTCGCGATCGTCGATCGACATACGGCGCTGGTCCAACGTACGGTGCGTGGCCCCGCCAACCATAACAAGCAAGGTAGGTGCCCGGTGGGCGCGTTGGTCTTCTTCATCATCGTCGTTGCTGCATTGATCGTGTTCGATGCATTGGCCGTCCGGTACGGTGTCGACAGCCGCCTCGAGTGGGACGATCCGCGGCGTTCGCCGTATCCGCCCGGCATCGGCTGACCGGCCGACTCAGGTCTGGTCAACGGCGCCCGGCTGCCCGACGGCCGCCAGCGCCCGATCGTAGATCTCGGCGCCATCGATCCGATGGCCGGGCGAGGTGAAGAGCCCGAGATCGGCGACGAGCCGGCGCTCGAGGCCCGCGTTCGCCAGTCCGTCGATGAGTCGGGCGGCGCGCGCGGCGGCGCGCAGGACCCCCGCGGTCTCCGGTCGAGCCGGATCGTCCCAGTACCAGCCGTCGCTGGCGAACATCGCGAGGCGCCAGCGCTGCGCCTCCATCAGCGTCAGCAGCGTGCCCCTGTCGGCAGCCCTCGACCGAGCGGGTCCGGCGGCTAGCCAGCGTCCGGCGAAGTCGGCGCCCTCGACCGCTCCGACGACGACGTCCACGTAGTCATCGCGGGCTGCCCACGGATCGGGTGACCCCGCCAGCCCGGCCGCGACCTGTGCCGAGACGACGTCGATCCCCGCGGCGAGTCGCTCCAGCGCGGCGCGCAGAGGTCCCTTCCAGCGGCCATCGGCCGCGCACGCGCAGTCGGCACTCCAGCGCAGCACGCCGTGGTGGCAGCTCCAGGACGTCCGCTCGGCAAGCCGGATCGTGCGGAGCGGTTCACCGGTCGAGCCGCCAAGCGCCTCGTCGAGGGAGACGATGTCGAAACCGCGGCCCGCGCCGTCGTTCCGCGGCTGGGCGAGCCGCGCGAGGAACAGCTCGCGGAACGGCTGGTGATGGCCGTACAGCTCCCCGTCCGTGGCGATCACGACGAGGGGCGGTTCGTCGTCCGGCAGCGTCCCGGATGCCAGCCGTGGTTCGAGGTGCTCCTGGGTGAATCGGTCCGCGTCGGCCGTGGCACGGGGCTCGAACGAGATGGCGGCGGACAGGTCGGCGTCGTACAGGACGACCACGATGTCGAGTCCGCCGCCCAGCTCGACCCGGTATGGCCGGCGCGTCTCGATGTGCGGCTCGGCCTGCCACGGCGCGAGGAGCGTGTAGCGGATCCCGGATGCGGCCAGGAGCCGCAGCGTCGACAGGTCGACCGCCGTCTCCGGGAGCCACATCCCGGTCGCGGGCCGACCGAAGCGCAGCTCGAAGTCGCGCAGCCCCCAGCGGATCTCGACCCGGCGGTCGGCGGCGGAGGCCAGCGGAAGGATCGTGTGATGGAAGGGCTGGGCCAGCCCGTTCACGCCCCGGTCGCCGGCCACGAACCCTCGATAGGCGATCGGGTCGCCATCGCGGAGCCAGCCCGCAAGCGTCGGCCCGAGATCCCACGAGATGTGGGCGAGGTTGCCGAGCTCGGCGTTGGGGCGGTAACACTCGGCGCTCACCCGGGCGGTCCAGTCGTGCGCCGGCGCGGCCGACGGATCCGCGGGAACCTGGCCGCTGAACGGATCCGTACGGGACGGCTGGTAGAAGTGGCCGTGGACGACGAGACGGCCGCGGCTCACGTCGCGGTCGGCTCGCCGGCGGTGGCGCCCGGATCCCCTTCGCCCTCTTCGACCGCGCGGTCGCGCGCCGTTGCCACGGCGTGGGCGACGGTCACGGTCCGCGACTCCCCGACGCCGAGCAGGAGCGGCCAGTGGAAGAGCAGGCCCGCGCCCTGATAGACGCGCTCGAAGCCGGCTTCGGAGTTCGAGACGGTTTCGACCGGGGCCCACCAGATGTCGGTCGGCTCCGATAGCGTCGACTCGACCGCGATGCCGATATGGTCGTTGCCCTGCGCCAGGCGGGTGACCGAGGTGGCGGTCCCGTGCGAATCATGGGTCGCCCGCACCCCATCGACCTCCAGCCAGGCGGCCGGGTTGCCGCCGCCGCCCAGCATCGTGACCGTCCATTCCAGCCCGAAGGTTGCCTCGATCGGGCGCGTGGACCGATTGGCGACCGTGACCGCGAGGGACAGCGTGGGGCAGCGGCGGTCGCCGCCGATGACGATCTCCTTGGTCACGAGGACCGCCGATGTGCCGGCCCGCCCGGAGACCAGCGCATCACGGGTCGCGACCAGCCGGCAGGGCTCGAGCACAGCGACCTCGAACGGGCCGTCGACGGCGTCGCCGAGTTCGACCGCCTGCGCCGTCGCCCACGCGTCGGCGTCCGTCCCCGGGGCGAGGAAGCGGACGAGCCCGGAGCGGCGCTCGAAGGGGTCGTAGTGGAGCCGTTCGGCGAGGCCAGGCTCCTTGGTCATGACGATCTCGTGGATCGATGCCGGCGCGCCGCCGGGGCTCTCATGCGTCGACGGTGCTGCCGCCTCGTGCTGGCGGAGCGTCTCGTGGTAGGCCTCGGGCCGTCGCCGCATGACCGCGCACAGGGCGTGGCGCACGGCCCGCACGTCCCAGCTGCCGATCCCGGCGCCGTCGGTCAGATGCACCGATACCACCTGGCCCGCTCCGGCCAGGCGAACGTCCTCGAGGCCGTCGAGGTCGAGATCGCGGAACTCTGCCGCGTCGAGCGCGCCGGTCGCCCGGTCGGCGAGGTCCTCCGCCGCGATGAGGTGCTCGTACGTGGCCAGACGCATGTGGCCGATGTAGATCCCCCCGAACAGGCCGTGCCAGTAGCAGTCGTTCGACTGTCCCTGGTACAGGTGGTCGAGGGCCCGGGTCCGGTCCACTCCGACGGCCATCGCATCCACCTTCGCCGAGGTCCGCAGCATCTGCTTGTGGAGGTCGTTGATCTCGCGGTACTTCACCTGGAAGTTGCGCCAGAACGCGCCACGCAACCAGCGGGCCTCGGGGCGATGCCGCTTCTGGGCCGCGTGGAGGACCGACGAGAAGACCCGGCTCTCGTCGGGCGGCAACGCCCATTCGCCCATCTCGGCATACGAGCTCGTGGGGACGTAGACCCGCCCGATCGGGCGGTGCTGCTCGAACCAGGCCGACGGCGTGGTGGTGGTCAGCCAATCGGCGTTGGCCTCGAGCGCCCCGAAGAAGCGCTCCACCCAGCGGCGCTCGCCCCAGCAGTGCTCCCAGGTCGTCGGCCACGCTCCGAACTTCTCGCCGTCGTCGCCCATCATCCCGACGCGCCCGCCGTCCTCTGTGGCGTGGTCACGCAGGTAGTCGATGACCTCGCTGACGTCGCGGAACGGGATGCGGTAGCGAAGCCCCTGCTCGGTGCCGAACACGCGCAGGAGGTGGCCCTGGTCCTCCGTCGTGTACGGCCCCCAGAGGTCCTCCTCGGGGATGGCCGCGGCCCGGAAGTGGGCGTCGTCGAGGATCGTCCAGGCATAGCCAGCAGCGGCCAGCGATGTCGGCAGGTCCGGCTCCCAGACTCGTTCCGCGAGCCAGGCGCCGACCGGTCGCCGTCCGAACAGTGACTCCAGCTCGTGGGCCATGCGGTTCAGTTGGCCGATCCGATCTCGTTCAGGCAATGACGCGAGGACCGGCTCGTAGTAACCGCCGCCCAGGATCTCCACCTGGCCGCGATCGACCAGCGCCGCCAGCTGGGCGATGAACGCCGGTCGCTCGGCCCGGAGCCATTCCAGCAGCGGTCCCGTGTAGTGCAGCGAGAGACGCACGTGGGCATGGCGCTCCAGCGCATTTACCATCGGCTGGTAGGCCTGCTCGAAGACCTCCGCCAGCACCCACCCGAAGTTGCCGACGGGCTGGTGGTTGTGGATCGCGAGGGCGAGGGAGATCCGGGGAGCCACGGTGCGCCTACCCGGCTTCGGTCACGGCCTGCGCAGCCTCCGCCTCGACGACGGCGATGCCGGCAGCCGGCAGGTAAAGCAATTCCGTGTATTCGTGGAGCATCCTCGTCGTCGAGAAGCGCCACAGGGCGGTGGCCATCGCGCGGCGCATGACCGCCAGCCAGCGCGGCGGCAATCCGTGGCTGTCGCGCTCGTAGTAGCCGGGGATGATCTCCTCCTCGAGGATGCGGTACAGGTCCTGCGCGTCGCGCCAGTCCTCGGCCGCCTCGTCGGGGTCGGTCTCGCGATCGCCGATCGCCCAGCCGTTGTCCCCCTCGAAGCCCTCGTCCCACCAGCCGTCGAGGACGCTGACGTTGGGGACGCCGTTCTGGGCGGCTTTCATCCCCGAGGTCCCCGAGGCCTCGAGAGGACGTCGCGGGTTGTTGAGCCAGACGTCGACCCCCTGCACCAGGAACCGGCCGACCTGCATGTTGTAGTCCTCGAGGATGTAGACCCGACCGCGAAGCTGCGGCGACCGCGACCGCTGGAAGATCTCCTGGATGACTCGCTGACCGGGCCGGTCGGCGGGGTGGGCCTTGCCGGCGAAGACGACCTGGACCGGGCGCTTCTCGTCGCGCAACATCCTGGCCAGGCGCTCGATGTCGCTGAACAGCAGGCCGGCTCGCTTGTACGTCGCGAACCGTCGGGCGAACCCGATCGTCAGGACGTCCGGGTCGAGCGCAGTCTCGAGCTCCGCGAGGACCGACGGCGCCTCGCCGTGACGGGCGAACTGGCTCCGCAACCGAGCGCGGGCGAAGTGGGCGAGCTCGCGCTTCTGGCGCAGGTGGGCGTCCCACAACTCGCGTCCCGGGATCCGCTCCAGGCGTTCCCAGAAACGTCCCCCTTGCGTGGAGGCATCGAGGTCGTCGAGGTCCGCACCGAGGTCT
>Ga0184625_10000722_pt1 | contig 12949 bp, 11 predicted proteins | sample PLM3_30_b1_FD_133151 | JGI IMG/M metagenome (GOLD analysis project Ga0184625, IMG submission 133151) | Groundwater sediment microbial communities from an aquifer in East River, Colorado, USA - PLM3_30_b1 | ecosystem: Environmental > Terrestrial > Soil > Riparian zone | place: USA: East River... | reverse complement strand
TGGGTCGAGTTCGCCCTGCCCGACCTGCTCGTCGCGGTCGACTCGCGGGTCGAGCTGTTCCCGGCGAGCGTCTGGACCGACTACGACGCCGTGAGGACCGGCGTCCCCGGCTGGGAGGCCATCCTCGAACGCTGGGCGGTGACCCTGGTCGCCCTCGAGCCCGGGGAGGCCGCCATGAAGGACCGCCTCGAGGGCGCCGGCTGGACGCTCGTGTCCGCCGACGACAGCGGCGCCGTCCTGCGCCGATCCGATCGGTAGGGTGCTACGGCTCCACCGCCGGACACGGCGGCGACCCTCGGGCGTGGCCGTTGCGTTCCTGGATGACGAGGATCCCGAGATCGCACACAGTGTGGTAGTTCGCCGCGATGTAGTCGTCGAGCAGGGTGGAACCCGGGACGCTGCTCTCGTTGGATGCCTCGCTGTCGTCGGCCGAGGGGCGGTCCAGGACGAGGTACGGTGCCTTCGTCCGCTCGAGATCGTCCGCCATCCGCGTCTGGCCCCAGTCCGTGTTGGTCACCCCCGGGTTGAACATCGCGTCACGCACACCCGGCGCGCGATCGGCGAGGTAGTAGACGATCAGCGGGTTGCGCATCGTGAACCGGTGGGACGTCAGCCCGACGAAGATGCGCTCGTCGCGGTTCGTGGCGGCGTGGACCCAGTCGCTCGCTGCGACGTGCACCCGGTCGTAGCCGGGGACATCGGGATGGAGCCGGTGGCCGAGGATCCCGACGAGCAGGCAGGCCGTCGCGATCAGCCCGAGCGCGGCGAACCGGGCGATGTTCGGTCGGGGGTCGGGGAACCAGACCGCGAACAGGAGGATCGCGGGCGTGGCCGCCTGGACGAGATGGTAGGCATCGCCTCGCGCGACCGTCTGCAGTTGGCAGAGGCCGGCGAAGACGACGAAGCCGAGCAACCCGGGCGGCCCGAGCTGCCTCGTAAAGGTCCTCCGTCGAACCACGGTGACGGCCAGCCTGACGGCCGCAAGGATGATGGCCAGGCGGGGGAGGATGAGCAGCGGCACGATGAGCATCGCGGCGATCGATCGCCCGTACACCGCCTCCGGACCCGGGAGGCCGCGGAACAGTCGCGTCCCGATGACGGGGAACCAGATCAACTGCTCGAAGAGCGCACTCGGGGCAGTCGTGACCACGGCGATCGCGACGACCGGCACGGCCACGACGGCGAACCCCAGGAGGACTGCGCGTCGGTCTCGGATCAACAGTGCCCCGATGAGCGCGTACGCTCCGAGGTCGAGCCGGCACATGAACGCCAGCCCCAGCAAGAGGCCGATGGCGATCCCACTCCAACTCGTTCGGATCGCCAGATAGAAGGCGGCCAGGGCCAGGGTCATCGCCATCGGCCAGGCCGAGAGCTCCAGACCGATGATGGCCGGCATCATCGCGACCGAGGCGACGGCGATGACGACGGCCGGTCCTCGCGCGGCCCACGCCCTCGCGAGGGGGTACGCCGAGACCGCGAGGCTGCAGAACACCAGGAAGCCGAGGCCCCGCGTCAGCTCGATCGAGGGACCAAGGATCGCGGTCGGGATCGCCAGGAGGAATCCGACCAGGGGCCCGTAGAGCAGCCAGTAGTCGCGGTACGGCAGCAGACCGTGGAGGGTGAACGTCGCCGCCGACGACGAGATGCCGCCGTCGTACGTGCTCAGGATCGCCCCGAAGCTCGAGGAGATCACGACCGCCGCAAAGCCGACCGCCATGAACAGGCCGACCCATTCGGGATGTTGGGGGCGGCGTAATAGGGCCATCGCTTCCCCTGCCGAGCCCCCGGATGGATGTGGTCTGACGAGACCGGCGCACAGCATAGCCGCGCCGGTCGGTCGTGGCGTAACGAGGTGGTACCGGTCGTGGCCCCGACCAATGGGGTCCGGTGTCGCCACGCACCGGGCTGGTAGAGTCGCCCTATGACCGAACGAACCCCGGATCTCGACGTCGTGGTCCTCGGCGGCGGCGGGCACGTCGGCCTGCCCCTGAGCCTCGCCTTTGCGAAGGCCGGGCTGCGCGTCGGCATCTACGACACCAACCAGGCGACCCTCGACCGGATCGCCACGGGGGAGATGCCGTTCCTCGAGACCGGCGCCGACGACCTGCTCCGGGAGATCCTGCCGACGGGTCGGCTCACCTTCGGGGCGACCGGCGAGATGATCGAGCGGACGGACAACCTCGTCGTCGTCATCGGCACGCCGGTGGACGAGTTCCTCGGTCCGTCGATGACGATCTTCGAGAAGGCGGTCGACCAGATCGCGCCGCACCTCCGCGACGGCGCCCTTGTGGCCTTGCGCAGCACCGTCTACCCGGGCACCACGGGCTACGTCGCCCAGCACCTCGCGGAGCGCGGCTGCCGGGTGGACGTCGCGTTCTGCCCGGAGCGGATCGCCGAGGGCCATGCGCTCGAGGAGCTCCACACGCTGCCCCAGATCATCGGCGCGGACGACGACCACGCGGCCGCACGGGCGACCGAGCTGTTCGGGACCTTGGCCAGCAAGACGATCCGGACCACGACCAAGGAAGCCGAGTTGACAAAGCTCTTCACCAACACCTGGCGCTACATGAAGTTCGCCGTCGCCAACCAGTTCTTCACCATCGCCCACGCCGCCGACGTCGATTACACGAACATCCTGCGGGCGATCCGCGAGGACTACCCACGCGCAGCGGACCTGCCGGGTCCCGGGTTCGCTGCCGGCCCGTGCCTGTTCAAGGACACGATGCAGCTGTCCGCTTTCACCACCGACCACTTCCCGCTCGGGCAGGCCGCGATGCAGGTCAACGAGGGGCTGCCGGCGTACATCGTGTCCGCGCTCGAGCGTCGGTATGTCGGGCTTCAGGGCAAGACGGTAGGCATCCTCGGCATGGCCTTCAAGGCCGAATCCGACGACCCGCGCGCATCGCTCAGCTACAAGCTCCGAAAGCTGTTGTCGTGGGCCGGCGCTCGCGTGCTCGCCACCGATCCGTACGTGGCCGACGACCGTCTCGTCTCGCTCGATTGCGTCCTCAAGGAGAGCGACATCCTGATCCTCGGCGCGCCGCACAAGGTCTATCGCGGTCTCGAGATCGGCGGCGTGGATGTCGTCGACGTGTGGGGGGCCCTCGGCGAGGGGATCAGGCTCTAGTGCGCATCCTGGTCACCGGTGCGGCGGGGTTCATCAACGGCTACCTCGTTCCGGAGCTGCTCGAGGCCGGCCACGAAGTCATCGGTCTCGACGACTTCAGCAAGTACGGGCGGCTCGTCAAGTCATACGACGACCACCCGCGCTACCGGTTCGTGGAGGGTGACGCCAAGGACAGCGCGTTGCTCACCGAGCTCGCCGCGGACTGCGATCAGGTCGTGGCCGCGGCCGCGATGATCGGTGGGATCAGCTACTTTCACGAGTTCGCCTTCGACCTGCTCGCCGAGAACGAGCGGATCCTCGCGTCCACGTTCGATGCCGCGATCGCTGCCCATCGCGACGGCCACCTCGAGCGGATCATCGTCGTCAGCAGCTCGATGGTCTACGAGTCCGCGACGGTCTTCCCCACGCCCGAAGGCGCCCAGCTGACGTCGCCCCCACCGATTTCGACGTACGGCTTCCAGAAGCTCGCCTCGGAGTACTTCGCCGCAGGTGCCTTTGAGCAGTATGGGCTGCCCTACACGATCGTCCGGCCGTTCAACTGCGTCGGCATCGGGGAGCGCCGCGCGGTCCGAGACACGGACATCATGAGCGGCAACGTGAAGCTCGCGCTCAGCCACGTGGTGCCCGATCTGCTCCACAAGATCCTCATGGGCCAGGACCCGCTCCACATCCTGGGTTCCGGCGACCAGGTCCGCCACTACACCTACGGCGGCGACCTCGCCCATGGCATCCGCCTCGCGATGGAATCGCCGGCGGCCATCAACGACGACTTCAACCTCTCGACCGCCGCATCGACCACGGTCCTCGAGCTGGCCGAGGCGATCTGGCACAAGATCCACACCGACGGGCGGCCCTTCCGCTACGTCAGCGACGCACCGTTCGAGCATGACGTCCAGCTCCGCGTGCCGGACGTCCGCAAGGCCCGCGAGATCCTCGGCTTCGAGGCGACGACGACCCTCGACCAGATGCTCGACGAGGTCATCCCGTGGATCCGCGAAGAGTCGGAGTCCGGCCGGTTGTGAGAGCACCCCTCGACGAACTCTACGAGGCCCGCTTCGACGAGCGTGAGGTCAGTGCGAAGCAGGCGGTCTGGGACGAGATCGGACGCTACCTGCAACGCTACGTGGATCCTGGTCTGCCTGTCCTGGACCTCGGCTGCGATCGAGGTCACTTCATCCGAGCGATCGAGTCTTCGGAGCGGTGGGCCACCGACATCCGCGACATGGCGTCCGCGTTGCCACCTGACGTGCGATTCGTGCAGTCATCCGGGCTTGCCCTCGATGCGGTCCTGCCGCCCGCGCACTTCGGCACCGTGTTGATGAGCAACTACCTGGAACACCTGCAGAACTCGGATGCCGTGATCCAGCAGCTGTCCATCGTCAGGGACTTGCTGGCACCTCGGGGTCGGGTGATGGTCCTGCAGCCGAACATCCGTCTCGTGGGACCGCGCTACTGGGACTTCATCGACCACCGCGTGGCGCTCACCGAGCGCAGCCTGTTGGAGGCCGCCGAACTGGCCGGCTTGCGAACCCAGGATCTCGTCACTCGGTTCCTGCCGTACTCGACGAAAGGTCGACTGCCATCCGCTCGCCTGCTGGTTCGGGCATACCTCGCATTCCCACCGATGTGGCGGTTCATGGGCAAGCAGACGTTGTACGTCGGAGTTCGCGCTTGACGTCGGAGGCCGAGCCACCAGTGATGACGTCGCCGGTGCTGTCCGTGGTCATGCCGGTGTTCAAGGAGGGTGAGGCGGTCGAACCTGTCCTGCGGGCGCTCACGGGGGCGATCAGCGTCCCGCACGAGATCCTCGTCGTCTACGACTTCGACGAGGACCCGACGGTCCCGGTCATCGACCGGCTCGCGACCGAGCTCCCGGCGGTCCACGGCCTGCGCAACGACCTCGGTCGCGGCGTGCTCAACGCGATGAAGGCGGGGATCGCAGCGTCGTCGGGGGCCTACGTGCTCATCTCGATGGCGGACGGCTCGGACGAGCCGCACGTCGTCGATCCGATGGTCGAGCTCGCCCGCGACGGAGCCGACGTCGTGTCGGCCTCCCGCTACATGCGCGGCGGGCGGCAGGTCGGTGGGCCGCCGTTGAAACGACTGATGAGCCGGACCGCGGGGCTCACGCTGCACTGGTTCGCCGGCGTCGCGACGCACGATCCCACCAACAACTTCAAGCTCTATTCGCAGCGCTTCCTCGACACCGTGACCATCGAGAGCACCGCGGGCTTCGAGCTCGCGCTCGAGCTCACTGTCAAGGCCACCATCGCGGGGCGGCGCGTCGCCGAGGTCCCCACGACGTGGCGCGATCGGACGGCCGGGCAGAGCAACTTCAAGCTGCGTCAGTGGCTGCCCCACTACCTGCACTGGTACTGGACGGCGTTCCGCGGCCGGCTGGGCGCCATCGGGCGCCGGCGCCTCCGTTCGCGCTGAGCCGCCGCCGAGGCGCTAGGCGAGCGCGGTCGTCGGTGAAGGGGCGTCCGCGCCCCGGCTGGCGAGCCACGCGGTCGCCGCGCCAGCGGCCAGCACGGTGACAACGACATAGGCCGTCCTGACGGGCAACTGGGTCTCCAGTTCCAGCCAGCCGGACGCGCTCACCACCATGAACAGGACGAAGGTCGTCCGTGTCCGCCAGTCGCTCCCGGGCCAGGCGGCGATCAGGACCGGCACGAGGATCGCCAGGTAGTGGTCCCAGATCGTGCTCGGGGCGAACAGCAGGAGCGCCGTCGCCGCAGCCACCGACCCAGCCCAGGACCCCCGCACCGCGAGGACGACGGTCGCGATGAGCGCCACTGCCGCGAGCGTCAGGCCCAGGACCGTCCCCGCAGTCTGAAAGCCAAGTGCGCCCAGCACTGCTCCGGGCGCGAGGTTGCTGGTGTCCGTGCCTGCCGGAAAGCGGAGGATGTTGGGCAGCACGCGTAGCCACTGCGACCAGGCGTAGGGCGCCAGGACGATCGATGCGACCGTCACCCCAGCGACGGTCACCAGCGCGGCGAGTCGTGACTCCCGGCGGATGACGGCCGGGACCAGCAGGACCGCGGGTGTCATCTTCACGACCGCCATGATCGCCGCGGCAACACCAGCGGGTCGGCCCGGCCCGAGCAGCATCACCGCGATGACGATGGCGATCCAGCCGCTCAGGTTGCCGACATACACGGCGAAGTTGAGCGGGTACGACAGGACGGCGACGATCAGGACGGCGCACACGGACCCCGGCGTGAGCGCGCCTCCGAACCGCCGATAGACCAGTGGCAGCAACACCAGGAGCGCCCCGATCTGGAGGATCGCCCATACCGCGGCCACCAGCGCCGGGCTCACGTCGACGATCGGGACGAACGTCTGGGCCAGCGGTGGCGGATACAGATACGCGATGGGCACGTTCCCGATCCGGTTGTCGATCGGGCCTGTCAGCAGGGCATCGTGATACGGCGACCCGGTGGCGATCAGGCGGACCGCTCCCTGCCGATATGCGTCCAGGTCGAGGCCGAAGAGCACATCACCGTTGACTGCCCGGGCCCACAGGCGCGCCCACGCGAACGCGATCGCCTCGATGAGACCGATGCCGACGATGATGGGGATGAGCCTGGATCGCGTCGTTCCGACTGTCATCACTCGACGCGGCGAAGGATCACCGCCTGTGACAGGCCGAACGGCAGGTGCACGTGCCGCACCAATCGGCCCTCGAACCCGAAGATGGTCGCGAGCACCCTGTTGACCCACGGGGCGGGCATCCGTTCCTGGTTGCCGATGTTGACGGAGAAGAGCTTCTCCGCCAGACGAACCGCGAAGGCGATCGGCGCGAGGAGCGTGTTGAAGGCGCCGAAGTAGAGGATCTCGGCGTTGGGCACCTGGCAGATCCGGCGCAGTCCATCCACCGAATATCGACGGATGTGGTGCAGTCGACGGTCGTGCGACCCCCACAGGAACGGATGCGTCGGGACCGTGATGACGACGTATCCACCGGGCTTGACGAGTCGCATGAGTGCCGCGAACGCGCCGGCGTCGTCCTCGATGTGCTCGAGGACATCGAGCGCTGCGACCAGGTCGAAGCTGCCCTCGTCGAAGGGCAGAAGATCGGGAAGCGAGCCGCTCTCGATGGCCACGTCTGGATGGCGCGCGCGGGCGATCTCGATGCCGTCCGGGTGCGGCTCGAACGCGGACACCTGGCCGCGTCGCTTGAGGTGATAGAGGTTCCCGCCCGTCCCGCAGCCCGCCTCGAGGACGCGCGCGTCCGGGGGCAGCTGGATCGAATCCAGCACGCCGTTGATCACGGCCCGCCGTCCGACGAACCACCAGTGGATGGCCTCGTGCGAGGCCATGAGGTGATAGGCGTCAGTCTCCATGTCCGTACCAACGTACGCGGCCGCTGAGGCTCACTTCATTCCCCGATGGTCCTGTCGGACCTTGTTACGTGGACGCCGGGTTCGGGCGCGCAGGCGCCACCATACATCGCCGGCGACCGGAATCGAACCTGCGGATCCATCGTCCGCTACCTACCGGGCCGCTTCGACGATGCTCGCCCGGACGCGCTCGACCAGCGACGGCGATGGTGACTGGACCGCCCCGTTCGCGATCGAGTCCTGGAGCGGTGATCCGAATTCGGCGACCACCTCGCGCAGCCGCGTGATCGTGCGGTCGAGCAGTTCCGCCTGATCCGGGTCGACGCCCGGCGGGAGCTCCCCGGTCGCGACCACGATCGCGGCGCGAGTGCTGTCGGCCCGCCCGGCGAACAGGACGCGGCCCTCGATGAGCAGCCAGACGTTCCAGACCACGGCGAGGGTGAAGATCCCGGCGACGCCCGCGAAGACGACGAGCCGGCGGCGCGGTTCGACCGGCATCGCCCGGTGTCCGACCAGTGACAGGATCCCAAGCAACGCGAAGATGCCGGACAGGTACGCATACCGGCTGTATTCGGCCGCTCCCTCGAATAGCTGGGCGCGAATCAGCCCGAGGATCCCGTACTGGACGAGGATGGCCCCGAAGCAGGCCAGCGCGCGACTCGGGACCGGCTGGCGACGGATCAGGCGAACGATCAGCGCCACGGCCAGCGCGATCGCGGCGGCCCGCCCGAGAAACGGCCCGATCCCGACCACCGACCCGAACGCCGTCCCGACCCCGTCCAGGACGAAGCTGGGCACGCTCAGGATGGCATCGAGCGTGAACGGTTCCCGAGCCGTCGCGACGCCACTCCGGCCGTACACGACGTACCACCCGAGATAGACCGCGGCCGGCACGAGGAGCGCCAGGACCAGCCGCCGCCGGCGCGGGTCGAGCAGCAGGTCCAGCCCGGCGAAGGCGAGCATGAATAGCCCGAACCCGGATGTCATCACGCCGACCATCAGCAATCCCGTGGCGGCCACGACGCGGGCCCGTGATGGTTGCCCGTCGAGCAGGATGACCGCGCCGAGCCCCATCGCGATGGTGCCCACAAAGCCCATCTGCATCGCCCAGAAAAGGTTCTCGAAGCCGCTCCCGAAGAACGCGATGATGATCGCGGCCATGGCGGCGAGGGCCGGCGACGTCATCCGTCGGGCGAGGACGTAGACCTCCAGGACGACGATGACGTGGAGCAACGCCAGCAGGGCGAGATATGGGATGTACGTCGACATGCCGATGGCGCCCAGCACGAGCCGGTAGACGACGGTCGTGACGCCGAGCCAGTGCTCGTTGAACGGTCGTAGGAAGCTCTCGAGCGAGACCGACCGTTCCGCGATGACGGCCCACTCGTCGGCGAAGAACGTGAGGCCCATCCCGAGCCACACGAGCGTCGCGAACGCACCGATGACCGTGATCGCGACGGCCAGATCGGCCGCGTCTGGACGACGCCGGGCGGTCGAGGTGGCGGTCGGGTTGGCGGACGTGATGGGGCTACCCTCCGGGTTGTCGGTTTCGCCGCGGACTATAGCCGTGCCGCTTCGGGGACCGCGCCGACCCGATGGTCCTGTTCGGCCGACTCGCCTGGTCGCATGAGCAAGGCTAGGGTCACGACCATGATCGCGAGCATCGCCAGCGACCCCGCGATCCCAAGCGGTCCACCGATCGGCACCACCGGCCAACCGTCCGGTGGCACGGCGGCGAGTAGGTTGCCGATGAAGACGACGCTGAGCGCGAGGACCAGCCAGCGGACCGGCCGCTCCGGCACGAGCAGCAACAGGAAGATGACCGCGGCATAGGAATACCGCTCGTGCATCGAGGTCAGGAAGCAATACGCGACCATCGTCGCTGCAGCCATCCCCAGGACGAGCGAGCGCCGGGTCGGCTCGCGGGCGATCCGCATCGCGATCAGCAGGGACAGCCCGAACGTGATCCCGTACCCGATGTAGCGGGCGGTGAGCGGGCCGATCAAGGCCGTCTGGTCATGCACGAATTTGCCCTGGGCGAGCCATTCCTGAACGATCCACCAGAAGTTCCACGCCCGCAGCGACAGGATCGGGAAGATCTCTTGCGAGTATTTGGCGAGGTTCTGGAGGTAGTGGCGGGGGCCGTCAGCGGCGACGAACGGCAGCCACAGGATCGCGACGGTAGCCAGTCCGATAGCGCCCGCGACGACCAGGCCACGCAACCCGCCGCGTGCCCAGAACCAGGCCGCGAACGGCAGGATGAACGGCAGCGCCTGCGGCTTGGTCATGAGCGAGACGGCTACCAGCGCGGCGGCCGGCTTGTCGTGCCCATTGATCGCCAGGACGATGGCGGTCAATGCGGACAGGACGTAGATCGACTCGTACTGGCCCCACCAGCCGCTGATGTGGATGACCGCCGGATGGAGGACGATCGCAACGGCGGCGACGATCGCCCATCGCGGGCGGTCCCGCAACGCGTAGGCTGCGAGGAGCGCGAGGCCGATGTCGGCCAGCGACGCCGGTGTCCGCATGAGCGCGCGGATCGCCGGGTCCGCCGCGGTAGTCACGACGCGGAAGGCCGGTTCGATGGCCGCAAGCGTCCCCCAGACGAAGGCCATGACGGGTCCGAACGTGACGTCCTCGTCGTAGACGTTGCCCACGCCGTTGACCGCGATGGCGTGCACCCACGTCACGAACTCGTCGATGTCGAAGCGCAGGCCTTCCTGTGGCAGCAGGACGACCCGGATCGCGATGCCGGCGATGAGCCCCAGCGCGAGCAGGGCGAGCAGCCGCGGGGACCAGCGGGCGGACTCGCTCGGCGCGGTCAGGTCAGACGCGGCCGGAGGTCCAGTACCGCTCGGCCGACCCGTCGATGCCGCCGATCTCGGCGAGTCCTCGTCCGTAGGAGCGGACGGCGTCGGCCATCTGGATGTCGCCGTCGAACAGTCGCTCGATCTGGCTCGCATAGAGGCTGACGCCCATGATCTTGCGCTCGATCTGGTCGGTGATGTCGGCGTACTCGGGGACGACGCTCACGTCGGACGGCAGCGACGCGACCGGGTTCGCGCCGCCGAGGTCCTCGAGCCGCTTGAAATCGGTCCACCACGCGTACGGGAAGTCCTCGTAGAAGACGACGATCCCGGCATAGTCGGGGCCGGGCATCACCCAGCGGCGGCCCTCCTGGAGAAGGCGCACGCCCACCTCCCGGCAGAGCTGGTGATCGACGTGGCCGCCGACCCCGAGCGGGAGGTAGACCTTCTGCGGTTCGAGTCGGGCGATCTCCTGGCGGAGCAGCTCGTACGGCGCGTCGTCGTCGGCGCGCGGCATGCCGAGCAGCTCGTCGTCGCCCTCGTAGCCGCGGAAGACGGCGTCGGGCAGGTCGAGGAACACGATCGAAGCCTCGGCGAAATAGGCGAACCGCTCGTCCTCGACGCGGCGACGGGCCATGAGAGCGCCGGCCGCCGCGGCATCGACGACGTCGTCGGTGAAGACCGCGCCCTGGGTGGAGAGGTCGTCCATCACCGGCTGCTCGGCGAGCGATTCGTTGCGGATGCTGGCACGGCGGTACCACGACGAGCGCTGCCAGAAGCGCTTCGCGGCCTGGTCCGCGTCGGACTGGGTGGCCTCGAGTCGCTCCTCGCTCGCGGCCCAGGACGGGACGAGCACAGCCGTCGGCCAGTCCGCCTCGATGGAGCTCCGGTTGAACGCCTCGCTCGCCGGCCACAGCGCCTTCGAGCCGAAGCCGAGCGCCTCGCGCTGGTACGACGTCAACCGATCCGACGCATCCTCGCCGGAAAAGACCGTCAGGATCGCGACGTTCTGGCCCAGCTCCCGGAGGCTCGCGATGAGTCCGCCGCAGGAGAGTGCGACGTCGTCCGGGTGCGGGGCGACGAAGACGTGCGTCATGGCCGGCCGAGTATACCGAGCTAGGCGCGGCTCTCGCGGGATGCCGTCGGCGGCACCCCTGGCGCGGTGGATGGCAGGACGGGCGCGTCGGGCCGCCAGTCGTCGACCAGGCGCTGCACGGAGACGTTGCGTCGCTGGACCGCGACGATCACCGCGGCCAGGACGGCCGCGCCCGGTGCCGGGAAGGCGATCACGGCGGCGGCCAGCGGCGTCAGCGCGGGCACGGCGAGCGTCGAGTAATACCACTGTGTCGTCGGCCACAGCGCGGGCACGGCCAGCCATGCCGCTCGTTCGCGACCCACGAACAGCAGGGCGATGAGCGCGACCGGGATGAGCCATGGGATCGCGGTCGCGGACAGGCCACCGTCGGACTGCGTCGCGAGGGCGTCCGACAGGTCGCCGAACTGCGCGATGTACGACGCCCACGGCAGGATCGGCGCAGTCACCGCGAGGAGGACCGCCGTGACCAGCAGCGCTCGCCAGCGAAGCGTCAGGGTGACCGGCACGACCGCGTAGATCTTGAGGAAGACGGCGAGCGGCCCGGCGCCGAGCAGGATCAGCGGGACGAGCAGGTTCTGGGGGTTGCCGTTCCAGGCCGCATCGAGGAACGGCGGGAAGAGGATCCACCACCACGGCAGGTGGAGGATCCGGACCGTGGCCACCGCGCCGACGGTCGCAAGGACGATCATCACGGCGATCCCGAGCTGCTCCGGGAGGATGGCGATCGGCGCAAGCGGGATGAGGGTCGGTGGCGGCGCCGCGAACCGCTGGGTGTCGATGAAGACCCATGGGTCGACGCCGTCGAGCCAGGCGCGCGTCGCCTTCAGGTAGAGCCGCGCATCGAAGCCCGCCTCGCCCGTGATCAGGACGGACAACCGCATCGCGCTGATGACCGCGAACCAGACCGCGAGCCAGTACCGCTTGACCCAGGCCAGGACGAAGCCGAAGTCCGGCCCGCGCGCCGCGCGTGTCACGGTTCGTAGCCGGAGAAGCCGCCCGAACCGATGAGTGGCACGAAGACGCAGTAGCCGTCCGAGCGCTCGAGCCACTCGTCGCCGTGGCGGGTCACGATCGTCAGCAGCTGCCGATCGCGCGGGCCGACCGGGATGACCAGGCGCGCGCCGTCGCGGAGTTGCTCGCGAAGGGCGTCGGGGACGGCAGGTGCGGCCGCGGTGACGATGATGCCGTCCCATGGCGCGCCGTTCGGGTCGCCGAGGCTGCCGTCGGCCTCGCGGATCTCCACCGAGCCCACGAGCGACGGAGCCAGCGCCTCGATGCGGGCGCGCGCGGTCGGGATGAGCGAGGCCTGGCGCTCCAATGAGGTGACCCGGGCGCCGAGCCAGGCCAGGACCGTCGCCTGGTAGCCGGATCCCGTTCCGATCTCGAGGATGCGATCGCCCGGCTGGACCGCGAGGTGCTCGGTCATCTTGGCGACCATCAGTGGTTGGCTGATCGTCTGGCCTGCCTCGATCGGAAGGGCCTCGTCGCGGTAGGCCTCGTGGCGGTACGACTCCGGGACGAAGTCCTCGCGCGGGATCGCGCCCATCGCGGCGAGCACACGCTCGTCGGTGAC
>Ga0184625_10000720_pt1 | contig 12958 bp, 8 predicted proteins | sample PLM3_30_b1_FD_133151 | JGI IMG/M metagenome (GOLD analysis project Ga0184625, IMG submission 133151) | Groundwater sediment microbial communities from an aquifer in East River, Colorado, USA - PLM3_30_b1 | ecosystem: Environmental > Terrestrial > Soil > Riparian zone | place: USA: East River... | reverse complement strand
TGCACGGCACGGACCTGATCACCGATTGTCACCTCGGCCGTGCCACGCACGACAACCCAGTGCTCGGCGCGATGGCGATGTTTTTGCAATGACAGTATGCCGCCCGGGACGACGACGATACGTTTGACCTGAAAGCGTTCACCCGCATCGATTGATTCGTAATAGCCCCAAGGCCGGTGCACCCGCTTATGGTCGGTCGCCTCCGGCCTTTTTGCCGCCTTTAGTCTTTCGACGAGTTCGCGCACCTCTTGCGCGCGTGCGCGCGGCACCACCATGACAGCATCGGAAGTGTGAACGACGATGAGGTCTTTGACGCCGACCACCGCAGTAAGGCGATCGTGGGAATGCACGACGCAGTCGTTGGAATCCACCGTCACCACCGGACCTTCCAACACGTTGCCGGCGGAATCACGTGGCGTGATGTCGAATAGCGCATCCCAGCTTCCGATGTCGGACCAGGGGAATTGGCCAACTACGACGGCGGCGCGGTCAGTCTTCTCCATGACGGCGTAGTCAATTGATTTCTGCGGCGCCCGCGTGAAGGCTTCGGGGTCCAGCCGCAGGAATCCAAGGTCGTTCGTGGCGCGGGCAATCGAGTCCGTGATCGCCGCCGCGATTTCCGGCTCCAGTCGCTCGAGCTCCGAAAGCAAGACGTCTGCGCGGAAAAGGAAGTTGCCGGAATTCCACAAATAACCGTTTCTGACGTACTGAGCCGCGGTCGCGGCGTCCGGTTTTTCGACGAAACGTTTCACGGCATGCACAGAGCCGCCGCCGACCGAGTCGCCCGGAAGGATATAGCCGTAGCTCGTCTTCGGTTCGGTAGGCTTGATTCCGAACGTAACAATGCGACCGGCTTCAGCCGCCGCGCGCCCGGCGATACAAGTGTTGCGGAATGCCTCAACGTCCAGAATGATGTGGTCGGCAGCAAGGGCCAGTATGACGGCCTGCGGGTCGCGGCTGGCAGCGACTGCCGTTGCCGCGGCGATAGCAGGTCCGGAGTCACGCCGCACAGGTTCAATGACGACGGTCGCTTCGACGCCGACGTCCTCAGCCTGGCGCCGTGCGAAGAAGTGAAAATTTGGCCCGGTAATGACGATCGGCGGCGCAAACATCGGATCCCGCACGCGCAGCAAAGTCTCCTGGTAGGTCGACCTCTTACCCACCAAAGGGAGGAATTGCTTGGGCAGGGCATCGCGTGACACCGGCCAAAGTCGTGTCCCGGCGCCGCCGGCCAACAAGATGGGGATGATTGGTGAAGGCATGAGCGGTTGGTGGTCGGGGCCCTTTGTTCCGGTAAGAAATTGTCTTAAGGCAGTTCCCGGTATCTGACTATCGCTATCGCCCCGTGAAACTCAAGTCGCTTGATCCGGTGTTCAGCCTGGGAGCAGGGACAATCCCTGATGATTGAGCGCATTTTAACGGTCGGCGGATTTACGCTGCTGTCTCGCGTCAGCGGCTTCGCTCGCGACATTATTCTAGCCGCCGTGCTGGGCGCAGGTCCGGTGGCCGACGCCTTCTTTGTGGCCCTCCGCCTGCCCAACCATTTCCGGGCGATTTTCGCAGAAGGCGCTTTTAATGCCGCCTTCGTGCCCTCGTACGCGCGAATTCGCACGGAGGGCGGCGGCATCCGTGCCGGGCAATTTGCCGATCGGATTTTCACATTACTGCTCGCGAGCCAGATCGTCCTGCTTGCAATAGCGCTGATATTCACGCCGGCGGTGATCAATGTGCTCGCGCCCGGCTTCTCACGCGACCCCGCCCGCTTTGAGCTCGCCGTCGAACTCACCCGCATCACATTTCCCTATTTGCTGCTGGTCACGCTGGTGACCCTCTATGGGGGCATCCTCAACGCCTTGCAGCGCTTCGCGGCAGCTGCCGCGGCGCCAATTTTTCTCAACCTGTCGCTTATTCTTGCCCTGGCGCTGGCAGCTTTCTTTCCCACCGCCGGTCACGCGGCGGCCTGGGGCGTACTGGTCGCGGGCGTCCTGGAATTCTTGCTGGTCGCGGGGGACGCAAGCCGCGTCGGGGTGCTGACAAGATTGCGCTGGCCGGAACTCGACGCCGACGTGCGGCAATTCTTTCGCGCGCTCGGTCCGGCAGTCGTGGGCTCCGCCGGCGTGCAGCTCGCGCTGTTCGCCGACACGATCATTGCCAGCTTCCTGCCGACGGGCGCGCTCTCTGCGCTCTATTATGCCGATCGTATCAATCAATTGCCGATCGGCGTGATAGGAATTGCCGCCGGCACGGTCATTCTTCCCGAGATGTCGCGGCTTCTCGCGCAAGGTGATCAGCATGGCGCCGGACACGCGCAGAGTCGGGCGATCGAATTTACTTTGCTGCTGTCGATCCCGTGCGTCGTTGCATTTTTTGTCGTCCCCGATCTGATCATGCGCGCGCTGTTCATGCGCGGCGCATTTACGGCTGCCGATGCAGATGCGGCGGCGCGCACGCTCACGGCTTACGCTTTCGGACTGCTGCCGTTCGTCCTCATTCGCAGCGCGGTCGCGACTTTCTTCGCGCGCGGCGATACGGCAACACCGGTGAAAGCCGCCTTGATCGCAGCGGCCGTCAACATTGCATTCAAGGTGCTGTTGATGGGACCGCTGGCGCAAGTCGGGCTCGCATTGGCGACGTCGATCGGCGCTTGGATCAATCTCGGCTTGGTCATCTGGTTCGCGGTCCGCGCGGGTCACCAGACGCACGATGCTCGCCTGCGGCGGTCGGTGATACGGCTCGCGATTGCGGGGGTCGCGCTCACCGCGGCGCTATGGCTATGTCATGCGCCGGTAGTCCATTGGCTGGAAAAATGGGATGGACCGCGCGATCTCGCCGCGCTGGCGATTCTCGCGGCAATCGGTGCCGCCGTTTATGGCGGAATCCTTCTGATTCTGTTCGGAAGCAAGTGGATTATGACATTTCGCCGCAAGCAAGGCCGTTAAATTGACGTTACTTTGGGCTATTGCCTAGGGCGCGAAGTGGACATAGTTCACTGGCAACGCTATTGGGACAGGCCGCGTTAGTGAGCCCTTCGCTGCAGGCATCCATGAATTCCACTGATCTTGTTTCATCATTTTCTTTGATGCATGGCGCTCGCCCGCTGGCGATTGCGTTGGCGATTGCGACTTTGGTCGCAAGTTGCGGCGAGCGTCAGCAGCAGAGCGGTGGCCCGCCGCCGCCGGCGGTTACATTCGCGAAGCCGATCAAGCGTACGGTTGTTGACTACGACGAATATGTCGGCCGCTTCACCGCGATCAATGCGGTCGAGATACGCGCGCGGGTCTCCGGCTATCTCGACAAATTGCATTTCAAGGATGGACAGCTCGTCAAACAGGGGGACTTGCTCTTCACGATTGACAAGCGTCCCTTCCAAAACGCGCTCGATCAGGCGCGCGCAAATCTTGTGCAGGCGCAGTCCAACCTTGCCTTCACCGAATCCGACTATACGCGCGGGCAGCAGCTCGTGCGTGACAAGACCATTACCGATCAGACCTTCGAACAGCGCGCGCAAGCTTTCCGGAATGCCAGGGCTTCGGTCACCAACAACGAGGCGGCTGTGCGCCAGGCCGAGCTCGACCTGGAGTTCACCGAATTGCGTGCGCCGATCAACGGCCGTATCGGCGACCGGCGTGTGTCTCCCGGTAACCTTGTAACCGGCGGCACCGGCGGCAATACCACGCTGCTGGCAGCCATCGTGTCAACCGACCCGATCTATTTCGAGTTCACGTTCGATGAGGCTTCCTATCTTCGCTACCAGCGCCTGGCGAGCGCCGGCCAGGATGTCGCCAGCCGGAATACCGGCGTGCCGGTTGCGCTCAAGCTTATCGACGAAAGCGATTTTGACCATGAAGGTCGGATGGACTTCGTCGACAACGTAATTGAACGCTCGACAGGCACGATCCGCGGGCGGGCGGTCGTTGCGAACACGAACGAAATATTCACGCCGGGGATGTTTGCGCGCGTTCGCGTGCCCGGCACATCGCCCTATGAGGCATTGCTTGTTCCGGACGCGGCCATCGGCACCGAGCAGGCGCGCCGGTTCGTCATGGTCGTCGACGATCAGGATACGGCGCAACCAAGATACGTCACGCTTGGCCAAGTCACGAAGGATGGCCTGCGGGCCATCAAGGATGGCATCGGTCCCGATGATCGTGTCGTCGTCAGTGGCCTGATGCAGGCTCGCCCGGGCCAGAAGGTGCGGCCGGAAGAGCAGGGCGCTAAGCCCGCCGCTCCCGGGGCCGGCGGCGCGCCGCAAGCGGCCAAGTAACCGGCGTTCCACCTCATGCGTATTTCCCATTTCTTCATCGATCGGCCGATCTTCGCCTGTGTCGTCTCGATCGTGTTCGTGATCCTCGGCGGCGTCGCCTTTTCCCGCCTGCCGGTCGCGCAGTATCCGGAAATCGCGCCCCCGACGATCACCGTGACGGGCCAATATCCCGGCGCCAACGCCGATGTTGTTGCCGCCACCGTGGTCACGCCGATCGAGCAGCAGATCAACGGCGTCGAGAACATGATCTACCTGTCGTCGAATTCGACCGGCGACGGCCGCTTCACGATTTCGGTCAGCTTCGACATCGGCACAAATCTTGATATTGCACAGGTTCAGGTGCAGAACCGGGTCGCCATTGCGCAGCCGCGCCTGCCGGTGGATGTGCGCAATATCGGCGTCACGGTGAACAAGAGCTCGCCCGACCTGATGATGGTCGTGCACCTTTATTCGCCGGATAAGTCGCGCGACACGCTGTTTATTTCCAACTACGCGACCATCGAGATCACCGACACCATCACCCGCGTGGATGGCGTCGGCTCGCTCATCGTGTTTGGCAGCCGCGATTATGCGATGCGCGCCTGGCTCGATCCGGATCGATTGCAGTCGCTCGGGTTGACGGCCAACGACGTAGTCTTGGCGCTGCAGGGCCAGAACGTGCAGGTCGCCTCCGGCGTGCTCAATCAGCCGCCGGTGGACAAGCCCGGCGCGTTCCAGATCTCCGTGCAGACGCTGGGCCGGCTAACAAGCACCGAGGAATTCGGCAACATCGTCATCAAGCAGACGGCGAATGCCGTGGTGCGGGTGAAGGACATAGCGACGGTCGAACTGGCCGCGCAGGACTATTCAACCAATTCCTATCTCGATCGCGATCCGGCGATCGCCATCGGTATCTTCCAAAGGCCTGGATCGAACGCGCTATCGACCGCCACGAACATCAAGAAAACGATGGACGACTTGTCCAAGCGTTTTCCGCCTGGCCTGAAATACGACATCATCTACAATCCGACCGAATTCATTCAGCAATCGGTCGAGGCGGTCGAGTCGACGATAGGCGAGGCCATCATTCTCGTCGTGCTCGTCGTCATTCTTTTCCTGCAAACATGGCGGGCGGCGATCATTCCGATCGTGGCCATTCCGGTCTCGCTGATCGGCACGTTCTTTTTCATGGCGATGTTCGGATTCACCCTGAACAATCTTTCGCTGTTCGGCCTTGTGCTGGCGATCGGCATCGTGGTCGATGACGCCATCGTCGTGGTGGAAAACGTCGAGCGTAACATCGAGGCAGGCCTGAGCCCGCGCGACGCGGCGATCAAGAGTATGGACGAGGTCGGCGGGGCGTTGATCGCGATCGCCCTGGTGCTGTCGGCGGTGTTCATTCCGTCGGCCTTTATTACCGGCATATCCGGTCAGTTTTACCGGCAATTCGCGCTGACGATCGCCGGCGCCACTGTCATCTCGTTGATCGTCTCGTTGACCCTGTCGCCGGCGCTTTGCGCCCTTCTGCTCAAGCCTCACCGCGAGCTCACGGATGGACACTGGTGGAGCAAGCCGATTCGCGGCTTCTTCGGTCTATTCAATCATTATTTCGATATGCTCACGCGCGGCTACGGCAGGCTCTCGGCGAAGCTTGTTCGCATCGCAGTATTGATGCTGGTGGTCTATGCCGGGGTTATCGCCTTCGGCTTGAACGAATTTCGCAAGACGCCGGTCGGCTTCATTCCGCAGCTCGACCGCGGCTATCTCATCATCATAACGCAGCTGCCGCCGGCGGCTTCGCTTGCGCGCACCGACGAGGTGAACCGCCAGGCGGTCGAGATTGCGCTATCGACTCCCGGGATCGCGCATGCCGTGAACATTGTCGGCTTCTCCGGCGCGACGTTCACCAACGCACCCAATTCCGGCGCCATTTTCGTGACGCTCGATCCATTCGAGAAACGCGCAGATGATCCGCGACAGTCGGCTGCCGCAATCCAGGGGCAACTGTTCCAGCGTCTGTCCACCATCCACGATGGCCTGATCTTCGTCGCGGCGCCACCGCCCGTTTCGGGCATAGGCAATGCCGGCGGCTTCCGCATGATGATCGAAGATCGTGCCGGACGCGGCCCGGAGGCCTTGCAGGGCGTCACTTACGCAATGATGGGGAAGGCGGCGCAGACGCCGGGTCTACAGCAGGTTTTCTCGCTGTTCGAGAACACGACGCCGCAGCTCTATCTCGATATCGACCGCACCAAAGCGCAACTTCTCAGCATCAACGTGCCGGATGTATTTGCCGCGCTGCAGATCTACCTCGGCTCCAGCTATGTAAACGACTTCAACTTGTTCGGCCGCACGTATCGCGTGGTGGCGCAGGCGCGCAGCGACAACCGCAGCGATCCTAGCGACGCCTTGAAGATCCGGGTCCGCAACAATCTTGGCGAGACGGTCCCGCTCGGGGCCTTCACGACCGTGCGGACAGTGACCGCACCGTACCGCGTGCCGCGATATAACCTTTATCCGGCGGCCGAACTCGACGGTGCCGCCGCGCCCGGTTACAGCCAGGGCCAGGCGATCAAGATCATGGAGCAACTCGCGGCGGAGACATTGCCGCAAGGCTTCTCCTATGAGTGGACCACGCTCGCCTTCCAGCAGATCCGCGCCGGCAATACCGCAACTTTTGCCTTCGTGCTGGCCGTGGTGTTCGTTTTCCTGGTGCTGGCGGCGCAATTTGAAAGCCTGACCTTGCCGGCTGCGGTCATAATGATCGTGCCGATGTGCCTGATCGCGTCGATTGTCGGTGTCGTGCTGCGCGGTCAGGACAACAACATTCTCACCCAGGTCGGCTTCGTCGTGCTGATCGGCCTTGCGGCGAAGAATGCCATTCTGATCGTCGAATTCGCCAAGCAGCTCGAGGACGGCGGTCGCAACACTTTGGATGCAGCCGTTGAAGCGGCCCACTTGCGGCTGCGGCCGATTTTGATGACGTCGTTTGCCTTCATCCTCGGCGTGTCGCCGCTGGTCTGGGCAGTCGGTGCCGGCGCGGAGTTAAGACAGACGCTTGGCACGGCGGTTTTCTCCGGCATGATCGGCGTCACCGCCTTCGGGCTCCTATTCACGCCCGTATTCTACGTGGTGTGGCGGTGGGTTGCGAAGCGTCTTTCAGTCCGCCGCAAAGTGCAGCAAACTGCTGAATAGACTGACTCCACAGACCGGCGACTGCAAATGACGATGAAGTTCGGATTTGGCCAGCCGCTCACGCGCAAGGAAGATGACCCGCTTTTGCGTGGGGCAGGGCGCTACGTCGCCGATATCAGCCCAGGGCGCCCGCTTCACGCCGTTGTCCTGCGTTCACCCCATGCCCACGCGCGCCTTCGCATTGTCGATGCCGCGCGTGCGCGTGAAATGCCAGGCGTGCGTTTGGTGCTGACCGCTGCCGATATTTCGGCATTGGGCCCCCTGCCGACGCCCGGCGTCGTGCCGAACGTCGACATCAAGATTCCGAACTATCCGATTCTGGCAAAAGACGTCGTTCGCCACGTGGGCGATGCCGTCGCTTTTGTTGTGGCCGACAGCCTCGACCAGGCCAAGGACGCCGCAGAGGCGCTCGAAATCGACTGGCAGGTGCTGCCCCATGTCATCGGTGCGGTGGCGGCGCTTCAGTCCGGCGCGCCGCAGGTTTGGGGGGACCGGCCGGGCAATCTCGCTTTCGAAGTCGAGGCCGGCGACGCGCGCGCGACCAAAGAAGCCTTCGCCAAGGCTGCAAAAATCGTCGAGCTGACAATCGTCAATCAGCGTCTGGTCACCAACTATCTTGATACGCGCGGCGTGGTCGCGGAATTCGACGGCGATCGCTATACGCTGACCCTCAGCAGCCAGGGCAGCCACATCATCCGCAACATCATCGCCGGCGATGTGATGAAGCTGCCTCCGGAAAAAATGCGCGTGCTGACGCCGGACGTCGGTGGCGGCTTCGGCACCAAGCTCTTTCCCTACCGGGAATACGCGCTCGCCGCCGTCGCTGCCGAACGCTTGCGTCGTCCGGTCAAATGGATTTGCGATCGGACCGAGCACTTTCTCGGCGACAGCCATGGCCGCGACAATATCTCCACCGCGCGTCTGGCGATCGACGACAAAGGGCGCTTCCAGGCGCTCGAGCTCGACATCATCGCCGACATGGGTGCTTATCTGTCGTGTTATGCACCTTACATTCCGTGGCTGGGCGTCGGCATGGCGACCGGCCCCTATGACATCCCGATCGCGCACGTGCGGCTGCGCGCGGCCTATACCAATACGGTTCCGGTCGACGCCTATCGGGGCGCCGGACGGCCGGAGGCGTCTTATCTGATCGAACGCGTCGTGGACGCGGCGGCTCACGATCTCGGCACGGCGCCGGACGTATTGCGGCGGAAAAATCTCATCCGGCCGAAGGCGCTGCCCTACAGGACTCCGACCGGAAAAGTTTACGACTCGGGCGATTTCGCCGGAACGCTGGAACGCGCGCAGGAACTCGTTGAATGGGACGGATTCAACAAGCGCGCGGCGCAGTCGCGGCGCGCCGGGAAGCTGCGCGGCATCGGTATCGCCACCTATGTCGAGGCTTGCGGCAACAATGGTCCGGAAACTGCAACGCTCACGCTTGATCGCGATGGCGGCGTGACCTTGCTCATCGGTTCGCAGTCGACCGGCCAAGGGCACGCAACGTCCTATGCCCAGCTTGTTGCCGAATACCTGGACCTGCCGCCCGAACGCGTGCGGGTGATTCAAGGCGACACCGACCGAATAAAGACAGGGGCAGGTACCGGCGGATCGAGTTCGATCCCCGTCGGCGGTGTCTCTGTTGACCGCGCAACCAGGAAGCTCGCCACCCAGATCAAGGAGATCGCAGCCGATGCGCTCGAAGCTTCAGCCAGCGATCTTGAGATTGCGGAGGGCCGTGTCCGCATTGCCGGCACGGATCGCGCGATTACATTTGCCGATCTCGCCGCCCATGATCGCGCGACAGCGGACAAGCTACGCACGTCGGAAGAATTTGGCGTCGAACCGCCGACTTATCCGAACGGTACGCACATTGCCGAGGTCGAAATCGATCCGGATACCGGCAAGACCGACATCGTACGCTACGTGGTGGTCGATGATTTCGGCGCAACGCTCAATCCGCTGCTGCTCGAGGGCCAGGTGCATGGCGGCGCAGTGCAAGGCATCGGTCAAGCGCTGATGGAAGATACGGTCTACGATTCTTCAAACGGTCAATTGCTCAGCGCAAGTTTGATGGACTACGCGATGCCGCGCGCGGAACATGCGCCCGACTTCGTGTTCGAGACGCGCAACGTGCCGTGCAAAACCAATCCGCTTGGCGTCAAGGGCGCGGGCGAGGCGGGCGCGATCGGGTCGTGTCCGGCGGTTATCAATGCGATCGTCGACGCGCTTTGGCGCACGTATCGCATTCGTCACATCGACATGCCGGCAACTCCCCGCCGAGTCTGGGAAGCGATCATGACTGCCCAGAAAGCCGCTATTTGATTGGGGATTCCTTCGGTCACAATTTCGTGATTGAGCGCGCCGCGGCGGATCGCAGCCGGCCCCGGAATAAGCCAGGGCACTTGGTGTTTGCCGGAGACTGGAAAGCCTCGAAGGGAGGAGCTAATGAAATTTGCTTCCGCCGTTGCGGTCGTCGCTGTCGTTGCCTTAGGCGCGACCGCGGTCTTGGCGCAACAGGATCCAATCGCCGCACGCAAGGCGTTGATGAAGGCAAACGGGCAGGGCGCCGGCGCCCTCGCCAAGATGGTCAAAGGCGAAGCGCCCTTTGATCCGGCGATAGCGAAAAAAGCGTTCGCTAGTTTCGAAGACGCGGCGGCTAAAATGCCCGCTCTTTTCCCCGACAACTCGAAGACCGGCGGAGAAACGGCGGCGTTGCCGAAGATCTGGGAGGACATGGCAGACTTCAAAGCGAGGTTCGTCAAGCTTGGCAACGATGCCAAGACGGCCGATGCCTCCGTGAAGGATCTCGACAGCCTTAAGGCTACTTTTTCCGAGCTTGGCAAGAACTGCAGCGGTTGCCACGAACTCTATCGCCTCAAAAAGAGTTGAGTTTCGCCCGAGCGAAGCAACTTGGGGGCGGACCGTCCGAAGGGACGTGCCGCCCCTTCGCTTTCCGGAACCAAGGCAAGCGAATAAGATTGCGCCGGAGAGATCAACATGCTGCGCAAGCTTATCGTCGCCGGGGCGGTGGCCCTTGTCATTGGACTGGCAGCGTTTTGGTTTCTCACTATTCCGGCGACAGTGCCCGCCAGCGCGCTGGGGCCGTACACGCCGGATCTCGCGAATGGCAAGGTCATGTTCTACGCGGGCGGTTGCGCATCTTGTCATGCGGTGCCCAAGCAGGAGGACAAGACCAGGCTGGGCGGCGGCCTCGGTCTGCGCTCGCCATTCGGCACTTTCTACGTGCCGAATATCTCGTCAGACCGAACCGATGGCATTGGTGCCTGGAACGAGGCGCAATTCGTCACCGCCATGGTCAAGGGGACTTCGCCGACGGGCGAGCACCTGTTTCCCGCATTTCCTTACACGTCGTATCAGCGCATGAATTTCAACGATCTGCGCGACCTCTTCGCATATTTGAAAACGTTGCCGGCAATAACGGGAAAAGTGCGCGAGCACGACGTGCCATTTCCATTCAACATCCGCCGGACGCTCGGTCTTTGGAAATTGCTTTTCCTCGACGGCCAACCATTTTCGCCCGATCCATCCCAATCGGCGCAATGGAATCGCGGTGCTTACCTGGTCAACGGACCGGGGCACTGCGCCGAATGCCATTCTCCCCGGAACATTTTGGGAAGCATCAAGCGGGGAGAACGGTTCACCGGCGGACCAAGCCCCGACGGCCAAGGTGGTGTGCCTAACATCACCCAGCAAAAGCTAAAAAATTGGACGGTCAATGACATCGCCGACACGCTTACGACGGGAATGACACCGGATGCGGATTTTGTCGGCGGCAACATGGCCGAGGTGGTGCGAAACACGGCGCAATTGAGCGCGGCCGACCGCGAGGCGATGGCGACCTATATCAAATCGCTGCCGGCGGCTGGCGCGGCCGCACCGGCTAAATAAGCGCGGACATATTGTGTATTGACCGGGACATTCCCGGCCGCCGTCGTAATGTTGGGCGAATCGCCGATTCGCCTATGCATCCTTTTAAAGCCATTGGTCTTAAGCTGATTTCCGCATTGCTGTTTGCCGCAATGTCGGCCTTGGTACGCCAATTGGGCGACGTCGCACCAGTCGGCCAGATGGTGTTTTTCCGCAGCGTCTTCGCGATTTTGCCGGTGGTCGTGATCTATGCCATTCGCGGCGAACTTCGCACCGCGATGCACACGAGCCGTCCGCTTGGGCAGCTCGGCCGTGGTACGCTCAGCGTTGCGGGCATGTTCTCGAACTTCTCCGCTCTCACGCGGCTGCCGCTGGCCGATGCAACTGCGATCTCATTCGCGTCACCGCTTATCACTGTGGCTCTTGCCGCCATCGTGCTCAAGGAACGGGTCCGGATCTATCGTTGGTCGGCAGTGGTGGTCGGCTTTGTCGGCGTGATCGTTATGCTGATCCCGCATTTTGAGATCAGCCACTATGCTGCGGCGGGTGCTGCCACCGCTGCCGCTGTCGGTTCGATGTTCGCCCTCACATCCGCCATCTGCAATGCAGGCACGGTGATCCAGACCCGGAGACTCACGCAGACGGAGACCACGTCATCGATCGTGTTTTATTTCTCGCTTATCTGCGCCATTGCCGGCGCCCTGACGTTGCCGTTTGCATGGCATTCTCCGACAGCGCGCGAGCTCGTCGCACTCGTTTCACTCGGCATCCTCGGAGGCCTCGCGCATATCTTTTTGACCGAAAGTTACCGGTATGCCCCTGCCTCGGTCGTCGCGCCGTTCGACTACAGCTCGATGCTGTGGGCGTTATTGCTCGGATATTGGCTCTTCGGCGAATTGCCGGACACCTTGGTCTATCTGGGCGCAGCGATTGTCACCGGGGCCGGCCTGTTCGTGATCTGGCGCGAACGCCAGCTCGGCCTGCAGCGCGCGCGTGAGGCAGAAGGCCCACCCTAGGCCTGGAACGCCTTGAAGGTGATGATGGTGTGGGTGTCCTTGATGCCGGCAATGCACTGGACCTTTTCGTTGACGAAGTGACCGATATCCGTGTTGCTATCCACGTAGAATTTCACGAGTAGATCGTAGTCGCCGGCGGTCGAATAAATCTCGGATGCAATTTCGGCCTCAGCCAGGTCGTTTGCCACCTGATAGGATTTTCCAAGTTCGCATTTGATCTGGACGAAGAAGGGGGTCATCGGAGGACTCCAAGGGCCTGTCCGGCAATCCAGCAAAAACACGGGTCGCTGGCAAGGCGGTGCCGGAATGCCGGTCGTCATTCCGGGACGGTGCCGAAGACGCCGGGCCCGGAATCCAACACGGGTTCGGCGCCTGCTTCTGGATTCCGGGTTCGCTCGCTTTGCTCGCGCCCCGGAATGACGGAGGTGCTGCGGCCGGGGGATGATGGAGGTGCTGCCGCGGCTCCCCCTATTGCCTTGGGCTCACGCGCAGACTACGTATCTGAGCAGCAATCTCGTGGGGTGTCCGGCGGCGGCCGGGCTGAGAGGCAAAAGCCAACCCAACGAACCTGATCCGGGTCATGCCGGCGGAGGGACCAGAGATGCATCATCCC
>Ga0184625_10000719_pt1 | contig 12977 bp, 11 predicted proteins | sample PLM3_30_b1_FD_133151 | JGI IMG/M metagenome (GOLD analysis project Ga0184625, IMG submission 133151) | Groundwater sediment microbial communities from an aquifer in East River, Colorado, USA - PLM3_30_b1 | ecosystem: Environmental > Terrestrial > Soil > Riparian zone | place: USA: East River... | reverse complement strand
GGCGGACACGGCACCGCTGAGCGTGTCGGGGAAGTCCTCGCCGACGCCGACGTCCCGAACCGGCTCACCGATCGGATCGAAACGGCACCAGATCGCGGCGTGGTCCACGTCAGCACCGGCGCGCTCGCACATGGCTTCGTCGCCGACGCCGCCGGGCTGGTCGTCCTGACCGAGGACGACATCACCGGGCAGCGGGCGTCGACGAAAGACATGCGGCGGTTGCCCAGCAGGCGCAGGAACCAGGTCGACCCGCTGCAGCTGCGGCCCGGCGACCACGTCGTCCACGACCAGCACGGCGTGGGCCGGTACGTCGAGATGACCAGCCGAACCGTCACGGGTGCCACCCGCGAGTACCTGGTGATCGACTATGCACCGTCGCGGCGAGGCCAACCCCCCGACCGGCTCTATGTCCCCACCGATCAGCTCGACCAGGTCACCAGGTATGTGGGCGGCGATACCCCGTCGCTGGACCGGATCGGCGGCTCGGACTGGGCCAAGCGCAAGGGACGGGCCCGCAAGGCCGTCCGCGAGATCGCCGCCGAGCTGATCCGGCTCTATGCCGCCCGACAGGCGGCACCTGGCTACGCGTTCGGGCCGGACACTCCGTGGCAGCGGGAGCTCGAGGACGCCTTCGCGTACGTGGAGACGCCCGACCAGCTCACGGTGATCGACGAGGTGAAGCGCGACATGGAGCGTTCGGTGCCGATGGACCGAGTGATCGCCGGAGACGTGGGGTACGGCAAGACCGAGATCGCCGTGCGGGCAGCGTTCAAAGCCGTGCAGGACGGCAAGCAGGTTGGTGTGCTGGTGCCCACGACCCTGCTGGTGTCACAGCACTACGAGACCTTTTCCGAGCGCTACGCGTCGTTCCCGGTGATCGTGCGGCCGTTGTCTCGGTTCCAGTCCGACCGGGAGGCGGCGGACACTCTTCGCGGGCTCGCCGAGGGCTCCGTCGACGTCGTCATCGGCACGCACCGTCTGCTCACCGGCGATGTCCGGTTCAAGGATCTCGGACTGCTCGTCGTCGACGAGGAGCAGCGGTTCGGCGTCGAGCACAAGGAGAAGCTCAAGCGGCTGCGGACCGATGTTGACGTGCTCACCATGTCTGCAACGCCGATCCCGCGAACGTTGGAGATGTCGATCACTGGGATCCGGGACATGTCGACCATCACCACGCCGCCGGAGGAGCGGCACCCAGTCCTCACCTATGTCGGTGCGTACGACGAGAAGCAGATCGGCGCCGCCATCCGCCGTGAGCTGATGCGTGACGGCCAGGTGTTCTTCGTGCACAACCGCGTGGAGACGATCGAGAAGGCGGCTTCCCGGCTGCGCGAGCTCGCCCCCGAGGCACGGGTTGTCACTGCACACGGGCAGATGGCCGAGCACACGCTGGAACAGGTCATCGCCGATTTCTGGGAGCGCGCCGCTGACGTCCTGGTCTGCACCACGATCGTGGAGACCGGCCTGGACATCTCCAACGCGAACACGCTCATCGTCGACCGGCCGGACCGGCTCGGCCTCGCCCAGCTGCACCAGCTCCGTGGTCGGGTGGGCCGTGGCCGGGAACGTGCGTATGCCTACTTCCTCTATCCACCGGAGATTCCGCTGACCGAGGAGGCGCACGAGCGGCTGGCGACGATCGCGACCCATTCGGAGCTCGGCGCAGGCATGCAGGTGGCGATGAAGGATCTCGAGATCCGCGGCGCGGGCAACCTGCTCGGCGGTGAGCAGTCCGGGCACATCGCCGACGTCGGTTTCGACCTCTACGTCCGGCTGGTTGGCGACGCGGTGACCGAATACCGCGGCGAGGGCGGCCCAGCCACACCCGAGGTTCGGGTAGAGCTGCCGGTCGACGCCTATCTGCCCCACGAGTACATCTCCAGTGAGCGGCTGCGGCTCGAGGCGTACCGACGCCTGTCCGAGGCACTCACCGATGCCGACGTCGACGCGGCAGCAGAAGAGCTCGACGACCGGTACGGCGAACCGCCGCGCCCGGTGCGCAATCTGCTGGAAGTCGCCCGGTTCCGGGCGCATGCGCGCGCCGCCGCTCTGCGGGAGGTGACCCTGCAGGGCCGGCACGTTCGCTTCGGGCCGGTCTCCCTGCGGGATTGGCAACGCGTTCGACTGGATCGGTTGTATCCCGGCGCACTCGTCAAGCAGGCCGTCGGCACGATTCTGGTGCCACGCCCGACGACGGCCCCGATCGGTGGAACGCCCGTTCGCGACCTCGAGCTGCTGGAGTGGGCTCGCGGCGTCGTCGACGCTGTCCTGGCGGAGGCGCCGGTCTCCGTCGCGTGACCCGAATTCCCGGCAAAGTCCATGACGGGGCATCCTGCTCTGCTGCAAATGGGGCTGCGGCGCGCATCCGGCTAGGATGCGCGTCGTCTCGAGCTGCCGCCCGAAACGAGGTTCCTGTGTCGTCCAGCCGCCGCGCCTTGGCCGCCGTGTTTTGCATCGTGGCCGGCGCTTCGCTCGCCGCCTGCAACACCGAGCAGATCGGGGCGGCTGCCGTGGTGGGCGATGCGCGGATCACCGTCGCGGAGCTGCAGGAACAGGTGATCGAGCTGGCCGACTCGCTGCCTGACAGCGCGGGCGCCGTCGGTGATCAGAGCGCCGCTCAGCACACGATCCTGGAGCGGATGATCCAGAGCATGCTGCTCGCCGCCGTCGCCGCAGACGAGGGCGTCGAGGTGTCCGAAGCCGAGATCGACGCGTACATCGACGAGCAGGTCGTCTCCCAGGCCCAGGATGGAGACATCGGCCCACTGCTGGCACAGAACAACCTGACCGAGACCAGCTTGCGACCGTTCGTGCGCGACCAGCTGATCGCCACCGAGTTGATCGACAAGCTCGGCGGTCAGGAGGAGCTCATCCAGGCCATCACGGAGAAGGCAGACGAGATCGGCGTCACCGTGAGCCCGCGTTATGGCACGTGGAACGGAGTGGTACTCGAGCAGTCCAGCGGCTCGATCTCCGAGCCCGAGTCCGGGTCGGCCGAGACGCCAGCGGGCTGAGAGCTGCGGTGACCGCCGGTCGCCTGGTCTTGCTGGTCAACAGCCCCCGGGTTGCGCCGGGACTGCTCACCGCCGCAGCGTGGGACGTCCTGCGGGCCGGGCGAGTCCTCGTCGCCAGCGCCGACCACCCACACGTGGAAGCGATGCGCGCCGCCGGAATCGAGCCGGAACCGGTGGGTTCCATGACGCCGACGGCGCTGGTGGACCAGGCGGTGACCGGCACGGTGGTCTGGGTTGGTTCGCCCGACGGCGACCCGGGGCTGGCCGACGGGATCGCGGTCGAGCTGACGGCTCGCGCGGCCCCCGGCCACTCGTCGCCCGTGGTGGAGGTCATGACCGGGTCCTACGATCTGCCCGGGGCCAGGTTGCTCGATCTCGTCACCGTGATGGATCGCCTCCGCTCACCCGGTGGTTGCCCGTGGGATCAGGAGCAGACGCATCGGTCACTCGCCACCTACCTGCTGGAGGAGACCTACGAGACGCTCGAGGCGATCGAGGCCGATCCTGCCCACCTGCGGGAGGAGCTGGGCGATCTGCTCCTGCAGATCGTGTTCCACGCCCGCATCGCCGAGGAGGACCAGGTCGACGCGTGGTCGATCGACGACGTCGCGGCCGGCATCGTCGACAAGCTGATCCGCCGGCATCCGCACGTCTTCGGAGACGCTGCAGCTGACAGCGCAGCACACGTCGAGGCCCGGTGGGACGAGCTCAAGCGGACCGAGAAGCAACGGACGTCGGCTCTCGACGGTATTCCGGCGGCGCTGCCCGCACTCGCACTCGCCGCCAGAGTGATGGGGCGGGCCGCCCACGCCGGCGTCGCGCCGCCGCCCGATCGCGAGGCGTCGATGTCCGTCGGCGACGTACTGCTCGCGGTCGTCGACCGTGCCCGAGTCGAAGGTGTCGACCCAGAGCAGGAGTTGCGCGACGCCGTCCGCCGCTACGCCGAGCAGGTGCGCGCCCTCGAAGCGGAGCAAGGATTCGACCGCCTGAGGTCGGCAGAGGGGCCGGACGCGGAAGCGGGCGTCTAAAGAGCGATTCGTGGCATGCTGTGCGGCCACGAATCGCGGAGCCCGCGGAGCGTCCGGCCGCTCTGCCGACAGACCGCCCGCCGTCAGCCTCATTCCGACCCGCCTCGGCACGTCCGCGGCGCGTAGACGTATCGCCGTTAGGATCCCGACGTGGCCACGATCGAAGCCGTCGGAGCGCGGGAGATCCTCGACTCGCGCGGAAACCCCACCGTCGAGGTCGAGGTCGCGCTCGATGACTCGACGATCTCCCGGGCCGCCGTGCCGTCCGGCGCGTCGACTGGCGCGTTCGAAGCGGTGGAGTTACGAGACGGCGACCCAGACCGCTACCTCGGCAAGGGCGTCGAGAAGGCTGTCACCACTGTGCTTGACGAGATCGGGCCGGAGCTGCTCGGGTTCGAGGCCAGCGAACAGCGACTCATCGACCAGACCCTGCTCGATCTGGACGGCACGCCGAACAAGGAGCGGCTCGGCGCCAACGCTGTCCTTGGCGTCTCACTCGCCGTCGCGAAAGCCGCTGCGGACTCCGCGGAGCTGCCGTTGTTCCGATACGTCGGCGGACCCAACGCACACCTGCTGCCTGTCCCGATGCTGAACATCCTCAACGGGGGTGCGCACGCCGACAGCAACGTCGACATCCAGGAGTTCATGGTGGCGCCGATCGGTGGCGGCACCTTCCGCGAGGCCCTGCGGTGGGGTACGGAGGTCTACCACGCGCTCAAGGCGGTCCTGAAGGAGAAGGGTTACGCGACCGGGCTCGGCGACGAGGGCGGCTTCGCACCTGACTTGCCGAGCAACCGGGACGCTCTGGACCTGATCGCCGTGGCGATCGAGAAGGCGGGCTTCATGCTGGGCCGTGACGTGGCGTTGGCGCTCGACGTCGCGGCTACCGAGTTCTTTTCCGACGGCTCCTACACCTTCGAGGGAGCCACCAAGACGGCGGAGGAGTTGTCCGCTTATTACGCCGAGCTGGTCTCGGCGTATCCGCTGGTCTCGATCGAGGACCCACTCGCCGAGGACGACTGGGCCGGCTGGGCGGCGCTGACCGGCGCCATCGGCGACCGCGTGCAGATCGTCGGTGACGACCTGTTCGTGACCAACCCCGAACGCCTCGAGCGGGGGATCGAGGAAGGCTGCGCCAACGCTTTGTTGGTCAAGGTCAACCAGATCGGAACGCTTACCGAGACTCTGGACGCGGTCGCGCTCGCACACCGGTCCGGCTACCGCTGCATGATGAGCCACCGCTCCGGTGAGACCGAGGACACGACCATCGCTGACCTTGCCGTCGCCACCGACTGCGGACAGATCAAGACCGGGGCACCCGCCCGGTCGGAGCGGGTGGCGAAGTACAACCAGCTGCTGCGGATCGAGGAGGAACTCGACGACGCGGCACGGTATGCGGGCGCGGGGGCGTTCCCCAGGTTCACGGCCTAGCTGATGGCCGGGCCTGCCCGCGGTCCCGGCGCCCGGCCTTCGGCCGGGGCTCGGCCTACCGCGCGGCGCTCGACCAGGCCCGCCGGCCGGACGCCGCGATCGCAGGCGACGGATCAGCGGCCAAGCGACGTGCCTCGATCACCTGGACGTTCCACTCGGTCCACTCGGACCTCCGGGCGCGGCTCGTTCACCAGTCGGGCCGCGGTGCTGGCCCTCGTCTTGGGCGTGCTGGCGGTGTCCTACGCCTATCCGCTGCGGGCTTGGTACGACCAGCACTCCCGGCGCAGCGCGCTGGAACAAGAGTCCGCCGAGCTGAGCGCGTCGGTCCACGAGCTCGAAACCGAGCTGCGACTCTGGGACGACCCCGCCTATGTGCGCGCGCAGGCGCGAGCGCGGCTCGGTTTCGTCCTGCCCGGTGAGGTCGGATACGTCGTCGTCGACGAGAACGGAACCGCCCAGCCGATCACGACGGCTGAAGGCATCCCCGTGACGGCCGACGGGCCGTGGTACTCGCGGCTGTGGGCCTCGCTGGAGGCTGCCGACGTGCCGTCGGCCGACGAGGCGGAGTGACTACGCCGTCTCCGGCCGACCTGACGGCAGTGTCATTGCAGTTGGGCCGGCGGGCTCGCGGCATGCGAGCCGTGGCCCACCGGTGCCCGTGCGGATTACCCGACGTCATCGAGACCGAGCCGCGCCTGCCGGACGGAACGCCGTTTCCGACCACGTTCTATCTGACCTGCCCACGCGCGGCCGCTGCCGTGTCGGCGCTCGAGTCGGCGGGTGTGATGCGAGAGCTTTCTGACCGGTTGGCGCTGGATCCAGCCCTCGCCACCGCCTACGCGGCCGCTCATCGTGACTACCTCGCACGTCGCGAGCGGATCGCCACAGTGTCCGAGATCGCCGGAATTTCCGCCGGTGGGATGCCGAACCGGGTGAAGTGTCTGCACGCCGTGCTGGCGCATGCTCTCGCGGCGGGTCCAGGCGTCAACCCGCTGGGCGACGAGGTTCGTGACCTGCTTCCGCCGTGGTGGTCGGTGGGTCCATGCGTGGAAATCCCGGCAGCACAGGACCGTCCGTGACCCGGGTCGCAGTGATCGACTGCGGCACGAACTCTTTGCGCCTGCTGGTCACGGACATCGACGGTGAATCACAGCGGGACGTGGACCGCCGGCTCGAGATCGTGCGGCTCGGCCAAGGAGTAGACCGCACCGGCCGGTTCGCACCGGAGGCACTGGCCCGCACGCTCACCGTCGTGGAGACGTATGCCGCTCTGATCGACTCGCTGGGCGCCGAGCGGGTTCGGATGGTGGCGACCAGCGCAACCAGGGACGCCAGAGATCGGAGCAGTTTCGCGACCCGGGTCCGTTCGGTGCTTGGCGTCGGGCCCGAGGTGATCTCGGGCCAGGAGGAGGCCCGGCTCTCGTTTGCCGGCGCCACCAGAGGCTTGCCGCGTTCGGTGCCCATGCCCTATCTCGTCGCGGACGTCGGTGGCGGGTCGACCGAGCTGGCGGTCGGGACGGCCGACGTCGAATCAGCGTGCAGCGTCGACGTCGGCTGCGTCCGGCTTTCTGAGCGGCACTTCGGAGCAGACCCGCCACGGCCCGCTCAGATCGAGGCTGCTCGGACCCAGATCGAGGCGGCATTGGACGAAGCAACGCGTTTGGTTCCGATCTCGGCTACCGGAAGTCTGGTCGGCCTCGCCGGCTCGGTGACGACGGTGGCTGCGATCCACTTGGGATTGACGACGTACGACCCCGTCGCCATTCATCGTGCGCGGGTCCCTGCGAGTGCGGTGCGCGAGATCAGCGACCGGCTGCTGGTCGCGTCGCATACCGAGCGGGCGGCGATCCCGGCCATGCATCCGGGCCGTGTCGACGTCATCGCCGCGGGAGCTCTCGTGTTGCGGTCTGTCATTGATCGTGCTGGCGTCGACGAGGTGATCGCCAGCGAGACCGACATCCTCGATGGGATCGCCTGGGAGCTCGCGCAGCCCGCGGAACCTGTCCACCGATGAGCCTTCCGCATCCTGCAATCGGCGGGGACTTCCCCAGCCCGGTCCCGCCGGGTACCGGATGGCCGGGCGATCAGGCGACATCCTGGACGCCGGTGGCGCACGACGCGCGGGAGGTCGCCACCCTTGCCACTGATGTCGAGCTTGCGGAGTTGACCGCGCGATCATCCGTGTGCCGGGCGTGCCCACGGCTGGTGCTGTGGCGCGAACAGGTCGCGAGCACCAAGCGGCGGTCGTTTGCCGACGAGCCGTATTGGGGACGGCCAGTGCCTGGCTGGGGAGATCCCGACGCGTACATATTGATCGTCGGCCTGGCACCCGCGGCGCACGGCGGCAACCGAACCGGCCGGGTCGTCACTGGTGATCGCAGCGGCGACTGGCTGTTCGCCGCGCTGCACCAGGCCGGGCTCGCGACGCAGCCGACATCGGTTCACGCTGCCGACGAGCTGCGGCTGGTCGGCGCCCGGGTCGTCGCCGCCGTTCGATGTGCCCCGCCAGGGAATGCCCCGAGCCGAGTCGAGCGGGACACGTGCGCGCAATGGCTGGACGGTGAGGTGGAGCTGATGCTGGGCACCGTCCGTGCCGTCATCGCGCTGGGCTCGTTCGCCTGGGCGGCAGCGCTCGGGGCGCTTGGTCGCAACGGGTTCGCGATACCGCGACCGCGGCCGGCGTTCGGTCACGGCGCCGAAGCGGTTCTCCGCCGTTCGAGCGGCTCGGCGATCCGGCTGCTCGGCTGTTACCACCCGAGCCAGCAGAACACGTTTACCGGCAAGCTCACCGAGCCGATGCTCGACGACATCCTGCGCCGGGCAACCGCGACCGGCTGACGGGTTTGTCCATCGTTTCGAGGCGCGTCGACACGCCCTGGGCCACGACAGACGATTGGCACGCTCTCCGGGCGCAATTGGCTCGTCGACCCGCTGTATTCGTGCCCGACTTAGGATGGTTTGTGAAACCGGTGAGCGTGCCAATCGCAATGGTGACGCCGCCGAGCACGTGAGAAGGAGGGCTTTGTGAATGGATTCACAAGGCCGGGTAGAGTTGCAGCATGGCCGAACGACCTGTGCCGCGCATCCTCATCGTCGGCGGCGGCTACGTCGGGATGTACACCGCTCTTCGGCTGCAGAAGCGGCTGAAGTGGAGCAGCGTCCGCATCACGGTGATCGACCCACGCTCGTACATGACCTACCAGCCGTTCCTGCCCGAAGCGGCGGCCGGCTCGTTGGAGCCGCGACACGTGGTGGTGCCCCTGCGTCGCGTCCTGCGGGACTGCCAGGTGATCACCGGCGAGGTCATCGACATCCGGCACGCCGACCGCATCGCTCGGGTGAAGCCGCGGGTCGGCGATCCGTACGACCTCGCCTACGACCAACTCGTGGTGGCGCTCGGCTCGGTCGCACGTACGCTGCCGATCCCCGGCCTCGCCGACCAGGGGATCGGGTTCAAGCAGGTCGAGGAGGCGATCGCGCTGCGCAACCATGTGCTCGACCGGCTCGACGTAGCCGCCTCGACACCGGACGAGCTGGTTCGACGGCGCGCGCTGAGCTTCGTGGTCGTCGGCGGAGGGTACGCAGGCGTGGAAGCGCTTGCCGAACTTCAGGACATGGCCAAGGACGCCCTGCGCTATTACCCGTATCTGAAGCCGCATCACATGCGGTGGGTGCTGGTCGAGGCGACGAACCGGATCCTGCCGGAGGTCGGAGCGGACATGGGCGCCTACACCGTCGAGGAGTTGCGCCGGCATGGCATCGAGGTGCGGCTTGGGACCCGCCTGAAGTCCTGCGTCGACGGTCATGTCGTTCTCGACGACGGCACCGAGTTCGACAGCGACACGTTGATCTGGACCGCGGGTGTGAAGGCCCACCCGCTTGTCGGAGCCAGTGACCTGCCGGTGGACGAGAAGGCCCGGCTGCGCTGCCGAGCCGACCTGCGGGTCGACGGGGTCGACGATGCATGGGCCGCCGGTGACTGTGCGGCGATCCCGGACCTCACGTCGGATGTGCCGGGTGCAACCACCGGGCCCAATGCTCAGCACGCAGTCCGCCAGGCAAAACTCCTCGGCGACAACATCGCCGCGGTGCTGCGCGGGCGGTCACCGAAGAACTACGTGCACAAATATGTCGGCTCGGTCGCCAGCCTCGGGCTGCACAAGGGGGTCGCGCAGGTCTACGGGATCAAGCTGAAGGGCTTCATCGCCTGGTTCATGCACCGGACCTATCACGTCGGCAAGCTGCCGACCTTCAACCGCAAGGTGCGGGTGATCATGGACTGGACGCTGGCGTTGTTCTTCCGTCGCGAGATCGTCTCGCTGGGTCGCGTGCACGTGCCCCGCGAGGAGTTCCGCCGCGCCGCCGAACCCAGACCACCCAGTTCCCGTTGAACGTGATCGACGGGAGCCGGGGAGCGACCGGATACCCTGGCCGGAGCCAGGTGATGGGAGGGCCGGATCGGTGCAGAGCGGAAAGCCGGAAGTTGCTGACCGCATCGTCGTCATCCTCGAACGCATTCTCGGTGCGCCTGTGCCGCTGCGGATCCGGGCATGGGACGGTTCCGTTGCCGGCGCCGCCGATGGGCCGACACTGCTGATCAACTCTCGGCGCGCCTTGCGACGCGCGCTCTGGCAGCCCGACGAGGTCGGCCTCGGCCGGGCCTGGGTGTCCGGAGAGATCGACCTCGACGGTGACTTCGAGCAGGCGCTGACGCGCTTCGAGAGCGTCGGGCGTGATCTCGCGGCGCGCCGGCAACTTTCTCTCCGCGAACGAGTCGAGGTACTGCGGGCCGCCGCGCTGCTCGGCGTCATCGGTTTGCCGCCATCGCCACCGCCGGAGGAGATCGCACTCTCCGGCCAACGGCACTCGAAGAGTCGGGACAGGGTCGCAGTCACCCACCACTACGACGTGGGCAATGACTTCTACGAGATCGTGCTAGGCCCGTCGATGACCTACTCCTGCGCATACTGGGCCCGTCCAGATGACCCGACATACTCGCTCGAGGACGCCCAGCGCGACAAGCTCGAACTGATCTGCCGGAAGCTCGGCCTCGGTTCGGGCATGCGGTTGCTCGACGTCGGGTGCGGGTGGGGGTCGCTCGTCCTGCACGCGGCCAGAGAGCACGCCGTTCAGGCGGTCGGTATCACGTTGTCCCAGGAGCAGGCCGAGTATGCGCGCAAGCGCGTGGTCGACGAAGGTATCGCCGACCTTGTCGACGTTCGGGTGCAGGACTGGCGTGACGTCGTCGACCAACCGTTCGACGCCATCGCGAGCGTCGGCATGGCCGAACACCTCGGGTCGGAACGATGGGAGGAGTACGCCCGCGCGCTGCACGGGCTGCTGGTGCCGGGCGGGCGACTGCTCAACCACCAGATCGTCCGGCGGCCGGGCCCCGGCCGACCCGGTCGGACGTTCATCGGTGCCTTCGTCTTCCCCGACGGTGAACTGCTGCCGCTGAGCGACGTGGTCGCCGCGATCGAGAGCGCCGACCTCGAGGTGCGCGACGTGGAGAGCCTGCGCGAGCACTACGGTCGCACCCTGCGACGTTGGGTGAACAATCTGGAACGTCAATGGGATCGGGCCGTCGCGTTGGCCGGTAGCGGGCGAGCCCGGGTCTGGCGGCTCTACATGACCGCCTCGGCACTGTCGTTCGACGCCGGTCGCATCGGCGTCGCGCAGGTACTCGCCGTTCGTCGGGAGGCTCACGGCGGCAGTGGCCTACCCGCCACCCGGGGCTCCTGGCTCGGCGTCGGGTGAGCCTGCAAGCCGTCACGGTCATCGGGCACGACCGGCCGGGCATCATCGCCGACGTCACAGCCGGGCTGGCCGATCTCGGGCTCAACATCGAGGACTCGTCGATGACCCGCCTGCGTGGTCACTTCGCGATGACCCTGATCTGCGCTGGTGACCGGTCGTCGCGCGAGGTGGAACACAGGCTTGCGCCGCTGTGCGTCGACGGCTCGTTGGTCGTCTCGGTGCGCGAGGTGCCGCCAGAGCCAGATCCGGACCGGACCGGGACTGCTTACCTACTCACCGTCCATGGCGGCGACCGGCCGGGCATCGTCTCGGCAGTCACACGGGTACTGGCGCAGGCCAGCGGCAACATCACCGACCTGACCACGCGACTGACCGGCGATCTGTACGTCCTCGTGGCGGAGGTCGACCTACCGGCCGGTGTCGATGAAGCGACGCTCGCGGCGCGCCTTGCCGCCATCGGGCGCGATCTTGGCGTGGGTGTGACGTTGCGTCGGCAGGACACCGACGTCCTGTGAGCCTGGTCGACTGGACCGAGCACGACCTCGGCGTCCGGGGCGAGATCCTGCCGGTGGTCCGGGCACCGCATTCGGTTCTCGCCCAGCCGGCCGAACCTGTCGATCCAACCGACCCGAAGGTCATCCAACTCGCGGCCGATTTGGTCGCGACAATGCGAGTGTCGCCAGGGTGCGTCGGGTTGGCGGCGCCACAGGTCGATGTCGGACAACGCGTCTTTTGTGTCGACGTGTCGGCACACCCCCGGGCTAGAACCACGCATGGGACCTTCGTCGTCTGCAACGCCGAGATCGTGCAGGCGACTCGCCGTGAGCTCGGGCGGGAGGGCTGCATGTCCGTTCCCGATCTCACCGGTGACGTTCGGCGCGCTACCCGTCTGGTGGTGGCGGGCACGCTGCCCGGATCGGGGGAGGCGGTCACGATCGAGACCGATTCCTTCGAGGCCAGGGCTGTCCAGCACGAGATCGACCACTGCGCGGGCTTGTTGTTCGTGGATCGGGTCGCCGGCGCCCATGCTGTCTATCCGCGCCGTCGATATCTTTGAGCCGGGCAGGGGCAGAGAAATCGCACCCGCTCCAAGCGGTCGCGAACGTAGGCGAGCGCAGCTGATGTCCAACCCTCCGAGCAGTTCGTGACCCGTAGCCTGAACGCAGCGCCCCCGTAGCCCAACAGGCAGAGGCAGCGGACTTAAAATCCGCCCAGTGTGGGTTCGACCCCCACCGGGGGCACGCCATCTAGAACTGACGAAGATCGTTGACACCGGGTCTCTTGATCATTAGGAGACCTGTATGACTGATCCGATGTTGGACCGGCAAGTGAGGCGGCGGCTGGCGACCCTGCGGCACGCCGATGAGATGACCGGCAACGTGGCTATGACCTGTCGGTATTTCGGCATCAGCCGGCAGGTGTTCTCCACGTGGCGACGCCGCTGCGACGAGCTGGGCGCGGACGGGCTGCGGGACCGGTCTCGGCGGCCACCTGGCATCTCGATCTTCTTTTACTCGGCGTCGGTCGAACAGATCGCCGCGGGCCGCGTGCAGGTAGGGCGACGGCTTAGAGCAGACGCTGCTCCCGGTCGGCGATCGCGGTGCGCAGACGCTCTGTGATGTCTGGCGACTCGTCCGCAATCCTTCGCAATTGGTGTGTCGTCAACCTGATCGCCTTCATCGGCGACGTGGCCACCACGCTAGCCGTCCGTCTCCGGTCGGACGCCATTGCACCCATCTCGCCGAAG
>Ga0184625_10000718_pt1 | contig 12991 bp, 15 predicted proteins | sample PLM3_30_b1_FD_133151 | JGI IMG/M metagenome (GOLD analysis project Ga0184625, IMG submission 133151) | Groundwater sediment microbial communities from an aquifer in East River, Colorado, USA - PLM3_30_b1 | ecosystem: Environmental > Terrestrial > Soil > Riparian zone | place: USA: East River... | reverse complement strand
GCGTCCGACAGACGCAAAAAGCGCCTGCGCGGCAGGTCTGGGGTGGGCCGCCTACGCAAGCGGTCCCATCGCAACTGATGGACGGTGCCCATTCCATAGGGCTTAAGGACAACCCGTTACGGAATGGTTGGCAGGTCCGCTGGCTTCTTAATGAACTTCCGGCCTGGGCCCGTCAGTCGTTCTGTCCCGGCTTCCGGATGATGGCGATAGCCGGGGGCGGGGGCGCTGCCGCTTCCGCCGTTCTGGGCGTTTCCGTCCCAGCCGCGGGCTGAATCGTCTGCGGCAGTGCTGTGGATTGAAGCGCTATCGGCAATCCGGTGACCGACGCAATCGCCTGCAACAGGTCGGGCCACAACGCAGCCTGTTTCTTGTTCTGCGCGTAGAGGAACAGCCCGCCCAGGACCATTACGATCACCACCAGGATGACCAGCGTATTGATGGTGGCATCCGGACTTCCCGCGCGCCGCTTGCGTGCCGGTTTGCGCGGCGCTACCCGCTTCGCGGCCGCCTTTCGTTTCTTCGCCATTCGTGGAGCTCCCTCGATGGTGTGGCCAACTCAGGCACTGCACCTCAATGTCGCGTCGACACGCGTTTCAATACAAAACCCCTCCCGGGGCCAATCCGCCCCGGCGCGCAATATCAACAAAAGCCCGAATCACCCGGGAAGATTAGCCGATTCGCTGGGCTGGGTGCCCGGGGGATACGCGCCAAGCGCCTTCGGACCCATTGTCGGGTCTGCGACGCTGTGGTCTGATCTGGCCTAGGAATCATGTCGCAGCGTGTATTAATAACGGCCGGGGCTGCCGGCATCGGCCGCGAGTTTGTGCGTGCCTTTGCAGGGAACGGCGCAAAGATCTTCGTCTGCGATATTGACGACAAGGCCCTAGCCGCAATCGCGAAAGAGATTCCCGGCGTCATTGCCAAACGCTGCGATATGGCGATCCGGGCCGAGATCGAGCGCATGGTTCCGGAAGCGGTTGCTGCGCTGGGCGGCCTCGACGTGCTCATCAACAACGCCGGGATCGCGGGTCTCACGCTGCCGATCGATCAGATGCCGCCGGACGATTGGGACAAGGTCGTTGCGATCAACCTCACGGCCATGTTCGACGTATCGCGGCTCGCCATTCCGCACCTGAAGGAATCGACGGCCGGCTGCATCATCAACATGTCGTCCATTGCCGGACGTTACGGCTTCGCCAACCGTAGCCCCTATGCCGCAACCAAGTGGGGCGTGATTGGGTTCACCAAGACGCTGGCAATGGAGCTTGGCAAGTGGGGTATTCGCGCCAACGCGATCGCACCCGGTGCGGTGGAGGGCGATCGCATTGTACGCGTTTTTCAGGGCCGTGCGCAGATCAGTGGAAAGTCCATGGAAGACGTGAAGGCTGACGCGATGGCCGTGCAATCGATCAAGGCAATGATCGACCCAAAGGACATTGCGGCGCTCGCACTGTTCCTCGCTTCGGATGCGGCAAAATCGATCTCGGGGCAGGTGATCCCGATCGATAATGACCGCTACATGCCATGAACTAAAGCTGTGAGCTGCGCCCAAGTCGGCAAATCGAGTCAAATCGATTTAACTCGTACCGTTTCAAGCAAGCAGATCTTAAATCGCCGGGCCATACGATAGTCGTATGCTGCGCATATTGGCCACGCTGGCCTTTGCGGCCAGCTTCGACATCATCCTGTTTGACGGCAAATACATCAGTGCCGTCGATAAAGTCGCGGTCGCCATCGTTCGGAGTTTCTGAACTCGAGGCGGCGGGCGAGCAGGATTGTTCTGCCTTGACGGCAACGTCGGTGCCGCCAACAAGACCGCTGTGACTTTTGTCTGGAGCTTGAATCGACGCGCAGCGCCAGCGGATCAACGCCGCCAGCCGAACCAGCTGCCCGATGACGACGACGGTCCGACCGGCATTGGGGGCCGTGGCACATCATCCTGTGGCGGCCTCGACGATTGACTTTCGGGCTGGGCCGGCTTCTTCACAGGCCTATGCTGCGTGAGTTTTCCCGCGCTGCCCTTCTTCCGCTCCTGTTGCTTGGTGTCGGTCGGTGCTGAGGCCAGTGCGCCTTCCGCCGCGGCCGGCATAGCCTTGGGCTTGTCTGCTGTAGTTCCAGTCGTCTCCGGATTGGGTTGCGCTGCCGCAGCAGCCGCCTGCGCTGGTGCTTCCGGTGCGGGGGTCTCGGCAGGTTTGGCTCCGGTGCGGCTCGACCAGATAAAGCTGTCGGCGCGGCCAGCTGGGGCGGCTACTGGTTCACCCTTCGCCAGGACTTTGGCCGCGGTGGCGTCACCATGAATGGAACTGCTGCCGGGGCCGCCAAGCAGATCGTCGGTATCTTTGGACGGTGCTCCGGTTAGCGGCACCACCGGTCCCGTCAACGGCCGCTCGGTCGGCTTCGTACTTGATGGGGTCGGCTCAACCGGTCCGGAAGGAAGCGCCACCGGCACGCGATTGCTCATGGATCGGCGCAACTCGTGCTCAACATAGCGGGCGAGCTTGATCGCTCCGGCTTTGGTGAAGAAAACGCCGTCGCTCAACCGCAGCCGGCGGACCTGGCCCTCATAGTCGGGACCGTAGTTCGAGTACTTGCCCGCTTCATCCACGAAGCCTTCCCATACGTCGACGTAAGTAATGCCGGCGCGCTCGGCGCGTGCGCGGTAGAGATCGTTGAGGTAGGCAGCTTCACCCGTTGAGCGACCACCGCGAATTGACGGCAGGCCGACCCAGATCACCGGTACGCCCTTGCTCTTAAGAGCAGCGATGGTGTCATCGATGCGCCGTGAATAAACCTTCGCCCACTCGTCGCTCCGAAACTCGGCAGGGCCGCCGGCCTTCTTGCCGCGCTGTGACGCTGTCTCATTCGCGTCGTCGGGCTTGGCGGGCTTTTGTCCACTCTTTTTATCGGTCTCGTCCTTGGCCTGCTGTTCCTTGGCCTTTGTTTCCGCTTCCTTGGCGAGATCCTTTTCGCGAATGTCTTGACGGTCGCCGATGCCGAGCATAATGACGACATAGTCAGCTTTCTCTTGCGCCAGCGTATCGCGCGCGACGTGCCACCAGTCGAGATCGCCCTTCGAATCGTAACGCAGAAGGCCAGAGGAGAGTTTGTTCTTGCGTACGATGCCGATCTCCGGTGAATCGGCAAATACGTCTTCCAGTCCGTACGCAAGCCAGTCGGCCATGTCGTCGCCCATCACCACAATTGAAGTCGTGGGTGCGACCTTGGATTCTGCTTTGCGCGCGGCTGGCGCGCGCGGACTTTCTGCCGGCTGTTGAGTGTGCTGCCGCTGTTGCGGCGGCGGGCCAAAGTCGTCTTCGCGGGATCGCGAATTGAATGGTTCACCGAACCAATTCTGAAAAAAGCCGCCCGACTGCGGTCGGGACCGCCTGGATTGGTTTTGGTCTCTGTTTTGATACTGCTGATCCCAGAAAAACTGGGCGTCGGCTGTCATGCTGGCCGACTGAGCCAGCGCCAGAGCGGCTGCCCCCACAAGCCAACGCATACGCAATTCGCCGGACATATTGGAGACTCGGTTAGCAGTCGATTTCGGCCACAATGGGTCGTCAAGGCGTCAATCCGATGAAGTTCCCTGCGCAGGAACTATCGGCCGCAAATCACGCCGCACAGTGCGTAAAGATTTGGGCATGAGCCGGGTGAGCGAAGGGGCTGAAGGCTGGTTCGCAACCCATCAGAGCTTTGGACGTCGGCTTGTCAGTGGAGTTCGAATTGTGCCGGGTAGGGCGGACCACCGGGGTCAACGGCAGCCGGTCGCCTTTGACGTCACGGTTGACTGAAATTGTCACACCGGCCGCGCTGTTGACCGGGCTCGTCAACGCGCAGATTACGCCCGCGATCAGCCCGCTCAAAATGACAGCTGCCGCTACTCTCTTAATCCTCTCGCCGTAAATGAAACGCATGGCACTACTCCGACACGCTGAGCCTCGACCGTCAAAAACTGAGAGCGTTCAGGAGCAACAAGCCCATGAAAACGGCTGTCAGCGATAGACCGAACATCTGGGTTGTCGCGCGCTCGTTCAACATGATCTCACTCCTGCCCGTCCACGTTTCGTTATCCATAAGCGGAGGCTAGAGCGCGCCGGAGCCGTCACGCCAGCATACGTAGGTAGCCGCCGGGTATAGGGAGACGCCGCCGAACTTATACGTAGGTGTAATAGGCAATGCGCGATCAGGCCTATTCGTGCAGCCTAAACTGTTGGCCCGATCGCCGGCCGTCAGGCCGCCGCACTGCGCATGTACGGCGGCCTTCATTCATCACCACCCGCGGCAGTGGCGGCGACCGTGGTGCCACCAGCAACGACGATGATGATGGCGGTGACGATGGTAACCGTAGTAGTGAACCACCTCGCGTGAATCGATCACGTTAGCCGCCTTTCCAAGTGGCGCTATCGGCGCCGCGACAGCGCCCGACATGGCTGCCAGTCCCAGACCGGCGGCGGCGAGTGCCGCCATGACAAAAGACCGCATTGATTCCTCCTCCCAGAGATAATTGCGGACGTGCGCTAGCTTGAACCAGCAACCGGGGATTTCGTTCCCGAAATCAGGCGGTCGGTATGGTGCAGTGCGGTCTCGATCCGGATGGCCTAGCGTCAACGTTGCGGTTCTGGTTTACGCTAGCGTTCCGTAGGGGATAGGGGCTTCATGCGCTTAGAGCATTGCATCAATTATTATGACTTCAGGGAGCTAGCGCGGCGGCGTCTGCCAAGCCCCATCTTCAACTACATTGACGGAGCCGCCGATGACGAGACGACGTATCGAAGAAACACCAGCGCATTCGAAGAATGCGATCTCGTCCCGAATGTTCTGACCGGTGTCGAGGACCTCGATCTGTCGGTCACCGTGTTGGGCCAGAAGCTCGAACTGCCGTTCTATTGCTCACCGACAGCCCTGCAACGGTTGTTTCATCATCAAGGCGAGCGGGCTGTCGCGCAGGCCGTGCAAAAATTCGGAACCATGTTCGGCGTGTCGTCGCTTGGAACGGTGAGCCTGGAGGAGCTTTCCTCCAGCTTTTCCTTTCCCCAGGTCTACCAATTCTATTTCCACAAGGACCGTGGCCTGAACAAAGCCATGATGGAGCGTGCGAAAGCTGCCGGCCTGCGCATCATGATGTTGACCGTGGATTCGATCACCGGAGGCAATCGTGAACGCGACCTTCGCACCGGGTTTTCGATTCCGTTGCGATTGACGGTGAGCGGTCTTGCTCAATTCGTCATCAAGCCGAAGTGGGCAATCGACTATCTCACTCACGAGAAATTTCGGCTGCCGCAGCTCGAACAGCACGTCGACATGGCGGGAGGCGCGACCTCGATAAGCGACTACTTCACCAACATGCTTGATCAATCGATGAGCTGGCGTGACGTCGCGGAAATGGTCAAACAATGGGATGGCAAGTTCTGTCTGAAAGGGGTCATGAGCGTCGACGATGCAAAAAGAGCCATCGATATCGGCTGCGCCGGGATCGTTATTTCGAACCATGGCGGGCGCCAACTCGACGGGTCGCGCAGCTCTTTTGATCAGCTCGCGGAAATTGTCGACGCGGTGGGCGACAGCATTGAGGTTCTCTTCGATGGGGGCGTTCGCCGTGGGACACATGTGCTCAAGGCCCTTTCACTGGGGGCGAGGGCGGTCGGTGTCGGCCGGTACTATATTTTTCCGCTTGCAGCGGCCGGACAGGCCGGGGTGGAGCGGGCTCTCGGATTGATGCGGACGGAGATCGAGCGCGACATGAAACTGATGGGCTGTAGGTCAATCAGTCAGTTGTCGCGCCACAATCTCAGGTTCCGCAATTCGTCCGACCGAAGACAGACGCTGGCGAGGTAACTGCGAGGCAATCAGTGGATGCTCACGCGGTCGTAGAAATATTCGGCGAGCCGGTTCCACGTCGGTGTGTTCGAGGGTCTGCTAGTCACAACCTGCTTGCGGGGTGATTCGACGTTCTTCACAGGTTTCGGTGGCGCAGTTTCGCGCGCGCGTTGGGCCGCGAAATTGACGCCGGTTAGTTTGTATTGCGGTGTGTCGGGCGGCGGCTTGGAAGATTTGGGCAGCCCGACAATTTGCGACGTTTTCACTGGCGAACCACTGGGCTCGGTTTCATTACCGACCCAAAACATAAGTCCGACGAGCACGGTGCCCACGACAATAAAATAAGAAAAAATCGGCATTCGCATCCGCAATCTCCCAGCCGGGATACAACGCGGACACGCGTGCGACGTTCCGTTTTTTTGCAGGCGGTTCCGCGAAAAGATCGCAGTATCGGTTAATTCGATACGACGACGCGGCTTTCCAGAGGCGTGCGGTCGTAAAGGTAGATCACATCGTCATTAATAAGCCGGATGCAACCTTCTGGAAGCTGTCGCACGGTTCCAGCGGGGTTGGAACCGTGAATGCGGGACTCCTTGTCGAGATAGAGAACGCGCGCGCCGAGGTCGCCCGATTGGTTCCCGGTCACCTCTTCTTTTCGAACGACGTGATAGAGCCCCGCCAATGCGTTGCACTGGGTGCCAACGCCAATGTTGTAGCGCAGCGCGGACAAATTTGGCCGCACGACGTAGAGAAAGGTCTGCGATTTATCGACCACGATCGTCCCCACGGGCTGGTTCGTTCGGTAGTACACCAGCTGCCGCAGACGCACGTAATCTGTCTTGGCGTCGGACTGCTCGGCGACCACGGGGGCGTTTGGGCGGGCCATGCTGCGCACTTCGGCCAGATTGCGTGGCCTGAGCGAAAAGGCCGCCATGCCGGCGCCGACAATGAGCGCGACCCCGACCACACCGGCGACGAGACGCCAGACTTTTCGCGTTTCCTTGAGTGGCGGCATGTCCTCATATTTTGCCGCCGGCGCTGGAGGGGCCTCGCGCGGCGGCTTGGGCCGTGGCGGTGTAGGACGCTGCGCCCCCATTTGCGGTGGCCTCGGCCGGGCGGGTTCGGCGCCGCGCACGACTTCCATTTCCACGCGGTTGATGGCGGCTTCAAGCGCCGCGCTTTCCGCTTTCAGATCGGCGTGCGCCAGGTTCGGGTCGCTCAGTTTTTCGGTCAGCGTTTTGCGGGCGCGATCGTAAAGCGCCTGGCGATGCTCCCTGGTGTTGGGATCGAGCGACGCCACTGCGCGAGACAGAATCGGAAAATAGTCGGCCATTCACGTTACCCTGGGGACGGGGGAGGCGGTCATTCTAGCATTTGCAGGTGTGGAAGCACCAGATCGGCTGCCGGTCAGACACTGACTGCACCTGTCAGCGGATCGGCGGCGCATAGAGAATTCCACCCTTGTTCCAGAGCTGATTGATCCCGCGCGGAATGCCGAGCGCGGAACCGACGCCTACCGTCCGTTCAAAGACCTCGCCGTAGTTTCCGACGAGCCTGATGACCCTGGCCGCCCAGTCTTTGGTAAGGCCCATTCGCTCGCCATAGCTGCCGTCTGTTCCGACCAGGCGCCTGATATCCGGATTTTCCGACTTCAATGCCTCGTCGATATTCTTGGATGTCACGCCCAGCTCTTCGGCATTGACCATAGCGAAGTGCACCCACTTCACGATGTTGAACCACTGCATATCGTCCTGGCGTACCGCCGGGCCAAGAGGCTCCTTCGAAATCACGTCCGGCAGGATGATGTGATCATCAGGCTTCGACAGCTGGAGCCTGACGGCAAACAGCGCAGAGACGTCTGCCGTGAGCACATTGCATTGTCCGGAGTCGTAGCCCTTGATCGCGTTCTCGAGTGTCGCGGAAGTAATCACCTCATAGTTCATTTTGTTGGCGCGGAAATAATCGGCGAGATTGAGCTCAGTCGTTGTGCCGGTCTGAACGCATACCTTGACGCCGGCGAGGTCCAGCGCGGTTTCCTTGTTCATGGCCCGCCGAACAAGAAATCCCTGGCCGTCGTAGTAGTTCGTGGCCGCAAAGTTCAGCCCCAGCTCGACTTCACGCGACATCGTCCAGGTGGTATTGCGCGAGAGCACGTCTATGGTGCCCGACTGGAGCGCGCCGAACCGGCGGTTGGCATCGAGCGGGACGTATTTCACCTTGCTGGCGTCATTAAATATCGCCGCCGCGAGGGCGCGACACAGATCGACGTCAAAACCGCCCCAGTTGCCGCCGCTGTCGCGGGCGGAGAACCCGTAAAGGCCTTCGCTGACGCCGCAGTTGAGCGCGCCACGCTCCTTCACCGCCTTGAGCACCTGCTCATTCGCGGCCGAGGCGACATGAACCGACAGGATCGAAAGCAGAAGGACCAGAAACACCACAGTGTAGCCGTGAACTTGCACTCGCTTCATTACCTTCCCCCGGGGTCTCAAAGTACTGGAGTCAAACTAGCATACTGAAAGGGGACTGGTATAAGCGGCGGGCAGGTGATCTACCGCGGCCGCACCGCTGCGGCGCTTCTTTATCGTCTAGGCTATTTGACCATGACACTTGGACAACAAGGGCTTTGTCGGTTTCGTCCCGCGGTAGCGCGATTCTTGTGCTTTGCCGCGCTGTTGCCGCTGGCGTCCCTATCGCCGGTAGCCGCGCAGGATGTTCGCGGGCTGGAGGTCTGTACAGCCGAAAAGCAGATGGAACGACGGACCGGATGCCTGCAGGCCAATATCGAGTTTCTTCAACAAGCGCTGGCAAAGCTCGCCCGCGAAACGCAGGACAAGATCACGGCCGCCGGCCGCGATCTTGCCGCGGCCCGAGCCGAGATAACCGCGCTCAAATCGGCACTTGCGAAACTGGATAGCGAGTTGACGCAAGTGAAGGCGAAGCTCGCACCCGGCGATACGAAGAAATAGCCGGTAAGGCCAGCGGGTTCTTTCAAATGTTCGGCAGGTTGGGAGAGCGTGCCTCAGCTGCAGTGAGCGGCAGGACGACGTGAAACACCGTGCCGGATAAGGCTCCGGGTGCAGCCCACAGCCGTCCGCCGTGGGCTGCGATAATGGAACGGCAAATCGCGAGTCCCATTCCCATTCCGGTCGGCTTGGTGGTGAAGAACGCTTCGAAAATCTTTTCCGCATCCTTGCCGTCGATCCCGGTGCCGGAATCCTCGACGGTGATCGCGATAGCATTCGGAGCGGGCGTCGATGCAATTGCTAGAACACGGGAGCCTTCGGCGGTCGTGCTCATGGCCTCCGCGGCGTTCATGATCAGATTGAGCAGGACTTCCCGCAGCTGAACTGGGTCGGCTGGAACAAGCGGAAGATCCGGTGCGAGGTTCGTGCGCAGGTCGATTTTTCGCGAGCGCAGTTCGCCGCGCGAGAGGTTGAGGACGTCGTTCACGACTTCATTGGTGTCGACCGGGACGCGCTTGTTGGCGTTCTTTTTGAACATCATGCTGATGCTTGTAATGACCTCGTTGGCGCGGTGGCCGTCCTTGCCGATGCTGTTCAAGGCGGCACGCGCTTCATCGAGGTTGGGTTCTTCTTTTTCGAGCCAGCGTGTTCCCGCGTGCGAATTGGCCACCACTGCCGCCAGGGGCTGCCTGATCTCGTGGGCGATGGAGGCCACCATCGCCCCCATGGTCGCCAGCCGCGATACGCGGGATATTTCGGACTGGCTCATGATTTCACGCTCGCGCGCCACCGAAAGCTCGCCGAGCATTTCGTTAAATGCAGCACCCAGCCGGCCAATTTCATCTTTGCTCTGATAGTCGAACCGCAGTCCGTAATTCTTGGTCGCACGAATTGTGTTTGCCAGCTCGGCGAGCCGCCTGATCGGGACGATCATGTCCCGATAGGTCAAAAAAGCGACCAGCAGGCCGAGCGTCCCGAGAGCGCCTATCAATAGGATACTGATGAGCCGCTGGCGGTGCAGATTGTCTATCCGCTGCGTCAACAACTGTTCCAGCTGTTTCTGCGTGATCTCCCACGCGCCAAGCGCGCTATTGACGACGCCATCATATGCCAAGTCAGGCCGCCTCACGCTTGACGAGCCACTGGCATCGATGAAGCCACGCAATGCATCGAGGTAAGCGTTTGCGTGCGTTGCAAACGTCGCGACTGCCGGCTCGACGAGTTGTTTCAACTCATTGTTGGGTGGTCCACGCTGAGCAATGCTGAGATCTGCCGTTATGGCATCTATTTCCGCACGCAGCAGGGTTTCCAACGCGATGAATCGGGCTTTGCGCTCCGTGGCATCATTGGCGGCCCTCGCTCCCGTCAACAGTTGCGCCTGACCGATCTTTTCGAGCGCTGTCGGCAAGCGCGTCACCACGATGTTGCCGACGTGATAGGTATCCAGAACGGGGTCGAGTATCAGTTTTGAATCGTCGCCTATGCGGGCCGCAAGATCGCGCAGGGTTTTGAGAGTGGTTGAATAACTGTCAGCGGCTTTGGCGCCCGCGCTGTTGGCATTCAATTCCTGCAGCGTTGCCGCCAACGCCTTCACCGAGTCCCTTATGCGTAGCGCGCCTGCGGTTTCGGTATCTGCGCGCGACAGGGAATTGATGGAGTCGGACTCGGCAATGTTTTGCAGGCTTTGGAGATCGCCACTCGCGCTTGTTTTTAGTACCGCCACATAGATGGGACGGAGCAACGCCAAATACTTGCTGCCGACGAGTTCGCTGCGCGCAAAGTTGATGGCAAGCTGTTTTTCAACCAGAAGAGCGTAGGTGGCGACGCTGGTGAGAGCCAACGAAACGCCGCACAAGATCAAGAACTTCGTCCCAGCACGCAAATCCTTAAACATACGCGGCCCGAATATCCGTCACAGTCGTCGTAACGTATTGTAGTGGCATAATTAGTTCTTGGTCATATTGGAATAACTGACCACAATACCGCACGCCGGGATATTGGCGCGTTTCAGGGCGCGATGTAAGGAGGGGACAATGAAAGAGCGGTGGTATGCCGCGGCATTTCTGGTGCTTGCCGCAATGGGCGGCGCGCAGGCTCAGGACTACCCGACGAGAACGGTTACGATAGTCGTGCCATTCGCGCCCGGCGGGCCGGCCGACGTTACCGGTCGCATCGTGGCGGACATATTCTCTCGCCATCTCGGTCAGCAGTTCGTGGTCGAAAATGTCGGCGGTGCCGGTGGCACCGTAGGGTCGCTGCGCGCGGCGCGTGCAACGGCCGACGGCTATACGATCATTTCAGGTCACATGGGCACGCATGCCGCGGCACCGTTTTTCTATCCCAACCTCGGCTATGACCCGGAAAAGGACTTCGAGCCGATTGGACTGATTGCCGAGCAGCCGGAGCTGCTGGCGGTGCGCAAAGACTTCCCCGCGAACAACCTCAAGGAGTTCATCGCTTACGCCAAAGCCAACGAGAGCAAACTCAATATGGGACACGCGGGCGTCGGTTCGGTGTCTTATGTCGGCTGCCTGCTTCTCAATTCGGCAATTGGAATCAAGCCAACTATGGTGCCATTCACGGGCACAGCGCCGGTCATGAACGCGATCCTTGCGGGCCAGGTCGATTATGATTGCGATCCGGTGCTCGGACCGCTGCCGCACGTGCGCGCGGGCACTGTCAAGGCGCTCGCCATCGCGACAAAGAAGCGAAGCCCGTTACTGCCGGACGTGCCAACTTCGTATGAGCAGGGTCTGCCCGAATTCGACTGCGCGCCTTTCTACGCGTTGTTCGCGCCGAAAGGCACGCCGAAGGCAATTCTCGACAAACTTGCCGAAGCGCTCAACAAGGGACTTAGCGAAGAAGTCGTGCAGAAGCGGTTGGCTGATCTCGGCGCCGAAATCGCAGAGCCGGAGCGCCGCGGACCAAAAGCGTTGGCAAATCTGGTGAGGAGTGAAATCACCCGGCTGGCGCCAATCCTGCAGGCCGCAACAGGCAAATAGATTTACAGCCTTCACGCCACCACTGACGTGAACACGGCGGCGTAGTGGCACAGCGCGGCAGCGAGGACAAAACCGTGCCAGATCGCGTTCTGAAAGCGCAGACTGCTCCATGCGTGAAATACGACGCCGACTGAATAGAGCACACCTCCTGTGCCAATGAGCCAGAGCGTGGTCGGCGGGAGCGCGGCAACGACAGGCTTGATGGCGAAAAGGCAACTCCAGCCCATCACGAGATAAAGCGCAACCGCTGTGCGGTCGAAACGCCCCGGCAATGAAAGTTTGATCGCGATGCCGGCGATTGCAGCGACCCAGATGATTGCCAGCAATATCGCAGGGCCGGGATCCTGCATCGGCAGTATGAACGCGGTGTAGGTCGCCGCAATCAGCAGATAGATCGCCGAATGATCCAGCCGGCGCAGCCACCATTTGACCGGAGAGATCGGCCACAAATTATAGGCGGCGGAAGAGGCGAACATCGTCAGGAACCCAGCCAGATAGATAGCGACCGCCGTGAACTCGGTGATATCGCCCTGTCGCACGGCAACGAGGGTGAGCACGGCGGCCCCGACGATCGCTGAGGTGATCCCGAGAATATGGATAACCGCATCGGCGATGGTTTCGCCGCGGTCATAGCGCCATGTGAATTGCGTGCTCATACCGCTCGCATAGTTGTGCATTGCGGCGGAGAGAGGGCTGGCGCAGAATTCGATTGAGCCGGCCATCCGGGTGGGTGGCGGAACGAACACATTGAAATCAGGGTTATACTGGCAACAGTCTCATTCGAGAGGCGTAGGCCATGAAGCTTCAGCCATTCATGCGCGTCGCGGCGGCCTCGGCTGTCCTCTGCGCGAGCGCGCTTTTTCAGTCCGGGACCGCGAGCGCCCAGGTCATCGATTTCGGCCAGATCAGCTCGTTTGAATCGATGGGCACCGGAACGCAACGCGGTGGAGCCCCGCCCAAGACGCTCGTCGATGATGGCGACCGGCACACGGTGCTGTTCACGATCCTGGAGTCCAGTGCCGACGCCAAGATTTATTGGAGGTCGATGGACGGAGATCAAACGACGCTCATACGTGGATCGACCGTCAAGGCATTTCAGACCGCCGGTCAATTCAAGATTGAAGCGCTCGGGAATGACAGCCAGAGCTTCAAATATGGGTACGTCCTGTTTCGCCTGAAAAACGGTAAGGGCTCCTGAGTCGGGGC
>Ga0184625_10000716_pt1 | contig 12992 bp, 11 predicted proteins | sample PLM3_30_b1_FD_133151 | JGI IMG/M metagenome (GOLD analysis project Ga0184625, IMG submission 133151) | Groundwater sediment microbial communities from an aquifer in East River, Colorado, USA - PLM3_30_b1 | ecosystem: Environmental > Terrestrial > Soil > Riparian zone | place: USA: East River... | reverse complement strand
TTGTCAACTAATTTGGCGATGCTTCGTCATGGCAGATCAGCGTGCCGTTGCAGCTGTCCGTCGGTTTAACCGCTTCTATACGAGGCAGATCGGCGTCCTCCGCAAAACGTACCTCGACAGCCCCTACTCGCTGGGCGAAATGCGGGTCCTCTACGAACTCGCCCATCGGGATAGGCTCACGGCAAGTGATGTCGGCCGCGCGCTTGACCTTGACGCCGGATACCTGAGCCGCCTGCTGCGCAATTTCGAAAAGCGCGGCCTGATCAGCCGCAAAACTTCGACCAAGGATGCCCGGCAAAGCCATCTCGCGCTGACTGCGCGTGGCCGAAAATTGTTTGCGCCGATGGAAGAGCGCTCACAACGTCAGGCAGGCGACATGCTGGACAAGCTCGCCCCTACGCAGCAGGCCCGGATTGTCGAGGCCATGACGGCAATCGAGAGGCTACTTTCGGAAGCGCCGCCTGCTCAGTCCGACGCGCAGCCCCGCTACACGCTGCGCGACCCGAAGGCCGGCGATTTCGGGTGGGTTGTCTCTCGCCACGCCGAGCTTTACCTGCAGGAATATGAGTGGAGTGATCCGTTCGAAGGCCTCTGCGCGCAGATTGTCGCCGACTTCGTCAACAACTTCGATGCGAAGCTTGAGCGTTGCTGGATCGCGGAGCTGAACGGGGAGAATGTCGGCTGCGTCATGCTGGTAAAGGACGACCAGCCCGGCGTCGCGCGCGTTCGTTTGCTGCTTGTCGACCCGAAGGCGCGTGGGCTGGGCCTGGGGGCAAGGCTTGTCGATGAATGCGTGCGTTTCGCGCGCAGTGTTGGATACAGGAAGGTCACACTGTGGACGCACAGCGTGCTGAGCGCTGCCCGCCACGTCTATGAGAAAGCAGGCTTTGTCCTTACCTCGAGCGAGCCGCGGCACAGCTGGGGGCAAAATGTCGTTGCAGAGTTTTGGGACCTCGAACTGTAATTCGGCCCAGTGCTAGGCGGTCGCGCCTTTTGCTTTCGGTCGCCGCAGGTGTTCATCAAGCCGGGGAAGGATCTCTACGAAGTTGCAGGGCCGGTAGCGGTAGTCGAGCTGATGCACGAGAATTTCGTCCCACGCATCCTTGCACGCACCTGGTGAGCCCGGCAGGCAAAAGATGTAGGTCGCGTTGGCAACCCCGGCTGCAGCGCGCGTCTGGATCGCCGATGTCCCGATCTTCTTTTCGCTCACCAGCAGGAACATCGTGGCGAAAGCATCCATGCGTTTTTCGAACAGCGGTTCGACCGCTTCCGGTGTCACATCGCGACCCGTGAACCCGGTACCTCCCGTCGTGATGATCACGTCTATGAATTTGTCGGCGATCCACACCTTGACCCGCTGACGGATCGCCTCGATTTCATCTTTGACGATCGCGCGCTCGGCCACCGCGTGGCCGGCGGCGCGAATGCGTTCGGCAAGAGTCGCTCCGGACTTGTCGTCACCGGTCTCGCGCGTGTCGGATACGGTCAGGACCGCGATCTTGAGCGGAACGAATTGTCGGCTTTTATCAATGCCGGACATCCCTCTACACCTACCCTTGGAAGGTATTGCAGGCCGATACCTTGCCCTCTTTGAACCCGATCATGAACCAACGCTGCCGCTGCGCCGAGGAGCCGTGAGTGAACGCGTCTGGGACGATGTAACCACGTGATTGTTGCTGCATGCGGTCGTCGCCGATTGCTGCAGCTGTTTGCATCGCCGCTTCCACATCGCCCGGCTCGAGCGAATTCCAGCGCTGATTGGAATTATTCGCCCACACGCCTGCGAGACAGTCGGCTTGCAATTCGACTCGCACCTGGATGCGGTTTGCTTCGGCCTTGCTGCCTGCCGAACGCTGCGCATTCTGCACCTGCGGTAAAATGCCGAGCAGGTTCTGCACGTGATGACCGACCTCATGCGCAATCACGTACGCCTCGGCGAACTCGCATGCCTTGCCGCTGCAGCCGCGGAAGCGCGCCTGGATGTCGCGGAAGAAAGAGGTATCGAGATAGATTCGCCGGTCGTTCGGACAATAGAACGGTCCCATCGCCGCTTGCGCGAATCCACAGCCGCCTTGCACCACACCTGAATAAAGGCGCAGGCGCGGCACGCTGTATCGCTGCCCGCTCTTCTGGAAAATTTCTTTCCACGTATCCTCGGTATTCCCGAGCACAGCAGCGACAAAATCGCCCATCTGGTCGGTCGGCTTGCCGGTTGTTTGCCGCGCCGGCGGCTCGTACGGCGTCTCGGCGTGTCTGGTGCTGTTCACGAGTTCGGCGCCGCCGATAAGGATGCTTGGATTGATGCCGAGCGCCCAGCCGATCAGGCCGAGAATGATGACGGTTCCAATCCCGATCCCCCCGCCTCCAACGGGGATACCCATACCGCCGCCGCCGCCGCCGCCAAAACCACCACTATCGTCACCGCGACTGTCCTCGACATTGTCGCTTCGCCGAAAATCATCCCAACGCATGACGAGGTCCTCCAGACGTACTAGGCATAATCATCGCCGAACTACGCGCGTCGGTTCAACCCTTCAAAATTCGCGTCGCAGGCACGGTGCCTAAGTAAGCATTAAATAGGCAGAATTTGCCGAGTTACGAGCCTCAATCATAAACCGCTTTTTTACTTTGGGCGCTCAAGATGCCGGCCTGTCGGTTGTAGGTCCCGCGTCGCCGACCGCGTCGCCTGAGTCAGAGTCCTGAGTCATGGTTGTGTCGCGTCGCGGGGCGCCCTCGAGGGCGCCCCGTGGAGTTTCAGAGAGTCCGCAATCGCACCGCATTATTACCGGCGACTGCATCGCCGGCATGGCGAAGTTGCCGGCGGCCTCCGTCGATCTCGTTTTTGCCGATCCGCCTTACAATCTTCAGCTCGCAAATGATCTAAAGCGGCCGGACGACTCGCGTGTCGACGCCGTCGATGACGATTGGGACAAGTTCGCGAGCTTCTCAGCTTACGACGATTTCACCAGGCGCTGGCTCACTGCCTGCCGCCGCGTGATGAAGCCGGCTGCCACCATCTGGGTCATCGGCTCCTATCACAATATTTTCCGCGTTGGCACGATCATGCAGGATCTCGGCTTCTGGATTCTCAATGACGTGATCTGGCGAAAATCCAACCCCATGCCGAACTTCCGTGGTCGGCGTTTCACCAATGCGCACGAAACGCTGATTTGGGCTTCGCGCGACGCCGATGCGCGCGGCTACACGTTCAACTATGAAGTGCTCAAAGCGGGCAACGAAGATATTCAGATGCGCTCCGACTGGACGCTGCCACTGTGCACCGGCGAGGAACGTCTGAAAGGTCGCGACGGTAAGAAGCTTCACCCGACGCAGAAACCGGAAGCGCTCCTTGCGCGCGTCATTCTTTCGAGTTCGCGTCCCGACGACCTCTTACTCGACCCATTCTGTGGCACCGGCACGACTGGCGCCGTCGCGAAACGGCTCGGCCGTCGCTTTGTCGGGTGTGAGCAGGATTCCAGATACGCCGAAGCAGCGGGCAGACGCATTGCTGCGACAGAGCCGTTGGAGGCGCCCACACTCGTCCCGTTTGTCACTGCACGCGAAGCACCGCGGGTGCCGTTTTCCGCATTGATCGAGCGCGGCCTGGTCACACCGGGCGTTCGGTTGGTGGATGCCAAGAAAAAACACAAGGCGCTTGTGCGCGCTGACGGCGCGGTCTCACTCGACGGCACGGTCGGCTCAATCCACCGCATCGGCGCGTTGGCGCAGGGTCTCGAAGCCTGCAACGGCTGGACCTTCTGGCACGTCGAAACGTCGAAAGGCCTTACCCTCATCGACGATCTGCGCGCCAAGGTGCGAGCGGAGATGGACTAGCTCATCTCACCGCGAACGGCGAGGCATAAGGCCGGCCAAACGCAACGCCCGCCGTCACGGTCTGCACCGGTTTTAGATAGGCCTTCCCTTCGCGCTTGTTGTTGCGGGTATCGACGAACGACACCGGGCCTTCGACCAGTTCCATGATCGCGACGTCGCCAGGTGCGCCGATCTGCAGGGTGCCGAGCTTCGGCGCGCGGTTGATGACCTTCGCCGGATTGATTGTCGCCATCGCGACCACCTGCTCGAGCGAAAAGCCGAGCCCCATGAACTTCGACATCACCCACGGCAGGTAGGGCATTCCGGGCGTGTTGCCGGAAAATACGTGGATGTCGGAGGAGATCGTCTCGGGGGCGCATCCGCCGGGGATCGCTACTTCCGCAATGGTGTAATCGAAGCTGCCGCCGCCATGCCCGACGTCAAACACGACACCACGCTGCTTTGCCGCCTGCGCCGCCGGCAGCAGTTTGCCGTCCTGCACGATATTGGTGAACGCGCCCGCGATATTTGGCGCGCCGGAGTAAGCATGCGTGAGGATGTCGCCCGGCCTCAGCAAATCGAGGATCTGCGTCATCAACTCGCCGGTCTCGACGCCGCCAATGTGGCACATCACCTTCGCACCGGTGCCTGATCTTTCGCACGCCTGTACCGCGCGCTTGAGCGGCTCGGTGCCGTGCTTGGCAATGACGTTCTCGGACATGCGCACTTTGGTCCCGAGCACAATGTCGGCGTTTTCGCCGATCGTCTTGGCGCAGGCGTCCACCTGCGCGAAATCAATGTTGTAAAGCTCAGCGACCGGGAACGGGGTCAGTCCCACATTTGCAATATGCACGAAGGCGTAAAGCCGCGTTCGAGTTTGCGCGACGATGTGTCGGCGGAAACGGGCGAAATTGTTGGCACCGGCATCGCCCGCCGAAACGCAGGTGGTGGTGCACTGATGTGCGGTCAGTTCGTCGGCAGGAATGCCGATGGCTGAGCCATACGGATAGACATGGCTGTGCAGGTCGACCAGCCCCGGCGTCACCAGCTTGCCGGAAGCGTTGAGCACGCGCAGCGCGCGTGCCTCGGGAATATCCGCCTCAACCGCTTCGATCACGCCATAACGGATGCCGATGTCGCGCTTTCCGCGCAGCGACTGGCTGGGATCGAGCACGTCGCCGCCTTTGACAAGAAGATCGAATTTGTCGTTCGGCCCCATCGCAGCGTGAGCGCCGCCAATCCCGGCAACGGCAAACGAGACAGACGAAGCTAGAAAATCCCGGCGTGACAACATGATCATCCCCCTTTGTCGAAACGGATGATGCTATCGTCCGCCGCAGCAAGCCGTCCAGTGAAGACCGCCTAAAGTTCGGGGTTCGATACCATTTAAAGATCGCCGCGTCCGAGTTGGCAGAGCACGCGGAATACGCCCACCTCCGCCCCGGAAAATTGCTGCGACAAGCGAACACCCATCGCTTCCGCATCGGCCTGATGAAGGGTATCGACCATCAGGCAGCCTTTGATTTTCCTGTCGCCGCCGCGCAGCTTCTCTTCCATCGACACCGGCATCCCGGCAGGGTCAAGTGCAATCCAGACTTCGCCTCCGGCAACGGCTGGATCTCGAACGAGCGTTTCGAGAAGTGTTGTCAGCCCGCGCGCGTCGGGCGCTTCATTAAATCGCACGGCCACCGCGAAGGCGCCGCGGAAGCCGCCGCGCCGAATCGTGCGGCGGCACACCGTCCGGTTCATGTTGAGGAATACCTCCGACATGATCTTGCGCGTCATTGGTGTCGGATTGTCGAGCCGCTCGAGATAGGGTTTCGATGTCAGAACCTCCGGCGACTTGACCAGATAGAAATTGAAATAGCCGGCGCTTCCGGAAATCGCCTGATGCCGCCGGCCGAACAGGAAGCCCGGCACGGCGAGGCGTTCGAGCAGATGCTCACCCTGAAACCAGGCGTCGAATTCGGCCTCACGTCCAGCGCGGCAGTCGTTCCAGATCGCCAGGATGCCCGGTTGTTGTTCCGCCATATCTACTCCGCCATGCCTACTTCGCGGCCACCACCATGATCTCGACCTTGTAGTCGGGGGAAGCGAGCCTCGCCTCGACGGTCGCCCGTGCGGGCGTGTTGCCCGGTGCGACCCAGGAATCCCACACGGCATTCATTTCCGCAAAAGTCGCCATGTCGGTGATCCAGATGTTGGCAGACAGGAGCTTGCTCTTGTCGGTGCCCGCCTTGGCCAAGAAGCCGTCGATCTGCCCGAGAATATCTTTTGTTTGCTCGCCGACACTCTTGCCTTTCGGGCTGTCGGCGACGATGCCGGCGAGATAGACGGTATTGCCGTGCACCACAGCCTTGCTCATGCGTGGCCCGATTTCGTGACGTTGGATGGTCATCACTCTCCCCTTTTTGAAATTTTATAGTCGCTTGGTAGCGATGTTTCACGACTTTGGGAACCTGCCTTGTCCGCGCGACTTAACGCTTGAAACAATCCCCGAGAAGGAGACGCGCCATGGGTTGGTTTTCGCCGGATATGCAGACGATGAAGGATCTTTTTCTGCACAGCTTGCAGGACATCTATTATGCCGAGCACCAGATCGAGAAAGCACTTCCTGACATGGTCGGGAAAGCGTCCGATCCCGAACTCAAGAAGGGGTTCCGTACCCATCTCAAGCAGACAAGGGGGCAGATCAAGCGGCTCGATCGGGCATTTAAGAAACTGAAAACAAAGCCCCAGGGCACTAAATGCCCCGCGATCGACGGGATCCTTGACGAAGCGAACGAGATTGCCAGCGAGATCGACGACAAGCTGGTGCTCAACGCCGCTTTGATCGCAGCGGCACAGGCCGTCGAGCACTACGAAATCACCCGCTACGGCACTCTTGTGGCTTGGGCCAAGCTGCTCGGCCACAACGATGTTGCCACGGTTCTGAACATGAACCTTAAGGAAGAAAAGGCGACCGACAAGAAGCTCAACGGCATCGCCAAGCGCAAGATCAATCGCAAGGCGGTGGCCGTCCAGCAGCGCAAGCGGCTCAAAAGGTTCGAACGGGCGGAAGATGCAATGCTGGAGGCGGCGGCAGGAATTCCAGCCGTCTAGCGTCTATCGAGAGCGTGGGCGAGTACCTTGCGCATGACGGTAGGCAGCGCCTCGCCCGGCAATTCGCCGAGTTTCACCCAACGCGCGCCTTTCGGCGCCGGCGTCGCGCGCGGCGCTTGGGTCATGAAGACCCTAAGCTCAAGCGGAAAATGCGTGAACACATGCTGCACGGTGCCCGGAAGCCGGCGCCAGGTCACTTCAGCGGCCAACCGCGGGGCGGAATGTTGCGCTCGCTTGTCCTCAAAATCATGGGTCCATTCGCTGCACGGGACTTCCATCATCGATGCCAGCAACCCTTTTTCGGGACGTCGGCGCAGCAGGACACGCCCGTCGTCGCGCAAAACTACGAACGCTGCTCCGCGGCGCAAGCGGCCTTCGCGCTTGGGCGCCTTGCGGGGAAATGTCTCCTGATCGCCGCGTGAATTGGCGGCGCACGACGCGCTCCACGGGCATAGCGTGCAGGCCGGCCGCCTGGGCGAGCAGAGTGTCGCGCCGAGATCCATCAGAGCTTGCGCGAAGTCACCGGCCCGCCGGTCCGGCAGCAACGATGCGGCCAGAGTCTTGATCGCGGGCTTTGCCGCGGGCAACTCATCCTCGATTGCAAAGAGCCGCGACACCACGCGCTCGACATTGCCGTCTACCGGCACCGCCGGAAAATCGAAAGCGATCGCCGCAACCGCCGCGGCCGTATAAGCACCGATACCGGGCAGCGCACGCAGCGCATCGATGTCGTTCGGGAAGCGTCCGCCGTGCCGCTCGACCACCGCCTTTGCGCAAGCGTGCAGATTGCGTGCGCGTACGTAGTAGCCAAGCCCGGCCCAGGCGCGCAAAACATCATCGAGGGGCGCGCGGGCAAGTGTATCAACCGTCGGCCACCGCGACAGAAACCGTGCGTAATACGGTCCCACGGCCTTGATGGTCGTCTGTTGAAGCATGATTTCGGAGAGCCAGACACGGTACGCATCGGTGAGTTCGCCGCCCCGCGCCCGCCACGGCAATTCGCGGGCGTGCAGGTCGTACCAGGCAAGCAGATCGGCGGGGTCCGGCGCTTGAGCTTTCTTCCGCCGCGGCAAACGGGCTGCTACGGTCATCATGCCGACCATGACACAAGGTGCACTTGCATGAGGAAGCCCTCGCGCGGTTTTCCCCGACCGCTTTCGGAACTGCTGGGCGCCACCCTCAGCGACGCGCTCAAGGCGCAGGGCTTCGCCTCGACGGAGATCATATCCCGCTGGCCGGATATCGTCGGGCCGGAGATCGCGGCTCATAGCGAACCGCTGAAAATCAACTGGCCGCGCGCCTCGGGTGAAGACGCCCCTGAACCTGCGACGCTGGTGCTTCGTGTTGAAGGTCCGGCGGCACTCGAAATTCAACACCTGTCGGCCGTCATTCTTGAGCGGGTGAATCGCTTCTTCGGCTGGCAGGCGATCGGGCGCATTGGCTTGCGCCAAGCGCCCCTCCGGCACCGCGAGCGGCCGGAGCCTGCGCCGCCCCCCGATCCTGCAATAGCGGCGCAGATCGCCGCCACATTGCCGGACGTTAGGGATGAGGAGTTGCGCCAGGCGCTCGCCCGCCTCGGCGCAGCAATCAAGCGAAATTGACCCGATCGGCCGTCTTGGGAGGGCGGCCCGGCATTGCCACAATCATGCTGTCCAGCTAGCCAATGGCGCTACAGACAGCCATTCCAGCCCCAGGAGCTTCCGTTGCAGATCACCCGCCGCGAATTTTGCCACAGCACCGCTGCCTTGGCACTCGCCACCGCCCTGACTGGCATCTCGTCTCTTCCGCCTTTCCCGATCGAGGCCGCGGCTCAGACAATCCCACCCGCGGAATTGATGAAACCCGACGCGCTGCCCGAGATGGCGATGGGGAACGACAAGGCGCCTGTAACGGTCATCGAATATGCGTCGATGACGTGCCCGCATTGTGCGCATTTTCAGGAAACGACATTTCCCGAACTCAAGAAACGCTACATCGACACCGGCAAGGTCCGTTACATTTTCCGAGAATTCCCCCTCGATAATCTCGCTGCGGCCGCTTTCATGCTGGCGCGCTGCGCCGGCAAGGACGACAGCGACAAATATTTTGCTTTGATCGACACGCTGTTCCGGCAGCAGAGGCAATGGGCGATCGAAAAACCAATCCCGCCCTTGCTTGCCATTGCGAAGCAGGCCGGATTAACGGAGCAGGCTTTCAACGCCTGCCTCGCGAATCAGCAAGTGCTTGACGGCATCGAAAGCATCCGAAAACGCGCCGTCGACAAGTTTAAGGTGCAGTCGACGCCCACTTTCTTCATCAATGGAACATCGCACCCGGGAGCGCTGTCGATCGACGACATGGCCAAGGCGATCGACCCCTATCTCAAGGGCTGATAAGGGTTTTTTGGCCTGGCTCCGGTCGGGCACCGCCGGCGCAGCCGTAGGTATATTGTCCTCTTTTCCGGAAAAGTATGGAAAACCATGAACGGTTTTCGCAGGGCAGTTGCCCTCGCGAGCGCGGCGATTCATTCTCCGGCCCGACGTGGCAGCCCCCCAACCGGGCCCGGCCAAGTCCCGGGACGGCCTAGTGAATTGCTCAATGCAAAACCGATGGAGCGGGTCGCAAAGGATCATGCGCCAACAAAAAGAACCATGAGGCCTTAACGCATGAAGCTCACAAGATTGCGCCTGCTCGGCTTCAAGTCGTTCGTCGAACCGACCGATTTCCAGATCGAGCCAGGGTTGACTGGCGTGGTCGGACCAAACGGCTGCGGGAAGTCGAACCTGGTCGAAGCGCTGCGCTGGGTGATGGGCGAGTCCTCGCACAAGTCCATGCGCGCCGCGTCCATGGATGACGTGATCTTTTCCGGCTCGAATACCCGTCCCGCGCGGAACAATGCCGAAGTCGCGATCGCGATCGATAATTCCACCCGTTCGGCGCCGGCTGCGTTCAACGACCAGGACTCGCTGGAAATTGCCCGTCGTATCGAGCGGGAATCCGGGTCAAGCTATCGCATTAACGGGCGCGAGGTACGCGCGCGCGACGTGCAGATCCTCTTTGCGGATGCTTCCACCGGCGCCCGTTCGCCGGCACTCGTGCATCAGGGCCGTATCGGCGAAATCATCCAGGCGAAACCCGAACAGCGCCGCCGCGTGCTGGAAGAAGCGGCCGGTGTTGCGGGCCTGCATGCACGCCGTCACGAGGCGGAGTTGAGGCTGAAGGCGGCAGAGACCAATCTTCTGCGCGTCGAGGACGTAATTGGCCAGCTGACCGCCCAGATTGACGGTTTGAAAAAGCAGGCACGTCAGGCGATCCGCTACCGCACCGTGTCTTCCCAGGTGCGCAAGGCGGAGGCGACCCTCTATCACCTGCGCTGGAACTCGGCGAACAGCGAAGTGTCAGAAGCTGAGCACGCGAAGGACGTCTCTGTACGGACCGTCGCAGACCGCGTCGGCGCCGAGGCCGAGGCTTCCAAGCGTCAGGCGCTCGCCGCCGCATCCCTTCCCGCGCTGCGCGAAGCCGAAGCACGCGCCGGCGCGGCGCTGCATCGTCTCAATGTGGCGTTGCAGGACCTCGATCGCGAAGAAACGCGCGCCAAGGACCGCATCGTCGAGCTCGACATGAGGCTCGTTCAGTTCGCCGCCGATACCGAGCGCGAGCAGCGGCTTGCTGCCGATGCCGAGCAGGCAATTGCGCGGCTCACGGCTGAAGAAGAGACGATCCGGAACGAAGCGCGAGAGAGCGCGGGCCGCCGCAGCGGCATCGATGCCAAGGTCTCGGCGGCAGACACCGAACTTCAGGCCGCTGAAAAGATCTTCACCGATGTCACCACCGCACTGGCCGACCTCGCGGCCCAGCGCAGCCGTTTTGAGAATTCCGCCCGCGAGCAAAGTGAGCGTATCGCAAAGATTTCGTCCGAGATCGGGGCGATCGAGCGTGAACTGGCAACGCTGCAACCCGCCGACAGCGGCCCGCTCGCCACTCTCCTCGAAGGCGCGCAGACTGCGTTGACTGAGGCGGAAGCTGCGGCCGTCGCCGCGGAGGCCGCGCACAATCTGGCGCGCACCGAGATGGAAACGGCGCGCGCAGCGTTGGCAGAATCCGAAAAGCGTGCGCAGCGCCTCGAAACCGAGGCGAAAACTCTGTCCAAGATGCTCTCATTGGAGACCCGCAGCCTGTGGCCACCGGTTATCGACAATATCTCCGTCGAAAAGGGCTACGAAAAGGCTCTCGGCGCTGCTCTTGGCGACGATCTCGATGCGCCGGTCGATCCGTCCTCGCCCATGCATTGGAGCGAGGTCGCGCAGGAGGCGAGCGACCCGGCTCTGCCCGAAGGTGCCGAGCCGCTCTCACGGCACGTCAAGGCTCCCGCGCAACTGGCGCGTCGGCTTTCGCAAATCGGCGTGGTCGAGCGCAGCGCCGGCATCCGGCTCGCCGGAGCTCTCAAGACCGGCCAACGGCTGGTCTCGCACGACGGCGACCTTTGGCGCTGGGACGGATTTGTTGCGGCTGCTCATGCCCCGACCGGCGCCGCCCGGCGGCTCGCCCAACGTAGCCGGTTTGCGGAGATAGATGTCGAGCTTGCGAGTGCACGCAGCGAGGTTGACGCCAATCGGCGGACGCTTGAAACGGCACAATCGGCTTTCGCTGCAGCCGGCAGCACCGAAACCGAAACGCGCGCGCGCGAGCGCGACCTCAATCGCCAGACCGCACGGCTGTCGGCGCTGGCTGAGGCGCGCGCGCGCCTGAACATGAGCCGCGATGAGGCGACAACGGCAAAATCGGACGCGGAAAACGCGCTCGCCGCGCTTGCGCCTTCGGCCGATCTGGAAACAAAGCTTGCGCAGGTGCGCGATGATATCGCTGCCAAGCGCGCCAGGCTCGCCGAGGTGCAGGCCGAGCAACAGGCCATCGTGCGTGAAGCCGAGCTTGCCGACCGCCGCCTGACATCGCTTGCGGCCGACAAGACGGGCTGGGGCGAGCGCCAGCAAGGCGCGCGCAACCAGATTGCCACGCTCGAGCAACGCACCACTGAAGCCAAGCGCGGTCGCACGGAGCTGGAAAATGCGCCAAAGGTTTTCGCGGAAAAGCGAAGCGCGCTGACCACCGAGGTTCAGACCGCGGAAACCACCCGGCGCGGCTGTGCCGACCGCTTGCAGGAAGCGGAAAATGCGTTGGCAGAAGCCGATCGCGATGCGCGCAAAGCACTGGAAGCCGCCAGCGCCGCCCGTGAGGAGCTTGCCCGCGCCGAAGAACGTTTCGAGGCCGCCAAGCGCCGGCTCAGCGATGTCGGTCGCGAGATCCGCGACATGCTGGAGGTCGAGCCATCCGCGGTGGCGGAACTCGCCGAAATCGGGCCGACCGATCCGTTGCCGGACCTCGCCGAGGTCGAAGAAAAGCTCGAACGTCTGCGCCGTGAGCGCGAGCGCCTGGGCGCCGTCAATCTCCGCGCTGAAGAAGAATTGCGGCAGGTGGAGAGCCAGCACGCCTCGCTGTCGACCGAACGCGACGATCTGGTCGAGGCGATCAAGAAATTGCGGCTCGGGATCCAGAGCCTCAATCGTGAGGCGCGCGAACGCCTGCTGACCTCCTTCGAGCAGGTCAACAAGCACTTCCAGCATCTCTTCACGAAGCTGTTCGGCGGTGGAACCGCAGAACTGCAGTTGATCGAAAGCGAGGATCCGCTGGAGGCCGGACTGGAAATTCTGGCCAAGCCGCCCGGCAAAAAGCCCGCAACGCTGTCACTGCTTTCAGGCGGCGAGCAGGCGCTGACCGCTCTCGCGCTGATATTCGCCGTGTTCCTGACCAACCCGGCGCCGATTTGCGTCCTCGACGAAGTGGACGCACCGCTCGACGATCACAACGTTGAGCGTTTCTGCGACCTGCTCGATGAAATGATCAAGTCGACCGACACGCGGTTCGTGATCATTACGCACAATCCGATCACCATGGCGCGCATGAACCGGCTATACGGTGTCACGATGGCCGAGCGCGGCGTCTCGCAGCTGGTGTCTGTCGATCTGGAAGCCGCCGTGCGCTTCCGCGAAGCAAGCTAAGCCGCTTCAACTTTCGGCGCCGGCTGTTCAACCAGCCGCGGC
>Ga0184625_10000715_pt1 | contig 12999 bp, 11 predicted proteins | sample PLM3_30_b1_FD_133151 | JGI IMG/M metagenome (GOLD analysis project Ga0184625, IMG submission 133151) | Groundwater sediment microbial communities from an aquifer in East River, Colorado, USA - PLM3_30_b1 | ecosystem: Environmental > Terrestrial > Soil > Riparian zone | place: USA: East River... | reverse complement strand
GGCGTCGAGCCAGGGGGCGATCGGCTCGGGCAGCCGCGCAGCGACGCCCGAGGACCAGACGAGCGGAGTCAGAGCGACGACCGCGAGCGCGAGGAGCCCCGCCCACGTCGTCCAGCGCCGTCCGACGATCGCCTGCAGGCCGAGGACGAAGAGCTGTGTCGCCGCGATCACCTGCAGCGCGTCGCACGCGAAGAAGGCCGCGCGCTCGGCGCTCGTCGAGGCCGCGAGCGTCTTCCAGAGCGAGAAGTACGGCAGGTGGAGGTAGTAGCCGACGGCGAGCACGAACAAGAGCCGCCGCGCCCGCCGCAGCCCCGCGCGCAGCGAGAGCGGCGCGGGCGGCAGACCGACGACGAAGCCGGAGGCGAACAGGAAGCCCGGTGCCGTCGAGCCGTGGAGCATCTGCTGCCAGACGTAGAGGCGCTCGGCGAGGGCGGCCGGCGCGAGCAGCGTGTCCATCACGTGGCCCTGGACCATCACCAGGGCCATCAGGCCGCGGAAGGCGTCCAGGTACAGGGCTCTCTCGTGCGGGGGGTGCTGCGCCGCACCCCCCGCACCCCCCCGCTCGCTACGCCCGAATGAATCGGGCTTCGCTCGCAGCTCCTGTCTGATTGGGCTGTCGGCAGACGGGCTCACGGGCCGACGCCGCTCCTGGCTCAGGCGACGACGACCCCGCCCGCGCGCCGCGCGGCTTCCTGGACGTGCTGGAGCAGCATCGACTCGGGGCCGGCGCCGACGAACTCGACGCCGCCATCGCCCACGACCGTCTTGGGCACCGACGCGATGCGGTAGGCGCGCGCGAGGTCGGGGAAGCCCGTCACCTCGATCGCGTCGACGCGGATGCGCGGGCTCTCGACCGCGAACTGGATCGCCAGGCGGACCGCCCGGGGACAGTACGGTCAAGTGGGCGTCGAGAAGACGCGCAGGCGGACGTCGCGGTCGAGCGTCGCGAGCGCCGTGCGCGTCTCCTCCGAGAGCAGGCTCGACCCCCGCGAGACGTCGAGGATCCCGTCCACCAGGCTCCCGAACTCGTATCCGGCTGGCGTGCCGTAGAAGCGCACGCCGTGGTCCTGCTCGCCGAGGATCGCGATCGCGGGGGTGCGCTCGATCCCGAGCGCCGCCACGCGCTCCTGGTCGAGGACGAAGTTGAGGGGCTCGGCCGTCAGCTTCTCGTGAAGCGCCGCCAGCTCCTCGACGAGGCGACGCACCTCTTCGGACACCGGGTCCGCGAGGGCTTGCGAAGCGACGGCCAGCTTGACGGGGTTGACGAGTCCGGAAAACGCCTCACGCAGCTCGCCCGCGATCTCGTCGCTGAGCAGCGCCATGGGGGAAGTAGGCCACGCGGGTCAGATCCACGTCGGGAACCAGGTCCAGATCCCGAAGCCGCCGAGCATGACGTGGTAGGGCCCGATCTCCACGGGGAGTCCCGGGAAGCGAAAGCTCCAGAGTGCGTTCGGCACCGGGATCGCGGTGAGGAACGGGAGGAAGAGCACGAACAGGGCGGCCACCGCCACCAGGTAGCCGCGCGCGAGCAGCGCCTGTCCCTGGTTCCAGCGGCGGTCGAGCAGCGCGCCGAGCGACAGGCAGGCGTAGGGAATCGCCTCGAGCAGATAGTGCGAGAAGTTGAGCGTGCGCGGCGACAGCCCCCACGGCAGGTAGAGCAGGAAGTAGCCCGCGCCGCAGAAGACGAGCCGCGGGTCGCGCCAGCGGATCCCGACCACGAGCGCCCACACCGACACCGGCAGCGAAGCCCACCAGATCGCCGGGTTGCCGAGCGCGACGATGCCGCGCACGAAGTCTCCGCCCGAGAACCAGAAGTACCAGGTGGGCCGGTAGAGGAACGGCCAGGTCCACCACTCGCTGAAGTAGGTGTGGGTGGCGTCGAGGTGGGCGTGATAGCCCCAGATGTCCCTCTGCCAGGCGATCGCCGCGAGCACGCGCTGCCACCACGCGGCGAGCCCGCTCGGGTGGGTCTGGGCCATCCACGGGACGTAGCTCAGCAGGTAGACCGCCGCCGGCAGCACCACGAAGGAGAGCGCGCCGAGCGCGAGATCGCGAGCCCTGAAGGCGCGCGCCCGTCGCACCACGAGGTAGACGAGTCCCATGAAGCCCCAGGCGAACAGGCTCGTCCAGCGGGTCGAGAGCGCGAGCCCGAGCGCGAGGCCGAGCGCCGCCATGTCTTCGAGGCGCAGCTCCTCCTCCGCGACCGCGCGCAGCAGCAGCAGCACCGACGTGAGCTGGAACAGCACCGCGAAGACGTTGGTCATCGCGATCCGACTCTGCACCAGGTAGACGCCGTCCATCAGCAGGAGCAGCGTCGCGAAGAGGGCGGCCCGCTCGCTGGCGAGCACGCGCCGCGCGAGCAGCAGGAAGACGGGCGCGATCAGGATTCCGGCCAGCGCCGGCACGAGGCGCCAGGCCCACGGCTCGTAGCCGAAGAGCGCGATACCCGCCGCGATCAGCAGCTTCGCGGTCGGCGGATGCACCCACTCCGTCGGCGGCTCGCCGTTCAGGTACTGGCGCGCCGTCTTCGCGTGGTAGACCTCGTCGAAGTACTCCTCGCCCGGGTAGCCGAGGCCGGGCAGCCTGAAGAGGGCCGCCAGGATCGCGACGCCGAGCAGCAGCTTGCCCGTGCGGCTCACGGCGCGCCGGTCCGGGGCCCGGCGGGCGCTGCACGGCCGGCGTCCAAGGCGACGAGCGGCAGCGCGCGCCGCACCGGCACCGCGAACGAGTTGCCACCGAAGCGCGACAGCACCGCGTAGGCGACCCCGATCACCTGCCCGTTGCGGTTCAGCAGCGGACCGCCGCTGCCGCCCTGAGTGGTCGGCGCGTCGAATACGACGTCGGTGTCGGTGATGTCCGCGATGTGGCCCTGGGTGGTGGACGGCCGCACCAGCCCGCGCCGCGCGAGCGCCTCGGTGATGCGCCCGGTCTTCATCTGCGCGTCCGTCACGATCTCGCGCGCGACCGCCGAGTCGATCTTGGCGAGCATCGCCTCGATCCCCGCCGGGAAGCCCACCAGCACCACCGCCTGGCCGGTTACGGCGCCGCTGCCGCTGCGGTCGAGCGGCAGCGGCGGCAGGCGCGCGCCGCCGAGCTCGGCGCGCAGCAGCGTCACGTCGGCGTGCTCGGCGTGGCGCTCGAGCCGGAGCAGGAAAGGCCGCCGCTCGCGCGGGAAGAAGGCCCGCAGCTCCGTCTGCTTCGGCTGGTAGCCGCGCTCGATCAGCGATTCCGCGAAATCGTTGTTCCACCACGGCTCGGCGATGTGGCGGTTCGTGAGCACGAGGCCGCGGCGGTCCACCACGAAGCCGGTGCCCACGTATTCGGTCTCGTGAACCTCGCCCTTACCCTCGGGGTCCAGGATCGGGTTGTCGTCGGCGTCGCGCATGCTGTTGCCGGCGGCGTCGAGCTTGTAGCGCAGCGGGCGCCCGTCCTTGTCCTGGTACTGGTACGCCCCCTGGATCAGGCAAACGCCGGGCCCGTAGTCGCGCACGATGCGCTCGCCCACGGCGCGCTCGGACTCGAGCGTCGCCAGCCGCTCGCGCGTCGACTGCAGCTCGCCGCGCAGGTTGCCCGACTCGGCGGCGGCGCTGTCGCGGATCTGCCCGTAGAGCTCGTCCTCGCGCTGCTTGAGCTCGTCGATCCGGGCGGCGAGCTCGGCGCGGTCGGCCTCCGCCTTCGAGCGCTCGCCGGCGACGCGAGCCGCGAAGGACGAGCGCTCGGCCTCGCTCTGGCGCAGCGCGTCGCGCAGCCGCTCGATCTCGAGCCGCAGCTTGCGGTCCTGCCAGTAGCTGTAGCCGAGCGCAGCGGCCCCCAGCAGGAAGCCCGCCGCCATCAGGCGGACGGCAGTCGGGCTCAGCTGGCCGAGCCAGCGTGCGACTCGTGTCCGCACCGGCGCGCGTGCGCCCGCGCGCACCCACGGCGCCGCCTCCAGCATCTCCTCGACCGCGTCGTCGGCCGCCTCGAGCCGCAGCCGGGGCCCGCCGGGGCCGAGCTCGATCACGTCGCCTTCGCGCAGCACCGCCTCGTGCAGCTCCTCGCCCGAAAGCCGCAGCACGAGCTCGGGCGCGACCACCTGCGCGACGATCTCGCCCTGGCGCTCGAAGACGCGCACGTGGCGCAGCGCAGCGCCCTCCGTCTTCATGTCGGCGTCGGGCCCCGAGCCGATGAGCGCGGGCAGCGCCACCTCGGCCTGCATGCCGCTGGCGGGCCCGGTGAGCCTGCGGAAACGCACGCGCACGGGCTAGCCCGCTCCCGTCACGGCGTGCCCAACGCGGGAAGATCCGGCGCGCCGATCCGGCGCTCGACGCTGCCCTGCGCGACCATCGCCCAGCTCGACGCGCCGATCCGCACGAACACCTCGACCCTCGGGTCCTTGAAGCCGGGCGAGCGCAGGATGTCCTGCGGTTCGGCCGGCGAGTGGTAGCGGCCCGCGGAGCGCACCGTCACCACCGTGTCGCGTCCCGGCGGGATCGGATGGTGATAGGTGCTCACCTGCTCCTGGATCGAGCCCCACACTTCGTCCGCCTGGTCGGGGGCGGGGAAGCGCGCGCGCGCCTGCACCGCGCTCAGCGGCTCGCTCGACACGTTCCTGAGCCGAAAGCGCACGACCGGGGCGACGAAGTTCTGGCCCTGCTGCGGGCTGTCGACGATCCAGTACGCTTGCAGGTCGCTCACCCGCAGCTCCGCCGACGGGTCGTGGCGCCGGCAGCCAGACGCGGCCACGGCTGCCAGGAGGAGTGCCACGCGGGGGGATCCGCGCATCCCCTCGATTCTAGCGTGCCCGCTCCTCGGGATTGGCCGGCGGCAGCGGAAGCGCGAGCCGGAAGCGCGCCCCGCGCACGGCGCTCTCGGGCTCGGGCTCGAGCAGGAGATCGAGCCGCCCGCCGTGATCCTCGACGAAGCGCCGGGCCACGGCGAGTCCGAGGCCGGTGCCGCGCTTCTTGCCGTGCGTGACGAAAGGCTCGAACACACGGTCGCGGATGCCCGGGGCGACGCCCGGGCCGTCGTCCGCGAGCACCAGCACCAGCTGCTCGCGTGCGCCCTCGGAGCCGCCGAGCGGCTCGATCCGCGCCCGGAACCGGAAGCGCCCCTGCCCGCCCATCGCATCCCGCGCGTTGGCGGCGATGTTGGTGACGGCGCGGCGCAGCTTGTCCACGTCGACGCGGCCGCGGCGGCCGCTGGGCAGCTCGACGTCGCGCTCGACCGCGAGCCCGGGCAGCTCCTGCTCGATGCCCGCGGCGAGCTCCGCCACCAGCAGGCGGAGCGGCACCGCGCGCAGCACCAGGCTCTCGGCCCCGCGCGCGAAGTCGAGCGTCTCGCCGGTCATGCGGTCGAGGCGGTCGACGGCCTCCATGATCGCGCGCGCGCGCTCGGCGGCCTCCTGCGGGGGCACGTCGCCTTCGAGCAGCGTCTCGGCCCAGCCGCGGATCAGCGTCATCGGCCCGCGGAAGTCGTGGACCATCATGCCCGCCATGGTGCCGAGCGCTGCGAGCCGTTCCGACTGGATGAGCTCCTTCTGGTAGGCGAGGTTCTCGAACGCGAGCGCGGCGCGGCCCGCGACGAGCGAGACGAGCTGCGCCTCGACGTCGCTCACCGGACGCTTGCGCCCCTGCACCGGGCCGAGCACCAGCATCCCGGCGAGGCCGCTCCGCGCGAGCAGCGGCACCAGCATCTCGTTCTTGCCCTGGGGCGAGGTCTCGAGCAGCTGGCCCTCCGAGATCAGGAAGCGCGCGCGCGGGCCCTCGGACGCGTCGGGCCGGCTGCGCCGCAGGCGCCCCGCCTCGTCGAGCGCCAGCGCCTCGAAGCTCTCGAGCCTGCGGTCCCACAGCAGGAGGCTGCCGCCGTCCGCCGAGAGCGCGCGGCTGAGCTCCACGGTGAGCAGGCGCGTCAGGCCGAGCAGGTCCGGCACCTCCAGCACGCGCTCGGCCAGTGCCGCGAGCGTCGCCTTGCGCCTCGAGCTGAGCGTGAAAGCCATGGTGGTCCTGGTTTGACACCCGAAAAACGCCGTCGCTATGATAGCGAGGCTGGAGCCGGAAGCTGCTGCGCGACGGGCGCTGCGGCTTCCTGCGGCAGGCGTTCCCGACACGCCGAAGAGCCGCCGGCACCCTTGTCGTGCGCGCAGCGACTCGCCGGAGCGTTCCGACCGGCGGGAGACCCGGCGCGTCCAAGGGACTAAACACGGGAGATAAGGTCGCATGATCGAGGTCGACAGCCTCACGAAGAGGTACGGCCGCGCGACGGCGGTGGACGGCATCTCGTTCAAGGTCGAAAAGGGCGAGATCCTCGGCTTCCTGGGCCCGAACGGGGCCGGCAAGACCACCACGATGCGCATCCTCACCTGCTACCTGCCGCCCACGGAGGGCAAGGCGCGCGTGGCAGGCCACGACGTCTTCGAGGAGCCGATGGAGGTCAAGAAGCGGGTGGGCTACCTGCCGGAGACGCCGCCGCTCTACCCGGACATGGAGGTCGGCGAGTACCTCGACTTCTGCGCCAAGATCAAGGGCGTCGCGTCCGGCGAGCGCAAGACCCGCATCGCGGACGCCGTCGAGAAGTGCCGGGTCGGCGACGTGCGCACCAAGCTGATCGGCAAGCTCTCGAAGGGCTACCGTCAGCGCGTCGGCCTGGCGCAGGCGATCCTGCACAACCCCGACGTGCTGATCCTCGACGAGCCGACCGCCGGGCTCGACCCGAAGCAGATCATCGAGACGCGCGAGCTGATCCGGGCGCTCGCCGGCAGCCACACCGTCGTGCTCTCGACCCACATCCTGCCCGAGGTCTCGATGACCTGCGGGCGCGTCGTGATCATCAACAAGGGCCGCGTGGTGGCCGAGGACACGCCCGAGAACCTCACGCGGCGCCTGCAGGGCGCCGGCACGATCAGGCTCGAGGTGCGCGGCGACCAGGCAGCGGCGCTCGCGGCGGTGCGGGCCGTCCCCGGTGTGCTCGCGGTTCACACGCGCGCCCCGCACGGGGAGATCGCCGTGCTCGACGTCGAGGCCGAGGCCGGCAAGGACGTGCGCGCCGAGCTCGCCTCGGCGCTCGTGACCCGGGGCCACGGCCTCGTCGGCCTGCAGCAGGTCGGCATGAGCCTGGAGGAGATCTTCCTCCACCTCACCACCGCGGACGCCGAAGAGCCGGCGCCCGTCGCCTCCGGAGGACTACCCGCTTGACCGCGCTAAGGAACATCTCCGCCATCGTCGCGAAGGAGTGGCGCCACTACTTCGGCAGCCCGATCGCCTGGGTGGCGCTCTTCGTGTGGACGATGCTGTTCGGCGTCTTCTTCTACTTCTCGTTCAACTTCTTCCTCGAGCAGTCGATGCGCATCGCGCAGCAGGGGATGGAGTACGGCGGGGGGATGAAGATCTCGCTCAACGAGTACCTGATCCGCCCGCTCTTCCACAACATGGCGGTGGTCGCGCTCTTCCTGGCGCCGATGCTCACGATGCGCCTCTTCGCCGAGGAAAAGCGACAGGGCACGATCGAGCTGCTCGCCACGTCGCCGATCACCGACTGGCAGGTGGTGGTCGGGAAGTTCGCCGCGGCCTCCGGGCTCTACCTGCTCATGATCCTGGCCGGGCTCGTGAACATCGCCGGCATCTGGATCTACGCGACGAGCCAGCCCGAGTGGAAGCCGGTTGTGACGGGGGCGCTGGGGCTGCTGCTGCTCGGCTGCTGCTTCCTGGCGATGGGCACTTTCGTCTCGACGCTGACCCGGAACCAGATCGTCGCCGGCATCCTGTCCTTCTGCCTGTTCCTCGGGATGTGGACGCTCGGCTGGGCGGACGACCCCACGGCGGGGCCCGTGATGAAGGCCGTCGCCTACCTCGGCGTCACCACCCACCTCGAGGACCTGGTGAAGGGCGTCGTCGACTTCAAGGACGTCGTGTTCTACCTGAGCGTCATCAGCTTCGGCCTCTTCCTGGCCCACCAGTCGGTGGAGAGCCAGCGGTGGAGGGCCTGAGCGTCATGGGCACCTTGAAGAAGCTCGTCGACTTCATAGCACCGCTCGGGTTCCTGATCGCCGTCGGGGCGGTTTCCGTGACGCGGACGCCCTGGGCGGACAAGCTGCCCGGGGGGCTGCGGCCGTGGCTGATCGCCGCGGCGGCGCTCGTGCTGGTCCACCTCGTGCTGCGCTTCGAGGACGTGGTGCGCAGGCTAGGCCGCCGGCAGCTCAAGTACGGCAGCAACACCTTGCTGCTGGTGGTCGCCGTGCTCGGCATCCTGGTGTTCGCCAACTACTTCGTCTCGCGCCACACGAAGCGCTTCGACCTCACCAAGGACCAGCGCTTCAGCCTCTCGGACCAGACGAAGAAGGTCGTGAGCGGCCTCAAGGACGAGATCAAGCTCGTCTACTTCCAGCGCACGCGCGACATGGCGCGCGGCCAGGACCGCCTGAAGGAGTACCAGGCCCTCTCGCCCAGGCTCAAGGCCGAGTACATCGACCCGGTGCAGAGCCCGGCCAAGGCGCAGGCCTACGACGTGCGCGGCCCCTGGCCGATCCTGGTGGTCGAGAAGGGCGACAAGCGCGAGCGCGTCACGAACGACGGCGAGCAGGACATCACGAACGCGCTCATCAAGATCACGCGCGAGAGCAAGAAGACCGTGTGCCTGCTCGAGGGCGAGGGCGAGCGCTCGAGCGAGGACAGCGGCGAGCGCGGCTTCTCGGGCGTGAAGAGCTCGCTCACGAAGGCGCTCTACGAGGTGAAGAGCGTCTTCCTGATGCGCGAGAAGACGGTGCCGAAGGACTGCACGATCCTGATCGTGGGCGGCCCCGAGAAGGACCTGTTGCCCGAGACCACCGCGGCGATCAAGGACTTCGTCAAGGGCGGCGGCAAGGCGCTCGTGATGGTCGAGGCCGAGCTCAAGGAGCACTACCCGAACGTGGTCGCACTGCTCAAGGGCTGGAACATCGAGGCGGGCAACGACGTCGTCGTGGACGTCTCGGGCATGGGGCAGCTCTTCGGCTTCTCCGAGCTCGCGCCGCTCGCGATCGAGTACCCGTACCACGCGATCACCAAGGACTTCCGGCTGCCGACGCTCTACGGAGGCGCCCGCAGCGTCGAGGCGGGCAAGGGCAGCGTCGAGGGCGTGAGCGCTTCGGACCTTGTCAAGACCTCGGCGCAGTCCTGGGCCCAGAGCGATCTCACGCTCAAGGGCTCGATCCAGTACGACGAGGGCAAGGACCGCAAGGGGCCGGTCGCGCTCGCCGCAGTCGCGACGGTGAAGGGGCCGGCCCCCACGCCGTCGCCCTCGCCCTCGCCCTCGCCGTCGCCTTCCGGCTCGCCGTCGCCCGCCGCCTCTCCCGCGCCCGCCGTCGAGGAGGTGAAGGCGCCCGAGGAGGTGAAGGCGCCCGAAGGCCGCGTCGTCGCGGTCGGGGACGCCGACTTCGCCTCGAACTCGCTGCTCGGCTTCCAGGGCAACCAGGACTTCTTCCTGAACACGGTGGCCTGGCTCGCCGAGGACGCGGACCTCATCTCGATCCGCCCGAAGGAGCCCGAGAACCAGGCGCTGTTCCTGAGCCGCAGCGTCCAGCAGAACGTGAACTGGGCGGCGCTCGTGTTGATCCCCGGCTTCTTCGTGGTGGCCGGCGTCGCGAGCTGGTGGCGGAGGCGCTAGGCCCGTGAAGGAGTTCTGGAAGACCGCTGTCGCGCTGCTGCTCGCGGGGGGACTCTTCGCGTTCTACTGGTTCGTCGAGCGCAAGCAGGAGCCGAAGCCCGAGACCGAGAGCACGAAGGTCACGCTGCTGACGGTCGACAAGGCCAAGGCCAAGGAGCTGAAGGTCGCGGTCAAGGGCGGCGACAGCATCGCCCTCGTCAAGGAAGGCACGTTCTGGAAGCTGACCGCGCCCTTCGCGGCTCCCGCCGACACGACGGCGGTCGAGTCGATGTTCACGAGCCTCGAGAAGCTGGAGGCCGACGAGCTGGTCTCCGACCAGGTCAAGGACTTCTCCCAGTACGGGCTCGACGCGCCGAGCCGCTCGGTCGTGGCCGTCGTCGAGGGAGCGAAGGAGCCGCTCGCCGTGGACTTCGGCTCGAAGGCTCCCGACGGCAGCAGCGTCTACGCGCGCAAGCCCGGCGAGGCCAAGGTCTACCTGGTCGCGTCGTGGGTGGAGGGCTCCTTCGACAAGAAGCCGTTCGACCTGCGCGACCGCGACCTGCTGCACGTGAAGCGCGACGACGTGCGCTCGCTCGAGGTCGCCGGCCCCGATGGCGGCTACGCGCTCGCGCGCAGCGAAGCGGGCGAGTGGGCGTTCACGAAGCCGCTTCAGACGCGCGCGGGCCGCTGGGCCGTCGACGGCCTGCTCGGCACGATCGAGGGCCTGCGGATGGAGTCGGTCGCCGGCGAGAGCGTGAGCGACGCAAAGGAAATCGCCCGCTACGGTTTCGCGAAGCCGACGCGCACGGTCACGCTCGTCACCAAGGACGGCGCGAGCCGCACGCTCGAGCTCGGCGCGCCCGCGCCTGATCCCAATCCCTCGCCCTCGCCCTCGCCGACGCCCTCGCCCTCCCCCTCGCCCGGCAAGAAGGGCGAGAAGGGCGAGAAGCCGGCGCCGCCCAAGCCCACGAAGTACTACGCGCGCCAGGCGGGCAGCGGCCTCGTCGCCGTGGTGCCGGCGGCGCTAGCCGACGACCTCGCCAAGGGCATGGGGGAGCTGCGTGCGAAGCGCCTGCTCGAGGTCGCGACCTACGAGACCGAGGGCTTCGAGGTGACGGCCGCGGGAGTCACGAAGAAGTACGCCAAGAGCGCGACCAAGGACAAGGACGGCCTCGAGAAGACGCAGTGGAAGCGCACCGCACCGGACGCCAAGGAGCTCGACACCACGAAGGTGGAGGACGCGCTGTTCAAGATCGGCGGCGTCGACGTGAGCGAGTTCGTCGACGCGCCCAAGGCGCCCGCCGACTACGGCCTCGACGCGCCCGTTCTGAAAGTGACGCTCAAGGCCAAGAGCGACTCCGGCGTCGAGCTCGGCAAGAAGGACGCGAGCTACTACGCCCGCCGCACGGGCGACGCCGCGGTCCTGAAGGTCGACGCGGCGAAGGCCGAGGAGCTGCTGAAGGCGTTCGGCGAGATCTAGGTCCGCCTGGCGGCCCGCGCCTATGGCTTCGGCGGCGCGGCGACCGCTTCCGGCGTCGGCGTGGGGGCAGGCGGCGTCCAGCTCTCGAGCAGGCGCGCGTGGCGGATCACGACCCAGGTCTGCGGGGCGTTCGGGTGCTGGCCGCGCGTCGTCGTGGGCGTCACGGAGACCTTGTCCGCCACCTCGATCCCCTGGACGACCTCGCCGAAGACCGCGTAGCCGGCGCCGCTGATCCCGAAGTCCAGCCGGTGGTTGTCGCGCACGTTGATGAAGAACTGGCTGGTCGCGCTGTTGGGGTCGTTGAGGCGCGCCATCGCCACGGATCCGCGCGCGTTACGCAGCCCGTTCCTCGCCTCGTTCGGGATCGGCGGGCGCGTCGGCTTCTCGACGAGCTCGGTCGTGTAGCCGCCGCCCTGGATCATGAAGTCCGGCATCACGCGGTGGAACACCGTCCCGTCGTAGTGGCCCGCGCGCACGTACTGCAGGAAGTTCTCGACGCTCAGCGGAGCCTTCTCCTTGTTGAGCGCGATCACGATCGTGCCGAGCGTCGCACGGGCCTGCGTGAGCTCGAGCTCGACGCAGGGGCCGCTCGGAGCCGGCTTGGGTGTCGATGCGGGTGGTTGTGGTGCCGGCGCGGGCGCTGCCGCCTGGGAAAGTGCCAGAAGTAGAGCGACGAGCGGCATCTCGAGCCTCCGATGTGGTGCTTCGGGGCGATTCTAGCAGCCTCGTTGCGCCACCGAGGAGCGGGGCCTAGAATGGCCGTAACCGCATGGTTCTGTTCAACTACTCGACGAAGGAGCTGACGGCCAAGGTCGTCTACTACGGGCCCGGGCTCTGCGGGAAGACGACGAACCTCCAGTGGATCCACGAGAAGCTGCCCATCAAGAACAAGGGCAAGATGCTCTCGCTCGCCACCGAGACCGACCGCACGCTCTTCTTCGACTTCCTGCCGATCGAGATCGGGACGATCCGCGGGATGCGCACGCGGATCCAGCTCTACACCGTGCCGGGACAGGTCTTCTACAACGCCACGCGCCGCATGGTGCTGAAGGGCGCCGACGCCGTCTGCTTCGTGGCCGACTCGCAGGAGGCGATGCTCGACGCCAATCTCGAGAGCTACGAGAACATGCGGCAGAACCTCGAGGCGAACGAGATCGACGCGGACGAGATCCCGGTCGTGCTCCAGTACAACAAGCGCGACCTGCCGAACGCGCTGCCGATCGAGATCCTGAACGAGCGCATGAACCCGCTGAACGCGCCCTTCTACGAAGCCGTCGCGGTGAAGGGAGTCGGCGTCGAGGACACGCTCAAGGCGGTCACCAAGCTCGTCTTCAAGTCGCTCTCGGTGAAGTACGGCGACGGGGCGCAGGCACCCGCGGCGCCGGGGCGCGCGCCGGGTCCGCCGCGTTCGAGTCCACCGCCTTCGAGTCCGCCGCGTTCGAGTCCGCCGCCGCGGCCGGTCGCAGCACCGCCGGTCGTGCCTTCCCACGACGATTTGCTGAGCGAGCTGGAGCTCGGCACTCCTGCGCCGATCGAGGAGTCGTTCGACGTCGACGGCAACACGCCCGTCGGCTCGCCGTCTCCGGCGGCGCTGCGGGCCGCGCTCACGCCGCGACCGCCCGTCGGCACTCCCGGCCCGAGGCCGCAGCCGGCGCCTCCGGCGCCCGCGCCCGCGCCCGCGCCCGCGCCCGCGCCCGCGCCCGCGCCCGCCGCGCCGAGACCGCCGACACCCTCCTCCGCGGCCACACGAGCTCCCGTGGCGAGCCAGAAGCCCCAGACGACTCTCGTCGGCAAGCACGACGAAGCGGCGCAGCTGCGCCGCGCGATCGGCGCCCCCGGCATGCCCTCCGAAGAGATCGAGATGGATCTCGAGGAGATCCAGGAGCTCGATCACCCGACGCACGGCAAGGTGGTCTCGTCGCGCT
>Ga0184625_10000714_pt1 | contig 13005 bp, 12 predicted proteins | sample PLM3_30_b1_FD_133151 | JGI IMG/M metagenome (GOLD analysis project Ga0184625, IMG submission 133151) | Groundwater sediment microbial communities from an aquifer in East River, Colorado, USA - PLM3_30_b1 | ecosystem: Environmental > Terrestrial > Soil > Riparian zone | place: USA: East River... | reverse complement strand
TTGCCTATTCACCCTGTATCTTCGCAACAATTAAAAACTGATCGCTATCCCTTCTTCATCAACAATACTTGTAACAGGTGGAACCGGCCTGGTGGGCACTTATCTCCTCAAACAATTGTTGAGGGAAGGCAAGAAAGTGAAAGCCCTTCATAGAAAATCCTTTCCTTCCAATTTAACAGAAGAAGAAATTAACCAGGTTGAATGGGTAAAAGGAGATATTCTTGATCCCGACTTCCTCTTTGAAGCAATGAAGGGAATTCAACAGGTATATCATGCCGCCGCCCTCGTTAGTTTTAGTCCAACACGGAAGAGAGAACTTTTTAAGATTAACGTGGAAGGCACTGCCAATGTAGTTAACGCGGCAATTGAAGCGGGCGTAAAAAAATTGGTGCATGTGAGTTCCGTTTCGGCCATGGGAAGGTTGAGAAAAGAAGAACCTATTGATGAAACAATGTTCTGGACACCTGAAACCAGCAATTCTAATTATGGACATTCCAAATACCTGGCCGAATTAGAAGTGTGGCGTGGTATGGGTGAGGGGCTCGAAATAGTTATTGTGAATCCTGCCCTGATCTTTGGCGTTGCCAATTGGGAGACCGGATCTTCGAAACTTTTCAAGAGTGCATTCGATGAATTTCCATGGTACACAGATGGAGGCGGAGGATTTGTTGATGTAAGGGATGTGGTGAAAGCAATGGTGGGGTTAATGGAATCCAATATATCTGGCGAGCGTTTCATTGTGAGCGCCGAGAACCGTCGATATAGGGAGATCTTTAACATGATGGCAAATGAATTTGGCAAACGCCCCCCTCACAAAAAAGTAACTCCATTTATTGCAGGCCTGGTTTGGAGGATCGAATGGCTCAGGTCAATCTTAAGTAGGAAAGAACCCATGCTTACCAGGGAAACAGCCAAAACGGGACAGGCCTGGGTTGAATTCAATAACAAAAAGCTAAGAAAACTCCTGCCCGGATTTAGGTACATTCCTATTGAGCAAAGCATCAAGGATGTTTGCAGGGAATTGCTAAAAAGAAATGAGGCCCCCATAACTGGCCAAAAATTTGCGGTTCATGGCCGATAACAAAAGCAATACACTATTGAAGTATCCCATGAGGCCATGGATGATTGTTACGGTCCTTTTTTTCTCTTCTGGAAATCTACTTGCCCAACGCGCAGATTTTGTCATCACCGGAAAAGTGATTGACCAATCCACACAACTACCACTTAGCGGTGCCTCCATCTTTTGCCAGAATACAACCATTGGGGTGATCTCTAATAGCGAAGGAAGTTTTACCATACGGCTGCCCAATGGAGGATATGATCTCATCGTTTCTTATACTGGCTATGAAACTTTTTCGCAAAGAATAAATAGCGATAATGGCCTTGCTCCGCTCCAGGTTGAATTGAAGATGCAGGATAAAAGCATGCAGGAGGTGGCGGTTGTGGGAAGCAACGAGCTGCCTGATGGCTGGGCCAGGTATGGACAATTCTTTCTTGACAATTTTATTGGATCAACACCCAATGCAGCAACCTGCAAATTGGAGAATAGTGACTCCCTTCGATTCTATTATTATAAGAAAAGAAACAAGCTGAAAATTCTGGCGAGGAGTGACCTGGTGATCCTGAATTATTCGTTGGGTTATAAGATCCGATACCAGCTGGATTCCTTTGTTCATGAATACAGTAGTGGCGTTAGCACATTTTCTGGCTACCCGCTTTTCGAAGAGATGGAAGGAACAGATTCTCAGATGGTAGCCTGGAATAGGAATCGGGCAAAGGCGTACAGTGGGTCAAGAATGCATTTTATGCGCAGCTGGTACGATAGCAGTTTAACTAGCCAGGGATTTACTATTGAACGCATACAGGATTCAACGGCCCTCGAAGGAGTGCCTATCACCAATCCATTCGACAGCACTTTTTATCATGCAGATTCTGCTGATGTTGAAATAGACCTCAAAGGAAGGTTGCGGGTAATTTACCGACCAGAATTACCCGACCCGCATTACCTTTCCCAATATAAACTCTCCCCGCATACGCGTGTACAGATTTCCCTTGTTGAGATAGGAGACGTATTTATTATTGAGAAGAATGGCTATTTCTACGAACAAGCAGACCTTGTAAATATTGGCTATTGGGCCTGGGAAAAATTGGGGGATGCATTGCCTTATAATTATTTGCAGCGCCAATAACGCAAATTATATCCCAAATAAATCAATTCCATCCAGTGTATTGACTCTAGTCAAGCATCCTTCAATTATTGAAGAGAATGTCTCAATAGCTTTTCAATATATAATAGGGGTTTCTACTAGTTCGGCAATTCGCAATTCGAAAAAACGTTCTATCCGAACCCTGCATAGTGCGGGGAATTAAAAATTCACTTAACCAAATCCGTTATTTATGAAAAAAATCGTCCTCGGACTATTTTCATTAGCCCTTCTTACAACAGCTTGTAAAAAAGACAAAGACGCTCCAGCTATCAACAAAGAGAATGTTGCCGGAACGTACAAGCTAATGACCGTTAAAGCTTCAGTAAATGGTAGTTCCGAAGTGGATGCTGATGATAGGGAAGTTTGTGAAAAGGATAACCTGTACAAATTGAATGCTGACAACTCATTTATTTACCAGGACGCTGGAACCGTTTGCGATCCTGCAGGCGATTTTGAAGCAACCTGGAATTTAAATGATAAGGAAATCAGTTCAGAAGAATATCCAGGTCTCAACGGCACCATCACCAGTTTTGATGGTACTAATTTGGACGTGACATTCTCAGTAATTGATGGAGGCAATACCTATAAGATCAGAAGTACATTTCAAAGACAATAACTAAGAAGGAAAGGGTTTCGACATAATCGGAACCCTTTTTTTTATTTGATACCCTTTAGCTTCTCCCAAATCTCGGGAATACGTTTCACCCAGATCAACTCTTTCTTCTTGACCAATGCATCTTCAACAGGAGATCCAAAATAGACTTTACCACCTTCAATAGAATAAGGGACGCCACTTTGCGCCAGTACGGTTGCATTTGGACCGATGGTGAGCGTTTTGCTTACACCCACCTGCCCCCAAAGGGTAACTCCATCACCAATGGTGGTGGCGCCCGCAATTCCAACCTGGGCCGCAAACAGGCAATTCGCTCCAATCACTGTATCATGACCAATATGGACCATGTTGTCGATTTTAGTACCTTTCCCTATCTGTGTATCATGACTCACACCCCTGTCGATTGTACAACCTGCTCCTATTTCCACTTCATCTTCTATAATCACCCGGCCGCTGCTTAGCATTTTCTTATACCAAATCTCCCTGTTCTTTTTGGTGTTATAATAGAATGCATCTGAGCCGATCACTGTTCCTGCCTGGATGATAACATCATTTCCAATAATACAATGATCCAGAATGGTAACATTAGGATGAATGATGCAATTGGACCCGACAGTAACATGGTGTCCTACGAATGCCCCGGGAAATATGACAGTTCCTTTCCCGATTTTGGCCGAATCACTGATCATTTTTACTGCCGGCTCAAACGGCCTGAAGTGCGCTACTATCTTTTGGAAAGCCTCAAAAGGTTCATTCACCACCAGCAACGCCTTTCCTGCAGGACAATCCATTTCCTTATTGATAATAATATAAGTGGCTGCAGACTGAATACATTTATCGTAGTACTTGGGATGATCCACAAATACCAGGTCACCTGGTTCTACCTTATGTATTTCGTTGATGCCGGTTGCCTTGCCATTTTTATCACCAATGATTTTGGCGCCGATGAATTCGCCAATCCAATTGATGGCAACGGGTGATGGAAAATGCATAGATCTGAATTTTGGCAAAAGTAAGCTTGCTCCTTTGTATTGTTGTTACTTCTCCTGCTTCCCAACCCTTTCCTACCTTCCAATCCTTCAGGCATCAGATTTTCTTCAATAGGATGAAAAAGGAGGGTTCTTCAAGATTTCAGAGATGTTAAATTGATCTTTTCACAAGAATGGAAGAGAAGAATTGAACCATTCACCTTAAGTTGAAAATGATGGGCCTTCTTAAATGCAGGCGAGCTCTATGTTTCAGAAGATGAGTAAAATTGTTGAATAGAATACTCGGATTGCGGAATTCCGCAATCCTGATCAACATTCCTGGAGAGGAATGCAATTTTTGGAGTTGCTTATTAACACGAACCTTTAAAATGTGAATAAAATTCTTTACAAATAGTTTTTTGTTAGAAGAAATTATTTTTAATATTGTGTAGGGAAATTTTGTTTCCCGGTACTTACTAACCCATCCATATATTAATCCCGCTTTCCAGCGGGATTTTTCTTTGCACTTATTCTTCCCATTCACCCCATAGGTTCATCACCGGACGGTCTCCACTATTTCCTTTACTTTGCACCAAATCATTCCTCTATGTTGAAGTCCATGACTGGCTTTGGGAGAGCAGAACAAACGGTAGGAGATAAAACATTCTTGATCGATATTAAATCCTTAAATGGAAAACAGTTCGAGCTATTATTAAAGCTGCCTGCTTTTTTGAAACCTTACGAATTCGATATACGCAGCATCCTCTCTAAGAAATTGGGCCGGGGCACTCTTGATTGCACCATCAGCCTCAAACAAACTGGCAGCGCAAAGCCGGTAGCCATTAATACTTCCCTGGCAAAGGCATATTATGAACCGCTTGCTCAACTGGCAACAGAATTGAAACTGGATAGCAGTACCATCCTTAGCAACATCCTCAAACTCCCTGAAGTGATCACACCCACCGGCGATACACTTACAGATAGCGAATGGGATGCATTTGAAAAGATCCTGGATGCAGCCGTTGACGATCTTAACCTTCACAGGGTTGATGAAGGAAAGTCATTGGCCAATGACCTTTTGGAAAGAGTTGACAATATCATTAAGCAACAAAACGAGATTATTAAACTGGAACCCGCTCGGAAAGTAAAGATCAAGGAAGGACTGAAAAAGCTCTTGGACGAGCACGTTGGCAAGGAAAACTATGATCCCAACCGACTGGAACAGGAGTTGATCTATTATATCGAAAAAATCGACATCAGCGAAGAGCAGGTAAGGCTGAAAAATCATTGTGATTATTTTCGCACCGTTCTTAGGGAAAATGAAGAAAGTAAAGGGAAGAAACTTTCCTTCATCCTCCAGGAAATAGGAAGGGAGATCAATACTACCGGAGCGAAAGCTTATGATTCAACCATTCAAAAATGCGTAGTGCTGATGAAGGATGAATTGGAAAAAGCCAAAGAACAGGTGCTCAATGTACTTTGAAAGGTAATGGGTATAGGGTATTAGGTTTTAGGAAGAGCAGTTAACTTGCGTCACCCATTACTCACCATAATACCATAATACCATAATACCATATACCATATACCAAATTCCCAATTCCCCCGCTGACCATGAATAGAGTCAAACTCAATCTACTTCTCTTCCCACTAATCTGCCTCCTGTTACATTCCTGTACCACAACGGGTGTGTTTGAAAAGAATGTTCCGATCCCAGGTCACCAATGGGAATCAGGCTTTCAACCCACTATCGATTTTGACCTTACTGACACCACTTCTACTTACAAGGTATATATCGTGCTTCGGCACACTAATAAATACGGCTATAATAACCTCTGGGTAAAATCAAAAGTAAAAGAGCCGGGTAGCCAGGAATGGAAAAGCCAACAATACGATCTTTTGTTAGCCAGCAACGATAAGGGCTGGTTAGGTTCGGGCATGGATGATATTTTTGAACATAGGATCCTGATCCAGCCGGAAACAAAATTTTCTAAGCCTGGCAAATACGAATACTCCATCCAGCAGATCATGAGGGAGGACCCTTTACCTTTTGTCCTCAACATTGGCCTGCGCATTGAAAAAGTTGAATAGCCATTTTAGTATGAAGGCAAGCCGGAAAAAAAATTTCACTACTGCAACGCTTGCCTACCTATTCCTGCTTCTATATATACTTGCAGCCCTGGTATGGTGGTTTATTTCATTGAAGCAGCAAAGCAATGAGAAGGCAGACCTCAAAAGGGATATCCTGAAAATGAGAACAGTTACTGATTCGGCCGTTTACAAACGCGAGGTCGGGAAGATTGAGGATGAGAAAAGGAGGGCGAACGCAAAATACATTGGGGAGGGAGCCACCTTCCTCGTACTTTCCCTGCTGGGTGCCTTTTTTGTGTATCGCGCTGTCAGGAAACAAATCAGCCTTCAGCAGCAGGAAAGAAACTTCATGATGGCCATTACGCATGAATTGAAAACACCTATCGCCATTTCAAAACTAAACCTTGAAACCCTCCAAAAGCATAAGCTTGATGACGCAAAGCAACAGAAGCTCATATCCATGACCCTCCAGGAAACCAACAGGCTGAATACACTCACAAACAATATCCTTGTGTCCTCACAGTTGGAAGGAGACAGGTATATGCGGGCAGCGGAGGAATTGGATCTCTCGGCCTTAACCTGCAGTTGCGTTGAGGATTTCAGGCACAGGTTTCCGGAGATTCGCTGGCAGGCATCGGTGGAGCCAGACATTGACGTGGTGGGTGATGCCTTGCTCCTGCAGATATTGATCAATAACCTCCTTGAAAACGCCGTAAAATATTCTTCCAGAGATTCCACTATTAGCATTCAGCTTACCCGTTCAGGAAAACAGCCTACCCTTACGGTTACAGACAACGGCATAGGAATTCCAGATGGAGAGAAGAGCTTGATTTTCGAAAAATTCTATCGTATCGGGAACGAAGAAACGCGCACCGCCAAAGGCACGGGCCTGGGCTTATACCTCTGCCAGAGAATTGCCGCTGGTCATAATGCCGACATAGAGGTGACAAACAACTCACCAACCGGTAGTAATTTTATCGTCACCTTTCGATAACTGAATTGATGAATTCCATGCAGGAAAAAAATGCGTCCATATTATTGGTAGAAGATGAAGAGAATTTTCATGAAGCACTTCGGTTGAACCTGGAACTGGAAGGATACTCCGTTTCTTCAGCTTTCGATGGCTCACAGGCCATTCATGCCATTGAACAGGAATACTTCGACCTGATCATCCTGGACATCATGCTGCCCGAAGTAGACGGGATCACCGTGATTGAAACCATCCGCGTTCAAAACAATGAAATCCCCATTCTCATCCTGAGCGCCAAAAATTCCAGCGCGGACCGTGTACTGGGACTGAAAAAAGGTGCAGACGACTACCTCACCAAGCCATTTAACCTGGAGGAGTTGTTATTACGGGTTCAAAAACTCATCGAGAAAAATAAGAAACTGCAGGATAAAGATTCCATTGGTGATACCTATTCATTTGGCAGTAGTTCCATTGACTTCAAAGCCCAGGAAGCACTTACAAAAACTGGCGAGAAAGTGCAATTGAGTAAAAAAGAATCAATGCTGCTTAAGCTCCTCATCGAAAACAAGAATGAGGTGGTTCCCCGCGAAAAGATTCTCCAGACTGTTTGGGGGTATAATGTTTATCCCACCACCCGCACCATCGATAACTTCATACTCAATTTCAGGAAGTATTTTGAAGAGGACAGTCGCAATCCCCGCTATTTCCATTCAGTGAGAGGTGTAGGATATAAGTATACGGAGTAATATATTTACAAGATTATACTTTTAACTTTCTCCATCGCAACTGGCCAATCTATGAATTCAGCCATATTAAAGGAACTGCGCGAATTAGTAAAGGCAAACGTAATATCTCAGGAAACTGCTGACAAAATTGAAACCTTCTACCAGCAAAAAAAAGTGGAGAGTAACAGGTTCCCGATCATTCTTAGCATCCTTGGATCTCTCCTGGTGGGTTCGGGAATCATCTTAGTTGTGGCACACAACTGGGACCAATTCAGCCATCCCATAAAAACAATTCTTGCCTTCCTGCCACTCGTCCTTTCCCAACTTTTGTGTTTCTATGTGATCCTGAAAAAGAAAGATAGCATTGCCTGGAAAGAGAGCAGCGCTACCTTTTTGTTCCTTAGCGTAGGAGCCTGTATTAGCCTCATCAGTCAGATCTACCATATTAGCGGAAGCCTATCGTCCTTTCTATTGACCTGGATGCTATTAATAATACCGATGGTCTACCTGCTTACATCTTTTGTTGTTGCCCTGCTCTACATCGGAGGAATAACATGGTATGCTTGCCTTGTAGGATACGGATATCCAGCCACAGTTCCATACTGGTATCTGGCCTTGCTGCTCTTGTTGGTCCCTTCCTACTTAAGAATGATGAAACTCAATCCCGGTGGAAATGCACTTCATATTTTTAACTGGTTCATTGCATTCTCTTTCCTTTGTTGCTTTGGAGCGCTTGCCCTTCCAGGCGAAAATGCTGAATTGATTTATACTGGATACCTGGGGCTCTGCTGTTTTTATTACCTCCTTGGCACCAGCAACCGATTCTCTGAAACGAGAATAATGGCAAATCCATTCTTCACCCTTGGACTTGGAGGTATCCTATTCATTCTTTACTCCTGGAGTTTTCAATGGCTATGGAGAGAAGCCTCCATCCGCAATACACCTTCCGTTTTATTTGCATCACCCTTTCCATATTTTACCGTCCTGTTCTTCTTGCTGATCATGTATTTCTTGGCAATCCGGTACAAACAGGAAGGCTGGAAGAGCCTTGATCCGGTTGGCATTTCCGCATATACTTTTACAATAGCGGTACTATTGATTCGCAATTCTCCCCAAATCGGAGTCCTGCTTATTAACCTCTGGTTGCTATTGATTGCACTCTATTACATTAATAAAGGAAACCAGCGTGCTCACCTGGGCATTCTGAATTTTGGACTGCTCATCATCACAGTCCTGGCATTATTCAGGTTCTTTGATGATACTATTCCATTTGTGTGGAGAGGAATGATCTTCCTACTAACGGGCGTTGGCATTTTTGTCGCCAATTTTATCATCATCAAAAGGAAAAAAGCCACGCGTGAGCGGGTGGCACCAAAATAGGAACTATGAAAAAGCTCATCCTTCCTCTATTTATTCTCTTAGTATTGGTGCAATGCCTAGTGCCTGGGGAAATGATTTGGAAAAAGGAGAAGGTGCTTCTGAAGGGAAAGGAATTCAAATTTGAAACGGAACCTGTGGATCCCATTCATCCATTCAGAGGTCGATACCTGAGCCTGAATTTCGTCTCAGATGAATTCAACTTCGATTCAGCCCTCAACCTCCAGACTGGAGAAGAGGTTTACGTAGAATTAAAAGAGAATAAACAAGGATTTGCTGAGATCAGGAACATTTCCAGGACAGCACCCACTAGCAATAGTCACTACATCACTGGAAGCCTGAGTTCAATCACCTCTACCGGAGGTGACACCATCAGGTATACGGCATATATTGAATATCCATTCGAAGAATATTACATGGAAGAATTCAAGGCCCCAAAAGTTGAGGAGATATTCCGGTCCGTTGGCCGGGATAGCCTTCACTCTACCTATGCCGTTGTGAAAGTGTTGAATGGGGATGCGGTGATGAAAGACCTCATCATCAAAAATCGATCAATCAACAATTACTAGTTATGATCAATACGCTCCGAGGGAATCCAATCTTCTGAATAGCGCATGACCTTTATCCAAAATATCCTGCAGGTTTTCTGAATATACTCCAGGAATATAGAGGCTTGCTTCGCAATTATTGACCAGTTCACGAAAGAGTGAAGCCGTGTCATTTGCTCCTCTTGCTTTGAGCTCACCAATTACTGTAGGTTGATTCAACAATGCCCGTGGAATAGAAAGCTTCTCTGCCGTTCTTTTCCAGATGGCATTTTCCATTTCCTTAAGAAAGGCTTGCTGGTCTCCTGCCCGCAATAATTCACCAGCCTTTTCAAGTGGATCGGGTTGGATCATTTCCTTCTGCAACTGCTGCGTCAACAATGCTTTTTTGCTTTCGGATTCCTTCTTCTCTGATCTGCGATAGAATATAACCCAGACTGTAGCCATCAACAGCACAACACCAGCAACCAGCCACAATAAGATTTTTTCTGAAAAAACAATATTGCGGGAGGGAGACTTAAGAATGGATACTTGTTCCTGTTTTTGTGTGGGCAAAGCCGCCATCACCTGGAGTGCAATGGCAGGTGTACTGTCCCGCTTGTAGGTTCGGGTAATTGGATCAAAAAAAGTAAAATGAATAGAAGGAATCGTAAAGGAGCCTTCCTTTTTTACAGTCACTGGAAATTTGAAAGTTTTTTCTCCGCTCAACGGAACAGTTTCAGGTTGTATTTCCTCGTTGGTTTGCGGATCAAATCCTTCCATCCCTACTGGCCATGTAATATCGGGAGCGTTGATGATCGGCAGGTTGCCCTTTCCACTTACTCTTACGGTGAGATTGGACATCTCGCCAGCATGGATGGTATCCTTTGAAAGGGATGCACTAATGTGGAAGTTTCCAACTGCTCCATCAAAGGAGGGCGGTTGCTTTTCCATCGGAAGTGATTTGACTACAATCGTTACCGGCTTACTACTAAGGTTTAGCGTTTGCTCCACAATTTGTCCGCCCTGGTCAAAGATCTCATCGAAAGGATTCCCCTCATCACCAGCCGATTTAATAAACCTCACCGAATTCTCCACCTCTACCGGGTCAAGGGTAAAAGTTCCCGCCTGCAAAGGAAACAATTGGGATTGGCGAATGAGATGAACATTGTACTCTTTCCCGTCCAGCGTTTCAGTAGTGGTGACCGATCCGTCTGGCTCAATCATATCATACACACTGAATCCATTGTAGGAAGGACGCTTCACAACCCTTGATTCCGATCTTAACCTGGAGTACAATTTGTAAGTGGCCACAATGGGTTCATTCACGTAGCAGGTTGTCTTGTTCACCTCCACCCTTACAAATAAATTCTGCCGAATCTTTTCAATGATATTCTCCCCTGGCCTGAGATAAAATTCCCGATCTACCTCCGGACGTTCACCTGGAAAATTGAAACTAAATCCCTGGTTTGGGCGTGAAGAAGCAGCGGCATTTTTATTAGTGACTTCAATAATTATGTTGTTCGACCGCATTTCCCTTCCATCCACAATAGCTGTAGCGCCCTTGATGTTCAATTTGCCTGTGAGTTTCGGCTGCAGTAAATAGACCAGTGATTTGTATTCCGTTTTGTTTCCATTCACAATCGACATTCCCGAAGATTCGATTGGCCCTTGAATCAAAATGAAATCATTGAAAACAGGTGCCCTGAATTCATCTACCGATTTTGCGTTCTCTACCACATATTGAAGTTGAACAGGCTGGTTGCGGGCCACTACTTCCTGGTCCACCCGCGTATAGAACTTCACTTGACCCTGGGCGTAAGTGTTCCATCCTATTAAACACGAAAGCAAAGAGATAATAGAGAGCAAAGTCTTCCAGGTCCTCTTATTGAAGTATATCCGTTTCATTTGATCCAAAACAACTACAAATTTAACCGGGAATAAAGAGAGGAGGGAAGTTCTTATTTAAAAGGCAGTTAAACCTGTTGGGTTACAGGTCTCCCAGCTGCGGCCGAACGATGATTTCCTCTACACAGGCCTGGGGAGAGAGGTGGGCAGCACTATACACCAGCTCGGCAATATCATTGGCTTCCATAATGCGCCGGGGATCAATGCCCGATGCTGCCCATGAATCAGTGTAGGCAGCCCCTGGCAAAATTGCGGTGACCTTAATATTAAATGGTTTCATTTCTTCGCGAAGGTTTCGGTTGAAGCCCAGCAGTGCGAATTTGCTAATACTATAAGCGCCCCCGTTTTCGTATGCTTTAAGCGAAGCAATGGAACAGATATTGAAGATATGTCCCTCTTTTCTTTTGATCATGCCAGGGATGAGGCACCTGGTAAGATGATAGGCGCTGAATAGATTTACAGCCATCATTTTCTCCAGGACGCCTTCGGGTTCATTATGCACGCTACCCGGAATGAAGCTGCCGGCATTGTTGACTAATACGTCGATCGGGATTTTCTGCTTCAATATCCAATCTCCCAATTCAATGGCTTCCTGCTTTTTGGAAATATCAGCCGCACGGGAATGAATATTCACCGATGGCCATTTCTTTTTGATCTCCAGAACTGCCTCTTCAAGAAGTTTGGGATCCCGGGAGGAGAGAAACAATGAATGACCATTAGCCGCAAACTTGTCTGCTACAGCTCTCCCTATTCCACGCGATGCTCCAGTAATGATAACATTCATATGTCAATTCTACATTGAATTAATCAATATTATGAAAAAACGCAGAGGCTGTCTCAAAAGTAGGCCACCTTTTATTTCGGATAATGCCAACTTCTCGATTGATCTCTATAGAAATAGCCAGGTGCCTTAAAGCGGATTTGGCTGTTTTGAACACGAATTACACGAATTCTCACGAATTTTTTTGGATACGGTTAGTCTCTAATTAAATACGGGCTTCTTGGGTGATGAAGAGGATTACACGAATTGGAGACCTTCGGTCTCATTTCTGCGAATCATTTGCTTGCAGAAATTCTAGTTTGAAAAGCCCCTGCCGAAGGCAGGGCTCACAATTCGTGTTAATTGAAACGAAGGGCTCTTCAATTACACATAGAGCCTCTGCCATAAACGGAAAGGAATTCTAGTTTTGGAAAGAAATAATTAGTGCTAATTCGTGTAATTCGTGTAATTCGTGCTCAAAAAAAAGACCGTCCTTTTGAGACGGCCTCTTAATTTAATTGAAAATTCAAGAGGCAGTGAATAATTTTGCTCTTTCATGGTAATGAAGCAGTATAAACACTTATTTTTTGATCTTGATCACACCTTGTGGGACTTTGATGCCAATTCAAAACACACCCTGCGGGAGCTATACCACAAACTAGACCTGGAGCAGAGGGGCGTTTATGATTTCGATCTTTTCCACTCCAATTATATCGCACACAATGAAAAACTTTGGGAGCGATATAGAAATGGATTCATCAGGGTAGATGAACTGCGGCTTAAACGGATGTGGCAGACCCTGCTTGATTTCAAAATCGGAGACCAGGTGCTGGCCGAAACCATGAGCACCCAATTCCTGGATATG
>Ga0184625_10000712_pt1 | contig 13030 bp, 11 predicted proteins | sample PLM3_30_b1_FD_133151 | JGI IMG/M metagenome (GOLD analysis project Ga0184625, IMG submission 133151) | Groundwater sediment microbial communities from an aquifer in East River, Colorado, USA - PLM3_30_b1 | ecosystem: Environmental > Terrestrial > Soil > Riparian zone | place: USA: East River... | reverse complement strand
TTACTGATTACCGAATACTGACTACTGTTTCGCGTCGCGGATCACATAGCCCGCGCCGCGCACCGTATGCAGCAGCGGCTGGGCGAATCCCTTGTCGATCTTCGAGCGCAGCCGCGAAATATGCACGTCGATGACGTTGGTCTGCGGGTCGAAATGATAGTCCCATACGTTCTCGAGCAGCATGGTGCGGGTCACCACCTGGCCGGCATGCTTCATCAGGTATTCGAGCAGGCGGAATTCGCGCGGCTGCAGCACGATCTCTTCCTTCCCGCGCGTCACCTGATGCGACAGCCGGTCGAGCTCGAGGTCGCCGACCCGATAGACCATCTCCTCGCGGCCGCCGCGCCGGCGCGCCAGCACCTCGGTGCGCGCGAGCAGCTCGGAGAACGAATAGGGCTTGGGCAGGTAGTCGTCGCCGCCCGCCCGCAAGCCCTTGACCCGGTCATCGACCTGGCCGAGCGCGGAGAGAATGAGCGCCGGCGTCTCGATGCCCTTGCCGCGCAAGGTGCCGATCACCGACAGCCCGTCGAGCTTGGGCAGCATGCGGTCGACGATGAGCACGTCGTACTGGCCGTCGAGCGCGTGCGCGAGCCCCTCCTCGCCGTCGGCCGCCAGGTCGGCGACATGGCCGACCTCGCGGAAGGCCTTGGCCAGGTAATCGGCGGCGTCGCGGTCGTCTTCGATGATCAGGAGCCGCATGGCGATCCGACCGATGGTTGCCTCGACAGAAGGGGTCACGTCCGACCTATATATACCGGCGCCCGCTTGGAAGTGGTTCGGCCGCCGGCTGCGACCCCGATTCTACCGAATCCGGCGGGGTCTGGCGGCAGACTACCAAAATACGCGAGGGGGCAGCGGGCCAAAGCCCGCCACCCCCTCAACCAACTCCGCTCGGCGGGGGCGACGGATGCCGGTCGGAGTTAGCACAAGGATGGGGGCGGGCGACTGGCCCGCCCCCCTGGTTCGAACCGCCGGCGGGGGCGACGGATGCCGACGGTGCGCCCCATTCGGTTAGGCGCCGAGCCGAAGGGCGACGAACTTCATCCCTTCGCCCGACTTCACCCGCATCAGCACAGTGCGCTTGCCGTCCTTCTGGGCGTCCTTGACCGCTTCGCTCACATCGGCGGGCGCGCTGACTTTCTTGCCGGCCACCTCGAGGATGACGTCGCCGGTCTTGAAGCCGTGCTCGGACGCAACGCCGTTGGGATCGACCTCGGTGACGACCACGCCCTCGGAGCCGCTGCCGGCGACCTGGCCGGCGGGCGCGACCGTCAGCCCGAGCCGCGTCACCTCGGCATTGCCGGCGGCCGGATCTTTCTTCTGGGTGTCGAGCTTGGCCTCGCGCTGTTTCGGCAATTCGCCGAGCGTCAGCGAGAAGCTCTTCTCCTCACCCTTGCGCCAGATGGTCAGCTTCACCGTCGCGTTGGGCGCAAGCGCGCCGATCTGGCGGGCGAGGTCGCGCGCGTCCTTGACCGGAGTGCCGTTGACCGCGGTGATCACGTCGCCGGCCTGGATGCCGGCGGCGGCGGCGGGGCCGCCCGACTGCGGCTCGGCCACCAGCGCACCCTGCTCCTTGAGGCCGAGGTTCTCGGCGATCTCGGCGGTGACGGGCTGGATCTGCACGCCGATCCAGCCGCGCGTGACGGCGCCCTTGTCCTTGAGCTGCGCCACCACGTTCTTCACGGTCTCCGAGGGGATCGCGAAGGCGATGCCGACCGAGCCGCCGGACGGCGAGAAGATCGCGGTGTTGACCCCGATCACGTTGCCGTCGACGTCGAAGGTCGGGCCGCCGGAATTGCCTTTGTTCACCGGCGCGTCGATCTGGATGAAGTCGTCATAGGGGCCGGCGCCGATATCGCGCCCGCGCGCCGAGACGATGCCGGCGGTCACGCTGCCGCCGAGACCGAACGGATTGCCGACCGCGAGCACCCAGTCGCCGATGCGCGGCGCCTTGTCGCCGAGCTTGACGAACGGGAAGTCGTTGCGGCCTTCGGCCTTGATCAGCGCGACGTCGGTGCGCGGATCGGTCCCCACCACCTTGGCGGTGTAGCTCTTGCCGTCATCGGTGGTGATCTCGACGGTCGCCGCCTTGTCGACGACGTGGTTGTTGGTCACCGCATAGCCGTCGGCGCTGATGAAGAAGCCGGAGCCCTGCCCGGTGACCATGCGGTTGCGCGGCGGGCGCTGCTCGTCCGGCGCGGCGCCGTCGGGCATGCCGGGCATGCCGAAGCGGCGGAAGAAACGCTCCATCTGCGAGTTCGGCGGGAACGGCATGTTGCCGTCGAAACCCATCATCTTGGTGCTGGCGTCGACCTTGACGCGGACCGAGATGACAGCGGGCTTCACCTTCTCGACGATGTCGGCGAATCCGACCGGCCGCTGCATGCTCTGCGCATAGGCGACATTGGTCAGCGTGGAATTGGTCGCTTTCGGAGCGAGGCTCGGGCCGGCAAACAGAACGACGGCACCGAGGCCGGCGACGCCGGCAAGCAGGGCGAGACGGCGCGCGCTGAGCACGCGCGGTTTCGGAGCGGGATTGACGCTCGCAGTCATAAGGATTGTCTCCATTTTCTGAACGCCGGTGCGAAGCGCACCCCGTCTGCAGGCGAAGATGGGGAGCGCCGCCTTACCGGGTCCTGACCGCAAGATTAATGTTTGGTAAGGTTGCGAAGCCGCAAAATAGATAGATAAGTCAAAGTGTTATGGGGGCGTGAGCGCGGTCGCGCTCAGCGCTCGCCGCGCGAGATGATATCGGCCAGGCGGGTCGCTTCGGCCGACGTGAGCTTCGCCGGTTGGGAACTCGCGGCGGCCGTCTTCGACCGCCGGCGCGCGGCCGCGACCAAGACCAGCGCGCCGATCACGAAAACCACGGCCGGCATGAGCCATAACAGCGCCGTGTGCGACGTGAAACGGGGCTTGAGCAGCACGAAATCGCCGTAGCGGGCGACCAGAAAATCGATCACCTGCTGGTCGCTGTCGCCGGCTTCGAGGCGTTCACGCACCAGAACCCTCAGGTCGCGGGCGAGCGGCGCGTCCGAATCGTCGATCGACTGGTTCTGGCAGACCATGCAGCGCAGCTCCTTGGAGAGCGCGCGCGCACGCGCTTCGAGCGCCGCATCCGCGAGAATTTCGTCGGGCTGCACGGCCAAGGCCTGCGGCGCCGCCGCGAGCGCCAACGCCAGGAGAGAGAGCCGCAACCAGCGCATGCCGACCTACTCCGCGGGCGCCAGCACGGCCTTGCTCCTGGCCGGCTGCGGCGCGCCGACCCGCAGTCGCCGGTCCGAGAGCGAGAGCATGCCGCCGACCACCATCAGCACGGCGCCGAGCCAGATCAGCAGCACGAGCGGCTTGTAATAGACCCGCACCGCGATCGAGCCGTCCGCGTTGGGCTCGCCGAGCGAGAGATAGAGGTGGGCGAATCCGCGCCGCATCAGGGCGGCCTCGGTCGTCCCGGTGCCGCGCGAGACGAAGTGGCGCTTCGACGGCTCCATCACGCCGATGATCTCGCCGTTGCGCCGCACGGTGAAATGGGCGGCCATCTCCCGGTAGTTCGGCCCCTGGCGCGTGGTCGTGCCGTCGAGATGCAGATCGTAGCGGCGGATCGCGATCGACTGGCCCGGCTTGATCTCGGCGATCCGCTCGCTGCCCCACTGGGTCTCGCCGATGATCCCCAACAGCGTGATGCCGAGCCCGAAATGTGCGAAGGCGGTGCCCCAGGTCGAGCGCGGCAGGCCGACGGCGCGGGTGAGCGCGGTCTTGAGCGGCACCTTCAGGAGCGCGGTGCGCTCCAGGATGTCGGTCACCGCACCCGCCATGACGAACAGCGCAAGCCCGATCGCGAACGGCACCAGGATCGGCCCGCCGCCTTCCACCGCGAACATCCCCGCAACGCCGATCAACGCGATCGCGATGGCGCCGAACAGGCGCTGGGCGACGCCGAGCAGGTCGCCGCGCTTCCACGCCATCAACGGGCCGAACGGCACCGCCAGCAGCAGCGGCACGAACAGCGGCCCGAAGGTCAGGTTGAAGAACGGCGCGCCGACCGAAATCTTCTCGCCGGTGAGCGCCTCGAGCGCGAGCGGGTAGAGGGTGCCGAAGAACACGGTCGCGCAGGCGGTCACCAGGAACAGGTTGTTGAGCACGAGCGCGCCCTCGCGCGAGACCGGCGCGAACAGGCCGCCCTGCTTGAGCAGCGGCGCGCGCCAGGCGAACAGCGCGAGCCCGCCGCCGATGAACAGCACCAGGATCATCAGGATGAAGACGCCACGCGTCGGGTCGGAGGCGAAGGTGTGGACCGACGTGAGCACGCCCGAGCGCACCAGGAAGGTGCCGATCAGCGACAGCGAGAAGGCCAGGATCGCGAGCAGGATGGTCCAGATCTTGAGCGCGTTGCGCTTCTCCATCACCACCGCCGAATGCAGGAGCGCGGTGGCGGCGATCCACGGCATCAGCGAGGCGTTCTCGACCGGGTCCCAGAACCACCAGCCGCCCCAGCCGAGCGTGTAGTAGGCCCAGTAGGAGCCCATCGCGATGCCGAGCGTGAGAAAGATCCAGGCCAGCAGCGTCCATGGCCGCACCCAGCGCGCCCAGGCGGCGTCGATGCGTCCTTCGATCAGCGCGGCGATGGCAAAGGAGAACGAGATCGAGAGACCGACATAGCCGAGGTAGAGCAGCGGCGGGTGAATGGCGAGACCCGGGTCCTGCAGGATCGGATTGAGATCGCGGCCCTCGAGCGGCGGTTCGGCGATGCGCAGGAACGGGTTCGAGGTCATCAGGATGAACAGCAAGAAGGCGGCCGCGATCCAGGACTGCACGCCGAGCACGTTGGCCTTGAGCCTCGCCGGCAGATTGGCGCCGAACAGCGCGACCATGGCGCCGAAAACGGCGAGGATCAGCACCCACAGCACCATCGAGCCTTCGTGGTTTCCCCACACGCCGCTGAGCTTGTAGACCAGCGGCTTGAGCGAGTGCGAGTTCTCGAACACGTTGACGACGGAGAAATCCGAGCGCAGGTAGCACGCGACCAGCGCGCCGAACGCGATCGCGACGAAACCGAACTGCGCGAGCGCGGTCGGACCGGCGACGCCCATGAGCACCGGATCGTTGCTGCGCGCGCCGATGATCGGCACGCAGGCCTGCACCAGGGCAAGAGCGAGCGCGAGCACCAGGGCGTAATGGCCGAGCTCGGCGATCATCGCGGTTTTCCCTGCGGGGCTGCACCAACCTTCTTCTCGTAATCGTCCTTCCAGTGGCCCTGCTTCTTCAAGGCGTCGGCGACCTCCTTCGGCATGTACGCCTCGTCGTGCTTGGCCAGCACGCTGTCGGCCTTGAACGTGCCCGATGGATCGAGCGCGCCCTCCGCCACCACGCCCTGCCCCTCGCGAAACAGATCCGGCAGCAGCCCCTGATAGGCGACCGCAAGCGTGCTCTTGCCGTCGGACACGTCGAAGCGGACGGCGAGATTTTCGCCGCGCACGATGCTGCCGGGCGTCACCAGCCCGCCGATGCGGATGCGCACCCCGGGCTTGATGTGCTTCTCGACCACGTCGGTCGGCGAATTGAAGAAGACGATCGAGTCCTTGAGCGCGACCAGCACCAGCGCGACCGCCAGCGCGAGCACGCCGAGCGCGCCGCCGATCAGGGTCAGACGTCGTTGCCTGCGGGTCATCGCGCCTCGTCTCTTGCCTCTGGGGTTCTCATCCCTCGAGACCCAGTCCTTTGACCAACTCGTCGATCCGGCGCAGCTTGTCGGGTGCGCCGGCGAGCGCGCGCCGCGCATCGGCGACGACGGCCCGCGCCTTGTCGCGCTCGCCCAGCACCACATAGGAGCGCACCAGCCGCAGCCATCCCTCGACGTCGGAGCCGTCGCGATGGAGCCGCTCGGCGAGCCGATCGACCATGCCACGGATCATGACGGCGCGCTGCTCGGGCGAGAGATCGGAGGCGGCGGCGACGTCGTCGTCGCCGGGGCCGGCCTTGCCTTCGACGCGGGCGAGCGCGCGGCGCACGAATTCGGCCCACGGCGCGTCGGCGGCGCCCTCGAGCATCTCCCGCCAGATCATCGCCGCCTGCGGGCGGTTGCCGTCCTGCTCGGCGGCGAGCCCGAGGAAGTAGCGCCCCTTGACCTCGGCCGGGTCGAGCACGACCGCGCGCTCGAATGCCGCCTTCGCCTCCGCGGTCACGATGCCGTTGGCGGCGTAGACCAGCGACTCGCCGAGCGCGGCGCGGCGCTCGCCGGTCTCGCCACTGAGGCGAAGCACGTTGCGCCGCGCCTTCACCGCGTCCTCGAAGCGGCCGAGCCGCAGATAGATCGGTGCGATCACTTCCCAGCCGCGGCCGTCATCGGGATTGCCCTCGAGATGCGTCTCCACCTGTGCAATCAGGCGCTCGATCGATTGGTCCTGGCCGGCGGCCGCAAGGCGGGTCTTGAGCGGCTGATCGGGCAGCAAGGGCGAGCCGAGCGTGAGATAGAACGCCAGGGCGCCGAGCGGCAGCAGCACGAGCGCGACGACGGCAACGGCGCGGCGGCGCCAGGTCGCGGATGCCGCCGGCGCCGCCTCCGCTTGCGCGTCGGCGGCGGCGATGAGCCGGCGCGACACCTCGACTTGCGCGGCCACCGCCTCGCTGTCCTCGATCCGCCCGGCGGCGCGGTCACGATCGATCTCGTCGAGCTGATCGCGGTAGACGGCGACGTCGCTGCCGGAGCGCGTCTGCCCGCGGCGCGCGAGCGGCCACAGCACGGCGAAGATCGCCGCGGCCGTCATCAACGCGAGCGCAAACCAAACGGTCATGGCGTCAATTCACCGTTCGAATCCGACATTGCGGTGGCGACGCGGCCGAGATTCAGGGGTTTGTGCGTGATCGGGGTCGCCCACGGCCGTTACATCACGGCCACCGGCCTCCCGCAACCCGGAATGACCAATGAAAACCGCGACATGGGGAAGCGGCAGGGGCGCGTAAATTTTCTATAATAACGCGCGACCGGCGCGATTGGCCGCCGCGCGGGACTTCAAGCCCGCGCCGCGGCCTTGCTGTGGGCGGCGACCTCGGCCGCCTTCGTGAGCAGCGAGGCGTATTCCTGCCCGAACACGATGCCGCAGAAGCGCACCGCGGCGTCGACCTGCGACTGCCGGAACGGGCGATCCGCCCCACCTGCGCTGCGCAGACCCTCGAGCAGGGTCTTGGTGCCGGTGTCGAGATATTGCTGCAACTCGCCGTAGACGCGCGTGGTCATTTCGCTGACGGCAAGCTCGCTGGCGTAGGTGCGGCAGGCGCCGAGCAGCTGGATCAGCGCCTCGGTGTCGGCGACGTCGCTCGGATCGAGCGTCGTGCCGGCGACGATCTCGCTCACGGGACGCGGCCGCAGCAGGCGCCGCACGCGCCCGGGCGCCGATTCGATCTCCGCCTTCAGGATGGTGGAGATGTCGGCGCGGAGCGCCGCGAGCTGGCGGCCCCAAGGCGAGTCGACCGGAAGATCGAGCTCGGTCCGCACCCCGCGGGCGGAATCATGGATGCCCTTGAGCAGCGACGTCATCGGGACGCCGCCGCCGCGCTTGAGGTCGGCCTTGAGCTCGCCGACCATGCGTTCGATGTCGGCCAGCACGATGGTCACGGCGGTGGCGTAGGGCGTGGCGGCGATGCGGGCGGCATCGTCGCTCTGCGCCGCCTTGACCGCGAGGCGGATCAGTTGCCACGGCGCGGCGAGACGGCTCATCGCCAGAACCAGCGCGTAAGGCAGGATGCTCGCCCAGCGCGCCGCCGGATAGTCGAGCGCCGCCTTCACCGCGTCGAGCTGCGCGTCGGCGAGATTGCGAACGTGCCCCGGCAGTCGGTCACCGATCAGCGCAAGCGCTTCCCTCGCCTGGAGGATTGCGCTGAGATCGCGCACGTCGTCGATCGCGGTGTTGGTGCCGATCTGGCCGGCGAGCCGGCGGCGCATCTTCTCGTCGGAGGCGGTGGCGGCGAGCACGTGCTGGATGCGTTCGGCGACGCGATCCTGGAAGTCGCAGGTCAGCCGGTTGCAGGTCGCGGAGTCGCGGCCGGCGAGAAGCGCGCTGCTGATTTCCTCGGCGTAGGTCTTGGCTTCGTCCGGCAGGAGGTCGCGGCCGATCCAGGCCCAGATCGGCTCGATCGCGGCACGCGCGATGCGACCTTGGTGCTTGAGCGCGGAGCTGTCGTCGACGAGGAACGGCTCGACGCGATAGAAGAACAACCGGGCGGGATTGCCGATGCGCGGCGCCGACACGCCGGACTCGCGCACCGCCTGGCGCACCTCCTGCAGGACGAGATCGCCGCCCGGCACCTCGTCGCCGCGCAGCAAGGTGCGTTCGAGCTCGGCGATCAGCAAAGCCCGCGCGCCCGGCGACAGCTGCCGGAGATATTGCCGCAATCGTTCGACCGGTTGCCCACCCACGGCCATCCACCCGTGCAGGCTCTGATAACGCCGCGGCCCTTAAGAACTCGTTACGCAATATTTACATGATTCCAATGGGATGGCGGCATCGAGCCGGATCGTCGGCTTTGGCTGAAAGCGGCACTGCCGATGTCCGCCCGGGGCGTTTCGTCCGCCGCGCCGGTTCCGCCGATCGCGCCGGCCGGCTATTCCGCCTTGATATTCGTCTCGCGGGCGACGCGGCTGTATTCGTCGACTTGCCGGCGAATGAGCGACGCGAAATCCGCACCGCATCGCACCGCCGGAAACAGGCCCTGCTGGTCGAGCTTCGGCTTCATCTCGGGAGCCTGCACGGCGGCGGTGAACCGGCTCCCAAGCTGGGACACCATTTCGGCCGGAGTCTTGGCCGGGGCGACGATCCCGTAGAAGATGTCCGCCTCGTATTTGCTGATGCCGGTCTCGGCCAGCGTCGGAACGTCGGGCAACGGCTCGACGCGCGTCTGCGAGGCGGTGACGAGCCCGCGCAGGCTGCCCGATTTCAGCTGCGACACCACCGTCGGGTAGTCGGCGAAGACCGCGGTGACATGGCCGCCCACCAGCGCGTTGATCGCCGGCGCGGTGCCGCCATACGGCACATAGGTCATGTTGATGTTGGCCGCGCGCTTGAGCACCTCGAAGGCGAAATGCAACGACGACGCCGGACCGCCGCTCGCCAGCGACAATTCGCCGGGCTTGGCGCGCGCGGCAGCGATGAGGTCGGCGAGCGTGCGGTAGGGCGAAGCGCCGGTGACGACGAGCACGATCGGGGTGGCCGCGAGCTGGCAGATCGGCTCGAAGCTCGTCACCGGATCGTAATTCTGTTTCTTCAGCGCCGGATTGACCACGAAGGAATTCGCGATCAGCAGCACCGTGCCGCCGTCCGGCTCGGCGCGCGCCACGGCTTCGGTTCCGATCACGGTGCCGCCGCCCGGACGGTTCTCGACCACCACGGTCGGCCCGTGGGTGCGACCGATCTGCTCGCCCATCAGACGCGACAGGATGTCGGGACCGCTGCCGGGTGTGTAGGGGACGACGATCTTGATCGTTCTCGCGGTCTGCGACCATGCGTCGTGGCCGGCGGGCGCCAGCAACATCGCGGCGACGATCGCGACCGCCAATCGAACTCGAAGAGATGTTGTCATGAGACTGCTTCCCCAGGGCCTGCACGCGGCACCACCAGGTCAGCCTACGCCAACGGGGACGGGCATGAAAACGCCCCGTGCGCAGTGATACCGATTTGTCGCACGATCGCCTGCTGCGGCCGGACGGCGCGATCAGGAAACAACCGACCACGAAAACAAGCACGGCCGGGACAGGCCCGGCCGCGATGCAGGAAACCTTCGGCGCCGCAAAGGCTGCGTCAGCCGACCGCCGTCCAGGTGCCGTCGGGATTGCGACAGGCGGTGCCGCGCGCCACCTGCGGACGCGCGTCGATATAGATGGTGTGGGTGTATTGCCGGCACTGCAGCCCGTTCGACTGATAGGCCGGGCCGGGAACCACCGTGCCGTAGCGGCCGGAATCCGGGTTCCTCCAGGCCACCGCCGCGCCGGATTTGCCGCTCTCGAGCGCCTGCATCTGCGCCACATAGGCGCGTTGCTTGTCCTCGTCGTCCATGGCCGCGCCGATGCGGTTGCCGATGAGGCCGCCGATCGCCGCGCCCGCAATGCCGGCGCCGATGCGCTCGCCGGTGCCGCCGCCGAACTGCGATCCGATCAGGCCGCCGGCAACCGCGCCGACCAGCGTTCCGGTGTTTTCCTTCGGTCCTTGTCCGGTCTCGGGAGTGCCGCTGCAGGCGGCTAATGACATCGCGACGAGCGCGGCTGCACTCAGGCGAACGAAATACATAGCAAGCCCCCGTCCCACCTTGTCCCCATACGAATGCCGGCGATCCCCCGATCGGCGAAAGCCATGCCGGCGCGTTACCTAATGGCGCAAATTGGGGCGAAACTCTGTTCCCAAAGGGTTAATGCGGTGTTCACGCACCGGGCAGAACCAGCTCCGCCCGCAAGCCGCCGATCGGCGCGGTGCCGAGCGTGAGACCGCCGCCGTAGAGGCCGGTGAGCTCGACCACGATCGAAAGCCCGAGCCCCGAGCCCGGCTTGGTCTCGTCGAGGCGGCGACCGCGGCGCGCCACCTGCTCGCGTTGCTGCGGGGAAAGCCCCGGCCCGTCGTCGTCGACCAGGATGCGCACGATGCGGCGGGCATCGGCCGAGTCGGGCCGTTCCGAGATCACCTCGACCGCCACCCGCGACTGCGCCCACTTGCAGGCATTGTCGACCAGGTTGCCCACCATCTCCTCGAGATCCTGCTGCTCGCCGCGAAAGCGCGCGGCCTCGGGCGCGTCGATGTCGATGGCGACGCCGCGATGGTGGTGAATCTTCTCCATCGTGCGCGCCAGCGCCGCCACCACCGGCCGCACCTCGGTGATGGTGCCGACCACCGCGATGCGGGCGGCGAGCCGGGCCCGTTCGAGCTGGCGCGTGACCTGGTCGCGCATGATCTCGGTCTGCTCGCGCACCTTGCACGCGAAAGGTTCATCGCCGTGGGCGGCCGCCTCGTTCAGCATCACCGAGATGGGTGTCTTGAGCGCATGCGCGAGATTGCCCACGTGGGTGCGCGCGCGCCCGACGATCTCGCGGTTGGCGTCGATCAGCGCGTTGGTCTCGCGCGCCAGCGGTGCGATCTCGACCGGAAAGGCGCCTTCGAGCCGCTCGGCGGTGCCGGACCGTATTGCCGCCAGACCCTCGGATATGCGTTTGAGGGGTGCCAGGCCGAAGCGGACCTGGAAGGTCGTCGTCAACAGCAGCACGATGCCGAGCACCGTGAAGGTGATGAGCAGCGCGCCGTCGAAGCTTCGGGTTTCATCGTCGATCTCGGCCGCGTCGCCGGCGACCGCGACCAGGTAGCGCCCCTCGTCGCCGAGATCGATCGCGCGCTCGACCAGGCGAAGCTGCTGGCCCTCGGGGCCTTCCCCGTAGCCCTGGCGCGAGCCGCCGGCCCCCGCGGAAATTCCGAGATCGGCGAGGTGCGGCAGCTTGCCGTCCCATAGCGAGCGCGAGGAGCGCACGTCGGGTGTGGTCGAATCGAGCCGCGTCACCTGCCAGTACCAGCCCGACAGCGGCAGGTCGAACAGCGGTTCGCCCAACGATTGCGGGAACTTCTCGCCGTTCTCCTCGGGTGTGGCGACGTCGGCGACCAGGGTGCGCAGATAGACGCCGAGCCGGCGATCGAACGCCCGCTCCACCGCCGCGCGGTAGAGCGACGACAGCACGATCCCGGTGACGACGAGAATCACCACCGTCCAGGTGGTCGCCGAGAAGAACAGCCGAAGCGCAAGTGAATTAAGACGCATTGCCGGGTGGCGTCAGCAGATAGCCCAATCCGCGCACGGTCTGGATCACGTCGACGCCGAGCTTCTTGCGGATGCGGCCGACGAAAACCTCGATGGTGTTGGAGTCGCGGTCGAAATCCTGGTCGTAGAGATGCTCGACCAGCTCGCTGCGCGAGACCACGCGGCCGGCATGGTGCATGAGATAGGAGAGCAGACGGTATTCGTGCGAGGTGAGCTTGACCGGATTGCCGTCGACGGTGACGCGGCCGGTGCGGGTGTCGAGGCGCACCGGCCCGCAATTGAGCTCGCTCCTGGCGTGGCCGGCGGAGCGGCGCAGCAGCGCGCGGATGCGCGCCAGCACCTCCTCGAGGTGGAACGGCTTGGCGACGTAGTCGTCGGCGCCGGCGTCGAAGCCCTGCACCTTGTCGCTCCAGCGGTCGCGCGCGGTCAGCATCAGGACCGGCATGGCGCGCCCGGCCCGCCGCCAGGCTTCCAGCACCGAGATGCCGTCCATCTTGGGAAGCCCGATGTCGAGGATCACCGCGTCGTAGGGCTCGCTCTCGCCGAGATAATGGCCCTCCTCGCCGTCGAAGGCGCGGTCGACCACGTAGCCGGCATCGGTGAGCGCGGTCGCAAGCTGCCGATTGAGATCGGGATCGTCCTCGATGACGAGGAGACGCACGCATTCCTCCTGATGGCCCGCGACGGCGGCTCTAGGCATGGAATCGCCGATCGCGCGCTACTCTGCCATTACATATGGTCGGGGGGAAGGTTGAGGAAGGGAAGATCAAACGCGGCGGCGCAGAAAGGCAACTGGGCGCGAACCGCCATAAAGGCCGACGATCCGTGGTCGCACGCGCCGAACGCGCCTCCTCGAAGCCAAGTCCAGCACGTTTTGCTACGGCAGGCGGTCCAACTCCCTGCCGGCGACGAGACCGGTGAAGCCTTGCGCCTTGATCTCGTCGCGCACGGTTTCGGCGTCTTTCCTCGACGGATACTCGACCACGAATACCGGCTTGCCTTCGGCGGCGAAACGCTTGAGCTGGCCGATACTCTCGCCGATGCTTTGCCGGCTGTTGCGCCTGCGGTCGTCGTCTTCGCCGTCACGTCGGCGAGTTTCATGGGAGCCTTCCGATTGCCGATATTGGAGGGGACGCACCGGCGGCGGATTGTACGGGCGCATTCTGCCCGTTGACAGATGGCCGCGGAGCGGGCTGATCGCGGCGATGCGTCGCCTGCTCACCGCCCTCGCCTGCTCGCTGTTCCT
>Ga0184625_10000711_pt1 | contig 13043 bp, 12 predicted proteins | sample PLM3_30_b1_FD_133151 | JGI IMG/M metagenome (GOLD analysis project Ga0184625, IMG submission 133151) | Groundwater sediment microbial communities from an aquifer in East River, Colorado, USA - PLM3_30_b1 | ecosystem: Environmental > Terrestrial > Soil > Riparian zone | place: USA: East River... | reverse complement strand
CGGATTGGTGCCGCCCACCGAGCGCGCCCAGCCCGTCTGCCGCAGAACCGCCGCCGGCTCCGCCGCTGCCAGCGACCCGTCCAGCCCTTGCCGGTGCCACCACCACGCACGCAGCTTGGTCAGATTCATCTCGTCAACCTCCCCATGGTCATGCCGATACGGTGGCGCCATGAGCAGTCGCGTAGGCCGCTGCTTGGGCAAGGTCGATCCGGACACCGGCGAGATCCAGACCCCGCAGATCGACACCCTCGAGATTGGCCCCGCGCAGGTCACTGTCCTTGAGTTTCGTGTTGTGCAGCCGGGCGTACCCAAGATCCGCCCTCGACAGGTCGGTCTTGATCAACGTCGCCTCGGTGAAGTCGGCCTCCCGCAGCCGCAGGCCGGCGAGGTTGTTGCCGGTAAGGTCCTCGCCCCGCAGGCTCACATAGGCCCAGTCGCCCCCGCGGATGTGCATCGGGCGCAGCTGGCACTCCTGGAACTGGGTGCCGGTGAGCTTGCACTCGTCAAAGGTCGAATCGAAGAAGACACAGCGGCGGAACGTGCATTGCAGGAAAGCGCAGCGAGTGAGCGTGGCGGCGTTGAACTTGACGGTGTTGAAGGCACAGCTGGTGAAGGTGCACCCGGTCAGCGCCGCCTCCGTAAGGTCCACGTCGAGGAACTCGCACCGTTCCCAGGACTGCCGCGCAAGCTCGGCCAGCGCCCAGTCCTCGTACGTGATCCGCTCGTCGCTCCTCGCCTCCATGGCAGCCTCCCGCGCCTCGCCGCTCAGGTCGGTCAATGGAAGAAGTGGCGGGTGCCGGTGAGGTAGAGCGCCACTCCAGCCTCGGCCGCGGCGGCGATCACCTCCTCGTCGCGCACCGAGCCACCCGGCTCGACCACCGCCCTGACGCCGGCGTCGAGGAGCACCTGCAGACCATCGGCGAACGGGAAGAAGGCATCCGACGCGGCCACTGATCCACTTGCGCGGTCGCCCGCGCGGGATACGGCCAGGCGGGCCGAGTCGACCCGGTTCACCTGTCCCATGCCGATGCCGACGGTCGCGCCGGCCGCGGCGAGCAGGATCGCGTTGGACTTCACCGCCCGGACCGCGTGCCAGGCGAAGGCGAGATCCGCCAGCACGTCTGCCGAGGCAGGTTGGCCAGCAACGAGCCGCCACGTAGACGGGTCGTCACCCTCGGCGTCGATGCGGTCGGCGATCTGCGCGAGGATGCCGCCCGACACCTGGCGGAACTCCACAGGGGACGGTTGCCAGGCCGGCGCGACCAACACGCGTAGGTTCTTCTTCGCGATCAGGACGTCGACGGCACCCTCCTCATAGGAGGGAGCGACCACGACCTCCGTGAAGATCTCTGCGACCTGTCGCGCCATCTCGACGCTCATCGAGAGATTGGCTGCGATCACGCCGCCAAATGCGGAGACGGGATCGCACGCGTGCGCTCGGCGATGAGCCTCGGCGACGTCCGACCCGATCGCGATCCCGCATGGGTTGGCGTGCTTGATGATCGCGACCGCTGGTGCGGCGAAGTCGTTGCAGGCACGCCATGCGGCGTCCGCGTCAACGTAGTTGTTGTACGACATCTCCTTGCCGCCCAACTGGTGTGCCTGGGCGAGGCCCGGCGATACGTCGCCGGCGACGTAGAGCGCCGCCGCCTGGTGCGGGTTCTCGCCGTAGCGCAACGGCGCCTGCAGTTTCGTCGCCATGCCGGCGAACTCGGGCCAGCAGAAGGCACCCGGAGCAGTGGATTCCGGCGGCGGGGCGAGCTCCTGCGCGCACCACCGCGCGACGGCGACGTCGTACGCGGCGATATCGGCGAAGGCCTGGGCCGCGAGTGCCCGGCGCTCCGGCAGCGTGAGGCCGCCATCCGCCAGCGTCTTCAGGATCTGGGGGTAGGCCGCGGGGGAGGTCACCACCGCCACGTTGGCGTGGTTCTTGGCGGCGGCCCGTACCATCGCCGGCCCTCCGATGTCGATCTGCTCGACGCACTCTTCCGGATCGGCCCCCGACGCCACCGTCTGCAAAAACGGGTACAGATTGCTCACCAGTAGGTCGAACGGCTCGATGCCTAGGTCGGCCAACTGGTCACGATGACTGTCCAGCCGAACGTCGGCGAGCAGGCCCGCGTGCACGTTGGGGTGAAGCGTCTTGACCCGGCCGCCCAGACACTCGGGGAAGCCGGTCAGCTGTTCCACCCGGGTCACCGGGAAGCCCAGGGACTCCACCAGCGCTGCCGTCTTGCCGGTCGACACGATGTCCACCCCGGCGCCGCCCAGTCCGCGGATGAGTTCCTCGAGCCCGGTCTTGTCGTACACGCTGACCAGTGCCCGCCGGATGGGACGCCGGTCGACTCGGGCAGCTTGCGACCCTGCGGACGTAGCAGCGTCGGTCATGGGATCCTGACCTTCCTTCCCGTGATCGTCCAACCGTCGCGGACCAGCCGGCCCACATACTCGACCAGCTGGCTTCGTTCGGCCTCCTTGATGCGCTCGGTCAGCGACTCCTCGGTGTCGTCGTCGGACACTGGCACCGCCACCTGCGCGATGATCGGCCCGGTGTCGATCCCGGCGTCCACGAAGAACAACGTCGCACCGGCGACCTTCACCCCATACTCGAGGGCGTCGCGGGGGCCGTGGATGCCCGGAAATCCCGGTAGCAATGCGTTGTGGGTGTTCACGTACCGGCCGGAGAATGCCTTGAGGAAGACCGGCCCGACCAGCTTGAGAAACCCGGCCGAGATCACCAGGTCCGGCTCGTACTCTGCGCAGAGGTCGCTCAGGGCCCGATCCCACTCGTCCCGGGTGGCGAAGTCACCCACACGGCACACGAACGTGGCTATGCCGGCGGCCATTGCCCGGTCAAGACTCGCGATGCCGTCCCGGTCGGCGCCGACGGCCACCACCGTCGCCCCATACGCGGGGTTCGCGGCGGCGTCCAGCAACGCCTGGAGATTCGTGCCGGAACCCGACACGAGAACCAGCAACCGGGCCGTGCGCTCGTCCACGACAGAACCTTAGCCGGGCTGCGGTTCCCGACCCGACAGGCCGGCCGCGGGCGATGGAACTGGGCCGTGCCACTCGAATGATCCGCATTTGTCACATCAGATTGGTCTCCCCGTAGAAACACCGCCCCGACACGCACCAATTCCAGGCTCTTTGCCTGCTGCGCGGATGGACTGGGCACGCTAATGTGCCGTTCGTTCTAGCCCCTCGTTCAAGGAGCGCACATGCAGCCCGGTTACTCCGGTCAGCCGCAGGTCGACAACAACATGACGATGTCCATCGTCTCCATCTTCCTGTTCTGGCCCCTGGCCATCCCGGCCATCATTAACGCCTCCAAGGTGAACCCGGCCCTCCAGCAGGGTGACATCGCGGGCGCACAGGCAGCCGCTGCCGAGTCCAAGAAGTGGTCGAAGCTGGCGCTCATCATCGGCCTCGTGCTCTGGGGTGTCGGCCTCCTCTGCTGCATCGGCCAGTTCTTCATCTGGGGCAGCCTCGCAGCAACCAACTCGTAGACGCACTCGCGGCCCTCGCGAGGTCTGCTCACGTACACCGATAGGGGAGGAAAGAGACTTGTCAGCACCATATCCACCACCGGCGGGCACACCTGGCGCGGCGCCAAACAACACGTTCGGCCTCATCTCGCTCATCCTTGGCATCGCCGCCATCCCGTTGGTCTGCTGCTTCTACATCGGTCTCCCCCTCGGCATCGCCGCCGCCGTTCTGGGCTACCTGGGTAAGCAGAAGGCAGAGCAGGGCCTGGCAACCAACCGGGGCCAGGCAATGGCGGGTCTCATCTGCGGCCTATCGGCCATCGGCCTCGGGATCCTATTGATCATCCTGACCGTCGTGCTAAACGTTGCTATTCCTTCCTACGGCGTCTGAGAATCGCGACAACGCAGCGGGGGTGCCGCTGGGCGCCCCCGCTACGAGCCTCGAGCAGAACCCGTTCGGCGAGCGGCACGCCTCAGGCGGTCACGGTCGCGGCCCCGCGAGCGTCCGGGAGACCGCCGCGCCCAAGGCAGCACCAACGGTGACGACCACCGTCGCGAAGAGACTGATCCGCCAGTCGACCGACCCCATGACCGCCAGCCGACCGGACCCGAGGGCGCCGGCCGCCGCGAAGCTGACCATCTGCATGACGGCGCCCGCGACCGGACCAGCGAGGATGGCGGCCCCGATGAGGCTTGCCCAACCGACCGTGCCGGAGCGGCGGGCCAACAACCATCCGGCGAACATCCCGGCGACGAGTGGAATGCCGAGCAACGCTGGGCCGGCCCCCGCGAGCGGCGCGGAGGGTAGTCCGGCCAGGACGGGCAGCGCGGGCACCGGCCCGAGCAGCACCTCGCCCGGGCTCACCAACGTGTCGGCGCCGACGGCGAAGCCCGGACCGAGCAGATACGCGGCCCCCCAGACCGCCAGGTTGGGCAGGTAGGCCAGACACAGCGCGGTAATGCCCGCCTGGCCCAGCAGGCCGGCGCGGTAGGAGCCCAGCATGTCGCCGGCGTCGCCACCACGGATCGCTAGCGCCACACCCGCTGCGGCCGCGCCCGCGGCGATGATAAACGCTGCGGCGACAACACCGGTACGCAAGGCGCCGCTCACAGTGGACGGGGCACGTCGAGCGAGCGTCCGACCGGCGTGGCTATGGCCGAGGGCACCGGTCATCGCGGCGACAGCGGCGAAGAGCCCCATGGTGACGCCGGCGCGCTGCGGCGTGACGGTGAGATCGACAGTACGGGCGAGTGCGGCCACCCCAGCGCCGAGGCCGGCATAGACCACCGCCACGGCGGCGCCGGCGCCCAGAGCCCGCCTAACCGATCGGCTGCGATGCCCGCCAATCGCTCGGCTTGCGTGAACCCCGGCCCGGTAAAGCCGCCACGCCACGAGCGCGGCGATCGCGAGCGGCACCAGCGCGATGTGGTGGGTCGGCGTCTGCAGCGGTACGCCGTGCGACAGCAGCCAGCCGGCCGCGGCGAGCCGGGCGACGCCGCCCGGCGTACCGGATGATCCGATCGCACCGACCGAAGCCAGGGCGAGAATCGACCCGTACGTGACGATGGCCGCCCACAGCGCCGCGACCGCCGCGGCCACCGGCAGTGGGGCGCGACGCGTCCGTCCAGGCTCAGGCCGCGCGGACCCGGGTGCGGCAGTCGTCACGACCGGCGAGGTTGCCATTGGGATCAACTCTGTCAAACAATCGTCCGGCCGGTCGTGATGACCGGTCGGACGGACTCTGCGTGTCTAACGCGTCAGCATGATCTCTCGCATGAGCCGGGCTGTCTCGCTCGGGGTCTTTCCGACCGACACTCCGGCCGCCTCGAGGGCGACTTTCTTCGCCTCGGCAGTGCCCAAGGACCCTGAGATGATGGCACCCGCATGGCCCATCGTCTTGCCCGGCGGGGCGGTAAAGCCCGCAATGTAGCCGACGACCGGCTTGGTGACGCTGGCCCTGATGAAGTCGGCCGCGCGCTCCTCGGCATCGCCGCCGATCTCACCGATCATGACGATGGCATCGGTGTCGGGGTCGGCCTGGAAGGCCGCTAGGGCGTCGATGTGGGTCGTCCCGATGACCGGGTCCCCGCCGATGCCGACAGCAGTCGAGAAACCGATATCGCGCAGCTCGTACATCATCTGATAGGTCAGCGTGCCCGACTTGGAGACGAGCCCGATCCGCCCGGCCCCGGTGATGTCGGCCGGAATGATGCCCGCGTTGGACTGGCCGGGGCTGGCGATGCCGGGACAGTTCGGACCGACGATCCTGGTCTTCTGACCTGTCCCCACGTTGTGGGCCCAGAACGTAGCCGTGTCGTGCACAGGGATGCCCTCGGTGATGACGACCGCGAGCCCGATGCCGGCGTCGACCGCCTCGATCACCGCCGACTTGGCGAACTTTGGCGGGACAAAGATCACTGTCGCGTCGGCGGCTGTCTCCGCCATTGCCTCGCTGACGGAATTGAAGACCGATAGCGCATTGCCGTCGAAATCCGCCTTCTGGCCACCCTTGCCGGGCGTGACGCCGCCGACGATGTTCGTGCCGGCGCGGAGCATGCGTCGGGTATGCCTGGAGCCCTCCGAGCCGGTCATCCCCTGGACGATGACCTTGGAGTCCTTCGTAAGCCAGATCGCCATGTCCGTCAGACTCCCGCCGCTGCGAGCTCGGCCACGCGCTGCGCGGCACCATCCATTGTGTCCACCCGCTCGACGAGGGGGTTCGCGGCCGAGTCCAGGATACGCCGCCCCTCCTCGGCGTTGTTGCCGTCCAGCCGGACGACCAGAGGCTTGGTGACATCCTCGCCGCGCTGTTTGAGAAGATCCAGTGCCGAGACGATGCCGTTCGCGACCGCGTCGCACGCCGTGATGCCTCCGAAGACGTTCACGAAGACGCTCTTCACGGCGGGGTCGGAGAGGACGATCTCCAGGCCGTTCGCCATGACCTCGGCCGAGGCGCCGCCACCGATGTCGAGGAAGTTGGCCGGCTTGACACCCCCGTACGCCTCGCCCGCGTACGCGACGACGTCCAGAGTGGACATTACCAGGCCGGCGCCGTTGCCGATGATGCCTACCTCGCCGTCGAGCTTGACGTAGTTAAGGTCGCGGGCCTTCGCCGCCTGCTCCAGCGGGTCGTCCGCGGCCTGGTCCTCCCACGCCGCGTGGTCGGGATGGCGGAAGTCCGCGTTCGCGTCCAGTGTGACCTTGGCATCGAGGCACAGGACCGTGCCGTCGCCTGTCCTCGCGAGAGGGTTCACCTCGACCAGAGTGGCGTCTTCGGCGACGAAGGCCTGCCATAGCTTCACTGCGATGTCGACGACCTGATCGGCCACCTCCGTGGGGAACCCCCCCTTCGCGACGATCTCACGGGCCGTCGCGTCGTCGACACCCTTCGTGGCATCGATGAGTACCTTCGCCACCTTCTCCGGCGCCTCGTGTGCCACCTGCTCGATCTCCATGCCGCCGGCCACGCTGGCGATGCAGAGGAAGGTGCGGTCAGCCCGGTCGAGCAGGTAGGAGAAGTAGTACTCCTCGGCGATGTCCGCGGTCGTGGTGATCATGACTTGGTGAACTATATGGCCCTTGATATCCATGCCGAGAATGTCGGCGGCCCGCGCCTGCGCTTCCTCGGCGGTGTCGGCGAGTTTTACGCCGCCGGCCTTGCCCCGACCGCCGACCTTCACCTGGGCCTTGACGACCACGCGGCCGCCCAGACGCTCGGCGATCGCACGCGCCGCCTCCGGGGTCTCCGCGACACCGCCGCCCAGCACCGGCAGCCCATGCCGGGCGAACAGTTCGCGTCCCTGGTACTCGTACAGGTCCACCATTACCTCTTCGCTCGCGGCCGGGCCGATCCGGGCTCCTCGCCCGCAGCCTAACGAGCCTGGCACGGGATCCACGCATCCGGGCACGCCAAGGGCGCAAGTCCGCCCAGATCATCCGATCGAGGCACGCGAAGAAAGCCACCAGTCCGGCGTAACCGCCCAGGACTGGCGTCGTTGGTTCAGATGTCAGCGCCGGAAAATGGGCCGACAACAACACAAGACGGCCGATGCCCTGTCGGTCGAGGGGTGGCGGCGGGGCATCGTGCATAGAGAGGCCGGGCGTGTGAGGGGTGCGTCCGGCCTCTCACTATGTCCGGTCACTATGTCCGGTCAGTATGTCCGGACCACGGCGCTCCTCCGCTGTCGTTAGTTCACGCTGGTCGAGACATTTGCCCGAACCCATTCCACGATGGACTGGGTCGTGGCGCCCGGCGTGAAGATCTTCGCGACGCCGAGGCGCTCGAGTTCGGGAATGTCGGCCTCGGGAATGATGCCGCCGCCGAACACGACGATGTCGGCGGCGTTGCGTTGACTGAACAGTTCCAGGACCCGCCGGAACAACGTCATATGCGCACCCGAGAGGACCGAGAGGCCGACGGCGTCCGCATCCTCCTGGATCGCCGTCTCCACTATCTGCTCCGGCGTCTGATGGAGACCGGTGTAGACAACCTCCATGCCGGCGTCCCTTAACGCGCGGGCAACGACCTTGGCGCCGCGGTCATGTCCGTCCAAGCCCGGCTTGGCGACAACAACCCTGATCCGTGAGCTCATCGCGCCGGCCCTTCTCGCCACCTGAACGGTGCTTCAGGTCCGAAACGTACCGTGGGCCCAGCGCTGGTAGGAAGCCGGCCCGCCAAAAGGTCCGGATTCCGGTTACGGACAGAGAATGCGGGACTACCAGAGGCGCCTTGTGGTGGCACACTTGCGTTCGCTACCGTGTCGTCCAGTGTTCATCGGTGCCTCAGTGCTGCTCCAGAGACTCAACAGCACGCGATGGCTCACCGGTGCACATGCGGCCCGCCGCCACCATCCGCGCGCCTGAGCGGATGGTTGTTGGTGAGCGCGGGCACGAGCAGCGGAGGTACGCGTGCAACCAAGGCAGCGCCCGGCCGGTCGTTACCGTGGCCGCCGCCGCCTGCCGAAGCTGCCGAGTAAGCGCTACGCTGCCGTCGTCACGACGGCGTTTCTCGGCGCGGGAGTGGTTGCCCTCAGTGCCGGCGCTGTGGTGCCGGATTCGCTCAGATCTGGCTCCGCAGTCGGTGACCCCACGACGCAGCCCCTCGCCGTCTCGGACCGCCTGAACGCGCTCGACAAGGCCAACCGCTCCGAAGACCGACCTGGTCCCGCACTGAGCGTGGAGCAGGGTGCGCCGGACGTCTGGCTTCTTCCGGTGCAGACGCCGTTCCAGATCACGACGCTCTTCGCGATGCGTTGGGGAACGATGCACTTCGGGGTGGACATGGCGGCGCCCTACGGCACTCCGTATTACGCGGCGCACGCCGGCACCGTCACCCTGGCCCGCTTTGAGGGCGGCTACGGCAACGCCATCCGCATTGACAGCGGCAACGGGATCGAGACGGTCTACGGGCACTCGTCGAAGCTACTGGTGACGGAGGGGCAGCACGTGGAGGCGGGGCAGATGATCGGCCTTATCGGCAGCACCGGCTACTCCACCGGCAATCACCTGCACTTCGAGGTGAACGTCTACGGCGAGCACACCGACCCGATGGCATACCTACTCGCGCACGGTGTCGACATCGCAAAGCGCCTTGAGGCCGCCACCGGGGGAACAGTCATCACCTGAACGGTGTTACCCAAGCCAGAACGGGCTGTACGATCTGCCCCTTTAGGCCGCTTCGCCCGAGTTGGTCGTGACCGTGGTTACTCCGCGTGTGACGACGACCACCCCGTTAAGTGAGGCGTGGGCCACTCGTTGAGTCGAATGTGAAACGCCCTCACCTACCGTAAATCAGGTCAAATCTACTCGTGTCGTCGCATGAACTGCGACACGTCGGCCGTGTGCGCCCTCGGGTCCCCCCTGAGGGCCCGGCAGTATTGCCGAGTCCGTGTCAACGAGGACGACGGAGGGTTCCCCCCGATGCACAGCAAGAACAGCAAGTCGATTGAGAAGCTGAACCAACTGCGTGACCGCGCCGCTCACCTGAGTGGTGTCGCCTACACCAAGGTGAGACGTGTTGCCCAGACCAAGCTCACGGGCCGCAGCAAGGTAGTTGGCCTCGCGGCCGCTGGCGTGATGACCGCCGGCCTGGTGACGGGGACAGCAGCTCTCATCAACGCCAGCTCCACGCCCGCCACGGACACCGTCGCGGTCGCGGAGGCCACCGAGCGCCAGGCCGCGGCCGACCGCGCCAACCGCTCCGGCCGCATCGCCGCGACGTCAGCGCCGGCAAAGGCTCCGGCCGCCAAGGCTCCGGCCGCGCCCGCGGCGCCGAAGAAGGCTGCGGCGCCTGCTGCAAAGAAGGCTGCGGCGCCTGCCAAGAAGGCGGCCCCGGCGCCGAAGTGGGTCAGCCCGATGCCCGGCGTGCCGCTCAGCTCCTGCTTCGGGCCTCGCTGGGGCACGGTGCACAAGGGCATTGACTTCGCCGGCCGCAACGGCACGAAGATCCGCTCCGTCGGTGCGGGCCGCGTTGCCGCGGTGGGCTGGAACTACACCGGCTACGGGAACTCGGTTGTGGTTGACCACGGCTGGGGCTACCTGAGCCACTACGCCCACTCCTCGAAGGCCCTGGTCAAGGTCGGCCAGAAGGTCAAGCCCGGCCAGCCGATCGCGCTTGAGGGCAGCACCGGTGACTCCACCGGCCCGCACCTGCACTTCGAGATCCACAAGGGCATGTGGAACCAGATCGATCCGGCCAAGTGGCTTCGCGCCAAGGGCGTCAAGAGCGGCTGCTGATCAACGAGGTCATGATCGTGTCCCGGCCCGGCTGATCTGAGGGCCGAGTTGGGACATGATCTCCCCAGGACCAACCTCCCCCCGGTTTGGTCCCCCCGGACCAACCTCCTCCGGTTTGGTCCCCCCGATGCGCTAGCCCGGTCCCCCTTGTGGGCACCGGGCTAGCGCCGTTTTGTCCGCCTTCCCGCATTGATCTAGGGCTTAGTCGTGCGATTAGTGATCAACTCACGCGACTACGCCCAAGATCGGCGTGGATGATGGCGAGGCGCGGGGAGGGGTCAGATCTTCTCCACGGACGATTTCCGCAGCACGATCCACATAACCTGCTCGCCAAAGTCAATCTTGGCCTGAGCGCGCACGCCATGTCCCTCGACCTCGAGCACCCGACCCATACCCCAGCGTTGGTGGTTGACCCGATCGCCGGCGGAGAGGCTCGGCACGTCGGCGCGGGCGAGCTCGCTCGCCGTCGACAGCTTCGAGGCGTCCACGCCTAGCCTCGCCGCGAGCTGGGCCGCCTTGGGTGTGCCGCCGACGAAACGGGATTCGCCTGACGCCGGCCGGGCGAACTCGCCTCGACCGCCGATACCGCCTCGATCCGATCGCCCGGACCAGCTTGAGTACGCCGCCTCCGTACGATCCCACCGCACCAGGCTGTCCGGCACCTCGCCGAGGAACCGGGAGGCGGGTTTGTGGGACGCTGCCCCGTACGCGGACCGCGCCACTGCACGCGATAGGTATAGGCGCTGGCGGGCCCGGGTAATGCCCACGTACGCGAGGCGGCGCTCCTCCTCGAGCTCCCTGTCGTTGAGCAGTGAACGCATGTGCGGGAAGACGCCGTCCTCCAGACCGGTCAGGAAGACCACCGGGAACTCCAGGCCCTTCGCCGTGTGCAGGGTCATCAGCGTGACCACGCCGGCATGATCGGGATCATCGGACGGAATCTGGTCCGCGTCGGCGACGAGCGAGACCTGCTCGAGGAATCCGGCCAGCGAGGGGGCCTCGGCCTCCTCGCCCTCCCCGGCGGCGATCTCGGCGAGGGCCTCCACCCGCTCCGTGTACTCACGGGCGACACTCATGAGCTCCCTAAGGTTCTCCACCCGCCCCTCGTCCTGCGGGTCCGTGCTCTCCTCGAGCTCGTCGAGATATCCGGTACGCCGCAGGACCGCGTCGAGTACCTCCTCGGGCGGGGCGACCACACTCATCTCCCGTAGTTCATCGAGCAGGGCGACGAAACCAGCCACGGCGCTCGCCGCCCGAGGCGGCATGCCCGGCGCATCCTCCGCCCGGCGCAGTGCCGCCCCGAAGGAGATTCGGTCCCGCGACGAGAGTCCCTCCACGCACGCCACCGCCCGGTCGCCGATGCCGCGCCGTGGGGTGTTCAGGATGCGTCGGATGCTCACGATGTCGTCGGGGTTGGTGATGGAGCGAAGGTAGGCGAGCGCGTCGCGCACTTCCCTGCGCTCGTAGAAGCGGACTCCGCCGACGACCTTGTACGGAAGCCCACGTCGAATGAAGATCTCCTCGAACACACGCGACTGTGCGTTGGTGCGGTAGAAGATCGCGACATCGCCCGGGCGTGCCTCTCCTGCGTCGGCGAGGCGGTCGATCTCGCCGGCCACCCAGTCAGCCTCGGCGTGTTCCGTATCGGCCACGTACCCGACGATCATCTCGCCCTCGCCCTGGTCACTCCACAGATTCTTGGGCTTGCGCTCCGTGTTCCGGTTGATCACCGAGTTCGCCGCGTTGAGGATCCGCTGCGTCGATCGGTAGTTCTGCTCAAGCAGAATGATCCGGGCGTCGGGATAGTCCCGTTCGAACTCCATGATGTTGCGGATGGTGGCACCCCGGAAGGCGTAGATCGACTGATCGGCATCGCCGACGACGCACAGCTCCCCGGTCGTCCCGACGAGCTCCTTGACCAGCACATACTGCGCATGGTTCGTGTCCTGATACTCGTCGACGAGGACGTGGCGGAAGCGGCGCCGGTACTGCTCGGCCACATCGGGGTGCGACTGCATCAGGTTAACCGTCGACATGATGAGGTCATCGAAGTCGAGCGCGTGCGCCTCACGCAAGCGGCGCTGATAGAGCGTGTACGCCTCGGCCACGGTCCGTTGCTCCGGGCCGGTCGCCGCCGCCGTGGCCGCCGCGGCTTCAATCAACTCGTTCTTGAGATTCGACACCTGGGCGGCCAGCTTGGCGGCCGAGTGACGCTTCGGGTCGAGATCAAGCTCCCTCCCGACCATCTGCATCAGTCGCCGCGAGTCGTCCGCGTCGTAGATAGAGAAGGTCGATTTCAGGCCCACCTGTTCGTGTTCGGCACGCAATATGCGTACGCAGGCGGAATGAAACGTGCTCACCCACATCAGCCGGGCTCGCCCGCCGACCAGACCCGCGACACGGTCCTTCATTTCGCCTGCGGCCTTGTTGGTGAACGTGATCGCGATGATCTCGCCGGGATGAACCTCTCGGGCTGCTAGTAGGTAGGCGATCCGGTTGGTCAGGACGCGAGTCTTACCCGACCCGGCGCCCGCGACGATCAACAAGGGCGTGCCGAAGTGGGTGACCGCGGCCCGCTGGGCAGGGTTGAGGCCCTCGAGTAGGCGCTGCGGATCCGCGCCGGCCGACGCGGAACGCGACGCCGATGAGACCGGAACCGAAGGTACGTCAATGGTCACTATCTGATCGCCTCCGGCACGGCCCTTACGTTGATCGCCTCCGGCACGGTCCTTACGTTGATCGCCTCCGGCACGGTCCTTACGTTGATCGCCTCCGGCACCGTTCTTACGTTGATCGCCTCCGGCACCGTTCTTACGTTG
>Ga0184625_10000710_pt1 | contig 13059 bp, 11 predicted proteins | sample PLM3_30_b1_FD_133151 | JGI IMG/M metagenome (GOLD analysis project Ga0184625, IMG submission 133151) | Groundwater sediment microbial communities from an aquifer in East River, Colorado, USA - PLM3_30_b1 | ecosystem: Environmental > Terrestrial > Soil > Riparian zone | place: USA: East River... | reverse complement strand
GTTACGAGCGCCGAGCTGGTCCGGACTGGACGATCACGCGACTGTCTCCGTGAGCCACTGGCTCCGTGCCTGGCACCGGGCGCTGTCCACTGTGGAGAGGCCGGGCATAAGGTCGGGGCCGCTTCGTACAGTGCTTGCGTGATCCTCGCGCACCTCGACCTCGACGCCTTCTTCGCGGCTGTCGAGGAGCTCGAGGATCCGACGCTGCGGACGAAGCCGCTCGTCGTCGGCGGCGATCCGCACGGGCGCGGCGTCGTGGCGACCGCGAACTATGTCGCGCGGCGCTTCGGGATCCACTCGGCGATGAGCTGCGCCGAGGCGCTCCGCCGCTGCCCGCACGCCGTCTTCGTCCGCCCGCGCCACTCGGTCTACTCGACCTACTCGAAGGCGGTCTGGGACACCGTTCGACAGGTGGTGCCGACCGTCGAGCGCACTGGGCTCGACGAGGGCTATCTGGATCTCGGGGAGGTCGCCGCGGACTTCGGCGAGGCGCGGCGAGTCGCCGAAGCGGTTCAGACCGCCGTGCGCGGCGCGACCAGCCTGACCTGCTCGCTCGGCGTCTCGACCTGCAAGGTCGTGTCCAAGATCGCGAGCGACCAACGCAAGCCCGGGGGCCTCGTCGTCGTGCGACCCGGCAGGGAAGCTGCCTTCCTCGCGCCGTTCGACGTGCGTCGCCTCCCCGGCGTGGGCCCGCGCGCCGAGGCCCGCCTCCGCGCCGCCGGCATCGAGACCATCGGCGCGCTCGCCGCTCTCTCGGACGAGCGCCTGCGCGCGCTCCTTCCCGGCAAGGTCGGGAGGCTCCTCCGCGCCCGAGCCCGCGGAATCGATTCCCGCGGCCTCGAGCTCCAGGTGCAGCGCGCGTCCATCAGCCAGGAGGAGACGTTCGCCCGGGACATCTCGGACGTCGAGCAGCTTCGCGCCGAGCTCCGCCGAATGGCCGAAGCTCTCGCCGGACACCTCGAGAAGAAGCAGGAGACGGCCAGGACCGTGACGACGAAGGTGCGCTATCCGGACTTCGCCATCCGGAGCCGCTCGACGACGCTTCCGGTCGGCATCGACGACGCGGACCGGATCTGGGAGCTCGCCTGCTCGCTGCTGGACCGGGCGCTCGCCGACCGGCCGGGTGCCCTGAGGCTCATCGGCGTCGGCCTCTCGGGCTTCGAGCCCCATCGCCAGCTCTCGCTGGTCTAGCGTGAATGTGTGCGCTCTCTGCTGCTTCGATCCCTAGCCGTCGCCGGCGTCGTGCTTCTCCTTGCCCTCGCCGGCTGGGTCGGCAAGGCGTGGTGGGACAGCCGGCTCCCGAGCTCGTACTCCGCGATGCAGTTCGGGTCGACCGACTTCGGCGGAGGGCCGGCACACGACCACGGCGACCACGGAGGAGTGAGCGTCGACCAGCTGACCGGGCCGCGGGCCGGGAAGCCGGACTACCGGATCACGCTGGTGGCTCGAAAGGCCGAGGTTGAGCTAGCCCCAGGCCGGACGATCGAAGCCTGGACGTTCAACGGACAGGTGCCCGGGCCGGAGATCCGTGTCCACCAAGGCGACCTGGTCGAAGCCACCCTTGTGAACGAGGACATCGACGACGGCGTGACGATCCACTGGCACGGCGTGGACGTCCCGAACGCGGAGGACGGCGTCGCGGGCGTGACCCAGGACGCCGTGATGCCGGGCGAGCGCTACACGTACCGCTTCCGCGCCGAGCAGCGCGGGACGTTCTGGTACCACTCGCACCAGGTCTCGTCGAGACAGGTCCGGCGCGGCCTCTACGGGGCGTTCGTGATCGAGCCCAGACACCAGCCGCGCCGTCGCGCGCTCGACCTGACGGTCATCGCACACGACTTCTCGGGTGGAACGGCTCTCGGGTCGCACGTCGGGCAGCAACGACGGCTCGTTGCTCCCGGCACGCCGGTCCGGCTCCGGCTCGTCAACTCCAACAGCTTCGGAGAACGGTTCCATCTCGTAGGCACGCCGTTCCGCGTCGCCGCGATCGACGGCACCGATCTGAACGGCCCTACACCGATCGAGTACAAGACGCTGCTCCTGGGCGCCGGGGCGAGGTACGACGTCACATTCGTCATGCCGCAGTACTCCGTTGGGCTCTTCCTGGAGGGCACCACGACGGCGCTCCAGCTCATTAGCGACCCCGATGACCCCCAGCTTCACGTCGAGGAAGCGGAAGGCGGCGAATTCGATCCCTCGGGTTACGGCCGGCCGAAAGCCACGCCCTTCGGCGCCACCACCCACTTCGACCGCAGCTTCCTGCTGAAGATCGGGAAGAAGGTCGGCTTCATCAACGGCCGTCCCCGCTACCACTGGGCCGTCAACGGCAAGCTCTTTCCGGAGACGCCGATGTACATGGTGAGCCGAGGTGACCTGGTCAAATTCAAGATCGTCAACGACACGGGCTCCGTCCACCCGATGCATCTTCACGGCCACCACGTCCTCGTCCTGAGCCGTAACGGCAAGCCGACCACCGGAAGCCCCTGGTGGGTCGACACGCTCAACGTCCTCGGCGACGAGGAATACGAGGTGGCTTTCCGCGCTGACAATCCCGGCATCTGGATGGACCACTGCCACAACCTCCAGCATGCGAGCGACGGCCTGACGATGCACGTCGCCTACGAAGGCGTGACGACGCCGTTCCGTCTCGGGGCCGGCCCGGACAACCACCCGGAGTAGCGCTTGACTAGGCCGGCGGTGAAGTGGCCGGCGCCGCCGCCGGCACCGCAGCCATCCGCTCTTCACGCCACATCATCCCGGTCATCCGCCCGACCAACGCGAGGATGATCAGTGCGTTCACCGGGTGCAGGAACCCGAGGACGGCCGGCAACTCGGCTCCGGTCCAGCCCAGAACCATCTGGACGACGAGGAGCACGAAGATGAGCAGTGACTGGAGGATCCGCGATCGGTTCCGCGTTCCGAGCGAGAACAGGAAGAGCACGAGGCCGGCGAGAAGGATCAGGTAGCCGAGAGCGGCATGGAGACCGAATCCGTCCTCGAATGTGTTCTCGTCGATCGATCCGTTACTGACCTTGTCGGCAGCGCTGAACGCTCCGTAGCCTGCAAATCCAATCTGAACGACGACGGCAAGGGTCAACAAGGTCGCCCACCAGCGGTGAATCGTGCGGAACGCGTTCACACTGCCTCCTCGCCCTCTTGACCGCCTGACTCTGCGCTAGTTTCCTGCGGATGTCAACGGAGCCGACGACCCAGCCTGCTGCCGCGGCCGGCACCGCCACCCTCGGCGATCTGACCGTGAACCGGATGGCGTTCGGCGCCATGCGCCTCACCGGCCCAGGGGTCATCGGCGAGCCCGACGACCCTGAGAACGCGAAGGCGGTGCTGCGCCGAGCCGTCGAGCTCGGCGTCAACTTCATCGACACCGCGGACTCGTACGGCCCGGAGATCAACGAGCGCCAGATCGCCGAAGCGTTGCATCCCTATCCGGACGAACTCGTGATCGCGACCAAGGGCGGTCTCACTCACGAGCGGCGGGGTGAATGGCTTCAGGACGGGCGGCCGGAGAGCCTGCGGGCTGCCTGCGAGGGCAGCTTGCGCCGCCTGCGGGTCGAGCGGATCGACCTCTACCAGCTGCACTCCGTCGATCCATCGGTGCCACTCGAGGAGTCCGTCGGCACGCTCGCCGAGCTCCGCCAGGAGGGCAAGTTCCGGCACGTCGGTCTCTCCAACGTCGATGCTCGCCAGCTCGCCCGGGCCCGCGAGATCGTCCCGATCGTGTCCGTGCAGAACCGCTACAACCTCGCCGACCGCCACTCGGAAGGCGTCCTCGAAGCCTGTGAGCGGGATGGGATCGCCTTTCTGCCATGGTTTCCGCTTGCGTTCGGCGAGCTGGCCCGCGGCGTGGGACGGCTGACCGACGTTGCGTTCGCACATGGGCTGACTCGCGCACAGGTCGCGATCGCCTGGCTGCTGCAGCGCTCGCCCTTGATGGTTCCGATCCCCGGCACCTCGTCGCTCGAGCATCTCGAGGAGAACATCGCCTCGGCATCGGTCGAGCTCACCGAGACGGAGTTCGGGGATCTCAGCCGCGCAGCCAGGTCGGCGCTCTGATGGTCCTCTCAGACCGCACGATCCGGCGACTCATCGAGGAGGGCCGGATCCTGATCGAGCCATACGACGAGTCGCTGCTCCAGCCCTCCAGCGTGGACGTCCGCGTCGATCGCTACTTCCGCGTGTTCCACAACGCGCGGTACCCGTTCATCGACGTGAAGGAGCCGCAGGAGGATCTCACCGAGCTGGTCGAAGTCGGCGAGGAGGCGCCCTTCATCCTCCACCCCGGCGAGTTCGTGCTCGCCTCGACGCTCGAGCGGATCGTGCTTCCCGACGACCTCGTTGCCAGGCTGGAAGGGAAGTCGAGCCTGGGCCGACTCGGCCTGCTGATCCACTCGACCGCCGGCTTCATCGATCCCGGCTGGGACGGCCACGTCACGCTCGAGCTCTCGAACGTCGCGAACCTCCCGATCACGATCTACCACGGGATGAAGATCGGTCAGCTCTCATTCGTGCAGCTCTCCGAGCCGGCCGAGCGGCCTTATGGCTCCGGTGAGCTCGGCTCGAAGTACCAGGGGCAGCAGGGCCCGACCCCGAGCAGGTACTGGCAGAACTTCGACGAGCGCGTGAAGTGAAGGTCCTCGTCACCGGCGCGACCGGCTTCGTCGGCCCGGCGGTCGCGAACGCGATCGTCGACGCCGGCCACCAGGTCCGCGTGTTGGAGCGCAAGCCCGGGAAGTGGAAGGAGGCCGGAATTCGCTGCCAGGAGGCGGTTCAGGGCGACGTCACCGACCTCGACAGCCTCCGCCGCTCGGTGCAGGGGATCGAGGTCGTCGTTCACCTCGCCGCGATCCGGCAGGGCAAGCGGGAGCAGTTCCAGCGGGTGATGATCGGCGGCACGCGCAACCTGATCGCGGCTGCAAACGAGGTCGGCGTCCGCCGCTTCGTCCTGATGAGTGCGCTCGGCGTGACCGAGGAGACGAAGGACCTCGTGCCCTACTACAACGCGAAGTGGACGATGGAGCAGGACCTGCAGCGCTCGGCGCTCGAGCACGTGATCTTCCGGCCGAGCTTTGTCTTCGGGCGCGACGGCGGCATTCTCCCGACGTTCCTCAAGCTGGCGAAGCTTTCGCCGTTCACGGCGATCATGGGCAGCGGGAAGCAGCGGATCCAGCCCATCTGGATCGACGACGTCGGCGCCTATTTCGCGCAGTCGATCGACCATCCGGGGGCCGCGAAGCGCACGTTCGAGCTCGGCGGGCCGGACGTCGTCACCTGGAACGAGCTCTGGCAGCGGATCCGGGCAGCGCTCGGGATCCGACGGCGGCCGACCGTCCACATGCCGATCGGGCTCATGCGGGTGCCTGCCGTCGTCACCGAGCGGCTTCCCGGAAACATCCCGCTGACACGCGATCTCCTCACGATGCTCGAGGCCGGCGACAACGTCGTCTCGAACGCCGACGCGCTCGAGACCTTCGACGTCCAACTCGTGCCGCTGGACGAACAGCTGCGGCGCGCCGCAGCCTAGGCCGGCGCGCCGGCGCGGACGAGCGAGCGCGCCGCCGCGGCGATGTGTTCGGCGTCGATCCCGGCGGCTGCCAGCAGCTCTGCCGGCTTGCCGGAATGGGGCATCTCGCGCACGGCGAGCAGGGAGACCGCAGGACGCTCCTCGGCATCGGCGAGCGCAGCGAGAACCGCCTCCCCGAGCCCGCCCTCGGCCCAGTGGTCCTCGGCGGTGACGATCGGGGTCGAGATGCTCCGAAGCGTCTCGGCGTCGATCGGCTTGACCGAGTAGCAGTCGATCACGCGCGCCGAGATTCCCTCAGAGCCCAATGTGTCTGCGGCCTCCAGCGCTTCATGGAGCGTGATCCCGGCCGCGATGATCGTGACGTCCTCGTCGTCCGGCGCGCGGGGCGTCTTGCTCCCGCCGACCGGGAACTCCTCATCCGGCTCGTAGATCACCGGCGTGTCGCCCCGGGTCGTCCGCAGATACGAGATCCCGTCGAGGTCGGCCATCGCCCGGACGAGCTTGGCCGTCTGGTTCCCGTCGCACGGGTAGAGGACGGTCGAGCTGTGGACGGCGCGGAACTCGGCCAGGTCCTCGAGGCCCATCTGCGACGGCCCGTCCTCGCCGATCGAGACTCCGGCGTGTGACCCGCAGACCTTGATCGTCGCCCGGCTGACCGCCGCCATCCGGACGAAGTCGTAGGCACGGGAGGTGAAGGCCGCGAACGTCGAGGCAAACGGCTTCCAGCCGAGCACCTGCATCCCGACCGCCGCCGCGATCATCTGCTGCTCGGCGATGTACATCTCGAAGAATCGTTCCGGATGCGCGTCGCGGAAGATCTCAGAGAACGTCGAGTTCGAGACCTCGCCGTCGAGCGCGACCACGTCGCCGCGTTCGCCGCCGAGCGCCGCGAGGGCCTCTCCGTAGGCCTTCCGCGTCGACACTTTCGACCCGACCTCGTAGCTCGGCCACTCCTGCGGCGTCGGCTCGAACCGGTGACGCTCCACTCGCTCCGGCTTGGGGACGTCCACGGTGATGTTCCGCAGGCCGCCCAGCTCCTGGATCGCCTCTTCGGCGATCGCCTTCCCGTGCCATCCGTTCTGGTTTTCGACCTTCGAGTACCCCTTGCCCTTGATCGTTCTGGCCACGACGGCAGTGGGCTTGTCCGTGGACTCCGCCTCCCGGTAGGCCGCGTCGATCTGCTCGACGTCGTGGCCGTCGATCTCGATCGTGTGCCAGCCGAAGGCGCGGAGCCGCTCGGAGTAGGACGAAAGATCCCAGCCGTGCATCGTCTCGCCACGCTGACCGAGCCGGTTGACGTCGATGATCGCGGTCAGGTTGTCGAGCTCGTAGAACGCGGCGTGCTCGGCCGCCTCCCACATCGAGCCCTCGGCCATCTCGCTGTCGCCGCAGATGACCCAGACGCGGAAGGGAAGCCGGTCGAGCCGCTTGCCGGCGAGGGCGACGCCGACGCCGATCGGCAGCCCCTGCCCGAGCGACCCCGTCGCGACATCGACCCAGGGCAGAACCGGCGTGGGATGTCCTTCCAGCCTGCTCCCGAACTGCCGATAGGTCATGAACTCCTCTTCCGAGAGCACGCCCGCGGCGCGGAAGAGCCCGTAGACGAGTGGCGAGGCGTGCCCCTTGGAGAAGATCAGGCGATCGTTCGCCGGACTCTTCGGATCGTCGAAGTCGTAGCGGAAGTGGGCGGCGAGGAGCACCGCCGCCAGGTCGGCGGCGGACATCGAGGAGGTTGGGTGGCCGGAGCCGGCTTTTGCGCTCGCGCGAACCGCGTCGACACGCAGTTGCTGCCCGAGCTCCCGCCAGAGATCCGAGTCACCCATGTAGGGGTAACGTAGTCGAGGAATGAGAGTTGCTGTTGCGTTTGACCACCGGGGTGTCAAGCTTCGCGACCGCGTGCTCGAAGAGGTGCAGCGCCTTGGGCACGAGCCGGTGGACCTGGGCACCGACAGATCCACGCCTCGCATCGACTATCCCGACAAGGCCAGGGAGATCGGAGAGGCGATTCGCTCGGGTGATGCGGAGCGGGGCATCCTCGTCTGTGGCTCCGGCGTCGGCGCCTCCGTGGCGGCCTCCAAGCTGGCGGGGATCCGTGGCGCCGTCTGCCACGACACCTACTCGGCCAGGCAAGGTGTGGAGCACGACAACATGAACGTGCTCTGCATCGGCTCGGGGGTCGTCGGCGCCGACCTTGCCGCCGAGCTCCTCGCTGCTTATCTCGCCGCCGAGTTCAGCGGCGCGGAGCGCTACCGCAGAAGGCTTGAGAAGATCGAAGCAATGGAAAAGGAGGGCCTGAATGTCTAAATCGCGCCTCCACCAGCTGAGCGAGCTCGGCCAGAGCGTCTGGATCGATTCCCTCTCGCGGGAGTGGCTCCGGACCGGCGAGCTCGCGCGAATGATGGACGAGGACGCCGTCGTCGGCGTCACGTCGAATCCGACCATCTTCCAGAAGGCGATGTCCGAAGGCGGGTGGTACGACGACCAGCTCCGCGACGTGCTGGGCGAAGAGGACGACCTGAAAGAGATCTTCCTTCGGCTCGCCTTCGACGACATCACCGAGGCCTGCGACCTGTTCCACCCGGTCTGGCAGGAGACCCAGGGCGTGGACGGCCGAGTTTCGTTGGAGGTCGACCCGCACTTCGCGAACGACACCGAAGCGACAATCGAGGAGGCGCAGCGCTTCCACGACACGGTCGACCGCCCGAATCTCTACGTGAAGATCCCGGCGACGAAGGAGGGGCTGCCGGCGATCGAAGAGATGATCGCGCGTGGCAAGAGCATCAACGTCACGCTGATCTTCTCGTTGCAGCGCTACGCCGAGGTGGCAGAGGCCTACATCCGCGGACTGGAGCGGCTCGCCGAGGCCGGCGGCGATCTCAACGAGACCCTGTCGGTCGCGAGCTTCTTCGTCTCGCGGGTCGACACCGAGACCGACAAGCGGCTCGACGCGATCGGCGGCGCTGACGACCTGAAGGGCCGCCTCGCGATCGCGAACGCGAAGCTCGCCTACAAGCGCTACAAGGAGATCTTCGCCGGGCCGCGCTGGGAGACGCTCGCAGCGAAGGGCGCGAGGCCGCAGCGCTGTCTCTGGGCCTCCACGTCGACGAAGAACCCGGCCTATCGCGACGTCATGTACGTCGAGGAGTTGATCGGTCCCGAGACGGTGAACACGATGCCGAAGGAGACGATCGAGGCGTTCCAGGATCACGGGGAGGTGCGTCCGACGCTCGAGGAAGGGCTGGACGAGGCGCGTCAGCTCCTCGACGAGCTCTCCCGGGCCGGGATCGACTACGACGACGTCACGCGCGTGCTCGAGGAGGAGGGCGTCCAGAAGTTCGCCGACTCCTTCGACGAGCTCCTCGACGGCATCCGGGCGAAGCGCGGCGAGCTCGTCTCGGCGTGATCGAGACCGCCGAGCTCGTCGAACGCATCTGGGAGCGCGACCCGTCGGTCTGGACGGGGAGCGACGAGGCGCAGTGGCTGGGCTGGCTCGACGAGCCCTCGCGCATGCGGGAGCGCGTGCACGAGCTCATGGAGTTCGCCGCCCGGGTCGACGCCGACGAGTTCGTCCTGCTCGGGATGGGCGGGTCCAGCCTTGCGCCTGAAGTCATGCGGCGGTCGTTCGGCGCCGAGCGCTTCCACGTCCTCGACACCACGCATCCAGCGGCGATCCGGCGGCTCGAGGAGAGCATCGACATCGCCCGCACGCTCTTTCTGGCCGCCTCCAAGTCGGGCACGACGATCGAGACGCGCAGCCATGTGGACTACTTCCGCGATCGAGGCGCGCGGTTCGCGGTCATCACCGATCCCGGCTCGCCGCTGGCTGAGATCTTCGACGACGTGTTCTACGGCGAGCCGACGATCGGCGGCCGCTACTCGGCGCTGTCGGTCTTCGGGATCCTTCCGGCGATCTTCATGGGCATCGACGTGCAGCGTCTGCTCGATCGCGCGGACGAGATGCGCGAGGCCTGTCGACTGGAAGAGGGCAACCCTGGGCTCGAGCTGGGCCTCGTGCTCGGCCGTGGCTGGCAGGAGGGCCGCGACAAGGTGCTCGTCTCGGGCGACTTCGGCCTGTGGGTCGAGCAGCTGCTGGCCGAATCGACGGGAAAGGACGGCAAGGGGCTCGTGCCGGTGATCGGGGAGGGTGACGACGACACCCAGATGCACGAGTTCCGGCTCGAGGATCCGTACGAGCTCGGGCAGGAGTTCTTCCGCTGGGAGTTCGCGACCGCCGTCGCGGGCTCAATCCTCGGCGTCAATCCCTTCGACCAGCCGAACGTGCAGGAAGCGAAGGACCGAACCACCGCCATCCTTTCTGGCCAGGTCCAGGGGCCTGGCCCCCAGACACGGCCCGAAGGGTCGGTGGACGCGCTGTTCGCCGAGGCGCAGCCCGGCGACTACATCGCGATCCTCGCCTTCATCGACCCCGCACGTGAAGGCGAGCTCGCGCCGCTCGTTCGCCGGGCGGAGGAGACCGGCTGCGCCGTCGCGGTCGGCCTCGGGCCGCGCTATCTCCACTCGACCGGGCAGCTGCACAAGGGCGGCCCCGACACCGGCGTCTTCATCCAGGTCGTGGACGATCTCGGCGTGGAGCTCGCGATCCCCGGACGCCCGTACGGGTTCCGCACGCTGATCGCCGCCCAGGCCGCGGGCGACTTCCAGGCGCTGCAGGAACGAGGGCGGCGCATCGCGCGAATTCGACTGGAGGACGTCTAGTGCAACTGGGGATGGTGGGGCTCGGGCGGATGGGATCGGGGATGACCGAGCGGCTCCAGCAAGCGGGCCACGACGTCAAGACCTACGACCCCAACGTCGAGTCCACGGCCGGCTCGCTCGAAGAGCTCGCCGCCCAGCTCGATCCGCCGCGCCACGTCTGGCTGATGGTCCCGGCCGGCGATGTGACCGAGAACGCGTTCAAGGAGCTGCTGGGGATCCTCGAGCGTGGCGACGCGATCATCGACGGCGGCAATTCCAACTTCCGCGACTCGCAGCGGCGCGCGGCGGAGGCCACAGAACCCGGCCTCTACTTCGTCGACTGCGGCGTCTCGGGCGGGATCTGGGGGCTGCGCGAAGGGTTCGCGCTGATGGCCGGCGGAGACGCCGAGCCGATCGGGCGCCTCCAGCCGGTGTTCGAGGCGCTTGCCCCCGAGGGCGGCTTCGCACACGTCGGCCCGTCGGGCGCGGGGCACTTCGTGAAGATGGTCCACAACGGCGTCGAGTACGGCCTCATGCAGGCGTATGCGGAGGGCTTCGACCTGATGCAGGCCTCGGAGTTCGAGCTCGACCTCGCCGCCATCGCCGAGCTCTGGCGCCACGGCTCGGTCGTCCGCAGCTGGCTCCTCGATCTGCTCGCCCGCGCCTTGCAGGAGGATCCGAACCTCGAGGGGATCAAGGGCTACGTGGAGGACTCGGGCGAGGGGCGTTGGACGGTTGAGCAGGCAATCGAGAACGCCGTCCCACTACACGTCATCGCCGCGTCGCTCTTCGCGCGCTTCGAATCGCGGCGAGAGGATTCATTCTCCGCCAAGGTGAACGCGGCACTGAGAAACCAATTCGGTGGACACGCAGTCCGTCACGAAGACTGAGGAGAACCCGCTCCTCGAGGGGTTGCGGCTGCGCCGAAAGCCGGAGCCCTCCGTCCTGACGATCTTCGGCGCGACGGGGGATCTCACCAAGCGCAAGATCTTCCCGGCTCTCTTCGCGCTCGCCGTTCGCAAGCTGCTGCCAGAGAACTTCGCCGTCCTTGGCGTGGCCAGAACCGAGCAGAGCACCGAGGAGTTCGTTGCCTCGATGGCGGAAGCGGTGCAGCAGTTCTGCCGCGACGACTTCGAGCAGTCGGTGTGGGAGGACCTCGTCGCCCGAACCCGCTACATCGGAACCGACTACGCCGACGAGAGCAGAAAGGACCAAATCGCCCGCTGCCTGACCCAGCTGGACGAAGAGTTCGCCACGCGCGGGAATCGCGTCTATTACCTTGCCGTCCCGCCGCAGGCGATGCCGGTCATCGTGGAAGGGCTGGGCGAGCGCCGGTCGACCACCGGCTGGGTCCGGTTGATCGTCGAGAAGCCGTTCGGACACGATCTCGCGTCCGCCCGCGAGCTGAACCAGCTCGTCGGACGCTACTTCACCGAGGACGAGGTCTTCCGGATCGACCACTACCTCGGCAAGGAAACGGTCCAGAACATGCTCGCGCTGCGGTTCGCGAACGGCATCTTCGAGCCGATCTGGAACCGGCAGTTCATCGACCACGTCCAGATCACCGTCGCCGAGTCGATCGGCATCGGAATGCGTGCCGGGTACTACGAGGAGGCGGGCGCGATCCGGGACATCTTCCAGAACCACCTGCTCCAGCTCGTCGCCCTGACCGCGATGGAGCCGCCGATCGACTTCACCGCCGAGTCGGTGCGCAACGAGAAGGTCAAGGTGCTGAAGGCCCTCGTCACCCCGGGGCCCAAATCAGTTGTCCGCGGCCAGTACGGGCCCGGCTTCATCGAGGGCGAGCCGGTGCCCGGCTATCGCGAGGAGGCCGGCGTCGCACCCGACTCCAACACGGAGACGTTCGTCGCCGCGAAGCTGCTGGTGGACAACTGGCGGTGGGCCGACACGCCGTTCTACATCCGCACCGGCAAGCGCCTCCCGAGGCGGGAGACGACGATCGCGATCCAGTTCAAGCGGGCGCCGCATCCCCCGTTCGAGGACCTGACCGAGTTGCGGCCCAACGTGCTCTTCGTGCATGTCCAGCCGAACGAGGGTGTCGCGCTCGGGATCGGCGCGAAGGTCCCGGGAGAAGGGATGCGCGTGCGAACCGTCCACATGGAGTTCCTGTACGGCGGCTCGTTCCGGGTCGAGTTGCCCGAGGCCTACGAGCGCCTCATCCTCGACACGATGCTCGGCGACCCGACGCTCTTCACGCGTGCCGACGAGATCGAAGAGCAATGGGCGATCGTCGACGCGATCGTCGGCTTCTGGGCTCGAGAGAAGCCGATGTTCCCCAACTACGCCGCCGGCACCTGGGGCCCGCCGGCCGCGATGGAGCTCGTCGAGTGGCATCGGTAGCGCACGTCGAGGGCTGGTCGGCCGAGTCGGCCACGATCGCCCAGATCGAAGAGGCGCTCACCGACCTGCGCTTCAATGACGGCCACGGCGGACTCCCAGACCTGCGCACCAGCGTCCTCACGCACATGGCCTGGGTGCCGGAGGAATGGCAGCGCGCGGCAACGGAGACGCTAGCGGGCCTCGGCGAGCGGCATCCGTCACGGACGTTGCTGCTTTTTCCACACCCCGACGTCGAGGATCGGCTCAGCGCGCGGGTCTCCCTCGAGTGTCACGAGCTCGAAGGAGAGCTGCGCCATCTCTGCAACGAGGTGGTCGAGCTCGGGCTCTGCGGCATCAGGGCACAGGCACCGGCGAGCGTCGTCGAGCCGCTGCTCCTCCCGAACCTCCCGGTCTTCCTGCGCTGGCGCGGACGGCCGCCGTTTCGCACGGCGCCGTTCCAGGAGCTCGTCGAGCTGACGGACCGG
>Ga0184625_10000709_pt1 | contig 13072 bp, 9 predicted proteins | sample PLM3_30_b1_FD_133151 | JGI IMG/M metagenome (GOLD analysis project Ga0184625, IMG submission 133151) | Groundwater sediment microbial communities from an aquifer in East River, Colorado, USA - PLM3_30_b1 | ecosystem: Environmental > Terrestrial > Soil > Riparian zone | place: USA: East River... | reverse complement strand
GTTCGCGCAACCACTCTTTGGGAACCACTAGAGACCAGGTATTAGCCAAGGCGACAAAAAACACCATGACACCGATGCCAATCCATATCCACCCGCGGTAAAACGGAAACTGCCGCGCCGGCCAGATTCTTTCGGCGCTCAACATAAGAAGTAACGTCACGACCATGCTGAGCATCAAGAAAATTCTAAATGGGTCCATCCAAGCTAGCATGCAAATCTTACAAATGTTGATAGCAAGCAGATCTATCAGTTTTTTGAACTTTCGAGGAGCTGGGTCGTCTTATTGGACAATAAGACGTCATACAGACCTCGCGCCACTACGCGGGACTTGAAAGATGATTCCGAACGCAATTTATCGTAGGTCTCTTGCTCCGTCAGCATGTAGACGGTTACCGGACTATTCCAGCGCTGCCAAAACGAGGCGTCGTCAGTCATCCAACCGCCGGAACGCTCGTTGACCTCCACTCCGAATTGGAGATTCCCTTTCCAGCCGACAACCGCTACGGGGCGCTGCAAATAAACCGGCAGGTCTTGGTAATAAGCGTGATACGATGCCACTTCATCAGCAGGATGTAATTGGGACTTGAGCACAGTCGCTAAAGCTTTAACCGAGCGACGCTGGTCGAGGAGAGGTAGGCTGCTATTCAAGACAACTAAGAATAGCGCCCAAGCCAGAGTCAGAGATAAGAAGCCCCAGCGAAAAGCACGTCTATTACCGAAACCCAATATAAGAGCCGATACGGCTCCCAGGATTAAGATGGCATTCTGAGCATGGATGTAAGGCGCTAGAGCTGATAGATCCCCGTATTCGGCGCGGGTTGACACAACCGTAGCTTCCCAGCGTGGTACCCCCACGTCGGGCCACTCCGAATATCTTTCTAAATAGTGTTGAGGGCCGGCGAGGCCGGCGATCACCAACAGCGAGAGCACAATAAGAAGAGTGAAAGAACCTGCTGAAACCCCCGAAACGCGAGGCGACTCCCAGGCGGCCGCGATGTATCGGGCCATCAAGATTGCGAGGGGGGGAAACATTGGCAGAATGTAAGGAACACCTTTATAACTGGAAGCGGAAAAAAACAGAAAGACCAATCCTGCCCACAACACAAGAAAGATTACTTCCTTGTGCTGATAGCGTTGCCGCCATGGAAAGCACAGGCTGTGTCTCAAAGACTGCAGCATAAATACTGCCCAAGGAAATAGTCCGACCAGCAGGACGGGGATGTACGCCCAGGGCTGCTCAAAAGGTCCTTCGGGCTTTGTCAAGTAGCGGTGAAAATGCTCGTCGAACAAATAGGACCTCAGAAAATCCGGGTTCGCCCGAGAGACCAAAACAAACCAGGGCGCAGCTATCAGCAGAAAAAGAGACATGCCTGAAGGTAAATACATCGTTCTCAGTATGCCCCAGTCGTTCAGGATCAATATCCACGTTCCGATCACCATTGCAGGGATGACAATTCCGATTAAGCCCTTAGTCAGGGTCGCAAGGGCCGAAAAGACAAAAAAGGCCCACATCGCAAGCCGCCGCTTATATCCAGGTGGCTCGACACTCCCGACCAAAAAGGATAGCAAGGCACAAGTAATTAAGGCGGAGACGGCCATATCGAGATTAATCACATGACTCATTACATACCAGAGGCTACTGGTAGCAAGAACGGCTGAAGAAATTAGTCCGACCCGACGCTCAAAGAGCCTACTTCCAGCAAAATAAACCGCGAGACACCCGATCGTTGCGAACGCGGCGGGCCATAACCGGAGCGACCACTCACTAAGACCAAACAATTTAATAGTTGCGCTTTCCAGCCAATAAAAAAGCGGCGGCTTTTCGAGGAATTTCATCCCGGCGAGCCAGGGAGTCAGATAATCTCCTGAGACCACCATTTCCCTCGCGATTTCAGAATAATGCCCTTCTACGGGAGACCAAAGGGCTCGTTCGCCTAGCTTGAAGCCAAACAGGGAAGCCAAAAACAAACTCAAGATCAGGAGATCGGCGAAAGACTTCTGCTTGGCTGGGTTCATGGACTTAGGCTGGTTCAACTAACTCGAGAGTAATCGCGAAGCGGTCGAGTCTTCCTCCGTGTTCTCGTCCTCTTCGTCTTGCATCAAGTCATCTTCAGTGAATCTTCCCAAAACCCGATTGTAGCAATCTATGGCCAATTTTTTTCGGCCGGTACAATTGTCTTTATACCGGAAGCACTCGATTTTGGGTTGAATGGTGACTATTAGCTCTATGCTTCGAAGCGACAACAGTTTCCAGAAGTGGGGTACAAATTCCATATCCCCATACCAATAAAGCAAATCGCGATTGGCGGCCGTTACTGGCTCGTCGTCTATTCTTTTGTAGGCCAGGGTGACGGGCACGATGATCGACCGGTTTCTCAGGGGCGCGGCCAACGGAGCCGTTTGAAACGGCAATATCCGTTCGCCATTGGTCGAAGTCCCCTCCGGAAATAAGAGAACATTTGCTTCCTGGTTGAGCTTTTGTCTCATCTCTCTAACCAAAGAGGCGACCAGATTTTTTCTCTGTCGATTAATGAAGATCGTTCCACACAGCGTTTTCCACGGACCGACTATCGGCCAGCGTTTAACTTCCCGCTTAGAAACAAAAACGATGGGGAACATGCTGCCCAAGACGATACCGTCAACATAGCTGACGTGATTACAGATGATGACGCAACCGCCGCTCTCCATACACCGTTCTTCGCCGACAACCGTCACCTTAATGTTGAGAATCGTGCGCACAAGGAAAGTAAAACTGCGGCTTAACCGGCTGATTATTTTCCACCGGTGTGGCAGTCTCAGTACGCTAATCCACAAGTGAGCCAGGGCAACCAAACCGAAAAAACAGGCCCAAAGGGAAAGAAACGCTGCTAATCTAAGCCACCGCACGGTACACCCTGGACCCTATCTGGCCGACACGGCGAGCATGCCGCTCGGCCCTGGTTTCTTTGACGAGCAACTGGAAATCGCTTCGAGGAAAAAGTTGGAGAATCTGACTGAACATGCTACAAAATCGATTCATGTTGAGCCTGCTGTCTTTGGGTTATTGGGATAACTTTGCGAGAGTTTCCCAAACTATAACCTGCAGGAGGCTCAACTGCTAAACCTTAATTTGGACAAGAGTGTCCTGAGTTGATGCATATCCAGCAACATGAGGAAATCAGCGGTACCGAACTCACGATCCAGAGCCGGGGGACCACAGACGACGGCACCGAGCCTCAAGTACCCTTTAATCAAGCTAGGTAACCTTAGAAAAAGAGCCGGATCTTCAGCGGCTTTTAAATTCTCTGCGATACCCTGAAATTGGTACTCAGAAACCGGATGAACCCTAAACATTTCAGCGGAGTAGTATTTCCCCTTGAGCATGGAAAAATACGCCATCGCCTCACTGGCCTCTGTGGTATACACGCTGCCGCAGCCGAAAAGATATCGCACCTGATGTTTCTCGACATACTGAGCGATGGCATCCCACATGAGAGGAATGAGTGACTTGTCGCGAAAATCTTTACGCGCGCAGGAGCGTCCAAGCTCCAAAAGCTCGCCGCTAAGCTTCTTTATATTTTGCAGATTGAATTCATGTTCGGAATAAAATCCGCCGTTTCTCTCGGCTCGGGATCCAAGGAGTAAACGATAGGTGCCGACGACCTCCTTGCTCTTGAGATCACGGACAATCAGATGATCGCAAATTGGATCGAAATCATCGCTATCCAGGCTGCGTGCGTAGGAAGCTTGAAGACCTTTATTCATCTCTAAATTGAAGACTTCGAACCTGAGTCTCTGCGCTTCTCGAATTTCTTTGGGGTCGGTAGTGATCTTGATCTCGAGGTCGCTCCTACCCCCCCGCCCAGCCTGTTCACAGTCAGAAATGCTGCGAGGCCAAAAAGAACGCGTCATCCAAATACTTTCTTAGTGTAGTTTCACCAGCGCCAATCACCACTCTTGAGCAGCGTCTGTTATGGCCGTCGATTCCGGCAAACTTTTCTGTCTCGATTCGTTCAACATAACGCTGGGCACTGCAAAGTCCGACACAGCTATAGGACCGCGCAACTGGTCTAACGCGGCTGTGAGAAAGCCACGATCGAATGTCTCACCTTGTTGTGCGAAGACATGCGGGAGCCTTACCCAGGGCACACTCGGATTGGCGTGGTGAACGCGATGCAAATTGAAATTGAGGAGGAGCTTGGAGAGCACCCTGGGCAGGAAAAGGTTATGACCGGAGACCGTAACGTGCAGGGGTGTTCTATAGTGATACACGTTGTCCATAAAAGAGATAAGAAATGTTCGGAGCGCTAACAGGCCTAGCAAGAGTTTCCAATTCTCCCCAAAGCAAAACGTGCTCAAAGCGAAGAGTAAGAAAATGGCCACCCCGTCTATCCGAATGTCTCGAACTATTTTCTTGTCCATCAATTTCTGCGCCAACCATTTCTCCTGAACATTGCCATGGTCAACCAGACGCCGTCTCATCTTGCGGAAAATGTTTGGCGGTAGGAAAAATATGAATGTCGAGCAGACCTCTAATAGGTAAAGCCCGCAAAAGATGTAGAAGAAGTATTTGAAACTGGCTTTGATTTTTGAAACGTCTCCCGGATCGTATATCTCGGTTCCTTTTTCCGTGGGTGACCGATTAAACTTGTGATGGGACAGGTGGGTCAGCCGCAAGACGTGAAAAGGCGAGCCAAAAAAAATAGACAGCCATCGTCCGAAAATCAGGTTAATCCGACTAGAGGAGTTGAACGAGTCGTGGATCGCCTCGTGCAGCAGCGCCCAGAAAGGGTTATTCAAGCATGCAATGGGAATAATAAAGACACTCCACCACAGGCTTTTCGGCAAGAGATAAAGCGGCAGAATAAAAAGTTGGAACAGGTTCAAGAAAATGTGTAACCCCGCAAGGATTAAGTTCAAGGCTGCGGGTATCGAGGGGTCAGCTGACCGCGCTCGCGGGTATGTGGAAGCTTGCGACCTGGGCATCACCCGCGAAGAAAAAATTTTCATCTTGCGAAATCTTTCTTTCAAGAGACTAACGACCATCGAAAAGTTGGACCCACATAGAAATCATGCCTCATGCTAACGTAGATACAGCTCGCGCTCCATCTTCAGAGCAGATTCAGTAGGGCTAATTCTGGGGAAACAAAGGGCTATGGTTGGTTAGCCCTTGAGAGCTATCCGCCGTCGCTAACCCGGTAAGGTTGTTCTTCAAAAAGACAGAACCGCCTCATAAACGCGACCCGGTAAGGCTGTTTTTGCGCGAGGTAAAAGTTCCATCGTCTCCACTATCGATTAGGGCCCGCGGGCGCGTGTCGTACCGAACCGCGACAAACAATAACACCGCCCACAGCCCCTGTTGTCGTCCAACACAACAGTCCGATATACTGCAAGCGAGGTAGCGCCAATGTGGAAACACTGGCCAACAGGTACACAATCAACGTGACGCGCACCAAGGTCGTGAGAAGCAAGTCAGTATTTACTAGCGCCAAAAACGCCAACTCGGTCATTGGCAACAGCACCAACACATGATAATGAAAGTGCGAAACTGGAGTGATCACAAGGATCCACACTAACCACGCGGCGGCAATGAGAAGATCCTGCTGCGGTTGTGTTCGTCGGGCAACAACCAATATCGCCAACGCCATCATCAAACCAACAGCCGCCGTCAAGAAGCGCGCCTGGGTTTCGGCCCCTAAACGCCACAGCACTGCCCGAAGGGCTTGATTTCGCGGGTTGTCTGGAGTGAGGACGCGGTCGGTGACTTCGCTTTGTAGGCCGAGCGCTCCGTCTCCTAGAGACGGCTGGGCAACAGCCGCAACCCACTCCTGCCAATACATTAGATTTCGCTGCCAACCATACACCAAGCTTGGCAACACAATCCCTCCAACGATGAGTGCTGTCATCGTTGCCATCACCAACCGCCAGCATTTTGTCCACGTGAAATAGGCCAGCAACGCCAACGGGAACGCCTTCAGCAACGCGGCACACGCCAACGCTGTCCCGCCGGAAATGTTCCTTCCTCGCTGCGACCGGTCCAGCGCGAGCATCAATAACCATAAAGTCAAGATTGTCGCCTGACCTTCCACGGCTCCTTGTCCCACCCACAACAACACCATTACGAACGGCAACACGTACAACCAGAATGGGTTCCGGCCGAACCGCCCTAATGCTCCACGTACCATCGTCACAGACATTTGCACGGAGAAAACGACCAGGATCACCGACAACACATACCAAAGGATCGATCCGCTGAGAGCACTCATCTCCGCAAATGGTGTCATTAGAATCGCAAATGGCGGAGGGTAAACATAAGGCCAGCCCCGGGGGTTTTGCACTTGGTAAATGTCACTGCCGGTCAACACCGCCCAACCAGCAGCGCGATAAGTGATGAAATCGGAATTCAGCTCCGTCGAAAATGCCGCGCGTTGGACCATTAACACGCCAAGCACAACGACCGTGGCAAGAGCCAGACCAACAACAGCCCATTTGATCTTGGTATCTAAAACATCGCGTCCTTGCGCGAGACTCCGACACAACATATCAATACCTTTTAGTAACGTTTCTCCAAGCCGCATGTTATTTCCAGCCGCCTAGGCGATCATGAACTTCGCCACAGTCGTCATGTTCGCGACGCTTCCGACAAGCCCGAGGGAACGAATAGTAAGGCACTCTCCACGTGGTCCGAGCCTCTTGTGGGTGGAAAGGCAAAAGACGTTCCGACACTGTGTTTTCCAAATGACTTTTCAGTGCGCGAGGATGCGGCGTTGCGATCAATTATTAGTGGTAAACACCGGGACGCTCCTAAAACATATACTTGAGCGTTAGCGTTCTAGGCAGACTCAGAATAGCCAACTATTGACGAAATAAAGGGCTAGAGTTTTCTAGCCCTTGAGAGCTACCTCTGACGGCTATCGTTGGGCTGGTTGATCGCTATTCGGCAGGGTTTTTCACGGCAAGTATGCCTTGCTGGACCGCCAGAGTCGCAGCTTGTACGCGATTTTGGAGATGAAGTTTTCCGAGGATGCTTTTGAGATGATTCTTTACCGTGTTCTCCGCAATGTCCAATCTTGACCCGATTTCCTTATTGGTGAGACCCGCCGCCAAAAGTTGAAGCACCTCTTTCTCTCGTTCCGTGAGATCATCGACCGGAGTCGTTTCGGAATGTTTTGATGCTCGAGCGGCAAACTCTTTCAAGATTCTCGCGGCGGTCGCTCCGGAAAGAGGCGCTTCACCGCGGAAAACTCCTACAAGCAACTCCCGAAGCTTTTCAGGCTCGACTTTTTTTGAAAGATACCCGTGGGCTCCGCATTTGATAGCTTCAAACAGGTCCTTATCTTCCTCAGAAATTGTTAGCATCACAACGCGTGTTGCGGGTAAAGCACTGGTAATCTGGCGCGTGGCTTCCAGCCCGTTGACGCCGGGCATGTGAATGTCCATCAGGACGAGATCCGGTTTGATGGCCTGCGCTTTCCTGACCGCCTCTACGCCGTCTTGAGCTTCGCCGACGATCTCGAAACCCGGCTCCTTTTCGAGCAGGCTCGCCAAGCCCTTTCTAAAAAGATGGTGGTCGTCAGCGAGCAACAATCGAATGGTTTTCATCGGAATTGGGTCTCGCCAGGGGCAGCTGAATCGTCAGTCGTGTTCCACGCCCCGGAGAGCTGCAAACGCTAAGCGCTCCGCCCACAGATTCGGCCCGATCTTTCATAGTTTGAAGGCCAAAATGGAGGTTTGGTTCTGGGTTTTTCCCATCACAGAATCCTTTTCCATCATCTTCAATGGCTATAGCGGCGGTGTCATTGTCATTTTCGATAGTGATTTTACCTCTCGTCGCTTGCGCGTGTTTAACGATATTCGTCAAGGCCTCATGGATGATGCGGATCAACTGAATTTCAACTTCAGACGAGAATATAATGACTTCCGGATGATCCACTTTGAGATCCACAGGAATTTTTCTCACTTCGCTAAAGTCCTTGAGAAAATCAGCAAGAGCGGCGACGAGCCCCACGTGATTCCTCAAGGCCAAAGCACGCAGGCCGAATATGGATTCACGAAGATTTTGATAGGCTTCGTCAACGATCGGAAATAATTCATCCAGTAGCTGTCTCGCCCCGGATGTTTTGCTGCAAGAGCTTTTTTCCGCGTCAAGGAGCTTGATACGAATATAGGCAAGGTCTTGGGCGAGGCTATCGTGAAGCTCGGCGGCCAATCTTTCCCTCTCTTGTAAAATAGCCAGTCCTTTTGATTTTTCTTCATGTTCCCTTAACTGTTCGGCCATACCATTGAAGGCATGGCTTAGGAGGCCGATTTCATCTTTTGAGGTAACCGGTATGGTTTTCGGAAAATCTCCCTTTGCGATTTCGCTGGACTTTTCCACGAGCTGACGTAGCGGCAAAGCAATCGCACGGTGGAAATAACGTTTCGCCGCCAGCAGAAAGAAGACGCCGATTAGAACCAAGGCCATATTGAAACCTATCGTCATTCTCATTCTTTGGCGAGTTTGTAAAACCAGCTCATCCTCGATCGCCTCGTGTTCCATGCTCACCCGGTCTGTGAACAGTTGGATACGCTGTTGTATTGCCTCCATCACTTCCAGGTCGTGCGTATTCGCCTGTGCACGGGACCGCGCGGCGCTCTCTCGCGCTTGGCCAGCAAAGTTCGCCGCGGCGCCTTCGGCCTCGGCGATTATTTGGCGCAGCTCTTGAAGGTTTCGCTCGGCTCCACCGAAGTTCTGGTAGCGAGTCAGAAGGGCTTCAAGATCTTGCAATGAAGTGTTGATCTGTGATGTCGGAATCGTCCTGCCTTGCAGTTGAGCGAGCTGAATTTCGGAAGTGAAGTGCTGCAAATACCTGTCTATTTGTTCTACGATGTGAATCTGTTCGCTTTGTTTCGCGATTGCGTCTGCCTTGAGAAGATGGGCGCTCAAGAGATAGAGGGAGCTACCCCCCACCAACAGCACTAACATGAAAAGAGAGGCGAAGACGAAACTTAGTCTGTGGTCTATTCTGCCCGTGAACTCTTTGTCCGAGAACTCGCGCGTCACAGTGCCGCTCTCGCTTGTGGAATACGGCTTTTGGCGCAATGCAAACAGAGATATCATAGGGCTCAGATCTACTATAGCATTCGCAATCGGAACAATCAGCCGGCCAATGTCGGTCCACTCGGGCACAAAGTCTTCAATACATTGACGCTCAGTTTTTACGGCCTTACGAGATTGCCCATGACTTTTCCGGCAAAGTAGGTATGCACTCGCCGCGGCGTGAATTTCAGCAAGTAAACCAACAACCGATTGTGCCAGCCAGGAATCGCGACCGGCCTCTTGCCCAGTTTTTTGATCGCCAAATCGACTACCGGTTGAACTCCCATGGCGGCGACCGCGCGTGAGCCGGCGATTTCGTGGAATTCCGTCTGCGTTGAGCCTGGGCAGAGCGCCAACATATCCACTCCGTTCTTCTTCAATTCATATTCCAAAGATTCGGCCAGAAATAGTTCGTAGACTTTGCTGGCGGCATAACTGGCTTCAAACGGAGTCGCAATGTACCCGCTTACAGAAGAAACAAAAATGATTCCGCCTCTTTTTCGTTGCGCCATTTGGCGCCCGAACTCATGAGTCAATATAAGCGGCGCGCGGCAGTTAACGTTCAAAAGACCTAACTCTTTCTCCAGTTCATGCTCTAAGAAATGTCCCGCTAACCCGAAACCTGCGTTGTTGACCAAGAGCCCCACCTCAATGGAATTCGTTACCGAGAGAATCCCAGGCAAGAAGTCAGGCTCGGATAAGTCCGCGGTGACGATTCGTACTTGTACTTTGTTTTTGCTTTCCAGATCACGTGCCAAGTCTTCCAGTCGTTTTCGCCGTCGAGCTACAACGACGAGATTTAAGCCCATTTCCGATAGCTGACGCGCAAATTCTGCGCCGATACCAGCGGAAGCTCCGGTTATAAGCGCCCACGGTCCGTAGCGTTCAACAAACGTCATACGTTTCTTTAAGATAGTCGCGATTCTAAGTGACTAGCTGACAAATTAATCCCGTTAGCTAATTCAATCCTTCATTGACCCGGGGCCAGACCTTCTGGTTCGGCATAATCTCTATGTTCCGTGACTTTGCTCTTCTCCTCTGGCTTTTGAGACCGACACCAAAAAGAGACGGCCTTTCCCCAAAGGGTCTGGGTTCTCACTAGCCGCAACCAAGCTCAAGCCGTCCTCGTTGGTAAACTGTTCCCACTGCTTTTCCCAGACAAACAAATAATAAGGTGAGTTGTCTCTTGGCACTGACTCTGTGTCGAGTGTTGGAACGCGCTTACCCACGTAGAAGATCACCCCGTAGTCATCCGAGCGGTAAAAGTATAAAGGAGCATCGTTGGTCATGGAAAGAACACGCTTCACGAACGGCTTAAAACTATAATGGTTGGCAAAATAAACGTCGAATTTTTGGACGAAAAACAGCGAGATAACCATCAGCGCGGTCATGCATCCGACGAATGGTCCCCAGGCATTTTTCCTTGCAGCGACGATGAGAAAAACTCCGCCCAAGCCACACGCGGTTGCCCAGAAAAACACTGCGGGTCGGTGCTCAAGCAACAAATTCGACAGGACTAAAAATTGTGCTTGATCTGTAGGGTAAAGCAGAGGGCGAATGTATGGTGCAAGGCCTTCGCCTAAGATCTGGAAAAGCAGCACTCCCGAAAGCAGCAGGAAACTCGCAGCGTTTAAGTACGCTATCGCTCGTGTAAGGATATGAGAAGACACAGACCTACTGTCTATTAGTTTCTGCCACCAGGCACCCAAGAGAAGTGCAACCGCAGGATAGAGCGAAAGAATGTACACCGGCCGTTTTTGCGTAAACGCCGAAAAAAAGATGAAGACCGCGCAAAACCAGACGACAAAATAGAGTAATTGCTCTTGGGCCAATTGGCGGCGGGAGCGGTAGAGCGAAACAGCGAGTGGGATGACAAAGAGGCTCCAGGGCGCCATGTTTTGGAAAAAGAAAAGGATATACGAGAAAAACGGATGGGGATGTCCAGCTTCTTGGCCGATCGTCATGGAGAAATTTTCCTTGATGACTACCTCTAAAAAGCTTTTGCCCCCCTGCCACAGAGCCAACGCATACCATGAACCTGCCACGACCGCACAAGTGCTAATAAGTAAAAAGGGATGGAGCCGTCTGACAAATGACAAGTCTCGTCGTACCCAAAGAAACAGCAAATAGGTAAAACCGGGAACGACGAAACCCAGAGGTCCCTTGGCTAACGTTGCCAGACCCAAGATAAAACCCAAAATAATGGCCTTTTTCCTTCCTCCGCCTGTACGGTACGAGTAGAAGAAAAAAAGAAAGGCGCATAGCAAAACGAAGGTCAACGGCATATCGACTCTAGCGACTTTGGCTGCCTGGCGCCACTCAACGCTTGTGGATAAAATCAGTGCGGCAACAAGTCCAGCGCTTCGACCCCAGAGAATCGCACCAGCCAGATAGGTGAGTAGAACGCCTAAAGTGCCAAGGAAGGCAGAAGGGAATCGGACAGTAAACTCGTCCAGTTGATTCATGGATTTTGCTGTCAGCGCCGCAAGCCAGTGGTACAAAGGAGGTTTGGAGGGGATTTCGACTCCATTTCGCAAAGGCAAGATCCAATTTCCTGAATGAATGATTTCCCACACCACCAAAGCTTCACGAGCCTCTTGCTTGTTGTAGAAAGGTGCGTTATCCGGACTCTGAAAGAACAAAACAGAACATATCACCACTAGAAGTGGGACACGCCAGTGCCAGAAAAAAAACCTGCTCCGAACCGTATTCGAATTACTATTGGAGGCAGTGCCCTGGCTTACGATCGGGGACATGTTCGTGCCGCTATCGAGTTCACTAACCCAATGCTGCCCAAAGGGAGACCGTGGATCCGTGCGCGGGCGCCCATTCGCAAGCCTCAGCTCTTGTTTCGAAGTCTAGCTTAGCTAGCCGTAGATCGACCGGCCAGTCAAGCTCGACGGCCAGATGACCCCCTCCTCTGTCAAGTTTCTGAAACGGTATATACAAGTCCTTTCCCGGTTAGAGCGCTTTGAAGACCACGAGGAGAACCGGCAGAGTAATAAGTACCATTGGGAGTTGCACGGCCAGCCCGGAAATGATCGCAATCGCCAACGGCCGCTGCATGGCTGCGCCCTGGCCTATGCCCAAAGCTAAGGGAAGGAGAGCGAAGGCCGCAGCCAAGGTCGTCATGGCGATAGGTCGCATGCGGTTGTTTCCGGCCTTGATAAGCCGGACATGCTGATTTTGTTCTCCGGTAAGATCCGCGTATTCCGAATAGTAGAAGATGGCCACTTCCGTGACGATGCCGACGATCATCGTCATCCCCATCATCGAAGAAATGTTCATTTCCGTACCGGTTATCCAGAGGCCCACGAAGACCGCCGATAGAGCCAACAGCGCGGTAACGAGCATAGCGACGGCCACGAGAAAATTTTCGTAAAGAAAAAGTAAGAGAAGAAAGACCAGGGCTACCGCTCCGAGAAAAACCGCAATGAGACCGGCAAAGGCGCTCTGCTGCTCGGCGTATAACCCCCCTAAGTTATAATAGACGCCCTTAGGGATGAGTCCCGGGCGATTCAGAACCTGCTTGACTTGCGAGATAACCGAGCCAATGTCGCGGCCGCTGATCCGACCCGTGACTGCAACCATTTGTTTGAGATCGTCGCGTGTGATCTCTGGCTGACCTGTCAACGCGGTGAGCGTAGCGACTCGCTTGAGAGGAAAAAGGTGTCCATCCGCCGCGCGCAGGCGTAGTTCCTCAACACTTTGTTGGGTAGCCCGAAGATTGTGGGGAATCCATGCCCTCACCCCGATCATCTTGGAACCACTTTGTATCTGAGTGGTCACCACGCCGCTCAAGTAGTTAGAAATCATTTGTGTGACGGTATCGGGATCGACGCCTTCCAGACTCGCTTTCACCCGATCTACTTGAATGGTCAGAGCGTCGCCGGCCAGTACAATGCCGGGTTTAACGTCGACGACGCCGGGGATTTTTCCGATAGCCGCAGCAACCGCCGGTCCAAGTTTTATTAGAAGGTTGCCGTCATCGGAGTAAAGTTTGATCTCGATCGG
>Ga0184625_10000708_pt1 | contig 13073 bp, 8 predicted proteins | sample PLM3_30_b1_FD_133151 | JGI IMG/M metagenome (GOLD analysis project Ga0184625, IMG submission 133151) | Groundwater sediment microbial communities from an aquifer in East River, Colorado, USA - PLM3_30_b1 | ecosystem: Environmental > Terrestrial > Soil > Riparian zone | place: USA: East River... | reverse complement strand
TGCATATGAACGCCAGCAACCTCCGCGACGCCGTCGAGCCGCAGAAAGGCGCCACCGTCCGCGAGGCGATCGAGAACAACCTCCGCGCGGTCGATGCCCAGGCCAAACAGGCTGGCCGCGAAATCCTCGCGCACCTCAACCACCCGAACTTCGGCTGGGCAGTGACTGCCGAGGACATCGCCCACGCCGTCACCGACCGCTTCTTCGAGGTCTATAACGGCCATCCGCTCGTCAATCAGCCAGGCGACGCCAACCGCCCCGGCATCGACCGGATGTGGGACATCGCCAATACGATCCGCATTGCCGAGCTGAAAGCACCGCCTCTGTATGGCATCGCCACCGACGACAGCCACGCCTATCACAACAAGCCCAATGCCGCCCGGCCCGGCCGCGGCTGGCAGATGGTCCGCTCGACGCACCTCACGCCAGAGTACATCGTCAAAGCGATCAAAGCCGGCGACAGCTACGCCAGCAGCGGCGTCACGCTCGCCGACGTGCGCTACGATCGTCAGCAGAAAACGCTATCCCTGTCGATCAAGCCGGACGGCAATGCCACCTACGTCACGCAATTCATTGGCACCCTCCGTTCGGCCGACACGGCGAGCCAAGCTATGCTGGATGCAGCCGGGAAGCCGCCTGTGGACAAGAACGGCAAAACGCTACGCGTCAGCCGGAAATACTCGGACCAGATCGGTCAGGTGCTGGCAACGGTGACGGGCCTGACTGCCGAGTACAAGCTGACGGGCAAGGAGCTGTACGTGCGGGCCGTGGTCATCTCGAGCGCCGACCCGGCCGACCCGTCGTTCCCCGGCCAGAAGCAGCAAGCCTGGACCCAGCCGGTGGGCTGGGAATAGGGGAGTAGGCCCCTTCTGCCGGAAGGGGCCTCGGGGAAGCGCAGCGACCTGTTGGCTCCAAGGTCCCGCCCGGCAGGCGGGACCTACTGAAACACAGGCTTGAACCGCTCGCACAGCGCCTTCAGCCGCGGCAGGTCCTCGGCCAGCAGATACCGCTGGCCGACCAGCTTCTCGGCGGCCTCTATGTAGCTCTGCTCGTAACTGCCGTAGCTCTTGTAACGTTCGGCCAGCGACGGCCGCGGGTCTTTGGTTGCCGCGCGGGCGGCCGCGTCCTTCGCGAACGGAATGTAACCGCCCTGGAGCGAAAGCAACTCGCCCGCCGCGCCGATCGACTCGTGCCGCAGGTTCCAGCTCGTGTAAGTCGCGACCGGCACCGTAATCGCCGGCAGATTAAGCGTGCCCCGCTCGTTGCCATCGGCTTCGTAGGCCGGAACTTTGACGACGTAGTTGCCCTTGATGGCCGGCGGCTCGATCGTCGCAATCCGCTCGCTGTCCCATTTCGGGCCGCGATCGAGATAGTGCGGCTGCTGGATCACGGCCGGATAATTGACGCCGTCGATGGCCGGCCACTTGGACTTGTCACGCTGCCAATCGGCCAGTGTGCCATCGGCGATTTTTGGATAGGCGCTCGGCGGCGGCTGGGTACCGTCCTTGACCCAGGCATCGAGTGCGACGACCAAAGCCCGCATCAGCGGCGAATAATCGGCCGGGCTGGCGGGCAACTGGCCGTTGCCGCGCGGTCCCGGAAAGCCGCTGCCGCTGCCATGCTGCGTGCCGCCGAAGGTATAGATGCGAACCTCGGGCGGAATCTCGACGTCGGTCTTGCCCAATGGATCGGTATGAACCAGCGAACCGCTGCGGTGCCAGTATTCACTCGACGACTGCGTGTGGAACACTTTGGGAGTCGTGTTCGTCAGCCTCGATTTGCGGAGGATGCCGTCGGTCTTGCCGCTCAGCGGGTCGGTCATGTCGCCGTAGGTGAAGGGGAAATAGTCGGCGGGAAACAGATGCTCGTCGTGCTGGCCGTTGGTCCGCGTCGGCGAGGCGAAGCGATGATTAAAATAACCCAGCCCGCCGCCGGCGACGTGGGAGATGACGCCGTCGAAGGCCTTGCGGCCCTGCTCGTCGGCGTTGAAGCCGTCCCACAGGAAGTGACGCAACAGCCGGCCGCTTTGCGACGTGCCAAAGCCCAGCGCCCGCGAGACAACCGGCTTTCCCGCGGCGGTGCGCAGTGGATTCTGGTCCGCGCTGCCGAATTTCAGCGCCGAGAGAATATCACGAATGCCGGCCATCCCAACGCCTTGCACGATCGGCCCTTCGGCTTCATAGACGATCTCATAGATCCAGCCGGGCTTGAGGCCGCCGGCGATTTCCAACTCGATCAGCGGCAACTGGCCGGACTGCTCGGGTGTGCCGACCATGCTGCTGACCAGCTTCCAATCGTCCCGCGGCACGACCTGCCGCGGATCGGCCTCACGCTCGCGGCGCGTCACCTTGGCCGAGGCCAGGCCGCTCTCGCTCGGCGGGTAGCTGCCCTGATTGCCACGGTGCGAGATCGTCGCCTTCGGCACGGCTCGATCGACGATCACCTCTTCGCGCACAATCCCGCGGATCGGTTTGCCGTTGTCGGTCGCCACTGGCGCTTGCAGCCTCAGCTTGCTGCCATCCGGCTGAACTTGAGCAATCCAGCCGCTCCACAACACCACGAAGCCTTGCCGGCAGAGAAAGTCGTCGGCGTTGCCTTCGATCAGCCGCGGCGCGGTCGGCCCGCCGCGGTTATTCACTTCGTAAAACACCGCGCCGTTCGCCTTGCTCAGATCGACCGGCACGAGCATCCGGAAATCGGCCCAGAACTCAACGTTGCCCTCCGCATTCCGCGGCGCGAGCTTCAGATCGACGATCTGCTGATTGGCCGCGGCATTCGGATCGATCGCGAACCTCACCACGCCCGTCCACTGCTCATACGGTCCACGGTCGCCTCGCGGCTGCCCGCTGTCGTATGGCTCGCGTTTGGCGATCTCCCAGCGGACGACCTCAGCCAGGGCAAACTGCGGAAATAGGAACAGCAATGCAACGGCAAGAGTGCGAATCATGGGCGACTCCTAATGCCCGCAACCACCGGTCGCGGCTTTGAACTTCGCGTCGATTATGGGCGACCCACGAGAAAAACGCATCAGCGCTGTTCAATTTGTCCGCGGCTAGTGGCATAATGCGGTTCCCGCCTCAAAGCTGCGACCATTGGTCGCGGTCCCCCACCATGCGACGCTGCTGCCTGCTCATTGCCTTTTTGCTATCGCCGGCATTGTGTGCCGAGGATCGCCCGCTCCGCGAAATCATCGACGCCGAGATCGCCGCGGGTTGGACAAAGGCGAACGTCACGCCCGCCCCGCTCGCCACCGACGCCGAGTTTCTCCGCCGCGTCTGCCTCGATCTGACCGGCGTGATTCCGACCTATGACGAGACGGTGGCCTTCTTAGGCGATGCTTCTGCCGACAAACGGCAGTTGCTGATCGATCGGCTGCTGGGCGATCCGCGTTTCGCCCAGCATCAGGCGGACCTGTGGGATTTGATTCTCTTTGGCCGCAATCCGCCCGGCTACGACACCGATAAGCGAGACGGCGTGCAGCGCTGGCTCCGCGAGCAGTTCGCGCAGAACCGGCCGTACGACGTGTGGGTCCGCGAGCTGCTGAAGGCCGAGGGCAACTCGGCCGAGCAGGGGCCGCCGCTGTATTACGTGCAGTACCGCAATCAGCCCGAGGACCTGAACGAAGTCGTCACGCAGACGTTTTTGGGCGTGCAGATGCAGTGCGCCCGCTGCCACGATCATCCCTACGAGGCCTGGACGCAGCTCGATTTCTACGGGATGGCGGCGTTCTTCGCCCGGCTGCAAGTCGTCGAGACGGGCAAGCTCGATGGCCTCACGAAGTTCATGATCGGCGAGAAGAGCACGGGCGACGTTCTGTTCACCGGCCCAGCCAAGAATCAGCAGCCGGGGAAGAAGGGCGATCCGGTGAAGCCCCAGTTCCTGCTCGGCGACGCACTGGCCGAGCCTGCGCTGCCCGACGGTTTCAAGGAGCCGAAGCTGGAGAACAACAAGCCGCCGCCCACGCCGCAGTTTTCCCGCAAGGATCAGTTCGCCGAGTGGGTGACGACCGAGAGCAATCCATTCTTTGCCAAGGCCGTCGCCAACCGCGTCTGGGCGCAGCATTTTGGCCGCGGGATCGTGCATCCGGTCGATAACATGAGCCCGTCCAACAATCCGAGCCATCCGGCGCTGCTCGACGCTCTCACGAAATGGCTCGTGGAGCACAAGTTCGATCTCAAAGCGTATATCCGCGAGCTGGTCAGCAGCCGGGCATATCAGCTTAGTAGCCGTCTCGCTCCGCGAGACGAGCCCAAGACTGCGCCAAACGGCGAGACTCTGGGCCACATCTCGCGGAGCGAGATGGCTACGTTTCAGCACGCCCGCAGCCGGCCGCTGTCGGCCGAGGAGCTGGTCGAATCGTGGCGGGTGGCCACCGGCTACGACCTGGCGACGAAGGACAAGCAAAAGGAAAAGAAGCCCAGCCGCTTTCGCCCGCTGGAGAGCAGCTACATGCTGCGGTTCTTCGGCCAGCCGAACAACGGCGTCGGCGAATTCCAGGGCGGCCTGGCCGAGCACCTGTACTTGAACAACGGCCCCATGGGCAACCTGATCGCCACCGGCGAAGGCAGCCTCTTCACGACCATCGCCAAGAGCGACCAGCCCTGGGAGGGCCGCATCGACCGGCTCTATCTGCAGACGCTGAATCGCCCACCAAGCAGCGAAGAACGCGAGAAACTAGCCGCCCTGATCGGCGGCGACGAAGAACGTCTGAGAGACGCGATCTGGGCCCTTTTGACGTGTAGCGAGTTTCGATTCAACCACTAACGATGCGACTCACATATCCTCAATTAGCAATGTTGAGCCTTGCTGGAGAGCCGCTCGAATTCTGTGAAGCAGAGCCCATCGAACTTGGCCAGCGAATCCAAAAGGCGCGTGCTAGCCTCATGAAGCTGACCGGTCAAGATTTTGGTTTGGATCTCAGAGCCTGGCATGACTTCCTCATTACGAATGACAAATGGGGATACTGCTGGGACGACGAGCACTTGATGGTGTTCCGCTGCATTGAGGAAGCTGAGGCCAATCCAGAATGGCAAATGGCCGTAGCGTCGTTGTCCATGAAATAGCTGTGAGAGGTGCGATATGAATCCATTGTGCAACCGCGCCGAACACGTTTCTCGCCGTGCCCTGCTCAAGGGCGTTCTCGGCACGGCGGCCGGCGGCGTCGTGATGAATTGGGGCGGGCTGACCCAGACGGCTCTTGGCGACGAGGTCAAGAAGCAGCAGAAGCACTGCATCTACCTGTTTATGAACGGCGGAGCGAGCCAGTTTGAGACATTCGACATGAAGGTCGGGCGGCCGACGGGCGGCGTGTTTCGGCCGATCTCGACGAACGTGGCGGGGACGCAGATTTGCGAGCTGATGCCGAAGATGGCGCAGCAGATGGACAAGATCGCGGTGATCCGCTCGATGAAGACCAGCGAGGTTGATCATCCGGGTGGCATTTACCTGATGCACACCGGCTACCGCCCAAGCGCCAACGTGCGGTTTCCGGAGTTCGGCTCGGTCGTCGCCAAGTACCAGGGCCGCGAGGCGACCGCCCTGCCCAATTTCATCAAGATCTTTGGCCACGGCGATGCCGGCAGCGGCTTCCTCGGCCCCAAGTATCAGCCGTTCGAGATCAGCCCCGAGGGGCAACTGCCGCAGTTCTCGGGCTCGAACCTTTCGCCGGAGAAGGAGCTGCGGCGGCACGAGCTCCGGAACTTCCTGGAAGAGCGTTACGCCCAGGAGAATCCGTCCGAGCTGGCCCGCATGCACCGTGAGAGCTACGAAGCGGCCCGCCGGCTGCAAGGCGCGCGGCAGGCGTTCAAGGTCGATGCCGAGTGGGAGAAGTATAAGGGGCTGTACGGCGATAGCGCGTTCGGCCGCCGCTGCCTCTTAGCTCGCTGCCTGGTCGAGGCAGGCGTGCCGTTCATCGAGATCGGCCAGAGCAGCTACGACTCGCACGCCGACAATTTTTCCTGGCACAAGGGCCTCGTGCCGCCGATGGAGCACGCCTGGGCCGGCCTGATGACCGACCTGACCGACCGCGGCCTCTTTGACAAGACGCTGATCGTCTGGGCCGGCGAGATCGGCCGCACGCCCAACATCAACAACCGCGCCGGCCGCGACCACTACGTTCGCTGCTGGAGCGCCGCGCTCGCCGGCTGCGGCATTAAAGGCGGCCAGATGTACGGCGCGTCCGATGAAAACGGCGTCGAGGTCAAAGACAACCCGGTCAGCGAGGGCGACTTCTTCGCGACGATTTACAAGGCTCTGTCGATCGACCCGACGACGCAGAACTTCGCCGGTGTGCGGCCGATCCCACTCGCGCCGTTTGGGTCGAAGGTAGTCGGAGATTTGGTTAGCTGACGTGGGGCGGGCCTCTGGCCTGCCCTGAAAATACCGATTCAAGGGCAGGCCAGAGGCCCGCCCCACGACGAGCATGAACATCAATAACCCCAAGCTCCTGTGGCAGCTTACCTTCGAGGGCGCTTGGCCCACGGCGGTCGCATTTTTGGGCAGCAGCCGCAAGCTGGCGGCGGCCAATCAGGATGGGCAGATTTTTGTCTGGGATCTGCCCGAAGAACCGCCGATGTTTGAGCCGGAGAAGAAGAACAGCGAACGCAAAGCGCCAAACCACTGGCCGGCGCGGCGGCTGGTTGGGCACACCAACGGCGTGACGCGCTTGATCGCGACGGCGGACGGCCAGACGCTCGTCTCGGCCAGCCTCGACCATTCGATCCGGCTCTGGCAGCCGAACGACGCGGCGACCGGTACGGCTGACGCGATCCTCGACGCTGACGAGCGGAAGAATCGGGCCAAGCGGGAGAAGAAGGACGAGATTCTCACAGCGCCTGGCGTGACGGTCGAGACGCAGGCGAGCGCGGTCGCGCTGGCGGGCCACGACGACTGGGTGCTGACGATTGGCGCCGGCCGCGATGGCCGGCGCTTGATCAGCGGCGACGCTTCGGCGCGGGTCATCGTGTGGGACATGGCCGAGCGGCGCGAAATCGTGCGGTGGAGCGGCCGCACCTGGAACTGGATCGTCGCCGCGGCCCTGTCGGCCGATGGGCAGACGGCACTGGTCAGCGAATACCGCTACAAGCGCGACGACTTCGACATTCCGGCCGCCGCTCTTCGCGTCTATGACGCGGCGAGCGGCAACGAGAAGCTCGACATCCTGAAGACGATGTTTCCCAAGCTCAAGCCGGGGGAGACGTCGTACGGCAGCGCCCAGGTCTGGCGCAAGTTCATGGCCCAGGGGCTCGTCGCTGCGGACATTTCACCGGACGGCGCGCTCGCTGCACTGGCGCAGGGCGGCGAGACCGACACGGGCAAGATTCAGCTCGTCGAGACGGCGACCGGCAAGCTGGTCCGCGAAGTCTCCGGCCATCAGTACGGCGCGACCGACGTAAAATTCTCTGCCGACGGCAAGCACGTGCTTTCGACCGGCCGCGACACCACGCTCCGCATCTGCCAGGTGGACGACGGCAAGGAAGTCACCGCGCTCGGCTCGCCGCGCGGCGGGCAGTTCAAAGATTGGCTGTCGGCGGTGGCGATTTCGCCGGATGAGAGCACGGTGGCCGCGGCCGACATCGCGGGGATGGTTCACGTTTGGCGGCTGGCGAATTAGTGGGGCAGGCTTTCCAGCCTGCCGCGGCAGACAAGAATGTCTGCCCCACGGCTACGGGCTCTTGGCCGTGGCTTCGCGGGACCGCCGTTCAATTTCCTTCGTCAGGTCTTCGTTTTGCTTGGCGAGCTGGCGGCTGATGGCTTTGTTTGACTTGTAGAGCTCGCTCAGCCGGGCCTGAACCGCGGCGAGCTGCGTGTTGAGCGAGGCGATGTACTTGCCCACTTTGGCCTGCTCGAATTTGGCCTTCGTCAGATCGTCTGTCAGTTTTGTCTTCAGCTCCTCGACCAGCATCGACTGGGCGTTAGCCTGGTTGGTCGAAGCGGCGAGCGCCAGATTGTCGAGCGTGATGCGGCGGCCGCGGTCGTTGATGTCGTGCATCCGCAGGTGGATCGTATGGAACCGCAATTCATAATCGGTCAGCCGGCGGCGAAAGATCGGCCGGACCTTCTGGCAGATTCCGTCGGCGACCAGCTTCTCGGCCGTCGCCTGATCGAGGACCGCCGTATTGACCTGCGTTAAGGCAGGTCCGAACGTGACCGACTCGGCAGGCTGACCGGGATTGGCCCGCCGCAGCCGCTCGAGCGTGGCCTCGCCCTGGTCGTTGAAAGGATTCGAATCGACCGACGTGGCGGCCGCAGCGGCATCGACCGGGACCTTGTATTCCTTGAGGAACTTGACTTCGATCCAGACATTCTCCGGTGGATCGTTGGCCTCGGCCTGCTGACCGTCGCGGGTGTACGACTGAATGAGCTTCTGGTAGTCGTTGTTGGGAATGCCGGTCAATTGCTGAGGAATCAGCGTGCCCAGCGATTGAGCGTCCAGGCCGGCGAACCAGTTGTGCCCGTCCACGGGGCACGTTTCATAGAGAACCCAAGTGACCGGGGGTCCGCCGCCCGCAGCGATTTGCTCGCGGGTCAGCGGCACGCGGGGCGACATGGTCACCGCCGTGTCGGTCGCGGCCGTCACTTCAAACTCGCCGATGTACGCTGCCGGCACGCGCACGCCGTCGGGCAGCGCCGCCTCGCGAAACACAAACAGGATCGTCTTGACGGCAATGTTGTTCTTCTTCACGGGCGGCGGCGGCAAATTCGGATCCGGCGCGGGCGACGTCAAAAGACCTGCCACGCCGGTTTGTTGGTCGAACGTTTGCGGCAGGCAGCCCCGCCAAATTCGGCCCCGGTCGATGATCGTCCGGCCCAACTTCTCGCGGAGCGAGGCGATCGACGCTTGCTTGTTTTCGATATCCTTCGGCTCGCCGTGCGTGACGAGCTGCAATTGCTCTTCGGTATTGGCCACCTGCTTTTCCAGGTCGGCGTGCAGCTTGATCCAGGCGGCCCGCGTCTTCAGGGCCATCGCCGCGTAGAAGCAGAAGGCCACCGCGGCGCCGAACACGAAAAAGGTCATCGTGACGTGGAGCCAGCGCCACGTCTTCGTGTTCATGTACGTGAGGAAGATGAAAAACAGGGCCACCAGCGCCGCAAGCACCTGAAAGATAATGGCGTATTCGCTCATTCGCGCACTGTTGCTGCTGTAGGGGCGCTGCTAATCGTGCCTGGCGTCAAGCTGGCGCACCGAGATCACGCCCGGCGAGGCCGATAAGTCGCAATCTCGATGATAAATAGGGCTGTTTGGGGTGTCAAGTTTGGGCTGGCAGCTTGGGTAAGGCGCAAGTGCTGACGGCACTTGGACTTTCAACTGGCCCCCAGCCAAGTGGATGCCCCTGCTTTCCTTGCAATCGTTCAAGTTGGAACGGTTTATTCCCGAATCATTCTCTTATGAAGCGACCGGAAGGTTTGCCGGTTGCGCCGACTCTGCCGGCGGAATGCCGGCCTAGATAGCCGCTAGCGAAGGCACCGATGCAGCACACTCCGGGCAGCGATCCTCCGGATCAGCTTTTGTCGCTGATCCACGGCGTCAGCACCGCCAGCCGGCAGCTCCGCCGGAAGCTCGCGGAAGTCGCCGCGACCTGCGACCTCAGCGACAGCGAGTTGCTCGTCGTTTGGCTTTGCCGCGGGGAAGGCCGCGTGCAGGTGGAACTGGCCGCAGCCGTCGGCGTCTCCCCGGCGCAAATGAGTGGTCTGGCCGAGCGGCTGGGAAAGAGGCAGCTCGTGGCGCTGAATCGGCCGGCCCGCGATCGCCGCCGGCAAGTCTGCCGAACGACCGCGGCGGGCGAAGCGCTCCTGGTCAAAGCGGCAGCGCCGCTGGTGGGCCTCGCCGCCACATTCGCCGACCGGCTCGCGCCGCACGAGCACCTGCAGCTGCAGTCGCTCTGCCAGCGGCTCACTGCAGCCACAGGCGAATCGCCGCGCGAGCTGCACGATGAACAACCGGTATGCCAGGAGGCGGCCTAGCATGACCAAACAACGACATCTGATGCTGCCCTTCGAACGACCGTTGCTGCTGCTCGCGGCAATCCTCGCGCTCGCCGCCTGCTCCACCGGATGCACGCGTGCTTTTTATCGCCGGCAGGCCGACATCGACGCTTACTCGCTGGTCCGCGAGAAGGCCAACCATCCGCACTGGCGGCTGGAGAACTACACGATCTCGGTCGATCCGCGGTCGCGGATGTACGACCCCTATGCCATCGACTGCCCGCCGATTCCGCCGGACGATCCGACCAGCCACCAGCTCATGCACTGCGTCGATAACAAGCGGGGCTGGCCCTTCTGGCACGACAACGGCGAGCGGCCCTACATCGAGAATCCGGCCTGGCCCGAGTATATCGAGGTCGATAGCCGCGGCATGATCAGCCTCAGCGGCGACGATGCCGTGCGGCTGGCCCTGCTGCACTCGCGGACCTATCAGCAAAACCTGGAAACGCTGTATCTCTCGGCGCTGGACGTGAGCTTCGAGCGGTTCCGCTTCGACTCGCAATTCTTCGCCGGCTACAACGTGTTTGGCACATTCGACGGCCGGGCCCGCAGCGGTCTGGCTCGTCAGACTGGCGAGGGCGGCAACTCCAGCAGCGTCTTGAACCTCAGCACGTTTCCGTCGGGCGGTTGGCGCATGCAGAAGCTGACCACGACCGGCGGCACGATCCTCGCCGACTTCGCCAACTCGCTCGTCTGGCAATTCTCCGGCCCCGACGATTACAGCAGCAACACGCTGCTCGACTTCACAATCATCCAGCCGCTGCTGCGAAATGCGGGCCGCGACCGGCAACTGGAACGCTTGACCCGCGCCGAGCGGGTGCTGCTGGCCAACGTGCGGCAGATGGAGCAATATCGCCAGGGATTCTACGTCGATATCATGACCGGCAGCGGCGGCCAACCCGGTCCGACGCGAGCGGGCGGTCAGTTCGGCTCCGGCCTGGAAGGCTTCACGGGCGTCGCCACGGTCGGCTTCGGCGGCGGCGGCGGTGGCGCTACGACGGGCGTGGCCGCGCCTGGCGCTGCGGGCGGTTACCTGGCCCTGCTACAGGCCCAGCGGGAAATCCGCAATCAAGAAGACAACGTCCGCGGCCAGCGCCGCAATGTCGCCCGCCTGACGACGATGCTCGAAGAGCAGCCGGCGGAGCAGACGGCCGCCTATCTGAGCCAGGGCCTGCAAGTGGCGCAGGCCCGCCAGGCGTTGCTCGGCGCCGAGACGAACCTGCTCACGCAGCAGAACGCCTATCAGGCGGACCTCGACACGTTCAAAACCGGGGACATCGGCCTGCCGCCGATGATCTGCATCCAGCCGGTCGATACGTTGCTCGACCAGTTCGTGCTGATCGACCCCGCGATCATCAAGCTGCCGGAGGAATGGGAGACGATCCTCACCGCGCAGCCCGAAGCCCGCCGCACGATCCCGGAGCGGATTCAAGCCAACGTCGAAGCGGTGCCCGCCGCCGTTCCCGCCGCTCCGCCAACGTGCCGCCTGAAGAAATACGACGAGCTGGAGTCCGACCTGCAAAAGCTCCGGCCCGCTCTCGCCCAAATGCAGCAGTTTGCCGATCGGATCGTCAAGGAGTATTTGCCCACCATCCAAAACGACATTGCCCGCTTCCAGGCAGCGGCGCCGCGCCGCAAGGCCTGGATTCAGCGGCTGGTTTCGCGGATCGCCGAACTGCAGCAGACTCGCTGCGAGCTGCTGCCGCTCTCGCTCGATCCGCTCGAAGCCACCGGCGGCGGGGTTCGTGGCGCCGCCAGCCAGCTCGCTCGCATCGAAGAGGCCCTGGCCGACGCCGAAAAGTCCTACGCCAACCTCAAAACCAGCTTCGCCGCCTATTCGCAGTCGCTAAACAACCGGGCCAGGCTGCTCGAAGAGCTGATTGCGGACCCGAACCAGACTCCCGAGCAGCTTTTTGAAAAACTCGTTCGCGGCGTCTTCAACCCGCGCTACGAGTGCGGCAAGACGCGGGTGATCGCGTTTGACGTCGTCGAGGATATCACCCGCGAGCTGACCGAGCTGCAGCTGTTGCAGGCGCTCGTCCGCACCGAGAGCGTCGAGCTGGGCGAGATCGACCTCGGCGCCGACCAGGCCTTGGAGGTCGCCCGCAAGTACCGCCGCGACTGGATGAACCAACGGGCCCAGCTCGTCGATTCGTGGCGGCTGATCCAGTTCAACGCCGACCAGCTCCAGAGCACGCTCGACGTGTTCTTCTCCGGCGACGTCGGCAACATCGGCGACAACCCGTTCAAGCTCCGCGGCATCACCGGCCGCCTGCGGACCGGCGTGCAGTTCGACGCCCCGATCACGCGGCTCTCGGAGCGAAATACCTACCGCCAATCGCTGATCGAGTTCCAACAGGCCCGCCGCTCCTATTACAGCTTCGAAGACAACGTCGCCCGCAGCCTGCGGGCCCAATTACGCAGCATCTTCACCTTCCAGCTCAACTTCGAGCTGCAAAGGCTGGCCGTCATTCAGGCCGCCCAGCAGGTGATGCTTAACTCGTTCATCGACCTGGAAGACCAGCGGGCGCTGACCACGCGGGCCACGGCCGCTCGCGACGCCGTCCAGGCCCTCAACGACTTGCTCGACGCCCAGAACCAGTTCATGCGGGTCTGGGTGACATACGAAGTCGTGCGGATGTCGCTCGACCTGCAGCTCGGCACGATGCAGCTCGACCAGGAGGGGCGGGGGATCGATCCGGTTCGCATCGGCCCCGACTACGGCCAGAACGACCCCTGGTTGCGGCAATTCAAGCACGCGATGGGCGGCTTGGGCGGCCCCGAAGAAATCACGCCGCCGCCAGGCGCGATGGAACCGCAGCGCCTGCCCGCGATACAGGCAGCGCCGCACGAAGCACTGCCCGGGCCGCCACTGCCAGCGCCGCCGCTACCGCCGCCGCCTGGCAACCTGGCCCCCATCCTGGCTCCGCCAAGATGATGAGCCCAAGAGATGGTCGCTGCGTTAATGCGACCCCGCCGCCTGTACCGGCAGACCGGGGACGATGGCGGTCGTGGCGCGGCGATAGACGCTGTCGTGGACGAGCAGGCCAGTCTGGCCGACGAAATACGTGTTGAAGTCGTCCACCACG
>Ga0184625_10000707_pt1 | contig 13078 bp, 11 predicted proteins | sample PLM3_30_b1_FD_133151 | JGI IMG/M metagenome (GOLD analysis project Ga0184625, IMG submission 133151) | Groundwater sediment microbial communities from an aquifer in East River, Colorado, USA - PLM3_30_b1 | ecosystem: Environmental > Terrestrial > Soil > Riparian zone | place: USA: East River... | reverse complement strand
TATCACTTATCAGGTCAGGAGTCCCCCATGAGCAAGTTCCTCGTCCTCGCCCAAGCCGCCGCGCTCTGCTGGTTCGCTGGACTGAGCGCCGTCCAGGCTCAAGAGGAGGCCGTTTCGCCCGACAAGATTCCCCAAGTGGTGCTGGATGCACTCAAGTCGAAGTTCCCACAGGCCAAGATCGACAAGTGCACCAAGGCCAAGGAAGGCGACGATGTGATTTACGACATCGAATTCAAGCAGGAAGCCCGCAAGTGCGAGGCCGACATCAAGGAAAACGGCACGTACATCAACTACGAAAAGGCGATCGCCGAAAAGGACCTGCCCAAGGCCTGCCGCGAAGCCATCGAGAAGAAGTATCCCAAGGCCACGCTCGGCGACGTCATGGAGGAAACCGAAGTGATGGGCAAGACCGAGAAACTCTCCGCCTACGAAGTGATGCTCACGACCGCCGACAAGAAGGAAGTCGAAGTCCGCCTCTCGCCCGATGGCAAAATCCTCGAAGACACCGGTGAGGTCAAACCGGAGGCGAAGAAGTAATCGGTCATCGCCACTGCAAGAAATCGGCCGCCGCCAAAAAGAAGGCTTTTCGGCGCCCGGCTGAGCGAACTATTTCGCGTTTGGGTCCGACTTCATCGAGTCGATGAAGAATGGGACGATGAACCCCAATGGGAAGCAGAGCAGACCGGCCACGAAGAACACAATCACCCCGGATTGATTCAATCCCAGAAACACTTCCTTGCCTTGTGGCATCTCAAAAACCCTCATCAAAGTGGGCGAGTCGCATGTGAAGCGCGCCCCAACGCTATCAAACAGATCGGCAATGTCAATCCTCCCGCGGCCGCGAGCCGGGCTCTGGACCATCTAGACGCTCAAGCACAGCCAGACGTGCGGCTGCAGGCTGCCGGGCGGCGGTTGCGAGGCTTCCCAGCCGCGGTGGGCGGCGGCGTGCCAGCCGAATACCCCGTCGTCGTGCCAGCGGTCGGTGCTGAGCAGCGCGGGCTCGCCCTCGCTGCCCAGAGCCAGCCCGCACCGGCGGGCCAGCCGGCCGCAATACTCGGCCATCGCCGCCAGGCAGGCTTCCCGCTCGGCGGTCTGCTGCCGGCCGTACGCCCGGTAGCAACGGTAGCCGATGAGCTGCCACGCGGGGCTGATCGCGATGAGTTGCCGGGCGAGCACGTGCCGCTTGCCGCCGGGCGTGCGGCCGACGGCCAGCACGACCTGCTTGTTGGCGTCGTAGGCGTTGGCCAGCGGCGACATCTGATACAGGCCGCCCAGGCTGAGGCACGTGCGAAAATAGTTGCCCATCAGGAAGACGTCGCGCGGATCGCCGGCCAGGCCGATCTCGACCGGCTGCCCGTCGATCGAAACGGTCGTCGCTTCCGAGTCCACCCAGCACGTCAGATCGATGCCGGCCGCCGCGGCCTGAGCCAGCCAGTCGCGATTGCCCGCGAGCGTCCGCTTGTAGCCGCTGCCCGCCGCCTGCCAGGCTGCGGTCACCTCCCGCAGCCAGTTCCGCTCGGCAGCGGTCATGTCCGCGATCCAGCCGGCCAGCTGGTTCGGCGTCGCAGCCGAGTGCTCGGGCGGCGAAATCGACGCGGCCTGACGCCACTCCGCTTCGCCCGCGCGGCGCAGCAGCATTCGCAGCGCTTGGACAGCCGCCATCACAGCCGCCGCCGTCGTCGCCCGCGGCAGCTTGCTGCCGGACCGCTTCTGAAACGATTGGGGAACCGACGGCTGCTGGCCGAGCAAGCGCTGGCAGGCGGCGATCTGCGCGAGGCATGCCTGTGGGTCGCGGCTTAGGGGAGCGGCGCTGGCGGGCTGAGCCTCCAGCCACTGCTCGACGCATGCCGCTTCCCACGGGCGGCGCAGAGCGGGCAGCACGCAGTCGGCCAGCGCCGATTGCAGCACTTTCCGCAGCCGCGGCGGCAGCGCCTGCGCTGGCCACCGCTGGGTCCATTCCAGCCAGCGCCGGATGAGGGTTTCCTGCGGCTGCTTCGTGAGCGCATCGACCAGGGCGAACAGGTCGGCCCCCTCGACCGGCAGGCCGTAGGCCGCGAACTGGTCGGCCGCCGCGCGGACCTTGAGCACGGGCAGGCTCGACTCGGCCAGAAACACCACGAGATGGCGCTCGCAGGCCCAGGCCATGTTGGCCAGGCCGAGTCCGCGCTCCACTAGCCGCCGGACGGAGTCAAATTGCCGCGTTAAGGGCAGATTCGGGAGCTGGTCCAACACGCCGAGCAGCGCGTCGTAGCCCCGCTGGCCGCGCTGGGCAACGAGCACCGCCAGTGCAGCCGTCGTGTAATTGACTCCGGCCTGCAGCACGCGTTTGGGCAGCGGCGCGACACCGCCGTCGCACGCCACGGCGGCCGCGACGGCTGCCAGCAGGCTGTGGGTCTGCTGGCCAGTCAGGGGATCGACAGGAATCTCTGCCGCGGCCGCGACAAAACGGGTCAGGGCCCGCGGTCCTGCCAGCCAGAGAACGAGCCGCGCCAGCCAGTTGTGCAGTGGCGAATGAGCTGCCGCCTGCGCCGAGCTAAGCGTCTGCCGCAAGACGTCCTCAGCTGCTTCGCCCAGCAAGTAGGGCGCGCCGGCTGGCTCGCCGCCGCCGGCAGCCTGCGCGCTCCACTGCCGGCACATCGCGAGCCGGCCGCCCAGCACTGCCAGCTCCTGGGACTCGGCGGCGACAACCTGCTCGCGACGCGGCGCCGGCTTGCGCGGAGGCCGGCCGCAGAGCTTCTGCCGCCAGAGATCGAGTGCCTGACCAATGGAGGCCAGCGTCCTCGCGGTTAGCTCCCCGTCGGTCGCTTCGATGCCCAGCTCCAGCGGAGTCGGTGCTTCGGCTGCCGTTGGCACCGCCGCGATCTTCGCCAGGCAGGCCGCGAGCGCGGCATAAGCGGGCCGCCCCCGAACGGCAAAAATCCGCCCGGCCGCGGAAACATAGAGCCGCACGTGCAGCGATCGCGCGAGCGACCGCAGCCGCGAGGCATCGTTGGGATTTTCGGAATACAACGGAAACATAGAAAAACGCAGACCCACGCCGCGGGACCAGTCCCGCGCGCGGGACGAACCGGAATACCACAAGAAAAAACGCCGCTATCCGCTGCGCGCCGCAAAACGCGCCGGACACTCGTCGAGATTCATCGCCCTCAGGCGAAACTCGCGCGGTTGTGGAGAAAGAAGAACATGAAGGTTCGTGGGGAAAGAGACGCCAAACGCGCTCCGGTTTCAACGACATCAGCGGCCAACGAAGGTTCGCGTGGTGCAGGCTGAATATTCACGCAGTCGCCGGTTGCAAATTGCAAATTCGTAATTGACAAGTGCCATTTGGAAGGGTCTTGACGTCGGATTTGTAGTCGCCAGGTGATAGCGAATCAGCGACAGCAGGGCGAAACATCGGAGCTGGGCCGGTGTTCAATCGACAGGGACCGGTGGCAACTTGGGGTGGCCAGGGGAAGCCCGCCGCGGCCAAGTCCTTTTGGCGCGTGACAGCGGGTTTTGACGCGGGTAGAATGCATCGGTATTGGGTGATAGGTCCAGCCGATGATGATTCTGGGCGGTTTCCGCCTGGAGTTCCTGCGCCTCGTTGCCTCGTCCTCCCGCCGGTTCGCGATTGCCGTTCGGTCCTGCCTTGGAGCTGAATCATGTCCACCTCTCCACGTTCGCGCCGCCGTGCCCGCTCGCATCATCCCCGGGGAAACGCGCTCACCTTTTCGCTGGCCGCGGCGGCGGTCGTGGCGGCCCTTGGCGTTGGCGGTTGGTGGATGTTGAGGGGCGGGGAGGACGATGACACGTTGGATCTGATCACGAATACAGTCAGCAAGGGAGCGTACGACTATGTCGTGATCGAGCAAGGGACCGTCGAGAGCGCCACGAACACGGAGCTGCGGTGCGAGGTGAAGTCGCGCGGCGGCGGTGGGGGCAGCAGCGGCGGCGACCGCGGCGGTGGCAGCGGCATGGGCGGCGGCAGCGTGGCGATCATCGACCTGCCGGTTCCGGAAGGCACCATCGTCAAGGAGGGCGACATCGTAGTGCGTCTGGATTCGAGCGCCTTGGAGCAGGAAGAAATCACCCAGCAGACCAAGGTCAACAGCCAGCGGCTGGTCGTCGAGCAGGCCAACATCACCAAACAAACGGCCGAGTATGCCTTGCGGGAGTATCTCGAAGGGACTTTCAAGTCGCAGGAAAAGGGGATCGAGGCCCGGCTGTTCGCCGCCGACCAGGTGCTGACGACGGCCATGAATCAACTGGATTCGACCAAGAAGTTGCACGAGAAGGGCATCGTGAATGTGCTGCAGGTTGAGGGCGCCCAGTACCAATACGCCAACGCCCTCAAGCAGCGCGAGGTCGTGGTAACGGAGCTGGAAACCCTCCGCACATACACCAAGGCCAAGATGCGGACGCAGCTCGAGAACGACATCAAGACGGCCGAAGCCAAGGTCGGTCTGGAGAAAGCCAACTTGTTGATCGAGGAAGGCAAGTTGAAGGAAATCGGCATCCAGAAGGATAAGTGCATCATCCGCGCCCCGACGACCGGGCAAGTCGTGTTTGCCAACGAGTACGACTCGTTCCGCGGCAGCTCGCAGTCGCAGTTCATCGTGGCCGAGGGCGTGATGGTCCGTGAGCGGCAGGTGATCATCCGCCTGCCCAACGTGGACGACATGCAAGTCAAGGCGACGGTCAACGAGTCCCGCGTGACGCTGGTGCGGCCGGGCCTGCCCGTGACGATTCGCGTCGATGCCCTGCGGGACGAGGTCATCGAGGGCGTGGTGACGAAGGTCAATCAGTATGCCGAGGCGAGCAGTTATTCGTCGGGCAATATCAAGCGCTACGCGACGTTCGTGAAAATTCTCAATCCGCCGCAGGGGTTGCGGGTGGGCATGAACGCCGAAGTGCGGATTCACGTCGAGCGGATGCCTGACGTATTGCAGGTGCCCGTGCAGGCCCTGGCCGAGGTGAAGGGTCATTACTTCACGCTCGTCTGGAACGGCACGCGCTATGAGACCCGCGAGGTGAAGATCGGCTCGACCAACGACAAGGTGGCGACGATCACCGAAGGTCTGAAAGACGGCGACCAGGTGGTGATGAATCCGCGTGCTGCGGGTGACTTGCTGGAGCTGCCCAACTTGCCCGACCCGACGCCCGTGGCGACGACAGAGATTAAGCGAAACGAGCCGGGCGACGTCAAGCTGATTAGCGGTCCCCCGCCCGGTGAAGGCGGTGGCCCAGGTGGCGGTGGCAAGGGAAAGAAGGGCGGCCTCACACCCGCCACGCTCGTCGAGCGGGCCATGCAGAACGACGAGAACACCGACGGCAAACTTTCGGCTGACGAGATTGCCAAGATCGACGAACGCGGCCGCCGCTGGCTCGATGGCGCCGACAAGAATAGCGATGGGTTTGTGGAAAAGGCCGAGATGTTTTCCGCGGCCGCGGCGTTCGTCCAGCAAATGGGCAACCGCGGCGGCGGCAAGCGCGGCGGAGGCGGAGAAGGAGGCCCGCCCGGCGGTCCTGCGGGAGGCGGCGAATGAATGTTGCGGCTCGCCTGGTCGATATCAAAAAGGACTACGTCCTCAAGAGCGAGACGGTTCGCGCGCTCCGCGGCGTCACGTTCGAGGTGCCCGCCGGCGATTACGTCGCGATTATGGGCCCGTCCGGCTCCGGCAAGAGCACGCTGCTCAACCTGCTGGGCTGCCTCGATAAGCCGACGCACGGGCAGTTCTTCCTCGGCGCCGACGACGTGGCCCGCATGACCGACGACCAGTTGTCGTACATCCGGGCGTCCCGCATCGGCTTCGTCTTTCAATCGTACAACCTGATCCAGCAATACACGGTGCTGGAGAACATTGAGGTCCCGCTGCTCTATCAGGGCCGGCTGACGATCAAGGGCCGCCGCCGCTGCCGCGAACTGGCCGAGATGGTCGGCCTCGGTGACCGGCTGGGCCACCGGCCGACGCAGCTTTCCGGCGGCCAGCAGCAGCGCGTGGCGATCGCCCGCAGCCTGGTGAACGACCCGTACTTCATCCTGGCCGACGAAGCCACCGGCAACCTCGATTCGGTGACGAGCGAAGAAATCCTGGGGATGTTCGAGCGGCTGAACGACGAAGGCCGCACGATCATCATGGTCACGCACGAGGATGACGTCGCCGCCCACGCCAAGCGGATCATCCGCCTCCGCGACGGCCTGTTGCAGACCGACCGCCTCAACGAGCGCCGCATCCGCGGCCGACAAACGAAGGCCGACCTGGAATTGCCGGTGGCGGCGGAAGTGGCCTGACAATCTACCACTCACGACTCACCACTCACTGCACCGGTGAGTGGTGAGTCGTGAGTGGGTGAGTGGTGAAGCATGTTCCTGCTCCGTACATTCCAGCTCGGCATGAAGAGCCTGCTGCTGCATCCCATGCGGTCGCTGCTCACCGTGCTCGGCATCTTCATCGGCGTGGCGAGCGTCATCTGGCTGCTCGCCATCGGCGAAGGCATCAGCCAGGAGGCCCAACGGCAGATCGAGGGTCTGGGCGCCGACAACATCATCATCCGCTCGATCAAGCCGCCCAACGAAGTGCTGGGCAGCTCCGACGCGCCGATCCCCTACGGGCTGAAGCGCGAAGAGTTCGACATGCTGGTCCACACAATCCCCACGATCGACTTCGCCCTGCCGATCCGCGAGGTCCGCCGCACCTTCACGTTCGACGGCCGCAACGAGGACGGCCGCCTCGTCGGCTGCACGCCCGAGTACTTTGACGTTACGCGGCTGGTGCTCGACCGCGGCCGGGTGCTCAGCGAAGCCGACGTGGACGGCCGGCACAACTACTGCGTCCTGTCGAGCGGCATCGCCCAACGGCTCTATCCATATCAAGACCCGATCGGCCGCCGCGTGTTCCTTTCCGAAAACAAGGACTATTACGAGGTCATCGGCGTACTCCAGTACCGCACGCCCACCGCAGCCATCGGCGGCTCGCTCGAGGCCCAGGACTTCAACACCGACATTTATATTCCAATCAGCACGCTGCGGCAGCGAATCGGCGACTTCGTCTATACCCGCCGCGGCAGCTCCCGCACGGCCGAGATCGTCGAGCTGAACCAGATCACCCTCCGCGTGAAGTCGGTGCAGCAGGTGCGGGCCACGGCCGACCTGGTGCGCAAGAGCCTCCGCGTGCCCGATGACACGGCGACGAAGAACTCGAAGCTGACCCTGGCCTCGGCCAAGGGTGGCAAGTCCGCCAAGACCGACGGCGCCTACATCGAATCGCCGCCGCGGCTGGACGTGGCCGTGATCGTGCCCGAGGAACTGCTGGAACAGGCCCGTCTGATGAAGCTGATGCTGCTCGTCGTGTTCGGCCTGGTCGCCGCCATCTCGCTGCTCGTCGGCGGCATCGGGATCATGAACATCATGCTGGCCACCGTCACCGAGCGGACCCGCGAGATCGGCATCCGCCGCGCGCTCGGCGCCACGCGAATGCACATCATCATGCAATTCCTCGTCGAGACGATCTCGCTCTCGGTCGTCGGCGGCTTGACCGGCATTCTGGGCGGGCTGCTCTGCCCCATCGTCATCACGGGCGTCCGCAACCTGATGTACACCTACGCCGCCAATCTGATGTCCAGCGCCCCGGAGTTCGTCGAGCGCTTTCAGCCGCAGATTGTGTTCTTCTCGCTGCCGCTGGCCTTCTTCATCTCGGTCATCGTCGGCGTCGTCTTCGGCCTCTACCCGGCCTACCGCGCCGCTCAGATGGATCCGATCGAAGCGCTGCGGCACGAATAAGTCTGTGGCGGGACCGGGAAGGAAATTGAACAGAAGGCAGCAAAGGTAGCAAAGCAGGCAGGGGCAGGCAGCAACAGACGAAAACGAAGCAAGGCAAGGCCGGGAGCTAAACTGGTTCGATGCGTTACCGCCTCCGCACGCTGCTGATCCTGCTGGCCGTCCTGCCGCCGCTGATAGCCGGGGCGTGGTTTTGGAGGCGAGAATCTCAGAAGCTCCGCCCTCCTCCGTCTCTCGCCCCCGTTTTCAAAATCCTTGAGGAAATCGAGAAACAACAGGCAGGGCCAGGCGAGGCGCCCGCGTTTGAAGTCGACTGGGAGATGGTCGAATCCAGGGCTCGCGAGGCCAAGCGCAGGCCATAGCCGCAAGTCCACATAACCGAACACGAGCTTGCTCCCTGGTAATGGTTCACTTACCTGCTCCCTGCGGCCCTTTGCTCCCTTTGCTACCTTCTGTTCAACTTCCCCTCCGATTCGCCGTCCCTACTTCCCCGACCAGATTGTCAGATCATCGATCAGCAGTGACGAGCCGCGGGTGACGAAGCGGTAGCCGGTTTTTTCGACGTTCAGGTCCACGTGCTTCCCCGTCAGCTTCGCGCCGTTGTCGCACTGGACCGAGACCGTGTCGCCTTGGACCTCAACCAGCAGCGTGTGCCATTGGTCGGGCGGGAACTTGCCCTCGGCCTTGCCTAGCACAAGGGCCTTGGAGTTCGGGTCCTTCTTGTCTTTGTCCTTGCTGAGCGTCAGTCCGCCGTCGGCAATCGCGATGCGGAACAGGTGCCCCTTGGCGTGATTGAAGCTCAGGTTGAAGCCCGTCGCGCCGTCGCGCTTGAACGAGAACCGCACGGCCGCCGCCGAAAATGGCCTGGCCAGCGTCAGCACGGCGGCGTGCATGTCTTGGGCTTTTTCCTTGCCGACAACCGCCCCGTCCTGAACCTGCCAGTCGCCCTTGTTGACGCGCCATGCCGGCGGCAGCGCCGTGGCCTCGAAGCTCTCTTTCACGCTGGCCGTGGCGGCGGGAATCAAGGTCGGCTTGAGATCGGCATTCTTCTCGGCCCGGCAAATGGCCGCGGCCAACAGAGTGCCCAGAATCGCGCTAACACGAACTAGAATGCGCATCGAAAAATCTCCTATCGGAATGGACTAGTAGGCGAGCCATCTTTCGTGTTCCAGAATTGCCGCGGCACTAGCTAGATGCGCCAAAACGACGATTATTGAGCCGTCCCGGCCGCTAGCGGCCGATTGTGACCGGCCCAGCGGCGGCATAGAATTTTGGCGTAAGGACATGCAGCCGACCATTCAAACTTACGGAGTTGTTCCATGCTAACGCGCGTGTGGACCGGTGTCGCAACTTTCTGCCTGGCCCTCCTGCTCGCCGAGGTTACCTTGAACGCCCAAGACGTCCCCTACCCGACCCTGCCCAAAAACGCCGGCAAGATTGAAGAGGGCGCTCCCAAAAAGTTCACCGCCACGGGCTCCGGCCTGAAATACCGCATTCTCCGCAAGGGGACCGGGGCGATGCCCAAGGCTTCCAACTCGGTCGAGGTCAACTATCACGGCTGGCTCGACAGCGGCAAGAAGTTCGACAGCTCTTACGACAACGGCAAGTCGATCTCGTTCCCGCTCAGCGGCGTCATCAAGGGCTGGACCGAGGGGATGCAGCTCGTCGGCGAGGGTGGCATGATCGAGTTGCAAATCCCGGCCGAGCTAGGCTACGGCGCTCGCGGCGCGGGCGACGACGTGCCCCCCAACGCGACGCTGCACTTCCTGGTCGAGCTCATTAAGGTCAAGTAACGCAATAATCGCAGTCCCGTTGCGTTCAGGCGGTGTTGAATCCTGCATTTGCTGCGCGCCATTGCGGCCGACTCGCCATGAACCGCCGGACCCTTGCTCGACTTTGCTTCGCCGCAGGTTTGTTGGTGGCAGCCGCCGCCTGCGGCGAAGAAGCGTTCACCTTCCAGCACGAGAACATCCTCGGCACGTCGCTGGAGCTGCGCGTCTTTACGGCGGACCCAAGCGCCGCCGAGCGGGCCGAGGCCCGCGTGCTGGCCGAGATCGACCGGCTGTCGAATCTCTTCAGCACCTACACGCCAAACAGCGAATTCAGCCGCTGGCAGCGTTCGCCGCTGGGTCAGAACACGCCCGTTTCGCGCGAGCTCTTCGACGTCCTGGCGGCCAGCGACAAATACCGAGAGATGTCGCGCGGCGCGTTTCAGCCGGCGGCGCGAGTGCTCTCCGCGCTCTGGTCGCGGAGCGAAGCCGAGCAGCGGCTGCCTTTGCCCGGTGAGATAAGCTCTGCCGTGCGCGCGGCCAATGCGACTCATTGGAGGCTCGATCCAGAGAGACAATCGGCCACGCGGCTGTCGGACGCGCCGCTCACGCTCAACGCGATCGCCACGGGCTACATCATCGACCGGGCGTGCGCGGCGGCCCTGGCCGGTGGCGACGTGCAGAGCCTGATCCTCAACATCGGTGGCGACGTGCGATTCTGTGGACCTGCGGAGCGAATTGCTGAAATCGCCACGCCGGGCGGCGCGGATAATAGCTTGCCCGCGGAGCGGCTGCGGGTGACCGACCGGGCCGTCGTGACCAGCGGCGGCGACCGCCGCGGGTTCGACATTCTGGGCCGCCACTATTCGCACATCTTCGATCCCCGCACCGGCCAGCCGGCCAGCCACGTGCTCAGCTCCACCGTCGTCGCGCCGCGCACGATCGACGCCGATGCGCTGGCCACGATCTGCTGCGTCCTGTTGCCCGACGAGAGCCTGCGGCTGATCGACCAGTTGCCGGACACCTCGTGTTTGCTGCTCACCGCCGACGGCCGCAAGCTGGTCAGCCGCCGGTGGCAGGAACACGCGCTGCCCGCCCAGACGCAGTTCACCGCCGCCCAAGCACCAGCTAAGACGAAGCCGGCATTCAACGGCGGGATGGAGCTGAAGATCGATTTCGAGATCAACAACCCGGGCGGGGGCGGCGGCTACCGCCGGCCGTATGTGGCCGTTTGGGTCGAGGACGACAAGGGCTTTCCGGTCCGCACGCTGACCCTGTGGGTCGGCGGGTCGCGGTGGGTTCCCGAGCTGCGGCGGTGGTATAAGAGCGACCAGGTCCGCAAGCTGGCGGAGCCCTTTGACTTGGTGGCCCGCGCCGGCTCGACCCGCAAGCCGGGTCAGTATTCCGCCGTGTGGGACGGCCTGGACGGCGACGAAAAACTCTGCGCCAGCGGCGAGTACACGGTTTATATTGAGGCGGCCCGCGAACACGGCACCTATCAGTTGATTCGCCAGAAGCTGGCGCTCGGCGCCGAGCCGCAGTCGCACAAGCTGACCGGCAACATCGAAATCAAGAGCGCCCAGCTTGAGTACCGCCGCGCCGCCACTGCCGACAAGCCCCACTGACGACGCGGACGGCGAAGAGCGCGGCGGCGGCGAACAGGCTCCGCAGTCGCTCCGGCCCCGGCGCGGATTCAGCCAGCAGTTCGCCTACTGGACGCGCTGGCTGCACATCTATCTCTCGCTGCTCAGCTTCGCGGCGCTGTTGTTCTTTGCCGTCACCGGCCTGACGCTCAACCATCCGACGTGGTTCGGGGCCAGCGAGGCCGCCAGCCGCACGGCAGAAGGCACGCTGCCCGTTGGGCTTGTTCCTGCCGGCGGCACGGACGACGCAGGCATCCAGAAGCTGGAGCTGGTGGAGTTCCTGCGATCGGCGCATCAGATCCGCGGGGCGCTCGCCGAGCTGCGGGCCGACGACACCGAGTGCAGTGTCGCCTTCAAAGGCCCTGCCTACACGGCCGACGTGACGATCGATCGCTCCACGTCGCACTACGAGCTGAGCGAGTCGCGGTTCGGGCTGGTCGCGGTCATCAACGACCTGCACAAAGGCCGCGACAGCGGCGGCGCATGGTCGGTGTTCATCGACGTCTCGGCCGTCGTGATGGCGGTCGTTTCCGTCAGCGGCCTGGTGCTGCTGTTCTATCTCAAGCGGCGGCTGATGACGGGCCTGATCACCGCTGCGGTGGGCACGCTGCTGGTCTATTTGATCTACGCCTCGTTCGTGCCGTAGGTCAATCGAGGCAGGCCAGAGGCCTACCCCACGTTCAGAACCCCGCGGCGGGATCGACCATTTGGCGCTCGTTGAACTGGTCGAAGTCGGCCAGCCGCTCGGGCACGGGATCCTGGAAGCGAGTGAAATCGCGGAGCCAATTGAGCTTGACCGCGTCGCCGGCCGGGCCGTTGCGCTGCTTGGCGATGTGGATCTCGGCCTGGCCCTTGTGTTGCTCGCGCTCCTCGCCGTGCAGGTAGTATTCCTCGCGGTGGACGAACAGCACCACGTCGGCGTCCTGCTCGATCGCGCCGGATTCGCGAAGGTGGCTGAGCTTGGGAATGTTCTCGCGGCCGGCCTCCGTCTGCCGGTTGAGCTGGGCCAGGCAGAGCACGGGGACTTTGACTTCGCGGGCCAGACCCTTCAGCCGGCGGGCGATCTTGGCGACTTGTTCCTGCCGCGGGTCCTTGGGATTGTCCGGCTCGATGAGCTGCAGGTAGTCGATCACGATCAGGCCCAGCGAGCCGTGCTTCCGCTTGAGGCGGCGGGACGACGCCGAGATCTCCGAGACGGTGCGGCTGGCCGTGTCGTCGATGAACATCGGCATTCGGCCGAGCTGAAACGACGTATCGACGAGGCGAATGCGGTCGTCCTGCGAAATCGTGCCGTTGCGGAGGCGGTGGGCGTTGACGCGGGCCGCGGAGCAGAGCAGCCGATCAGCCAGCTCGACCGAGGACATTTCCAGGCTGACGAACAGCACCGGTACACCCTGCGTGGCGACGTTTTCGGCGACGTTCATGGCGAAGGCGGTTTTGCCCATGCCGGGGCGAGCCGCCAGGATGACCAGCTCTCCGGCGTGCAGTCCGGCGGTCTTGCCGTCCAGCTCCTGAAAGCCATAATTGGCAAGGGAGCCGGTGTGTGTGCCCTGCATGCGGGCGTCGAGGCGGTTCATCGCTTCGACGACGATCTCGTGGAGCGGGACGACCTTGGTGTTGCTCCGCTGATCGAGAATCGAAAAGATCTTGTGCTCGGCTTCGCTCAGGAGTTGCGGCGCCTCCTGGACCTCGTCGTAGGCGTCACGGACGATCTCGGTGCCGGCCAGGATCATCGAGCGGTACGTCGCCTTGGCCTGGATGATCTCGGCGTAGTAGATCGCGTGGGCGGCGTTGGGGACCGAGTTGATGACCTTGCTCAGATAGGCCGCGCCGCCGATCATCTCGAAGTCGCCGGCGGCTTTGATGCGGTCGCTGAGGATCGTCAGGTCGATCCGGCGGCTTGATTCGTG